>Ga0209415_10015612_pt1 | contig 12290 bp, 14 predicted proteins | sample PeaSoiSIISIP2007_FD_187696 | JGI IMG/M metagenome (GOLD analysis project Ga0209415, IMG submission 187696) | Peat soil microbial communities from Weissenstadt, Germany - SII-SIP-2007 (SPAdes) (version 2) | ecosystem: Environmental > Terrestrial > Soil > Wetlands > Peat | place: Germany... | reverse complement strand
ATCCAGCTGCCCCCAGCCACGCTCAGCCCCGATGACGCTCGCTCAAAGACCACGCTCACACGGAGCGACGCTCAACACCGCGACGCCGGTGCGCCCGTCATCACCCGCCCGCTCTACCACGGTGCCGACACGACCGTTCAGGACATCGAGCCACTCGCCGGAATGCGCGCCGCCCGCGAGATCGAGCTCGGCGCCCGTCACACCGCCCGCGGCTACATCCGTACCGCCCGCGAGACAGGGCACGACTGGCACGACATAGGCGCCGCGCTCGGCCTGACCCCCGACGCAGACGCCGACCAGGCTGGCCAGACCGTCGGCGAAGCCGCCTACACCTACGCGGCCGGCCGCCCCGACACCGAGACGGCCACGCGCTACGGCCGCTCATTCGCATGGACCTGCCCGTCCTGCGACCGCGTGATCAGTGATCACGGGCTATATAACGGCCCCGCCGAGGACGAACGTGGCCACACGGACCGCTGCCTGCGTCTCGCAGCGACGGTGGCCAGGTCGGAAGCTGAATGGGAGGCCGGGCAGTGACCCCGCGCCAGCAGCCAGCGCGAACGCGGCAGGGGCAGCCAGGCGAACCGATCGCAGACACGCCCGCCCGCAACACCGCGCCGGTGGCAGGGCCCGGCCGCGCCCGCCGCGACTTAGGCGGGAGGAGCCCGAACTACGTGGCCGAAGTCTGGGCCAGCGACCAGCCCCGCGCAAAGCACGCCCGCACCGGCCTATCCCTCTGGCAGGCACTCGCAGCCCGCCGCCAGCCCGCACCCGGCGCGGAACAGCGGCCCGACCCTGAGCCGGAAGCCGAGCCATGACCCGCCCGCGCCGAGCCGGACACGACCAGAACCAGCAGCCCAGCCAGACAGCACAGAACGGAGTCGTGGCCATGACAGCTAGCCAGTGGGCTGGCCACGACACCTCCGACCAGGACGATCGGCGGGCGGCCAAGCCCTGGCCGGGGGCGGCCATGCAGCCAGGCTGGCGGCCCGCCAGCAGGGCCGTCCTGCCGCCCGGCGTGCTGGAGGCATTCACCCGCGCGCTCGCCAGCATCCTGGCCGCCGCGGAGGCCCCGCCCGGTCGCGCGGGCGGGCCCGCTGATGAAACCCCGTTGATCGACGTGGAGCAGACCGCGGAGCTGCTGCGAGTCAGCCGGATGACCGTGATCCGGATGGCAGACGCGGGCCAGCTGCCCGCGATTGTCGTCCGCCGGGGAAAGGTCCAGAAGATCCGGCGAATCCCCAGGGCGTTCGTTGAGCGCGTGATCGCCGACGCTGCCGCTGGCGCCCAGGTGGACATGGACACCTACGCCGCCACCTGGCTCACCGAGCACGCGCGGAACCAGGAGCCACCGCAAGCGGCCGGTCTTTCGCGATGACGAGCCAAGGCATCGCCAGAACGCGGTGCTTGCCTGCGGCGAGATGGTCGTTCGCTGCACTTGGCGCGCCCCATCAGATGGCGAACACGATGACGGCCGGAGCGACGTGCAACATCCGGCGGGCAATCCACAGATGCGTTCCGGCCAGGTGGCGGCCGGCAGCGAGGCCGCCACGCTGACCGCAACCGCAAGTAAAGCGAGAGGGCAGACAGATGCACAACACTTCCAGGCACGGACACGACTCGACGCAGCACGCAGCATGCCTGAGGTGCTCAGCGTCTCAGGCCAGGCGTTCGAGCAACTGCTGGCCATTATCCGCGAACATGAGGAACATGCTGGTGGCCTGTTTGCCGAGTTCGTGCTGGCAGCCGCGTCAGCCGCCGATGGCCGCGACGCCCTGATCGCAGCCCCGTCCCTGCGATTGCCGCTGCCCGCCGCCCTGGCCCGGCCGACGGTCGACACTGGCGGCACAGCAGACCAGGCATCGGATTCGCCCAGACTCGTAGGCATTGATGACATCGCCGGCGCACTGGCTGACCTCAGCCAGCTCATCGCCGCCACGCTCGCTCGCGCCGCCAGCCACGCTCTGGTCCAGCCGACCAGGCCGCCTGCACCCAGGCCGCCCGGTGCGCGGAGGCCATGTGGGTATTGCTGGCGCGGCTCGGGTCATGAGCAGCCGGGCTGCCTTCGGGGACTTCATCCGCGCCGCAGACCAGCACCTCGACCAGGCATTCGCCGAACTGGCAAACGCGCGGGCGTCAGCGGACGAGCCTACCCTCGTCCGGGAAACGACATGCGCCCTGAGGCGATTTGTAGCCGTGATCAACCGGTACGCCGCCGATCTCACGCCCACGTCCATGCAGGTGCCTGAACAAGACCGGCCGCTGATGACCGCCTGGGGCCGGGCCTCGGTCGAAGCCCGAGAGGCACTCCAGCGCTCGGCCGCGCTGCTGCGGCCCGCATCATCTAGCCGCGACCCGCGGCCAGATGATGCCGGCCCGAGCCGGTTCTGCTGCTGCCTTGAATCCGCCGCCATGGCGCTAGACATCGGACGCGACCTGCTCGGCACCCACTTCGCCACCAGCATCGACGGCGTCCGGCAAGGTCACTCGGAGTGGGCGCCAGTCATCGACTCCGGCCCCGTGTCGCGCGTGCTCCTGACCGAAGTCGTCTCATTCGGTGCCGTGGCCGGAGCGCGATGCGCACGCCTGGCCAGGCCCAGCCGTCCCAGCACGCCTGAGACCACGCAGGCTAGGCGCCGCCTGAACGCGGCATGCCATCAGCTGATGGTCGCAAGCACGGCAGTGCAGGCGGGCCAGGCCGACCCGGTCCATGACGACGCCCGCGAGCTGCTCCACGCGATACCGGTCAACGCCGAGCCCTCACGCCCTATCCAGCGCGGCAGCGAGACGATCGCCGACCTGTGCGAGGGCGCCATCATGACCGCCGAGCGGGCACGCCGCGCCAGCCGGGCACTGGCCCGCGAGCCGCCTGGTCACCCGCGACATCAGGAACCTCGCTTTCGCCGCGCGGCCGCCGCCTGCGCCGTCACCAGCTACCACTGCGAAGTCCTGCTCCAGTCCCTCGCAGCCCAGTACAGCCATCACCGCGACGCCCACCTCCGCTCCCAGCTCCTCCGATCAGCCGACGCCGTCAGAACGCCCGCGCCAGCTGGCTGCGCGCCGCGCACGCCTGGGACCAGATGACCACCGACTCACCCAAGGTCATCTCACGTGCAGCGGCCGACGCAACAGACCTGGCCTACTGGACCGGCCGACTTGCCTTGCCGACCCTGAATGGACCGTGTCACGCGGCCCGTCGCAGGCAGTGCGCTCGCCCAAGAGCCCGGCCGCCACCCTAGAAGACACGCGGCATGTGACCGCAGCCGTCCACCACGCGTGCGACACGATGACCCGGTTTGCCGAGGGCGACTTCCAGCAGGTCGCCGTCGCCGCGCGGGCGGGCCGGCTGCTGGTGCCCACCAGTTCCCTGAACGAGAGCTTCGACATCCCGCATCCCATCGCCCGGGCACCCGCCTACTGGGTCGGCTCCGCTCTGGCCACCTACCGCGACGCCGGAGCCGCGAGCCGACCACCGCGATGGGCCAACTCGCTGCGACGGTCGGTGCGCCCAGCCGACTCCTGACCGCTGCGAGGAACGCCGTAGCCGCGGGCCACGCCGATGCACAGCACACGACCAGAACCGGCGACCCGCTGGCCGCACCCCCAGCTCGGGAAGCTCGAAGCGCAGGTGGCGGTGCCGGGCAACTCGCATGCCGTCCGGCACCGGTGCAGGGCAGGCTGCCGCCGCGCGGCTCCGCGGCCAGCCGTGGTGAGGAGCCAGGCGCGGTCGATGCGGACCAGGAACCCCCGCTCCTGCGTAAAACAGCTGGCCCGCGAAATGGGCAGGCCCGATGCTATGGCTCGTGCCAGCGACGGGCTGGCCGCTCGCCAGTTCTGCGTTAATGCGATGCTGCGCTCCCCGCCGGCTGCACGGTCCAAGGATCCCGAACTCGAACCCTGAGCAGTCTCCGTCCGCCGCGCAGCGCGCAGACCAGGTCCAAGTATGCGCCGTAGGGCAGATGAACCGAAAATCATGTCGAGGTTGCCGTCTTGGCTGCCGCATCAGCCAGGGCGGCGATTCTGCATTGGTCGTAGTTCGTGGCGGGAGACCTAGTCCCCCGCCTGAACCAGTACCGTCGCTTAGGTGGACGAACTGCAGGTTAGACAGCGTCGGAGCAGGAGGTGAAATGTCGCTCGATGCGGATAGCCAGCTCCGCGCGGAGTTCATGGAGAGGCTCTACGAGGAATCCGAGAACCCCACGTTGACGTGGGTCGATCCAGAGCCCATAGGTGTCAGGATCGGCATCGAGATCCCGTCAACGCTCTTTCTGCTCATAGAACACCTAGTTCGTGCAGGCCTCGTCGAGAAGGCCTACGACGACGAGGTTCGCCTCACCGCAGCAGGAGTACGAGAGGTCCTGCGCGCCCGAACCTTGGCCACGGGAACAACGCCACAACCTGGACCGCTCGAAGTCGATGAAGGAGTTCATGCCGTGTCCGACCGCAAGCGGATCTTCCTCAGCCACGCCTCCGCAGACAAAGCCCTGGCAGACCTCCTCCGCAACACACTCGTGCTTGGTGGGGTGGCGGAGGACCGGATCTTCTACTCCTCAGGCCGGGGTACAGGCATTCCGTCCGGGGAAGATGTCGGCACCTATCTTCAACGGTCGCTGCGAGATGCGGGCCTCGTCATCGAGTTGCTCTCGGAGACGTTCCTTACCCGGCCGATGTGCCTGATGGAACTCGGCGGCGCCTGGACGCTGGGTACTCCCACTTACCCGATCGTCGTGCCACCGCTGACGCGTGGGGAAGCAACCAGGCAGATCGGGAACGTCCAGATGGGTGTCCTGGGCACTGAATCAGAGATCGGCGACATCTTCGACGAGCTTCACGACCGCCTCGCTCAAGACCTGGCCATCCAGTGCAATCTCACGGCGTGGAATCGGGCGATTGCCGACTTCAAGCAGCAGCTACCTTCGAGGCTGGCCGCTGCTCAGGCGGCGGCCACACCAAGCCCTTCACCAAAGGTCAGCGCACCAATGGCGTCGGCAGGGTCGAGCGGCGATAAGATCACGATTGGCAACATCTCCGTGATCACCGGGCCGATGGGCAGGGAGTTGCACGCAGAGGCTACAAACAACGACACCGTCGAGCACTCCGCAATGATCAAGGCCACGTTTTATGACACCGGGGGCGGAATTGTCGGAACCTCCGACAGCGTCGTAAACCAGCTCGGCGCCGGACGGACTAAGACTTTCAGCATGCTTGCCGTGCCTGATCATGCCCGCGCCAAGGTTGAGGCGGACACGATCCTCTAGATCGTCCCGCCATTCCGGTCGCGACGACCGTCACCCCGTTGCCGAGCGCGACCCGTCGGCCAGTGGGAGATCAAGTCGAAGGACGCCAGATGCGCCTGCCGCCTCCGTGAACACCATCACCAACGGCATGCAGCCGCAGGCGGCGCCACGGCCCCGTGAAGGCGCGCCCCGCTCATGTTGTAGCCGCGACCTCTGGTTGCGTACGTGCGGTCGCTCCGTGACGGGCGTTGATGGCGGGTTGCGCTGCACGATGGCTCTCTCGGTGCGGCCTGCCGACGATAAGTGTCAGCGAGTGAGCGGGTACTGAGCAGGTTGATCTGGGCCGGGCATTTCCTACGCTGGCAACCCGGCAGCCAATTGCGTCCTTAGGCGAGGCGGCCGTCACTCCGGCGAACGTGTCGGGATGATCGCTGCCTAATGCGCGGCACTGATCGGCGATGAGCTGGCGGTACGTTCTTCAGCCTCGTCGTACCGGCACGCGGTTGAAGGTTAGCTCCATACGACCTGCCAGGCTTTGCGACAATGAATGAACTCCGCTCGCGACAGCCGGACACCAGCGAACCGCGCACGGGTACGCGGCATCCCTTCGTTCCGACGCAGATTTCAGCCTGCGGATCTGGCGGAGCGAATCCCGGGGCGAGATGCTGGCATGGTGTTTATCGCGGACGACCTTGGTGCGTGGCTGGTCGCGGCGCTTGCGGATGCTGGTCGCAGGCGGCTGACCACTGTGGTGCTGGGCCGTGATCAGGAGCGGGCGCTGCGGCGGGCCGCTACGACTGCCGTCCAGCTCACTGCGGGGGGAGCTGCGCCCGGAGAGTGGGGAACGGGCCGAGGAAGCCGCCGGGATGGCACCAGGCGGCGTGACGGGCAGGACGACATGGGAGGCTCCCGGACGAGAAGTTGGTGAGACTTCCCCTTCCACCGGGAGCATTCCTGTTACGTCCATATCTGACTGGGTACGTCACGTTTTATCTTATCAGCCGCCACGAAACGGCGACTCGCCCGCCAGGCCAGGCAATCACAACCCGTAACCGCCAGCGGCGGGGGAGCCAGTTCCGTCAGCACCAGCGCCCCCGCGGCCCGATCACGTTCTTCTACATGGCATTGGGATCTGGGACGCGATCACCGGAAAGCCAAGGGCGCTGATGCGCGTCGAGAACATCATCCTTGCCTGGGTTGGTACCGCCGGACTCGCCGTCGCGGGTCCGATCGGCCTGTACATGTTCGACTTCCTTACCGGTACGCCTCGTCCGTTCCGCCAGATTCTGAGAATGGCTGATCACCCAGCGCCCCTTAGGAGAATCGAAGACATCGGCATGCTGCTGTGCAGCACATCTGCCCCGGGCAAGGACGTGCAGCGGGCATCTGACCTGCTGAACCGGGACTTGACCGCCGAGTGCCGGACCAGCGGTGGGTGGCCGATTTCACCCACGTGATTTACCTCGGCCGACGTGGTCTGTGTCGCGTTCGTCGTAGACGTGTACTCGCGGGCCATCGTCGGCTGGCCGACCGGGCTCGGCGGAGCGGAGCGGGTCCAGCTCGGCGCCGGGGTAACGGCGGCGGAGCTCGGCGTCGGCCAGGACTGCGAGGTGTCGTGATCCTTCGGTGACTCGTGCCCATTCGGCGCGGTGGGCCATGATCTCGGCGTCCATGGTCTCGATCTGGGCGTACCAGGCGTCGCAGGCACGGGAACTGGCGGCGAACTGCTCGTGCCGGGCGGCCAGTTCGTAGTCGCATGCGGCGTGTGCGGCGGCCTCGGCGTCGGCGCGGGCGGCTAGGGCGGCCATGCCGGTGCGGCCGCGGCGGACGGTGCGCAGCTCGGCGGCGACGTGCGGTGGTGCCCATTCGGTTTCGGCGCGGTAGCTGTCGCACTACTCGGCGACGCAAGCTGCTATCGAACGGCGTGGACTTGCGGACCGCGGCGGGGCGGCTTGGCCACTCGGAGAGGTCACTCACCCGGGACAGAACAGCCTTGCGTTGGTGCCTGCCTAAGCCCCGGGCGATGGGAATGGTCGGCCAACCCCTTGACCCCCAGGACGTTGGTCTAGGCATCCATCCTGTGCCCAGCCAGCTTCTGCCGGGGGAGGTCTGGTGTGGCGACATGTGGGTTGTCTGGCTGGACGCAGGACGTGTGGTGCTCAAGTGGTCCCCGGCTGCCTGGCCTACGTTGATGGCGACTTCGGCTCAAATCGGATTCCGTAGGCTGTGCCTGGGTACGCGTAGTTCGGGGTGTTGTAAATAAATTCTCCTGGCTCGGCCGGGCAGTAGATCCACTGGCCTGGAGGACCCTCGGAGTCGGGCAGCCATCGAAAGTAGTCCGCTTCAGGTCGGCCCGGAGTAGCCGGTATGGGGCCGCTGGTGAAGGTGCCAGGCGCTGTGAAGACCTGGCTGCGTCTTACCATCGTGCACATCACGTTGGGCCCAACCCTGGAGTTCCGAACCGCTACACCACGGATTGCTCGCGTGAGGAGCCGCGCAATTGACTCTGGATGGGTGATCCTCTCAAGGGACCGCCTGATGCTGCGTTCAAGTTTGACGCGCTCTGAACCCACAAAAGGTTGGCCAGCGGCGTGAAGGCCAAATAGGTCATCTTGTTCGAGGAGCTTGATACTAGGTGAGAACTCTTGATCTGCTTCGGGACGCCACTCCTCGGTAATGCCTTGTGCGTTACTGACCACGGCAAGGAATGGGTGGAGCTCTTCGAGAGAAGGCATCCTGTCAAGCATGCGGAAGTTCTTTATACCCAGGTACCCCCCGCCTACAAATGAGGTCCTTCGGACGGCCCGACGTTCCGAGGGGCGTATGCTAGGAAGTGGCAGGTTTCGTATGGAACGCGCCGCCTCCTTGGCGAGGTATTCAAGCTGTTTGTCGATTGACGTTGCGGGCTGGGCGAAGCATCGGGTAAGCAACGCTTCAGTGCTCTCAGCGACACTGCAGCGGGACAAGCCTGTATAGGCAAAGGTCGCGTGATTGCCAAGCATGGTTACCTTGTTGGCCCTGTCCTCGGCCACGCGGCCATCAGGAAAAATCACGAGCCGATCCGATGCCTGAACAACGAACCGGTGCGTAACGCATGTGAGTAGCAGAGTCACCGGATAATGATCGTAGCCCAGCATCCGGTCGGCCGGGGTCGTCTACGAAGGTCGCGATGGTGTACCTGTCGGCAGTGGCCGCAGGTGGTCCACCGCTCCGACGCAGGTAGCTATTCACCAACTGGCCGCGGCGTAGTGCAGGAATCTTGAAAGGCTGTCAGGCGGGTTCGAGCGCGGGCGGTAGCCATGCCTGGCCGGCGAAGAGGCTGCGGAGGGCGTCGAGTTTGCTGATGTGCCATTTGGCGGCGGTGGACAGGTAGGACTGAACGAGGGCGAAGTCGGCGAGCCCTTGCAGGGTCCGCCAGCATCCTCCTGAGCTGCGCTGCTGGACCTTGGCGCACCTGATCGTCCGCTCAGCTTCGTTGTTGGAGAAGATGTCGAGGTCAGGGCGGGTGGCGAAGCGCAGGATCAGGTCCTCGTAGGCGCGGAACCGGCGGGCGAGGCGGCGGGCGTCTTTGGCGGTGGCGGTGCGCCGGTACAAGTTGGCGGTCAGGCCGGCGGCGGCGAGGTCCCGGTAGCGGGTGAGCAGGCCGTCCAGGACGGCGGCGTCCAGGGCAGCGTGGCCTGCCTGGCGGGCGGCCGCGGCGGCGTCGCGGGCCTGGATCAGCAGGCCGGCCATCTGGCTGGCCCATTCCTGCTGCGCGGGCTCGAAGTCGTACAGGCCCTTGAGGTCGCGCAGCAGGTGTACTCCGCACCAGGCGTGCAGCGCGCTGGTCAGGTGCGCATAGCCGGCGTAGCCGTCGCGGACCAGGACGCCGTCGTAGCCGGGCAGCACCTGGCCGGCGTCGATCGCGTCCGCGGACCGGTCCCCGGTGTGCAGGTGAGTGAGGTAGCGGGTGCAGGCCAGGTGCAGGTAGCGGGTTCCGCCGGCGGCGCGGGCCGGGGTCTCATCGGCATGTAATGCCGGTGCGGTCTTCAGCAGGGCCTGGATGTGCTCCATGAACCCGGAGGCTTCCACCAGGGCCGCGGCCTTGCCGCGGACCCCGGCCATCCACCCGGTGGAGACGCTGATGCCGGCCAGCTGGCACAGCAACAGCGTGGAGCGGTAGATGGGGATGTGATGGCCGACGGCCAGGTTCGCGGCCTGCGCGCAGGTCTCCGGGCCGTAGCTGGCCCGGGCCCGCACATGGCCGGGCAGCTCCCCGGTGCTGGTTACCCCGCAGCCCGCGCATTCCTTGGACTGCGCCAGGTACTCCGTCGTCCGCGGTGCCGGCGCGGGCGCGATGTCGGTGACCTGGTGGCGCCGCTGCGCCGTGACCGGCGACCCGGCCAGGTCCGCGCCGCACCCGCAGCACGCCGGCGGCGGGCAGGCAATGACCTCATCAGGGTCATCGACCAGGTTCATCGTCGATCCCGGCTCACCCGGCTGCTTGCCCGGCCGCCGCTTCCCCCGCTCGCGCAGCGACCGGTCCCTGCTCTTCTTCTTATACGGGTTATCCGAGGACGGGGGCCGCGATGACGTGGAAGAGTCCCTGGCGGCCTGACGCTCCAGCTCCCCTACCCGGGCGGCCAGCTCCTCGTTCCGCGCGGCCAGCTCGCCGATCAGCCGGTACGCCTCAGCCAGCCGTGCCACCAGCTCACCTGCGGGAAGAGCGGACAGCTCCTCCTCACCGGGCACACCAGGCGCAAGGCACACATCAGGACATGATCACCATCCCGGCCCAGATGATCAAGCACCACGACCCGCGAGTCGCGCTCCGCCCACCATCAGCCAGCCCGCGAGCCGGGCCTCATCCTTGGTGAATAGCTACCGACGCAGGGCCCGGCTGCCCACTCGACGTGTCTTGCCGAACGTGCTCGGCTACCCGACCAGCATGTGCTCCAGGGATGTCGCTCACGATGCACGTAGGTGGTGGGATGCTGAGCTTGTTCAGCCGGATCCGGTCCCATGCGAGGGTCACTCGTAGCTAGGATTGTGGCTGGTCGATTATTTCAGTCATGCCACCAACATTAGAAAGGCAGACTGACCGATGGGCGAGCCCGACGGTTCTACTCCTGCGCGGCCATCCTGGGAAGAATACCCGGGCTGGCTTGCCGACCAAACTAGCCAAAGCGATGTGAACAATGCGCGTGCTCGTTTCGAATCAGTCTCTCAGAAGATTCGATCCGAAGTCGAGGTGTCCGAGTTCTGGGTGACGGTCCTCGGCGCATTCAGCGGAATGAATGACGAATACACCTCACGCTATCGATATAAATTGTTTGTGACGCTCGATCCACCTCGAATTGTCGTGAAACCTTACCAGTCCCTATTGGATAAGTCATACCGAAAGAATATACTGTCAAACCGGCTCTGGCCCGCGCCACCAGACGAAGGTTGGATCACTCCTCGCAACTGGTACGAACGGACCAATGACATAGTACGAACTACCGTGGTCGTAAAGTATTTGGATGGTGTAGAATTCTTTGTCGAACGAGTGCAGGATTTCGCCCGGCAATTTGGCCACTCCTTCAGCGTGGATTATGAAGCCCGCGAAGAGGGTTACTACGCCGCCCACTGCTATCCTCGGTTTGAGGTAAATATTCCAACGCTAAGCTGGAAGGTTGAGGCCACCTCCGTGCGCTTCGAGATTCAGGTGACAACTCAACTGCAAGACGTTATCAGGAATCTAACTCATGACTACTACGAACTTCGACGGTCACGCAAGTCCACTCCTGATGTAAAGTGGCAATGGGACTATAAAGGCCCAGAGTTCGTTCCGAACTATCTAGGCCACATTCTCCACTACGTGGAAGGAATGATTATGGAAGTCCGAATGAGAGGAAGCGAGTAATGAGCGTTAGCGACGACGTGGCCAATTACATTAACGCAATCAATGGTTCGGAAGTTGTAATGGGGCGTGTCCTGGTACTGATGCCATTCATGCAGAGCCTGCTACTGCCGGAGGGGCAAGAGATTAACAGCGCTTTTATTAGCGAATACGTGGATCCGGCTGGCAGCAGGACCTACGAAAGCGCTTGGTTCTTTTCTGCAGCATTTGCGTTGGAGGCTCACAACTTTCTTAGCGCGGACATGTTCGACGTTATCGAATTCAAGTCGAATATAGGGTATATTCGGACTGACCTTTCAGCCTACATGCCCCCTGCCGAAGCGACACAGCGATCACGCATGAGCGTCAATCTTTCATTTCATACGCCAGCTGGCGCGATTTTCGGTGGAGGTACTCACTGGGGTACCCTAAAAGCCTCAGGCGTGAACTGCCGTTACCTGTACGATGTAACGAGAACGGTCTTCGTGCCGAACCTCGTTGCACGCTGACCATTGCCGAAGGAGTTGCGCAGGTTGACCGGCGCGGTAGGCCTGGTATCTCCCGCACCCCCAGGCCTGCGCAGTTCCTCCGTGTCGCCGGGTCTGGCCCTGAGCGGCGCTTAGTTAGTGACTAACTGCGTTACGACGCCCTTGTACGTTGCAGTATCCGCGCGGACAACGGCGGACTCTTCAGACTACGTTGCGTAGCGATATTCGTCGGTACGTTCGATCGCGAGATTACCCTCGTAATGAACAGGTCGTCGGTTCGATTCCGACAGGCGGTTGACGCGACAGGCAGCTCCAGGCCAGCGCTCTCTGGGACTCGTGTGGAGCCGACCGATCATGCGAAGGCCAGGCCGTGTTCCTGCGATGCCTTACCGGCAGCCCGCCGCTGACTCCTGAAGCTCTTGGTGGCAAGTCAGTGCGTCTGCGCTTCTCATTGGAAGCGCGAGCGCGCGGCGCGATTTCTTGATCACGCTAGGTCGGCGTGGCTCTGCTCTTCTCCAAGGGCGCGGTTAGCTGGGCAAGGTAGGCGGCCGCCCGGCGGTCGACCTCGGATACCGGGTCGGCGTAGTGCCGCAGCGTGGTTGCGCCTCCATCGCTGTGACCGAGGCGGGCGGCGGTGTTGCGCAGGTCGATCCCGCCGGCCAGGAGCTGGCTCGCGGTGTAGTGGCGCAGCGCTTTGACGTTGAT
>Ga0209415_10015610_pt1 | contig 12290 bp, 13 predicted proteins | sample PeaSoiSIISIP2007_FD_187696 | JGI IMG/M metagenome (GOLD analysis project Ga0209415, IMG submission 187696) | Peat soil microbial communities from Weissenstadt, Germany - SII-SIP-2007 (SPAdes) (version 2) | ecosystem: Environmental > Terrestrial > Soil > Wetlands > Peat | place: Germany... | reverse complement strand
GACTCGCGGACATCGACGGCGGGAAGCTCCAGGTAGCACACCTTGCCGTTCGTCAGTGTGGGAGGCATGCCACCTCCTCCCGTCGTCGACGTCGACTCTGTATCGCGCCGCCCACTGCTCGCAGTCAAGCGGGGCCTCAGCCGGCGCGTCGAGTCCGTCCCGGCCGCCCGTGCCCCGCGCGGACGATCCATCCGTCTGTCGGGTCTTCGCGTGCCAGTTGTGCCCAGGCCACGTCCGCTGGCGCCGCGACGTCGTCTCGGCGGTGGCGTGCCTGCCCGGCTCGTCGTCACTCGCCCGAGCCAGGGATCCGGGATCATCGGGGCCGCGGCTCGGGGCGGCGCCGGATCGCAACCGCAACTTCTCGATCGACTCGCGCAACTGCGGATCGCGACGGTAGATGAACTCCTGCTGGGCGAGGCGGACGAGGCCGGAGACGACGAAGTAGATGTTCACCCCGGCCGGGATCGAGATGTAGATCACCGCGAAGACCAGCGGCACGATCTTCAGCGACTGCTCGACCTCGGATTGGCCCGCGCGACGGCCGAATTTCGCGCGTTCAGCAGCTTCGTCTGCAGGTACTGGAGCGCGACGGCGCCGACAACCACCACGAGGTAGGGGATCCTCCCCGGCCACGACAGCCCGGCGGTCCTCGCGGTGTCGGCGAGGTCGATGCCGAACGCGGGGAGCAGGCCATGGTGGGGGGCGACGATGCTCGCGTAGAGGCGGCTCACATGGCTCACGTACAGGGGCTGGAGGGTGAGCTTGGCGCGGATGACCATCTCGTGGGTGAGGCCGCGGATCGTCCCGTAGAGGATCCAGAAGATCGGGAGCTGGAGCAGCGTGGGCAGGCAGCCGGCGGCCGGGCTGATGCCCTGCTCCTTGTACAGCGCCGACGTCTCCTTGTTGAGCTGCTGGCGCTGCTCCCGGCGCTCGGCGGTCGTCATGTCCGCCTTCGCCCTGTACCTGCTCTGCAACGACGCCAGCTCGGGCGCGAGGAGCTGCAGCCGCGTCATCGAGCGGGTGCCGCGCCGCGTGATCGGGAATGCGACGATCATCACCGCGATCGTGAGCAGCGCGATCGCGACGGCGTAGTTGGGGATCAGGCTGTAGAACTCGGCGAGCAGCCATGCGAACGCCCAGAACAGCGGGTGGACGAGGTCGCTGAAGGGGTCGGTGAAGGAAGCGAGCAAGGGATTCTCCTGTCTGTCTCGGGCTGTCGAGGTGAGCTGCCGGCCCGAAGGACCGGCAGCCGCTCAACGCCGGGGCTTGGAGAGGAGAATCTGCCGGGCGGTTGCGTCCGCCCGTGGGCTCGTAGCGTGCCCAGACCAGGGGTTGGACGTCGCGACGATGGCGCGTGCACACGCCACGCCCGAACCCGTCGAGAGCGCTCGCGACGAGACGACGGCCGCAACCGCCACCGAGACGACGGCGAGCACGAGGATGAGTTGCGCGGCATCCGGATGGGCAACCAGCGCGGCGACCCCCAGGGCGCCGCACCCCTCCAGGATCAGCCGCCGGAGCACCTAGGAAGACTACGTCCGTCTCGCGTGGCGTTCAGCGTCGGCGCTCCCGAACGGCGACCGCTCCCGGTCCCCACGGTGATCTCGTAGCGCCGCGCTCCCCTCCGGCTGCGTGGCCTCCCACGGAGAAGAGTCTCGAAGATACTGAAGGAGCGAGGGATTCCTCACTGCCGGGCAAGGGGGCGCATCATGCATCCACCCACGTTCTGCACCAGGCGACTTATCGGCATCGCCGTGGGCGCCTGCGTCGCGGCGTTGGCACCTGCGACAGCGCTGGCAGCCGCGGCATCCCTGCCTGCACCCGCCGCGGTCGCGACGAGCGCGCCGAGGTGCACGACAGCCGGGCTCGTCGTCTGGCTCGACACCCAAGGCAACGGAGCGGCAGGAAGCATCTACTACGACCTCGAGCTCACCAATCTGTCGGGCCGTGCGTGCACCCTCCTCGGCTATCCGGGAGTCTCCGCGGTCAACCTCGGCGGCCACCAGCTCGGCAGCGCGGCCTCGCGGGACAGCGTCCGCAAGCCGCGGGTGGTCACGATCGCCAGCGACGCCACGGCGGTCGCAGTGCTGCAGATCGTCGACGCGGACAACTTCCCGAGCGCTGTCTGCCGCCCGACGACCGCCGCGGGCCTGCGCGTCTACCCGCCCAACCAGACCGCCTCAAAGGTCGTCCCGTATCCCTTCCTCGCGTGCTCACGTCCGGGACCCGTCTATCTGAGCGTGCAAGCAGTGCGCTAACCACGTCCGGAGGACCGAACGACGTCGTCACAGGTGAGCGCTGCTGGCCGCGCCCGGCAACGAGCCCGATCAGCCGCTCGCGCTTCACCGCCGGACTCGCCGACGGGGCTCCGACGACGCGCACTCGGGGCGAGGGAGCGATCCCCGACTGCGAGCCCGACGTGGAACTCCGCACCATCTCGAGACGCCGTCCGCCCCGATCACCAACACCAACATGTGGCGTACACGAACCGGATAACCTCCGCCGTGTGGTGACCTGGGATGACGACGACCTTGTTGCCAATGGACTCCCGGTCCCGGAGCCGGACTTCAGAGCCCTGTTCGAAGCGGCGCCGGGCTGCTTCCTCGTGCTGGATCCCGAGCTTCGGATCGTTGCGGTGAGCGACGCGTATCTCTCGGCGACCATGACCGAGCGCGCTGCGATTCTCGGCCGTGATCTCTTCGAGGTCTTCCCGGACAACCCTGCCGATCCCTCCGCGAGTGGCGTCGCCAACTTGAGCGCCTCCCTGACCCGGGTGGTGCGAGACCGAGCGGCCGACACGATGGCCGTCCAGCACTACGACATCCGTCGACCGGCCGAGCAGGGCGGCGGCTTCGAGATGCGGTACTGGAGTCCGGTCAACTCGCCGGTGCTCGACCCCTCCGGCGAGCTGATCTACATCATCCATCGGGTCGAGGACGTCACCGACCGCGTGCGCGCCGAGGAGGAGCTGGAGACCGTCCGGGTCGAACAGGAGATCCTGGCCGAACGGGATCGGATCGCCCGCGACCTGCATGACCTCGTCATTCAGCGGCTCTTCGTCAATGGGATGAGCCTGCAAAGTGCCCTCAACCTTGCCCGCTCCCCCGAGCTCGCACGCAGGATCGCCGACGTCATCGACGACCTCGATGCCACCGTCATCGAGATCCGCTCGGCGATCTTCGCCTTGGGTCGCGGTTCCCGGCACGACGCTGGACTCCGGGCACGCCTGCTCGAGGTGACGGAGAAGGCGGCGGAGGCTCTCGGCTTCCAGCCCCGCACGCACTTCGAAGGTCCCATCGACGCGACGGTCTCCGAGATCGTCGCCGAGCACCTGCTAGCTGTGGCGAGAGAAGCGCTTTCCAACGTCGCCCGCCACGCCGGCGCGTCCCGAGTCGAGGTCGCCGCCCGCGCGGGGGCGGACGTCGTCCTCGAGGTGACCGACAACGGACGCGGCATCGGCGACGCCATGCGGGCGAGCGGTCTTGCCAACATGGCGGACCGGGCCACCGCCCTCGGTGGAACATTCGTGGTGACGAGCAGGGACGGAATTGGTACGCGCCTTGAATGGCGCGTACCGTCACAGACGTCCGAGCCTCTCCCCGAGATGCCAAGCTGACGGGATGGGGGTACTCGACCGTCTCAACCTCGCCCAGCGCGTCGTTGTCATCGTCGGGCTCGGCGCCGTGCTCGGCTTCCTCGGCGACTACGTCACGAGTCTCAACAGCTTCACGGGGTGGACCGGCTACGCGCCGCTCTCCAGCTCCCTGCTGCGCGTGCCGGGCAGCTTCCAGCCGTGGGAGCAGCTGCTGGTCTGGTTGGCGCTCGTCGCGGTGTGGGTCGCCGCGTCGCTATTCGTCCTGCACGGCCTCCCGCGTCGCGGAGCTGGGCACGGTACTGGTGAGCGTCGCTCGGTCGACGCCTCCCGAGATCCCGATGACGATCGGTCCGCCACGACGTGAGGCGCCTACAGCACACGTGATGCACCCGCGGGTCCGTGCTCGCTAGGCATGCGCTGTCCGCTCTTTGATCTCGCCCAATGCTGCCAGCCCAGCTCGCAGGCCGGCCAGCTCGGCGGGCGAGAGCATCTCGGCCAGCTCGGCGTCGACTGCCTCGATCCCGGCGCGGACTGCTGCGGCAGCGGCACGGCCCCGATCGGTGAGCTCGATCGTCATCCGGCGACGGTCCTGCGCGTTGACTTCCCGCGTCAGGTACCCGCGTAGCACCAGAACGTCGATCAGCTGACTCGCCGCTTGCTTGGTGACCCCGAGCCCGCGAATCATCTGGACCGCCGACCCACCGTGTTTGGCCATCCCTCCCAGCACGAAGGGCCCATTTCGGGGGAGGTCATCGAACCCTCCCGCTTCGAGGTGCGCGTCGATGACCTGCGCGAAGCTGCCACGTGCCACGCGCAACAGTGCGGGGATCGCGACCTCGTCGTCGGCGGGTGGTGACGGCATGGCAGGACTATATGCGGCGGTTCCTTGACAGTCCATGATCTTGACCGTCAACCGAGCGTCTCACCGCCGCGGTAGGCGTCCGCGCAACCTCCCGGCCGCCGAGGGCACTGGCCGACCTGCCCGCTGCGCTCGCGCTGCACGACGGCGAGGGCACGCAGCTTCACCGTCTCCAAACACGACGAAGAGTTCGTCACGGCGCGATCGGCTGGCGCGACGAGCAGCTGCGGACGAGCTATCGGCAGCACCGCCCGATGGCCGAGGGCTCGATCTCCTGGCGCGCCGCGAAGGCGAACCGGCGCCTTGGCTATCGGGGAGTCGAGCGCAACGAGGCGCGTCGCGACGCTCACCCTGCGCAGGCTCGTCGTGCTCGGGCTCACGAGACGTCACGGCACCCGGGAACTCGCCGGCACGTAATGGGCCCTCGGGAGTGACAAAGAGGGACGTCTATCTGGCCAAAGGCCAATCTGCGGGGCCGCTTTTCACCCTCAAACACGGCTCTTCGATCCGGTCATCGTCCCGAGGACCCAAATCAACGCTACGCCACCATCCGGTCAGATTGAAAGGGCTTTTCCAAACCCGCGTCGGACCATCTTCGATCTTCACTCGCGTGTCGGGCGCCGTTCGGACACGGTCACCTTACGGCTTGGGAGCGAGGTCAGATCGAGGCGTCGACGCCGTCACGGCACAGGCGTCCGCGCAGCACAACTGAGGCGCGATCGCCTCGCGGCACCAGTGCCGACTCGGTGCGACGTGCGGACGCGACCCGGAACTGCCGGGGTCGCCGCTCCGCTCGACACCACTGCGGATCGGGCACCCCGTTACGCCCAGCCCAGCTCCTTCAGCCGCTTGTCGTCGATACCGAAGTGATGGGCGACCTCGTGGATTACCGTCCTTCGTACCAGCTCGACGACATCGTGCCCGGTCTCGCAGCGTACGCAGATCGCGGCCATGTAGATCGTGATGCGATCTGGCGTCGCCGCCGAGTAGTGGGCGCCCCGCCTCGTGAGCGGGACCCCCTCGTAGAGACCCAACAGCCGCCCGGGCGGGCTGAGGTCGTCGACGACGACGGCGACATTGTCCATCGCCGTCCCGAGCTCCGCGGGTATGCCGTCGAGTGCGCTGGCCACCAGCTCCTCGAACCGCTCGACCGCCATCGTGACCACACCTGAGATCATGCCAAGGTCTGCCGGCGAGCCACCGCGCGACCCCACGTCGGTTTGGAGCTCGATGGCCCTTCTCGACGGGTGCCGAACACGCGCCGGCCGGTGCGTGCTCCGCGTCGAGGGGGTCGTCCTCGCGGTGGACGGCCGTGCAGCGTACGCAAGAGCCGCCGGTCGAACGAGCGACAGCTCCTCGCGTGCGTCTCGGCGGCGTCCGCGCGTCCGGGCGACGGTGACAGAATCCCGAGCGTGAAGCGCATCGGCCTGCTCGGCGGTATGAGCTGGGAGTCCTCGATCGAGTACGAACGCATCATCAACGAGACGGTGCGAGAGCGGCTCGGCGGCGCGCACTCCGCCGACCTGATCCTCCGCTCCTACGACTTTGCCGACATCGAGGCGCTGCAGGCCGGCGGAGGTTGGGAGGCGGCCGGGGAGCTGCTCGCCGACGGCGCAGCGATGCTCGAAACGCTCGGCGCCCAGATGATCGTGCTTTGCACCAACACCATGCACATCGTCGCCGACGCGATCATCTCAGCGGTCACGGTGCCCTTCCTCCATATCGCCGACGCGACTGCCGCTGCGGTGAAGCAGGCGGGCGTCCGGAAGGTCGCGTTGCTCGGCACGCGCTACACGATGGAGCAACCCTTCTACCGGGACCGACTCGCCTCCCGGCACGGCCTCGACGTTCGGGTGCCGGGCGAGGACGAGCGCCAGGTCATCCACGATGTCATCTACGGCGAGCTCGTGAATGGGATCGTCCACGACGCCTCCCGCCGTCGCTACCTCGAGATCATCGACCGGATGGTCGCGGATGGGGCGGAGGGCGTGATTGCCGGGTGCACCGAGATCGAGCTCCTCGTCCCACCCGCGCGGGTCGCGGTGCCGTACTTCCCGACCACCCGACTGCATGCGAGCGCTGCTGCCGAATGGGCGCTCGGCGCAGCGCCGAGCGCGCCGGGAGCCCGCCGGTACCGGCTGGCGCGCGAGCGGCGCAGACCGGGACGTACACACTGACGCGCGTCGGCGGCGGTCGGTCGGGGGGGCTCACGTGCTGTCGGGGACGGTCTCCACGCTCACGAACTCCGCAAGAAGCCGCTCCTCTGCCATGGCGCGACGACTCCGCCCGGCCGACCCGCCCGCCGCCGGCCGCGACGGCGCGAGACGTCCGCCGTATGGTGCCGTAAGGGCCGAAGGGCACGGAGCGGGGTGCGGAGCGGCGGGGGGGCGAGCCGGCCTCGTCACCGGTTCCCCGAGGAGGCGATCGGAAGCGGCCCTCGCCGTTCGATCGAGGAGGTTCGACCGATGTGCCGGAGCATCACGACGCTGCGTGGCCTGCAGCCGCCCGCGACGCCAGAGGAGATCGAGGACGCCGCGCGGCAGTACGTGCGGAAGGTGAGCGGCACGCGAACGGCGCCGAAGGGATCAGACGCGGCCTTCGAGCTCGCCGTGCTGCGCATCGCCGAGGTGACGACAGAGCTCATTCGCGCCCTGCCAGCGCGCCGGCGCCCACCACCGAGTAGTCCTCCGTCTCGACGCATCGGCGCGACGAGCTGATCCACCAGCGGAGGTCCCCGCGCACGGGGGCGACGCGCCTTGCGCTGCTCGAGAGGACGTTCGTTTCCCGCCGTCGACGAAGCGGCGACGACTTGGCGGGCGACGGCGGCGCCGGGCGCCGCGGGTCGCCTGATGACCGTCGCCAGCGGCGCTCCGGCGCGGCGTACCAGCACACGACCGTCGGTGTCCGGGGGAGGCCGGAGAAGCCGCAGCGCGTCGTCGGCATCGTCGAGCGAGGTGTCGAGCGTCTCACCGGCCGGCACCTGGAGCGCAACGGAGCGACACGCCGAACCGGTGCTTCGCGCCTCATGCGCGCGAACCGAGGTCGCCCGGGTCATGCTCCATGTCCGGAGGGCCACGGCCGTTATCCACTAGTACCCTCTCGCGCACCTCGATCTCGTCGCTGTCCCTGCCGGTGGCGGACGGCTCGGTTGCCTGAGCCAGTGCACCCCGGCGAGAGCGCCCGTCGGCCAGCACACGGAGGAAGCGGTCTCGATGTCCGCCACATCAGCCCAACCGAGTGATCGCCAGTCGGCACTCATTCGCGCGTACCAGCTGATCCACGACATCCAGGCGGCGATCCCGGGCGCAGCGACGGAGCTCTCGGCGCTCGAGGCGCACGCCGAACGCCACCGCTGGGGCGAGGTGGTGAGAGCCGGACTGTTCGGCCGGGCCGTGGGCGCCTGGTTCACGCGAGAAGGGAACACCTCGGCAGCAGTGACGGCCCTCATTGAGCGGAGCACGCAGGACGACGACTCCGTGATGCTCGCGCTCGGCCTGGCAATGCGCTCTGACCAGAGCTTCTCGGGAGACGACTCGACGGGCGCCACCTCTCGCGACGAGGACCTGGCAAGGGCCGTCGTCCTGCTCGAGCAGGCCAACGGCGGCCCGCTCGAGCGGATCAGCGCCCACACCGCCTGCGGGAATGCCCTCTACAACCGCGGGCTCGTCGAGTTGTGCGACGAGCAGTACGCGGCGGCCCTCGAGGTCGGAACGTCGCAGCCGCCCGGCACCCTGGACTTCCTGCTCGCGCCGATCATGTTCAATCGCGCCGAGATCCAGGTCGCCTGGGCAAGCATGCTCTTCCAGCTCGGCGACGGGATCGGCGTGGCGGAGCGCTCGCGATCCTGGAACGCCTTGTCGGCTGCTGCCGCGTCCTTCGCCATGGCCGACGCCTGGCGGGTCGAGCTGACCGCTCTCGGGCTCCTGCTCGGCGCGATCGCCGGCGAGGACACCGCTGTCGAAGCACGCCGGCTGCTCGACGAGCCGATGACGAAGCAGCCGGACGAGCCGCGATCTGCGGGCCACCTGAAGCTGGCGATCGCGCTGAGCGATGCGGGCGCGGGCCGGCCCCAGGCGGCGAGCGCCGCCGAGGCGGCGGTGGCGTCGATCGACGCGAACCTCTACCCGCAGCTGTACGACCTGGCCCTCTACCTTGCCGCCGAGGCCGAAGCGGGAACCGGCCTCGGAGCCGGCCTGCGCTACGGCCGGCGCCAGCTCTCGGAGCACTGGGCGCGCCGGCTCGCGTCGCTCGGCGCCATGCAGTCACGCGTCCAGGCCGAGCGGCTGTCGACCGAGCGTGAGCTGCTGAGCAAGCACGCTCGCCTCGACGATCTGACCGGCATCGGCAACCGCCGGGCGCTCGAGCAGTACCTGACGGAGCTGGAACGCCTCGACGTCGCCAGCATCGCCCTCATCCTGCTCGACGTCGACGCCTTCAAGGAGGTGAACGACGGTCACGGTCACCTGGCGGGCGATGCCGTGCTCGTCGGCATCGCGCGGGCGCTGGAGCGCAGCATCCGTCCTTGTGATCTCGCGGTACGCCTCGGTGGCGACGAGTTCGCGGTCGTGCTGGCCGATGTCGACCTCGATGCAGCCTTCGAGCGTGCCGCAGCGTTCCTGGCGCTGATCGACGAGCAGCACTTCGAGGAAGCGAGCCCCGGCCTGGTCGTCGCGCTCAGCGCCGGCGTGGCCACCGGCGCGCCCGCGCGCATGGCCGAACTGCGAGCCGAAGCCGACGCGGCCCTCTATCGAGCGAAGGCCGGCGGCGGCCGTCGCGTGCTCCGGAGCCGGGTCGCGCGGGCGGTCGCCTAGCCCGAGCTCGCGCCGGCGCGACGCGCCGGGGAGCCGCCGGCCCGTGATCCGCTCCCGCGGGCTCTCCAACTGACACCGTGGGGCTCCGGGAGAACGATCGGTCACCGGCCCTCGGGAGGGTCCCTGTCGCCGGTCGCACCGTCAGCTCACTCGTCGGCCGGCTCGGTGGCGACGTGGGCGGCCTTCGCGGTGAGGTAGTTGCGCTCGCGCAGGTTCGTGGTGCGGGCGGCCACCGCACGGAACTCGACGACGGCCTCCTCGGTGTCGCCGGCCAGCTCGAGGAGGTGGGCGCGGACCGAGTGGACGCGGTGGTGGTCGCCGAGCCGATCACTGACACCTTCGAGGAGCGCGAGGCCGGTGCTCGGCCCGTCGGCCATGGCGGCGGCGACGGCCCGGCTCAGTGCAACCATCGGATTGCCGGTCATGCGCTCGAGCAGGCCGTAGAGGGAAAGAATCTCCGACTAGTCGGTGTCAGCGTAGCGGCCAGCCTGGTCGTGGAGGGCGGCGATGGCCGCCTGCAACTGGTACTCGCCCACCTGCCCCCGGCGCAGGGCCGCGGTGACCAGGCCCAAGCCCTCCGCGATGAGGCTCCGGTTCCAGAGGGTGCGGTCCTGCTCGGCGAGGGGGACCGGCTCGCCGTCGGCTCGCGTGCGAGCTGGGCGTCGGGCGTCGGGCGTCGGTGAGCAGCATGAGGACGAGCAGGCCGGCCACCTCGGGGTCCCCCGGCAGCGCAGCGTGCACGCTCCGGGCGAGTCGGATGGCCTCGCCCGAGAGGTCGGCACGGGCCATGTCGGGGCCGGAGCTGCTGGCGTAGCCCTCGTTGAGCAGCAGATACAGCACGTGGCGCACCGAACGCAGGCGTCCGGCGCGCCCGTCGGGCGGCGGGAGCGTGAACGGCTCGCCCGACGCCTCGACCTTGGCCTTGGCCCGGCTGATGCGCTGGGCCATGGTCGCCTCGGGTGCGAGGAACGCCGAGGCGATCTCGCGCGTGGTGAGGCCGCCGACCGCCCGGAGGGTGAGCGGGATGGCCGACACCGGCCTGAGCGACGGGTGGCAACACATGAGCATCAGGATCAGCGTGTCGTCGTGCCCCGAAGCCGGGTCGGGCCGGCGCAGCGACCACGAGGCGGCCAGATCCTCCCGGCGGCGCCGGCCGTCGTCGCGGCGGTGCTGGTCTGCCATGCGGCGTGAAGCCACTCGGATGAGCCATGCGACCGGTTCGTCGGGCTGCCCCTCGATGGGCCACGTGGTGGTGGCAGCGAGGAGCGCCTCCTGCACGGCGTCCTCGGCGTCGGCGAAGTCGCCGTAGCGGCGGACGAGAGCACCGAGGACCGGCGGCGTCAGCTCGCGCAGCAGGCCCTCGATGCTCGCGGCGGTTGTCACACCTCGGGGTCCGGGGCGCTCAACACTTCGCGCACCTCGATGGGCTGGCGGATCGGCACCCCGTTCGGCCCGGGCGCCGCCGAGACCTGGGCAGCGATCTCGATGGCCCGCTCGGGCGTCTCGACGTCCACCAGCCGGTAGCCGGCGAGCAGCTCCTTCGCCTCGGGGAACGGGCCGTCGGTGATTACCGGAGCGCTCGCTCCGTCCGACACCACGAACTTGGCGCGCTCGGGCCCGGCGAGCCCCTGGGCGTCGACCAGCTCGCCGCGCTCGGTGAGCTCTTGGTTCAACGCCTGCTGGAACTCGATGTGAGCCCTGACGTCCGCCGGAGTCCACTCAGTCATGGGCGACCAGTCCGACTCGACCCGTCCGTAGTTCTGCAGCAGCATGAATCGCATCGCTCCATCCTTCCTGGTCAGGCGGCGCTCTGTGGCCGCGCTCACCCAGTTGTCGCAGCGGCGAGCGGATTCTCGACATCGCGCGGCGAGCGGCCGCGGACCGGCGCCGGTGCCGCCGGCTCCTGTCGTGCGGGACCTCCTCTCCGGGGGGCATCGAAGGCTCGGAAGGTGCTTGCCGTGCGGCACGAGCGGAGCGGGTGCGCATCCGCGATCGGCGACGACCGGAGGGCCCTGCTCCCGGTGCGCTCCGCGAACAGTACGTCCGCCGCCAGTTGATTCCCTGCGCAACGCTGGATCGGCTCGGCGGGCCGGGGTCGCCCGAGCTCGCGTGCTCGCGGCGAACCCCCCCGAGCGGCCTCACGGCCGCACTGCGCCCTTTGCTGGACCCCGTGTTCGTTCTGGCTGTCGACGGCGTCAGAACCTTCACCCGGCTGCGACCACCCACGGGTGCGGATCGGCCGGATGCTCCGAGACCGCCCCACAGCACCGAACGGCCAACTCCTGGGACCCGTTCGCTAGGTTGTCGACCCAGCCGCACCCGCGCCCCGGCTCGGAAGCGAGCGTCATCGCCCTTCGACGCAGGCAGGCGATCCGCTAGCGTCCACTCGTGCCCACCGAGGTCGACGGTCTCGCCGACACCCTCCTCGCCGCTGTGACCGCGCAAGACCCGGTGTGGGCCTCGCTTCTGGGGTTGCCGGGCGGAGACGACCGACTCGCCGACGTGAGCGCAGCAGCCGAGCGCGACGTGGCGCGCCGCTACGAGCAGATTGCCACGCGCGCCCAAGACCTCGCCGCGCGGTTGGCCCGCGAGGGAGCTCAGCTCGACGAAACTGAGATCCAGACGCTCGACTTCGTGCGCCTCGCCGCCGCCAACTTCGCCTCAGGGGCGAGCGTCCCGCTCGCCGAGTTCACCGTCACCGACTTCCAAGCCGCGCCGCTCGCCGGACTCCTCATGCTCCTGCCGCAGTCGCCGCTGGACACCGCGAGTCGCTCCGACGGCTACCTCGCGCGCCTGGCGGCCTTGCCGCGCTTTCTCGAGCAGGCGACCGAGCGGCACCTCGAGGGGATTGCCGCCGGCCGGTTGCCGGTGGCCCGCTTGGCACGTTCGGCCATCGACCAGCTGGACGAGGTGATCGCCGACCGCTCCCTGAGCGGCCTCCGGCGGCAAGCCCCAGACGCCAAGAACGATGGTTTCGTCGCCGCGCAGGACCGGATCATCGAGGAGTCGGTGCTGCCAGCACTAG
>Ga0209415_10015608_pt1 | contig 12291 bp, 7 predicted proteins | sample PeaSoiSIISIP2007_FD_187696 | JGI IMG/M metagenome (GOLD analysis project Ga0209415, IMG submission 187696) | Peat soil microbial communities from Weissenstadt, Germany - SII-SIP-2007 (SPAdes) (version 2) | ecosystem: Environmental > Terrestrial > Soil > Wetlands > Peat | place: Germany... | reverse complement strand
CTGGATGCACGGACCCAGCCACCTCAAGGACGGCTCGGGCAGGCCAGGGGGCGCCGCAGACGCCGGGAGCCTCGCGGGAGGGTGGTACGACTGCGGCGACTACTTCAAGGTGGGCCAGACCGACGCCTACGCCTTCACCAACCTGATGCTGGCCTACACGCTGTGGCCGCAGAAGGCCGAGGACCGCTACGGATCCTCGTACCTGGACACGCTGCCGTTCGGGAACGACGGCATCCCGGACCTCTTGCGGGAAGCCAAGATCGGCGCCGACTACATCGTGAAGCTCTACCGCGCGTCGGTGGCCGACGGCTTGATCGCCAAGAACGACATGTACCAGGAGGTGGGCGTGTGGGGGAACGACCACCAGTACTGGGACCAGCCGGAACGCCAGGACGTGGCTCCCGTCGCCCAAGGCGGGCCTCCCCGGCCCGTGGACGCGGGCGCGGGTTCCGCGGTGGCCGCGGCCTACGCCGGTTCGCTGGCCCTGTTCGCCAAGGCCTGGATCCCCTTCGATCCGGTCTATGCCGATTCCTGTCTGCAGATCGCGAAGTCCATCTACGCCAAGGTGGTGATCCCCAACTGGAAGGCGCCCGGCTACGCCCCGACCCAGTTCTACGTCACCCAGGGGCGCTGGGACGACGACCTGGCCTGGGCGGCAACCGGACTCTGGTACGCCACGGGGGACACGTCCTACAAGTACGACCTGATGGAGAACACCACCTACGGGAACAACCCGGGGTACATCTACAACCTCTATTCCTTCAAGGCCGGATTCCTCGCCCTGAAGGCGCCCAGTCCGTTCTCCCCGGGCGGCTGGCCCATGGACTACCAGAACACCTTCATCCAGCCCATCTGGGCCCTGTGGGACCTCTTCTACAAGACCGACGCCCTGGCCGCCAAGTGGAAGATCCAGCCCGCCGAGGCGCAGGACATGCGCGCGCGCATCCTCGCGCTGGTGGGGACGCGCTACACCCACGAGAGCACGAACAGCCCGGACGGATCGGAGTATCCCGGGACCCTGATCAACATCATGCGGCCCTACGACCTGGTCTGGACTTCGGTCACCTGGGGCATGAACCGCTACAACCTGGGCGGGCTCCTTCCCATCGTCGCCTACCACGAGATGATCAAGGGGGACAGCGCCGCCTCCGCCCAGAACTACTGGAACGTCATCCTGGACAACATGAACTACAACCTTGGGGCCAATCCCTGGGACATCAGCTTCCAGATGGGCGCCGGGTCCAAGAACCTGCAGCACCCGCACAACCGCATCTCCAACCCGGAAGGCTACAACGCGGGCGGCATCCCCTACCCCTACCGTTCGCCCAAGGGGGCCTTGATGGGCGGAGCCGTGCCCGGACAACTCCTGCGCGACGAGTGGGACAAGTACGACGTCACCGAAACCTGCATCGACTTCGCGGCGCAGGTGGTGCTCCCCTCCCAGTACCTGGCCGAGGACCTCCCCCCGGACACGGTGGGTCCCGCCTTCTCCAACGTGGTCGTGGTCTGGGTGTCGGACAGCTCCGCCATCATCTCCTGGCAGACCGACAAGCTCTCCATGGATTCCCTGTACTACAGCCTGAGTCCGGGCGGACCGGTGGTGGGGACGGCCGTGGGGGCGCTGGGCAAGAACAAGACGGTCACGCTGACGGGGCTTTCGGCCAGCACCACCTACTACTTCTGGTTCAAGGGAACGGACATCTACAACATGGTGTCCTCGGACAACAACCGCGGGCGCGACTACCAGTTCACGACCACGAGCGCGACGGCGCCGGTCCTCCCCTCCATCTCCGACGTCAAGGTGTGCAACATCGTCTCCGACCAGGCCACCGTCTACTGGTGGACGGACGTTCCCTCCACATCGGAGGTGGACTACCACCCGGAGGCGACGCCCTCGGCGAACGTGTCGGTGGTGGGCGACGACGAGGGCATCCCGGCTCGATTCCACAAGGTGACGCTCAAGGGACTGACCCCCAACACCGCCTACCGCTTCGACGTGGTTTCGGGAGGGGTGAAGGACGACAGCGGGGGTCTGGACTACCGTTTCGTGACCGGGACGACCTTCGCCAGCTACACGATCCAGATCATGGCGACCAACAAGAACGGCAACGGGGCCGGGGCGCACTTCTACATCGAGGTGGCCAACAACGAGAACAAGCCCTACGTGGGGCTCCAACTGCGCCTCTACTTCCAGACGGACGCCACCACGGCGGCCACGGTGGTGGCCCACAGCAGCGACGACGCGATCTTCGGCGTGACCGGCACCATGATCCAGTCGGGACCCAACGTGGTGACCATCGGGTCGCCGGTCGCGGTGACGGGAATGACGGATTACTGGTACCTTCCCATCGTCATCAACGACACCCTGCCCGTCGCGGGCCGGGCGCGCATCGAGCTGAAGATGGACGACAGCAACTGGAATCCCCAGCCCTGGTCGGTGTTCAACACCGGCTGGTCGTTGGTTCCGCACACCACGCCGGTGGCCTTCCCGGGGGTGGACATGACGCTCGCCGACCTGTGGACGGGTCCCGACGAAGTGCAGATGCGAAACGGCGCACCCGTGGTCACCTACGTCCAGGATCCGTACATCGCCGCCTACTCCAACGGCGTCCACATCTACGGCTACACCCCCGACGGAGACCTCCCCCAGATCCCGCGCAAGGTCTCCTTCACCTTCACGGGGCCGCTGCCCAGTCCCGCGACCTCGGTGAAACAGGACACGTTCAACGTCCACTTCTCGGGCCGGACCTGGGGCACGCCGGACGTCACCGCCATGAACGTGCAGCGCGACAGCCCGGCCTTCCTGCCCACCACGCCCATCGGAGGCCGCGTGGATTCGGTGAACTTCGCGCAGGTCGTGCCGGATCCGCAGGGAACCACCTCCCACGAATGGGCTTTCTGGGCCGATCGCGAGACGCCGCTTTGCGCCTGCGCCTGGCAGAGGTATACCGTGACGGTGGACACCATGAAGGTTCCGCCCAGATCCCTGCACATCGCCTGGAGTCCCGCGGGCCCCGTGGACGCGTGGACATCCCAGCGCAAGCCCCTCGCCGTGTTCCTGCTGGACTCCGCCAACGATACCCTCGACACCGTCTCCACCGTGACCCTGTCCGCGGGGCTTCCCGGGCTGAAATTCTGGTCGTCCGCCGCCGGGACGACTCCGACCGCGACCCTTTCGCTTCTCCACGGCGTGGCGCAGGTATGGGTGTCGGACAGCCTCGCCGACACGACCCAGGCATATTCCACCGCCTCCATCCCCGGCTCCATCGTGACCTCGGGCTCCGTCACCGTGCGGTTCTCCGCGCCTCCCCCCTGGCCATCCGTGGACAGCGCCTGGACGGTGGACGCGAACTGCGACGGCGTTCCCGATTCGGTGGAGATCCGCCTGTCCTCCGCGCCCGACACCGGGACCGCCGCGACCGGCCTGGTCCTTGCCATCGGCGCGGTGACGGATTCCGTCCCGATGGCGGCCGTGTCCGCGTCGTCGGACGGGCGCACCCTGCGGGTGCCCGCTCCGGCGGGCTTGGGCGGTTCCGCCTCCGGCTCCGGGATCCTCTCCCTGCACGTGACCAACGGCGGGAGGAACCTCTCGATTCCGGACTCCTTCGCGGTGTCGGACCGGGTGCCTCCGCTCCTCCTCTCCGCTTCCGCCCTGGAGCGGTTCGCCGCCGGGAACGACACGGTGCGGCTGGAATTCTCGGAGCCCGTCCGGGTTCCCGCGGGGTGGCCGTTCGCGATCACCGGTGGAACGGCACCGGTTTCCGTCGTATCGGTCCGGAATGTTTCGACCACCGTCCTGGAATGGGTGCTGTCGGGCAGTTCGTTCCCGGCAGGCTCCGCGGTATCCATCGCCACCCCGAGCGCGGTGGTCGATCTCGCTGGCAACCCTTCCGCAACCTGTTCGCCCCAGGTGCCGGTGGTGACCACCTCCCGTCCCGATCCCATGGTTGCCGCGGTGGTCCGCGATCCGTCGGGGATCGGAGAGGCCACGGACGTTTCGGTTCGGTTCGCGCGCGCCGTTCGCGACCAGGATCTTCCCGATTCGCTGGTGCTTCTCTGGGGTGGAGTCTCGCAGACGATTTCCGCCGCGCAGATCCAGCGGTCTCCCCTGGACAGCTCCGTCCTGTTTGCGACCCTCGCCGTTCCCTCGCTTTCGGGTTCCGGAAGCCTTCCGGGAGGCGCGGGCCAGATCGTGTTCCGCAAAGGCAGCGGAGCCTCGGGAACCTCGGACACGGTGGTCGCGGCGGATTCCGTGGGACCCGCCCTGCGCACCGCCACTCTGCGAACCGGCACCACCGTGGACACCCTGGTCCTGCGCATGTCGGAATTCGACCGCGAGGGCCCGGCACCGGTGCGCGACCTGCAGGTGCTGAGCGGCCTGTCCCTGCCCGCCGCCTCCGTGCGGGTCGCGGGGACGGACTCCGCCCACTGGACCCTCCTGATCCCCGCGGGATTGCTGGTGGCGGGCGATTCGTTGCGGCTCGCGGGGGCGGGGGACGGTGCCTGGAGCGATCGCGCAGGGAATTCCGCCGCGCCGGCGGCACCTTGGGTCCCCCTCCATGCGGGCGATCGGGGTCCGGTCTCGGCTTGGGCCGCGGACCGGAACGGAGATGGCCAAGTGGACCAGGTGGTCCTGGTGTGGTCCAATCCACCCTCCAGTCGGCACCCCTTCCTGCTCTCCTGGCCCGATTCCAACGGCGTCGAGCGGGTCCACGCCGTGGACAGCGCCACCGGGACTTCCAGCGGAGACACGCTGCGCATCCCGGTGCAGTGGCCCTTTGGTGCCACATCCGGCCCCGGCGCGGGTCAGCAACTGGACGTCTACGACGACGGTTCCGTGGACACGTTGCCCTTCGTTGTCGCCGACAGCGCGGCTCCGGTGGTGGTCTTCGCGCGGCTGGGCTACGCCGCACCGGGCTCGACCCTGGACACCCTGGAGGTCCACTTCTCCGAACCCGTCCGATTCGGCGGCGGCACGATCCTGCGTGTGCGCGGCGCGGACGGGACCGTGCGCGATGTCGCGGGATTCCAGACGACGCAGTCCATCGACGGGCGAACGGCCTGGATCACCCTGGATGCGACGAACCCCGCCTTCACCGTCTTCCAGAGGGGCGACGCGGTACAGGCCTTCCCCGGACCCGCCGGAGTCCGCGACACCTTGGGGAACATCGCCCTGGAAACGGGGCATTTCCAGGGGATCGTGTTCGGGCAGAGGCCACCCCGCTTCTCGCTGGACTTCCTGCCCGGCCAATGGGTGGACGCAACAGGCGGGGATGCTCCAACTTCGCCCTCCTCCATCCAGGTCCTCGTGCGCGCGGCGGGATCCACGGTGTGGACTGCCCTCGACGGGAGCGCGGTGGACCCGCAGGTGGTGCGCATCGGCCCCCACATCCTGTCCAACGGCCCGTTGGGGGGGGATGTGGTCCTGTTCGACAACCTGGGCACCCACGTCGTGTCGCGCAGCCTGGACGATCTCATGGCGGCGGGCCAAGCAGGAACACTCCCCACCGATCCTTCGGGACAGTGGGAAGCCTGGATCGCCTGGGACGGGCGCTCCGCCCAAGGCAGGACGGCGGCTTCCGGGGTCTACGCGGAACGCGTCATCCTCAGGCGCCCCTCCGCCGACGGAAGGACCTGGACCGGGTGGCTGAACAAGGTCTACCGCATCGGCTGGTTGCGCAAGGATTGAGAATGCCTTCCCGGCGCCGGGGGACCGTTCCGATCTTTGGCTAGGTTTTGGTCGACGTGCTCACCACGGGAGAAGCCTCGCGCCTTTTGGGCGTCACCGCCCAGACGGTCATCAATTGGATGGAATCCGGGAGGCTCCCCTTCGTGCGCGTCGAGCGGGGGCGTCGCAAGGTCAGGCCAGCGGACCTGCGCGCCCTGATCGAGGCCGCGGGCATCCCGGCCCACAATATGGACCCCGATCTCTGGGCCAGGGTGGTGGGAGCCACACGGGTGGCGTCCTCCGACGTCCACCCCCTGATGGTCCTGGATTCCGGGGGGAAGGTGGTCTTCTGGAGTCCCGCCGCGGTGGAGAAGTTCGGATGGACGTCCGACGAGGTGGAAAACCGCGCGGTGTCGCTCCTGCCCGCCCGGGTTCCCGGACTCCCGGTGGACTTGAGCGACCTGGCCGTTCCCGGGAATGGGGAGACCTTCCGGACCTTGCTGTTGGAACTGGGGACGAAATCCGGCAAATGGCTTCCGACCGAGGTCGTGGTGTCCTGGTTCCACGAAGCCCAGGGCCAACCCTGCGGCGCCGTGTTCGTGCTCCAGTCCCCCTCGGTTCCCCTGCTGCCCGAGCGCCGCCGCCGCGGCAGATCGCCGTCCCCGTAGGGACGCAAAACCCTACCGGGACGTGTCCACGAACCGCACGGAAACCTCTCCTGGAAGCACCAGCCCCTGGTTGCGGGCCTGTGCGGAGATGGTGGCGGAATCCGTCCGCAAGAGGTGGAGGCTGTCGGCCAGTTCGTGGAGCCTGACGCGCAGCGAATCGTTGCGCCGGCGAAGGTCGTCCAATTCGATGGCGGTGCGCCGCTGCCGGACCACGCCGTAGGGGCCGAAGGTCCATGCGTACAGGGTGAACAGGAGGAAGACGATCCCCACCCAGCGTCCGATGGGGAGCTTGCGCCGGGGGGTCTGTTCGAGCCGCGAAGGGAAGGATTCCGGATCGCTCAAGGTCGGACCGTGAACCTTCCGCCGGGGCCGCGCCGGACGGAGCCGGAAAGCTCCAGCAGGACCAGTTCGCCTTGGAGCTTCGATATCGGAATGGATAGGCGCAAGGCGATCTCCTCCGCGGTGGCATCCCCGCGGCGCAGCAATTTAACCACCGGCGAAGCGACTTGATCCGCTTCCATCGACCCCGCGGAGAGCCAACCCATGGTTTCCAGGAGGTCTTCGGGACCGGCGCAAAGTCTCGCCCCCTGTCGAAGGAGTTGGAAGCAGCCTTCCCAACTGGCCCCACCTGCCGGACCGGGGCAGGCGAGAAGTTCCCGATCCTGTTCCAGTGCGTGGGCCGCGGTGATCAATGCGCCGCTCCCTCGCGGGGCTTCCACCACCACCACGGCTTGGGAAAGTCCCGAAATGATCCGGTTGCGGCGTGCGAAATTCGGGGGCACGACGGGGGCTCCAAAGGGGTGCTCGGTGACCAGCAGCCCCTGTCGACTGATCTCCTGGGCGAGGCGACCTCGACCCGTGGTTCCCATCTCATCCAAGGGGCAGCCGAGGACGGCGATGGTCTCTCCCTGGGCGGCGAGGGCGGAGCGGTGGGATTGTTCGTCGATGCCCATGGCGAGGCCCGAGACGATGCGCAGGCCTCGCGCCGCCCAGGCGGTGCAAAGTCGATGGCAGGTGTCGAGGCCGACCTCGGTCGGACGGCGCGTTCCCACGACGGCCACCGGCCTGGGGTGCTTGAGCTCCAGCACGCCGTGCACGAAGAGCACGGGCGGTGGACTGGGGATCCACCGCAACGGCTCGGGATATTCGGGATGGTCCATGGGTATGACGCTCGCGCCGAGCGCCTGGGCCTGTTCGGCCTGGTCCTGTGCCCATTCCCGATCCGGGCCGTTCAACAAGCCCTGGATGGCCTCGCTTCCCAGGGAGGGGATTTCCTCCAGTTCCGCTCGTGTAGCGCGAAAGGCCCCGGCGGGCGACCCGAACCTTTCCACCAGGGCCAGGGCCCGCACGGATCCCACCTGTTCCACGTGGGAGAGAGCGAGCCAATCCAGGGAACTGGACGTGGAATCCGGAGAGGGATCGCGAACAATCGGGGAATTCATCTCCGGAAAATACTGCTCAAATGTTCCCGAGTCAAGGGGGGATCGACACCCCCGGATATGACAGCATTTTACACCGTGAGGAACGCCCAAACGGGTAGAATATGCCTCATGCCCATATCGAGCCGACTGGTCTATCCGCGCACCCACCGCTTCCACATCCCGGTGATGGGAACGGGTCACAGCATCGACACGCCTCTGCGCGTGGCGCGTTGGGGAATTTCCTCGGTGATCTCCCTGGTCGACGACATCCTGATCGAGCAGGTCCACCGTCTCCACGCCGACCGCAGGGGCCTCCCCTTCAAGGCGGTGGATCCCCGCGACCCCAAGGCCCGCTCGGAAAGGATCCGCCGCTACCTGGATTTCATGCACGGCGAGGTCCAGGAGCAGATGGCCCGGCTGCGGGCCCAGCCGTTCTCGGAGGACTCGGAGAAGACGCGCTGGTTCCGGATGCTCCCCGACACATCCCCCCTGAAGGCGGAGTGGATCCGCGTCCTTGGAATGTCCGAAGGATCCCCGGAGCGCCTGCGCGCCGAGCGCGAGCTTTCCGACCGCATGGAACCGGGCTCCATCGACGCCAACATCATGACCAAGCTCGACCGCCGGGCGGTCCGACCCGACGGTGCCATGGTCGAAGCGCGGCTTTCGGACGCGAAGCTCGCCCTGGAGGGGTTCGCCTTGTCCGTGAATCCCGGGAACCTGGTGTTCTCCGCGGGAATCAATCCGACCCTGTACGGCACCATGGAGGAATTCCCCGGCTTCTACCGGCAGGCCGGCGAAGAGGCCCGTCTGGGCGTGGTGATCAAGGTGTCGGATTTCCGCTCCGCCCTGACCCAGGGCAGGTTCCTGGGAAAGAAGGGCCTGGAGGTGCGCGAGTTCCGGATCGAATCCGGGCTCAACTGCGGAGGCCACGCCTTCGCCTCCGACGGCGAACTTCTGGGACCCATCGTGGACGAATTCCGACACCAGCGCCACCGCCTGCAGGAGGAATTCTCCGCGCTCGTGGCCGGCTACTACCGCAAGAAGGGTTGGGAGGTGCCGGAATCCGTCGCCTTCCACGAGCCCGCCATCACCGTCCAGGGAGGCTTGGGCAACGCCGCCGAGCACGACCGCATGCTGGAGGACTTCGGGATGGAAGCCACGGGCTGGGGGTCTCCCTTCCTGCTGGTGCCGGAGGCGACGCCCATCGACCGGCACACCAGGGAACTCCTCGCCAAGAGCGGAGCGGAGGACATCTATCTGTCGGACAGCTCCCCGCTGGGGGTCCCGTTCAACAACCTGCGCGGCTCGTCCTCGGAAGTGGAGCTCTGGCGCCGGTTCTCGGAGGGGAAGCCCGGTTCCGCCTGCCCCAAGGGCTTCCTGGTCTCCAACACGGAGTTCACATCCACTCCCATCTGCACGGCCTCCAAGGAGTACCAGGGGCGGAAGATCGAGCAGATCGGGGGCATGGCGGCTTCGGAAGTCCGGAGCGTCGCGGTCAAGGAGTGCATCTGCCACCAGCTCGGCAACGGCGCGCTGGAGTTCCTCCGCCAGGAGAACGCGGTCCTCGCCGGTGTCGAGAGGACCCCGTCGCACCAACCCGTCAGCATCTGTCCGGGCCCGAACATCGCGTGGTTCGACCGCACCTACTCGCTCTCCGAGATGGTGGACAACATCTACGGCCGGATCCCCTCGCTCGTCCCCGAGCATCGTCCCCACACCTTCGCCGCCGAGCTGACCCTCTACCTGGAGCACCTGGACCGGCTGCGCCAGACCTCGCATCCGGAGAACGCCAGGGACCAGGAGAAGCTCCAGACGTTCCGCGTGAACCTCGCGGCGAGCCTCGCCTGGTACCGCCAGTGGCTTTCCACCCGTTCGGCGCTTCCCGGGGAGAACCTCTTCTCCCTGCGCGAGGAGGTGGAGCGGGCCGAGGAGCTCCTGCTCGAGGTCGAGACCGGGGACGCGGTCTTGAGGTGAGACCGGCCAGGGGAACGCCCGAAGAGCCCGTCCGCCAGGCCCTGGTCCGCCATCTGGTGGAGGATCTGGGCGTCCCGCGCCAATGCCTCCGGCTGGAGATGTCCCTTTCGCCTTGGGACGCGAAGGTCAGGGATCGCGTCGACGTGGCGGTCTTCTCCGCCAGCGGCGGGGCCGCGGTCCCCGTCCTCCTGGCGGAATGCAAGGCTCCGGAGATTCCCCTGGACGGTGAAGTGGCCGCGCAGGTGCGGCGCTACCTGCGGTTGCTTCCCGCGCGCTGGGCCGTGGTCTCCAACGGTAGACGGATCCTGTCCTGGCTGGCCGGACCCGAGGCTTGGATCCCCAGACCTTTGCCGCGATGGGAGGAGATGAAGAGCCCGGACTAGCCTCTGGCCTTCTTCAGGGCGTGGGCGTAGGCCTCTTCGTACCTGGGAACGGACGCGTCCCAGGAGAAGTCCCTGGACATCACGCGCCGACGCATGGTCTCGAAGTGGTGGTGGCGGTCGAAGTAGGTGCTGACCGCCCAGCCCAAGGTGAAGTAGAGCGCGTCGACGCGGTAGTCGTCGAAGACGAACCCGTCGCCGCCGCCGTCGGATTCCACGTAGTTCCACACCGTGTCGGCGAGCCCGCCCGTGCGCCGCACGACGGGGAGCGTTCCGTAGCGCATGGCGTACATCTGTGAAAGCCCGCAGGGTTCGAAGAGGCTGGGCATCAGGTAGAGGTCCGATCCGGCGTAGGCCAGGTGGGCCAGATCCTCGCGGTACCCGACCCAGTTGCCCACGAGCCCCGGGAACCGGCGCTGGAGGTCGCCCACCCACCACTCGTAGTGGGGATCGCCCGAACCGACCAGGACGAACTGCAGATGCATCTGGCGCATGGCCCGCTCCATGGCCGGTTCGATCAGGTCGAAGCCCTTTCCGGGGGCGAGACGGGAAACGATGGAGACCACGCAACGCGTGTCGTCCTCCCGCATCCCCAGCCGCCGCTGCAGCTCGCGGCGGCATTCCCACCGGCTCGACAGGTCCGCCGCGGAGAAGCGGTAGGGCAGATGGCGGTCGGTGGAGGGATCGTATGCTTCGGTGTCGATTCCGTTCAGGATCCCGAACAGGTCGCCGGAGCGCCGCCCGAGGTATTCGTGGAGACCTTGCCCACCGACGGGTCCCTGGATCTCGCGGGCGTAGGTGGGACTCACCGTGGTGATGGCGTCGGCGAAATGGATGCCGGCCTTGAGGAGGTTCACGCCCCCGTGGTCCTCGAACACGTCCGGGGTGTAGTGTTCGGGACCCATCCCCATCCAGGAGAGAACTCCGCGTTCGCCCTGTCCCTGGTAGGCCAGGTTGTGCAGGGTGAGCACGCAGGCGGTCCTCTCCAGGGGCGAGCCCCAGGCGTCCCAGGTCTTGCGGAAGGCCATGGCGGGAGCCCCCTGCCAGTCGTGGGCGTGGAGGATGTCGGGAATCCAACCCGTGTCCTTGCAGGCCTGGAGCGCGGCCTTGCAATGGAACGCGAAACGGCCGTTGTTGTCGTGGTAGGAGCGTCCGCCCTCGTCGTAGATCCCGGCACGGCCGAACATCGCCGCGTGGTCGATGAACCAGGCTTCCGCCTCGGATCCGTGGTCGCACCGGTGCAGTCCGCACCAGACTTCCGTACCGCCCATGTGCACGCACAGGGTCTGGCGGTAGACGATGCCGAACCGCGCCCGGTCGATCCCGGAGTAGAGCGGGATGCAGACCTTCACCTCGTGACCCGCGCGGGCGAGCGCCTTGGGAAGGGAGCCCACGACCCCGGCGAGACCTCCAGTCGAGACGTAGGGATGGGATTCGGAGGCGATGAACAGGATCTTCATGGATGTCGAATGGGAAACCTAATCTCCCGCCTTCTCGACCCGCTTCCGGCCCGGTGCGTCGCGACGGTTGTCCGGGGTGGCGGACCGCCCCGGAAAATGGGATCATGGGAACATGGCAGAGCGCCCACAAATTCGACGGGGGAAGGGCCGGCCGGGTGGATTCACCCTCCTGGAACTGCTCATCGTCCTGGTGCTGGTGGGGGTGGTGACCTCCCTCGCCGTCGGAGGGGTCGTCAAGATCCAGGCGAGATCGCAGGCGCGCGCTTCCATCGAGGACATGTTCACGGCGCTGCACCTCGCGCGCAGCGACGCCGTGGCGCGCCAGCGCAACTCCGGGGTGGCCATCGCGATGGACACCACCAACCGGTTCACCTCGAACGGGGTGGCCGTGACGGGCCTGAAGTACCTGCGCTTCGTGGATTCCGACGCTGGAACGCAGGGGGTGTACGATCCCACGGACACCGTGCTGCAGGGCTGGACACCCATGAAGGGGAACGTGTTCGCCTACACCCTCGCCTCCAGCGGTCTGTCGGCGGGGACGGTCAGCCTGGTCTTCAACACCGACGGTTCCATCAACAACGACCTCCAGATGAAGCTGGGGATCGCCAACTTCTCGGATACCTTCACCGTGGGCCTGCTGCCCGCCACCGGGCTCGCGACCCTGGACCGCAACTGACCTGCGCCGCCGCGGATTCAGCATGATCGAGGTCATGATGGCTC
>Ga0209415_10015606_pt1 | contig 12292 bp, 16 predicted proteins | sample PeaSoiSIISIP2007_FD_187696 | JGI IMG/M metagenome (GOLD analysis project Ga0209415, IMG submission 187696) | Peat soil microbial communities from Weissenstadt, Germany - SII-SIP-2007 (SPAdes) (version 2) | ecosystem: Environmental > Terrestrial > Soil > Wetlands > Peat | place: Germany... | reverse complement strand
TCGCATGATCCACCTCCAACTACGGTGAATCACGACAGCCTCAATTTTTCAAGGAATTATGTGAGTACAGACCCTAGGCCGTGAACCCATAAATCAGGACCGATGGCAGCCTGCGAGGTTCCGCGCAAGGCTAAAAAAACAGCCACGCATCTCGTGGGGATGCAAGGTCGCGCTACGGCTTCTTGGGCGCGCTCCGACGCTCGGGCTGGAGACGGTCGCCCTCATCCTCTTGACTGCCGCCGGAGCCGAACCCGAAGCCCGAGCCGGTGGGCGCTGGCGCGTTCATGGCGTAACAGGTGGGCAATCCCACCGGCGTTGCGCTGGAAACCGACGCGCCCTGGAAGCCGACGGCATTCCCGGTCTTGGTATCGATCCACGTGTTCCGGTCGCGATCCCATTTGAGGTCGTGGCCGGTGATGGCATCGTGCGCGTAGTCGGGGTAATCGGGGTCCTGCCGCGCCTGATGCTTGCCGCCGGTGCGCCCGGAGATCATGGGCGGCGCGGGGATCGGGGTGCCGTCTCTGGCGACCAAGCCCTGGAAGCCCACCGCCTGCCCCGTCGTGGCATTGATCCAGCTATTCCTGTCCGGATTCCACTTCAGGCCTTGTCCGGTCGCAAGATCGGTCGCGCAATCCGGCTGGTTCAGATTCTGCTGCGCCTGGCCCGGCGGCGCCGGGATCAGCTTGGGAGCGGGCGGCGGCGGCGTGACCATGCCGACTTGCGGCGGCGGCGTGGTTGCCGTCTGCGGTGGGCAGGGCTCCCTGGCGAAGTTTCGTCCGGTCTTGGGATCATAAGCTCGTTTGGGATCGCCAGCGCCGGGCAACACGACGCGGAAGTGGTCTTCGGGATTTGGGCTTGGCGAGTCTGCATTACGAACAACTGGAAATGACAACAGCTTTTGTCCGGTCTTCGTATCTATCCAATCGCCGCAGGCATCCCGAGCAAAGTTTCGTCCGGTTACGGAGTCATAGGCTCGATTAGGATCGCTGGCGTCGGGCAACAAAACACGAAAATGGTCTTCGGGATTTGCGCTCGGTGAATCTGGATTGCGAAGGACTGGAAATGATGGCTGTGCTTGGCCGGTTTTAGTGTCTATCCAACGATCGGCAGCAGCGCGCTCAATTGGACTCAGGGCCAGGGCGAGACCGACGGCGACAAACGAGCCCCAACGGGCGGCGACTTGTGCCAGCATGAGTGTGACATCCAGCGCGAAACCCACTCTCTTGCAGGGGTTAAATGTCCTCGGATCGATGGTGAGAGCGCCACTCTCGCGGAGTGCCTGAAGCAGATTCAGGCCACGCTTGCCATGGGCGCGAGTCCTTCGGGATCGCGGTCCGGGTGACTTTGGGGCTGCGTCGGCTTGGCGCATCTGCTGACCCTCCTCAGCGAGAGCGACCTTGGTTCGTAGCATGCGCCCGTTCGACCTCCTCGGCAACGCCGGCGGACGGTGCTATCCGACTGATCTTCCAGGTGCAGTGGCTCTGGTGGCCAAGCCAGGTCAGGGGCGCGTGGTCTCCGCCGGCATGCCGGGAAAGCGCACTCGGTGTTGATGGCGTCGGCATGGACGTGATTCAAGCTCCCAAACTGGAGCTTCAAATCATGCGTTACGAACTCACCGACTGCGAATGGCGTGTCATCAAGCCGATGCTCCCGAACAAGTCACGCGGCGTTCCCCGTGTGGACGACCGGCGCGTCCTCAACGGCATCTTTTCAGTCTTGCGATCAGGTGCGCCGTGGCGCGATCTGCCGGAGAGCTACGGACCCCATACGACTTGCTAAAATCGCTTCGTGCGCCGGCGCAAAGCGGGTGTTTGGGATCGGCTGATGGAGGCGGCCACCGCCGCCAACGACGGCGATGTGCAGATGATCGACAGCTCGTCCGTGCGGGTGCATCAGCATGCCGAACGGCGCGCATTGAACTTGCTAATCGGGCCGGGGCGGCCCTTAAATCCGGGCATGTACCGATAACCATAGAGGAGGATGACATGACGGCTCGTGGTTCCAGCAAGCCGGCGACTGCCGGGGAGATCCCGACACCCGTCGGCGTCAATCACATCGTCCTCAATGTCCGGGACATCGAGGAATCGCACCGCTTCTGGACCGAGGTCGTGGGCTTGAAGCAGGTCGGGACCTTGCGGCCGCCGCCTCACATGGGCCCGATCCCGCCGATGCGCTTCTACAGCGGCGACCACGGCGGCAAGATGGCGCATCACGACGTGGCGCTGGTCGAGAACCCGAACCTGCCGAAGCCGCCCGCGAACTGGGAGCTGTTCGGGGCGCCGCAGGCGATCAACCACATCGCGATCGGCATGCCGAGCCGCGAGGCCTGGCTCAAGAAGCTCGCCGACTTGCAGGCGCGGGGCGTGAAGTTCCACCTGCGCATCAATCACGGCGTCACGCACAGCGTCTACATCAGCGATCCCAACGGCTATGGCGTCGAGCTGCTCTACGAGCTGCCGCGGGAGATGTGGGAAGGCGATATCGACGCGGGCTTGAACCATCTCGAGCTCTTGCCGACCGAGGGCGAGGCCGCGCTCAAGGACGACCTCGAGAACGCGCCGCGCTTCGGGACTTCTCGCCGATGACATGGAGGAGCAAGGACATGGACAAGCCCACTGCAACGATTGCCGCTCTGATCCTCGCCGTGGCCCTCGGCGTGTCGCCCACAGGTGTCCGGGCGGCGTCCGGCGATGAAGCCAGTATCAGGGCGCTCGAGAGTCGCTTCGTCGCCGCTGTCAATGCCAAGGATGTCAATGCGATCATGAAGGTCTACGTGCCTGACGAAAGCCTTGTCGTGTTCGATCTGGTCCCGCCCCGTCAATATGTCGGTGCGAAGGCCTATGCCAAGGACTGGATGGATTTCCTCGGCGTGTTCAAGGGGCCACTGAAGTTCGAAATCAGTGACCTGAGCGTCACGGCTAATGGAACGATGGCTTTCGGGCACAGCATTCAGCATGTGGCCGGCACCGACGCTAAAGGCCAGCCGGTTGATCTCACGGTTCGGGTCACGGACGTTTACCGCAAGATCAAGCGCCAGTGGTTGATCGTCCATGAACATGTCTCGGTGCCCGTCGATCTCGACACCGGTAAACCAGACCTGTCGTCCAAGCCCTAAACGAACTCGCTCTGTCGAGGACGCGTCCCGCCTAACTGCGGCCGTTCCATTGCTCGGCCGCGGGGGACGAGGCGGCGCTCAGTCCTCGCGCGCGGGGGCGTCGTGGATCACGACGCCGATATCGGGCGGCACCGGCTCGAGCCAGGCGGGATCGGCGAGCCGCCGCGTGGCATCGCGGTAGCCGGCGGCGCGATGCTCGGCGAAGGTCGCGGAGGAGAACTCGTAGTCCTTGCACGAGAGCTCGTCCGCCTCGCTGCGATGGACGAGGCGGACGATGTGCATGGTGGTGGTGCAGCCGAGGTCGGCAAGGGCGCTCAGATGCAGGTTCTGCTGCGCTTCGGGCGTCAGAGCCTCCCAAAGCGCGAGCACCGCGCGGCGCAGATTGTGCGTGGCGCGGTGCGCCTCGAGGCTGCGTTCGGAGCGGCTCGCGTAGGTGATGTCCTTGCGTCGGGTCTCGACGTCCTCCATGACGCGCGGCAGCGGCCCTTCGGAGTCGAACAGGTCGATCATGAAGCAAAGCGTGCTCCGGCGCGGCAGTTGATCGATCACCACGTCGAGCGGCGTGTTCGAGACGAGGCCGCCGTCCCAGTACCACTCGCCGTCGATCTCCACCGGCGGAAAGGCCGGCGGCAGCGCGCCGCTCGCCATGATGTGCTCGAGGCCGAGCTTGCGGCGAGCCGTGTCGAAATAGACCTGCTGTCCCGTGCGGACGTTGACCGCGCCGAGGCTGAGGCGCACGGAGCCGCCGTTGACGCGGTCGAGATCGATCAGGCTCTCGAGCGTCCGGCGGAGCGCCGCCGTGTCGTAGAAGCTGATGGCGGGCGTCGTGCCGGGCGACGCGAGCCAGGGGCTCACGGGGCGCGGCTCGAAGAAGCCGGGCTGGCCCAACGCCGTGGTCTGCCAGGCGCTCCAGGTATTGAAGAGCCGGCGCGGCAGGCCGGAGGACGGCGGCGCGAAGGGCAGCGGACGGCAGATCGCCCGCCAGAACTCCTCGAGCCGCTCCAGCCGGCGCTCGCGTGGATTGCCGGCCATGATCGCCGCGTTGATGGCGCCGATCGACGTGCCCGCGAACCACTCGGGCTCGTAGCCGGCCTCGTCGAGGGCCTGATAGGCGCCGACCTGATAGGCGCCCAAGGCCCCGCCGCCCTGCAGCACCAGCGCGACTTTGCCGGGGAGCGTTGCCTTGTCGACGAGCGCGCGGCGCGAAGGGCGCGCGCCGGAGTGACCGAGTTTGTCGTTCATGCCGGCGAGTGTGCTCGCGGCATCGGGATTGGCAAGTCACAACGGTGGGACCGGCCTCGCTAATCCCGTCAGCGAGGCCCTCCCATCTTAAGGTGTGGCAATCGCGTCTGGACTCCGATTCCCCCTCTCCCCTTGGGGAGAGGGTCGGGGTGAGGGGCCGCATACGGCGAGGTGCCAAGGTTGGTGCGGGCGTGAGCGGTGACCCCCCCTCACCTAACCTCTCCCCAAGGGGAGAGGGATTCCGATGCGATTGGTCTGCCTCCAGGGGGGAGGGGCTCGCGAGTTTCGGATCGCACGCCGGAGCGCTGCGTCTCTTAGGTCGCCGCCGGCTCCGAGACGATCACCTCTTTCACCTTGCCGGCGAGCTGCTTCAGGCTGAAGGGCTTGGGCAGGAAGTGGATGTCGCTGTCGGTGTCGAGGCGCTTGCGGAAGGCGTCCTCGGTGTAGCCGGAGATGAAGATCACCTTCATGTCCGGATGGATCTCGCGCACGCGCTTGACCAAGGCCGGCCCGTCCATCCTCGGCATCACCACGTCGGTGATCAGGAGATCGATGGGCTCCTTGCCGGAGGTGATGATCTCGAGCGCCGCCTCGCCGCTCTTCGCCTCGATCACGCGATAGCCCTTGTTGCGGAGCGCCCGCGCGCTGAACAGCCGAACCGGATCCTCGTCCTCCACCAGGAGCAGCGTGCCGGCGCCGGTCAGGTCGCGGCCCTGCGGCGCCTCGCCGGGCTCGACCCGCTGCGAGGCCGCCGCATCGACCCCGGCGAGGCGCGGCAGATAGATGCCGAAGGTGGCGCCCTGGCCGGGCTCGCTTTCCACCAGCACGAAGCCGCCGGTCTGGCGCACGATGCCGTAGACCGTGGAGAGGCCGAGGCCGGTGCCGGAGCCCACCTCCTTGGTGGAGAAGAACGGCTCGAAGATGCGCTCCAGATTCTCCTTGGGAATGCCGACGCCGGTGTCGACCACCTCGATCAGCACGTAGTCGCCGGGCGGCATCACCTCGTGGCCGCGCCGCACGGAAGCGGTCGTGGTGACGTTGCTGGTGCGGATGGTGAGCGTGCCGCCCGAAGCCATGGCGTCGCGCGCGTTGACGGCGAGGTTGATGATGACCTGCTCGAGCTGGCCCTGGTCGACCTTGACCAGGCCGAGGTCGCGCCCGTGCACGACCTTGAGCTCGATGTTCTCGCCGATCAGCCGCCGCAGCAGGTGCGAAAGCTCTGCCAGCACGTCGGTGATGCTGAGCACGCGAGGTTGCAGGGTCTGCTGGCGCGAGAACGCCAGCAGCTGGCGCACCAGGTTCGCCGCGCGGTTGGCGTTCTGCTTGATCTGCATGATGTCGGCGAAGGAGGGATCGCCCGGACGGAAGCGCAGCAGCAGCAGGTCGCAGAACCCGATCATCGCGGTGAGCAGGTTGTTGAAGTCGTGCGCCACGCCGCCCGCGAGCTGGCCCACGGCCTGCATCTTCTGCGACTGCGCGAACTGCGTCTCCAGGCTCTTCTGCTCGGTGGTGTCGATGAAGTGCAGGATGAGCCCGCCCTTCTCCTGGTCCGGCGCGTCGAGCCGGCTCACGAAGACGGTGGCGGAGCGCTCGCGCGGGCTCTTGAGCCGGACCTCGATGGGTACGGTCGCGGATTGCGGATTGGCCGCGGCCTCCGCGAGCCGGCGCGCCACCGGCCGCGCCTCGCTCTCCGGCAGGAAATCCACCAGCAGCCGCCCGATCAGATCCGCGGGCGGCAGGCCGAACAGGCGGCCCAGCGCGCGGTTCGCCTCGTCGAAGCGGCCGTCGCGGTCCAGCAGGGCCACGCCCACCGGCGCGTCCGCGAAGAAGCGCTGGAAGCGCTGGCGGGATTGGCGGAGCGCCTCCTCCCACTCCCGCTCGGGCGTCAGGTCCCGCACCACCGAGCGCGTGCGCAGGCCCTCGCCGGTCTGCACCACGGTCTGCGTGATCGAGACATGGACGATGCGGTTGCGGCCCCTGAGCGCGACCTCGCCGCGCTGCAATGCGCCGGCATCGGCCGCGAAGGGCGTGTGCGGCGGGCTCTCCAGGGGAACCTCGCCGGCGATGAAATCCTTGAGGCGCGCGCCTTCCTCGACCAGCGCGCCCGGCGACCGCCCGAGCCAGTCGGCGAGCGCCTGGTTCACGAACAGGAACCGGCCCTCGCTGTCGACCGAATAGAAACCGACCGGCGCGTTGTCGAGGAAGTCCGCGAGCTTCATCTGCTCGTCGCGGATCACGTGCTCCATCTCGTGGCGGGCCGTGACGTCCTCGAAGCTCCAGAGGCTGAAGCCCGGCCGGCCCGGCAGCGGATGGACCGCCAGGTTGAACCAGGCCGTGCCGCCGGCGGCGCCGCGGAGCGCGATCCGGCCGTGGGCGCGACCATGTCCCAAGGCCTCGTCGCGCAACCGCGAGAACTCCTCCGCGGCCTCGCCCTCGCCGGCGATGCGGCTCTGGATCGCCGGCAGCGGCGCCGTCTCGCCGTCGGGAAACAGCGAGCGGAACGCGGCATTGGCGTAGGCCACGGACTCCCGCGGCCCCAGGATCAGGTGCGCGTTGGGCGAGGCCTCCAGCGCATGGGCGAGCACGTCGACCCGGCGCGCCAAGACTTCGTGCACGCGATTCGCCACCACGCTCGCCACACCCGCGAGCAGCGCCATGCCCGCCAGCAGCATGGAGGCCGGCCAGAAGATCGTGCCTTGGGAGATGCCGCTGAGCGTCGCCAATCCCACGATCAGCGCCGCCGCGGAGAGCACCGCCGTCAGCAGGCCGAGCCGGTTGATCCAGCGCCGCAGCGTCGCCTCGCCGCGGGCCCGCGGGGTTTGCGCATTGACGGTGAATACGGGGCTCGAGAGCGCCATGGGGCTCCGGTCGTCCGATGATCTGGCGCTACGGCCTGGTACGTAGTCTAGCACAGCTTCAGAGCCGCTGCGATTTCGGCTTGAGCTTGCCCTGGAGCCGGAAGACGTAGCCGATGATCTCGGCGACGGCCTTGTAATGCTCGGGCGGGATCTGCTGATCGACCTCGACGCCGGCGTAGAGCGCCCGGGCCAGCGGCGGATTCTCCACGATCGGCACCTTGTGCTCGGCGGCGATCTCGCGGATCCGCTGGGCGATGAGCTCCGCGCCCTTGGCGACGACCATCGGTGCCTTTTCCGTGCCGAGCTCGTAGCGCAGCGCCACCGCGACATGGGTCGGGTTGGTCACCACCACGGAGGCCGTCGGCACCGCCGCCATCATGCGCTTGCGCGCGCGCTCCATGCGGATCTGCCGGAGCCGGGCGCGGATCATCGGGTCGCCCTCGGACTGCTTGAACTCCTCCTTCACCTCCTGCTTCGACATGCGCATGGACTTGGTGAAGCTGAAGCGCTGGAAGCCGTAGTCGAGCGCGGCGATGAAGGTGAGCGCGATGAATACGCCGAGGCCGAGCCGCCCGGTCAGCCGGCCGATCTCGAGCATCATCTGCCCGGCGTCGAGACCGGACATCAGCGGCAGGCGGACCAGCTCCGGCCGCATCAGGATGACGACCACCGCGATCACCACCGCGAGCTTCATCAGCGTCTTGCCGAACTCCATGAGGCCGCGCGCGGCGAACATGCGCGAGAAGCCCTTGGCCGGCGAGAGGTTGTCGAGCTTGGGCGTGAGCTTGTCGGGCGCGAACAGGAGACCGGTCTGGAGCAGCGATCCCGCAAACGCCGCCGCGACCAGCAGGCCCATGGGGAGCGCGAGCGCGCCGCCGATGGTCGCGAGCGTGGCACCCACGGCCGGCCAGAGCGCGCCCTCCACGCTGAGCTCGTGGGGCGCCTCGATGTAGCGCTTGAGCGCCGCGCCGATGGTGCGCGTGATGGGCCCGCCTCCGAAAGCCACGATGCCCAGGGCGGTGCCGATCATGAACCAGTTGTTGATCTCGCGGGACTGCGCGACCTGGCCGCGGTCGCGCGCGCGCGAGAGCTTGCGGCCCGAAGGCTCTTCTGTTCGTTGGCTGTCGTCGACGTCGTCCGCCACGGCCTCAGGCTCCCGTCAAGGCGAGAAAGCTGGCGGCGAACCGCTCGAGGAACCACTCCATCCCCGTTGCGAGCAGCAGGGCGAAGGCGACCAGGCCCGCCACGATCTGCAGCGGCTGGATCACGAACAGGATCTGCAGCTGCGGCGTGAGGCGCGAGATCAGCCCGACCGCGACATAGAAGATCGTGCCGATGATCATGAAGGGCGCCGCCATCTCGACGCCGATGCGGAACGATTCCGTGACGGCGCGCGCGATGGCGTCGGAGAAGTCGCCCCATTGGAACAATGCGCCCGGCTGAAACACGCCATAGCTGCTCACCAGCGCGCGCAGCATGGGATGATGGAGGTCGGTCAGGAAGATGATCAGCACGCCCGCCACGCTGTAGAAGGCGCTGGTGATCGACTCCTGCTGCTGCGCCAGCGGATTGAAGATGAGCGCGGCGGATAGCCCCAGATTGACGGATACGACGGTGCCCGCGACCTGGAGCGCCGCCAGCAGGATCCGCGCGATCGTGCCGAGAAAGATGCCGACCGCGATCTCGCCGCCCAGCATGAGCGCGAGCTCGATGGCGCCGCCGGGCAAGCGCGGCAAGGCCGGCGCCACGACGGGCGTCGCCACCAGCGTGATGCCGAGCGCCAGCACCAGCCGAAGCCGCGGGCTCACGTAGATCTCGCCGATGCCGGGCAGCAGCATCAGCGCCGAGCCCAGCCGCGCGAACACCAGCGCGGCCGCGAACAGGTTGGCGGGCAGGATCTGGTCGAGCATGGCTCGAGGTCAGCCGCTGACGATGCGGGCGAAGAGGGATTGGGTGAATTCGACCAGCGTGCTCAGCATGAACGGCATCAGGACCAGGAGCGAGACGAAGATGACCAGGATCTTCGGCACGAAGGTGAGCGTCATCTCCTGGATCTGCGTGAGCGCCTGCAGGATCGAGATGACGAGCCCGACCGCGAGCGCCAAGAGCATGACCGGTGCGCCGATCTCCAGCGCGACCATGATCGCCTGGTTGCCGATCCCGAAGACGTCGTTGGCGTTCATGGCATTCTGCCCAAGGACGCCGCGCTCAGATCGTCATCTTGATGATGTCTTGATAAGCGGAGATCACGCGGTCGCGCACGGCGACGATGGTCTGCAGCGTGGCATCGGCGTTGGCGACAGCGGCCGCGACTTGCGCGATGTCCGCCTTGCCCGTGACGCCCTGGAGGCTCGCCTGCTCGCCTTGCTTCAAGGTGTCGACCGCGCCTTCCGCCGCCTTGCGCAAGAGGTCGCCGAAACCGCCGCCATCCTGCGCGCCGTCGCGCGCGCCGAGGCCCGCGCTCGCGATCTTGCCGGCGTTCGAATAGGCAGCAGCCGCTGCGTTGGCGATCGGGTCGGCCATGATTTATCCCCTGAGCAGGTCGAGCGTGTGGGAGATCATCGATTTGGCGGCGTCGATGACGTTGAGGTTCGCCTGGTAGCTCTGTTGCGCGTCGCGCATGTCCATGAGCTCGACCACGGGATTGACGTTGGGCATCTGCACGAAGCCCTGAGCGTCGGCCGCGGGATTGCCGGGATCCCACTTGCGCTCGAGCTTGCCCGGCACGGAAACGGTACGGCCGGCGGCGACGGAGGTCGCGCCGAGGGTCTTGTCGAGCACGGTGTGGAAGCTCACGACCTTGCGGCGATAGGGCTCGCCGCCGGGCGTCGTCGCCGTGGAGTCGGTGTTCGCGAGGTTCTCCGCGATCACCTTGAGCCGCTGCCCCTGCGCGCTCATGCCGGCGAACGCCAGCTGCATCGAGGTGTTGAGATCCATGAGTCGCGATCCTCAGTGCCCGAGCGCTTCTTTTATGAGCGCGATCTGCTTCTGATAGAGGGTGGTGGTGAAGGCGTATTGGGTGGCGGTGTCGCTCACCTTCATCATCTGGTCCTCGAGCTGAATCGGCCCGGAGGTCGCCACTTTCTGCGCATCCGGCGTGCCGCCGTTGGGCGGCGTCGCGATATGGCCGGGCGAGGTCGCCACCAGTTGCAGGGGTCCGCCGCCCTGCCCGCTCAGCAGCTTGCCGAAATCGATCGGCTTCACGTCGCTCGGGCGGAAGCCCGGCGTATTGGCGTTGGTGACGTTCTCGGCGAGCACGTTCTGGCGCGCGCCCAGCCACGCGAGCTTCTTTGCCATCGCCTTGAAGAGCGGAATCTGCGTCAGGTCCATTGGGCCCGACTCTCGCCCGATTGCCTTAACATCTCGTAAAGAGCGGGTCCCTCCGATGAGCCCGCCGTCAACCATCTATTAAGGCTGTTTCTCTAGGGTGTGCCGTGAATTAGACGCGGATCGACGCCCTGGTGCCCACGCGAAATCCACACCCCGAGAAGCCTACCGTCGCGGTCGCGCTGCGCTACAACCGCGCCGAGGCGGACGCGCCGCGGGTGGTGGCGAGCGGCCGCGGCGCCATCGCCGAGCGGATCCTGGTCCTCGCTTTCGAGCACGGCATCAAGGTCCGCGAGGACGCCGATCTCGCCGAGCTGCTGGCGGCGGTCGAGATCGGCAACCAGATCCCGATCGCGGCCTTCGCCGCCGTCGCCGAGATCCTCGTCTACATCTACCGCGCCAACCGCACTCAGCCCCCACCCCCGCCGCCACAAGGCTAAAGGAGCCGCGCCATGACCGCCGCCGCGATGCCCGCCAATCTCGAGCTCGTCTCCGACACGCTCGCCACCGCCCGCGCGGCGATCGAGGCGGGCCACCTCGTCGACGTCGGCGGACTCGATCTCGCGGTCGCCGAGCTCTGCGCCGCCACGTTGCAGCTGCCGGAGCGCCATCACGGCCGCGCCGCCCGCAAGCTCGCGCGCCTCGCCAAGGATCTCTCGGCGCTCGCCGATGCGCTGGCGACGCAGCGCGAGGGGCTCGAGCGCGCGGCCGAGACCGAGGCGCGCCAGCGCGCCGCCGGCGCCTACGCCACCGACAGCGCGAGCTCCTGAGCCCCGCGCCGACACCAGTCCCTCCATGGGCCTCGACACCTACCTGCGATTCCTGATCGCGCTCGTCCTCGTGGTCGCGATGATCGGCGCGCTCGCCTGGATCGTGCGCCGCTTCGGCTGGGCCAACCGGTTCGTGGCGCCCGTGGGCAAGAAGCGCCTCGCGGTGCTCGAGGTACTGCCGATCGACGGCAAGCGGCGGCTCGTCCTGCTGCGCCGGGACGCGGCGGAGCACCTGATCCTCCTGGGCATCGGCGGCGACCTGCTGATCGAGAGCGGCGGCGCGGCCCTCCCCGCCTCCGCGCGGGACTTCCACGCGCTGGTCGAGGAGAGCAAGGCGTGAGACTCTGGCGCGCGCTTCTCGCAACCGCCGGCGCGGCCACGGCGCTCGCGCCCATGACGGCGCTGGCGCAGTCCGTTACCGTCGATCTCGGCGGCGAAGGCGGATCGACCGCGCGCATCGTGCAGCTCGTCCTGCTGATGACGGTGCTGAGCCTGGCGCCGGCGATCCTGGTCACCGTCACCTCTTTCACCCGCATCATCGTGGTGCTGTCGTTCCTGCGGAACGCGCTCGGCATCCAGCAGACGCCGCCCAACGTGGTGATGATCAGCCTGGCGCTGTTCCTCACGGGCTTCGTGATGGCGCCGACGCTGCAGGCCTCCTACACCGCCGGGCTCGAGCCCTTGATGCAGGACAAGATCACCGAGACCGAGGCCGCTCAGCGCGCGATGGTGCCGCTGCACGCCTTCATGATGGAGCATGTGCGCACCCAGGACCTCCAGCTCTTCGCCGACATGGCCAAGATCGACAAGGTCGCCGACGCCAAGGAGACGCCGCTCCGCGTGCTGGTGCCCTCCTTCATGATCAGCGAGCTCCGCCGCGCCTTCGAGATCGGCTTCCTCCTGTTCCTGCCGTTCCTGATCATCGACATGGTGGTGGCCTCGATCCTGATGTCGATGGGCATGATGATGCTGCCGCCGGT
>Ga0209415_10015605_pt1 | contig 12292 bp, 11 predicted proteins | sample PeaSoiSIISIP2007_FD_187696 | JGI IMG/M metagenome (GOLD analysis project Ga0209415, IMG submission 187696) | Peat soil microbial communities from Weissenstadt, Germany - SII-SIP-2007 (SPAdes) (version 2) | ecosystem: Environmental > Terrestrial > Soil > Wetlands > Peat | place: Germany... | reverse complement strand
CCACGGCCGTCTGAAGCAAGCTCCCCATCTCCGCAAGCCATCGCGCGGCATTCCGGCACTGCTCCTGGGTCTCGAAATGCCATTCGATACGGCGATTGAGCGCGCCGGTGCCGGGGACAGTCTCGACGGATGCGGGCTCGCGTCCCACGATCTCAGCGAGCTTGCGTTCAACGAAGGCAGCCTCCTGAAGGTTGCCGTCCTTTTTATAGTGCATCGTGAGGAACAACGTTTTGACGTCGCTCATGCTGATGGGCGCTCCTTCAACGCTTCCCGCTTCGTTCTACGACACTTTTTTGGCATCCATCTGCTCGGCGAGCTGCCCGATGGACTTCACCAGGCGCCGCGCCGAATAGTAGACGCGCACGGCCCTCTTGCCATCCGCGCCGCGCGCATAGACATCTTCCACGCGGCAGCCCTCCAAGAGCAGCGCCTTCTGCTTCTCTGTGAGCTTTGCCGGCTGCCCGTTGCCCAGCTCGCGCGCGGCGATCTCCGCGACCTCATCTTTGAGCAGGCCGGGGAGCTGCTCCCGGTGGTCGATCCGCGAGAGCCATTGCTCCAGGTGCGGGCGCCGCTCCGGCCGCACGAAGGATTCGAACAGCGTATGCGATCCCGCCAGCACCAGGCCGCAGGCCGCCTCGTCGTGCAGCTCGCGCAGCGTTTCCAGGCAATCGACGGACAGGTGCTGCGCCTCGTCCACGATGATGGCCGGGGGATGCTGACCCTCGCTGGCGAGCTGCCGGAACCTGTTCCTAAGGCCGCTTATGATTCCATGACGCGAGCCGGAGAACGCGACCACGCCGGCCGCCTCCCTTATGCACTTCAGCAGCGAGAGGATGGTCATTCCCACGGAGGCATACACGTAGATGGCGTCGCTCTTCTTTTCGCGGTGCCGCTCGCAAATCAGGTGCTCCAGCACGAAAGTCTTCTGGACTCCGGGAGGGCCGTAGAGCAGCGCGATCTCCCCATGCTCGACGGCGCGTAGGAAGTAGCGCCGAATCTGCCTGTAGCCCGCGGTCTCGAAGAGCCGGCCGCGCGCCTCCGCGCGCGGCGCAATCGGATTCCGCTGGAGGAAGTCCCACACGGCCGCGCGGACGTAGAGATCATCAGACGCCACTCTCTTGTAGTGCCCCCTCAGGAACAGCAGCATCGTGTGACGTGCGTAGCCTACCCGCTCCGCGAATTCCGTGGCGCTGGAGTCGGTCCGCTCGATGTAGTCGTGCGCCGCGCGGCGCACCTCGACCGAGGGAGGCGGCGCAACGCGCGCAGCGAGCTCGCGGTCCTGGACAGGCACCGGCATCAGCCCTTCTCCTCTTCGGTGAACGCCTTCAACAGGCGCGGCATAGCGTCCGAGACGAACGGGGACGCGAGCGCAGCGGCGCTCTCCGCCTCCGACTGCGCCTGGTATTCCGCAATCAGGCGCGCGTCCTCTTCGTTCACATCGCAGGCGAAGAGCTGCACGCGCGGCGCCGTGGTCGCTGGGAGCCGCGGGCGTTGAACAGGTTGCCGCTGTAGCCCGCTGCGCCGCTCCAGCATTTCGAGCGCGGAGGGCGCTCCCTGGCTGTAGGCCTCCGCTGCGCGTCTCACGGCCTTGCGCAGCTTCGCGCGGTCGTGGCAGATCGCGCCCATTTGCTCCTTCGTCACGGGGCCCCACGCGACGAGCCTGTCAGCCACAAGGTCCGCGAGCTTCTCCCCGCTCGGCTCATTCTCGTACGCGACCGCGCAGCTCAGGTCATCAGGGTTGACCCTGACGGCAACATCTCTACCGCTGGCGTAGAGCATGCGCGCCCCGCCGATTCCGTCTCCGAGCGCCGGGGCGTAGCTCTCTCCGTTCACGCTCACCCGGCAGTTGGTCACCCGCCGCACCTGTTCATCCCAGAACTTGGACTCCAGCTCGACCATGCTCGGGATTTGCCGAGCCCCGGCCGGCAGCAAATCCTCCAGCACCTGCGCGGGCGTTCGGTCCTCCATCCCGCAGCCGCCGTGCTTCCAGTCCTCGTGGTAGTCCTCCTTCAGCCATTGCGCGTGCGTGCGCATGAACTCGCTCGCCATCAGGAAAGGTGACCGCTCCCGCTTTCCGGCGACCCACTCCCGGTGCTTCTTCTCGTCTTGCCGGCACGCATCCGAGCGGCCCTCCGAGTTTGAGCCCGTGTACCCACGGCCCTCGAACAGCTTGTCGAACCGCTCGCGCACCAGCCGGAAGTGGCTCTCGACGGACTTGGCCTGCGGATGCCTCGGCGTGCAGAAAAGCGGCTGGATTCCGAGCCGCTCCAGGTGGCCGCCTGGCTTCCCCACCTTTTTGAAGTCCTTGCCGTTGTCTGTGTAGAAGTACTTCGGGAGCCCGAGGGTGCCGATGGCCTGGCGCAGCGCGCTGACGATGGAGTACCAGTTCGGTTCCGCGCTCCACCAAACGCCAGCGATGAATCGCGAGCGCTCGTCCATTGCGTAGGTCTTCCACAGCCGGATCGCCGCGCCCCACGGCTCGGCCCAGAAAACATCGTTAACCACCAGCACGTCCGCACGGCGATGGTCGGCCACCAGACACTCGTTCACTTGCCTGTGAACGCCGCGCAGGGTAACAAGATACGGTGCGTGCTTCGCGTCCCACTCCTGCTTCGTCAGGCGCTTAAAGTCGCGCATCGCGGGCGGACGCTCGGCGTTGTTCGCGAGGAAGCGGCGGATCGTCGGCCCTGAGGGCGGCTCACCGCCATAGGGCAACAGGGAGCTTCCCCAGTCCTTTTTCACAAGGGCCGCGATGTGCGAGATGTTCAGGCGGTCATCATCCATCTTCGCCACGTACCGCTTTAGCTTCGGACGAGCCGCAAACATTCGGAAAGAGCCGCGGTCGGCGCGCGGCTCGCGCACGAGCCCCCGCAGCTTCCGACCCTTGAACGCGCTATGCCAGCGCCAAATCGTGGCCACGGAGAGCTGCTGTTCCGCAGCGATTCGCTTGGCAATTTCCGTGAGGCTCTCTCCGTCGCCGGCAGACAGCATCGGCGCGATGATGTTTTTCCGTTTCTCCGCGGCCGCGAGCTGCTCGGGGCTGTAACGCTTCTCCCACGCCGGCACGGCGCGCGGCGCTTCGGCGGGGGTTTGGTCCGAGTTCCCTTGGAGAGCGTCCGTTTGGTACGCGTTCACTTCTGCGGGACTCATGCTGCCCTTCCCCTGCGCCGGGACGCCCGGTCCATCAGGTCAGCCGCGAGGCCCATGTCCCAGATTCGGCGCTGCCTGGCGTTCATCCCTTCTCGCAGAATTGCATCGCTGCCCACCAAATCACAGAGCGCGGCGACGAGGTCGAGGGTGAGCCGCATCTTTTTCTTCGGCGCCTCCGAGCCGTCGCTCCTTGGAGTGCGGCTGATAGCGGGGGAAGCAAAGGCGTTGAGGTGATGGAGGGGGATGCCCAGCTCGGCAGCGATGCGCTGTCGGCGCTGACCGCGCTTGGGCCGGGGACCATTCCGAAGCGCAGTGGAGACTGCCTTTCGGATGGCATCATCCACCGCATCGCGGGCTCTCGCGGTATCTAGGGGACGGCCCATAAAAGACCTTGGTACTCCTGAAGTCAGAATATAGGCTTGTCCGAACATGAAGTCCAGTGAAAAGAAACGCCCGGTGCTGCCCAGGAGGGAGCCGTCCTTCGGTCGCTTGCTTACTACTGGGCAAGCTGCCGAGCTCATTGGCATGAGCGCGGAGGGTCTTAGGCGGTGGCGCCAGGAAGGGAGGGGGCCGCGGTACACGAAGTTGAGCGCGCGCGTGCTCCGCTACCGGTTGACGGACTTGAGGTCGTACGTCGACAATAAGCTCGTTCGACCGAGGCGAGAAGGATGGCAAAAATTTCAGAGGTAGCCGAGCTCGTGAGGCAACTGCGCGGAGACAAGAGTCAGGAGGAATTCGCGCGGCTGTTCGATGTGAAGCCTCCCACGGTCTCGGCGTGGGAGTCTGGGAAGGATGCATACGCGCCGGGCGTGGGTGCTTGCCTCAAGCTCGGGAACCTGGCCGCGAAGGAGGGGCGCGCGGATGTCGCGCTATTCTTCTGGAAGCAGGCCGGTCTCAGCGAGCAGGCCGTGCTCATGGCCGCTGCGTCGATTCGGAAGCAGCGCAATCTGCGGCCGGCGCCCGATGGAATTCTCCGCGTTTCGATAGAGACGCCAGACGGCGAGGAACTAGGGCGCGAACTGATGATTGCGGCCGAGCAGGTGCTAAATCCGCCCTGCGTGCGGGCCATCCTCGCCGATGGGGAGCGAGTTCTCTTGGTGGATACGTCCACAACGGATATACAGGGCCTCCGCGGGGAGGTTGTAGCAGTCAAGTTCCCTCCGGGCCCTCGGAATCTGGACAACTGGATGGAGGCGACCTGGCCGAAAGGGCGCCTTGGCGCGGGCACGCTCAGCACGGGCCCACATCAGCCGGAGGGACACTTCTGGGTGGCGTGGCTCGGCGAGGCCGCGAGGTCCTACATGACCGTGGATCACCCCACGGCCATCGGGGGAGGCGAGCGCTCCCAGGCCGCAATAGATGCGCGCGATTTCTCGCCTCCGCCGATAAAACTTCGCTCGGGGTGCAAAATTCTGGGTCGCGTGATCGGGTGGCATAGCGTTCCGCCCGACAGCAAGTGAGAACGGAAAACAAAGGAGGAAGGTCATGCCGAAGTACATTATAAATAAGGGTAACCTAATCGCGCACGACGGCCTGTACTACGACGGCGGCGACGTGGTCGAGATGACGGAGGCGCAGGCGCTCCAGGCCGCGCGCTCCATCGAGGGCCCAGCCCCGGCCGGCGCCGTGCCGAACGGGAAGCAAACTCATCCGCGCGTCTACAGTAACTAGGGGGCAAGAACATGGCCGACCCGAAACAACGCAGCGCGCGCAGCCAGCGCTCTTTGCTGCGCCAGCACGAACTCCAGGTCGAGCTCGCCAAACACGAGAGCCACGCCGCGGCCCATCGGAGAAAAATCTCCGAACTGGAGTCCTCTAAAAAGACGATCCTCGGCCTCTTGTCGAAGGGGAAGGGCGGGAACGCCGCGGGCCTCGATGAGGGGCTGCGCGCCACAAATCACGCGCTCACGGATACGGGCGACAAGCTGGCCTACTCCGAGGGCGAGATCGCGCGGCTGGCGGCGGAAATCAAGGCGCTCGACCTGACGCCGGAACAGGCGAAGAAGAGGGCGCTCCAGCAGGATCAGCTCTCCTCGCTGGCCGCAGAACGGCTCGCCAAGGATCGCGAAGTCGAGTCGGCCGCGGACGCGCTGCGCCGCATCCTCCAGGAGCGCGCGCAGCTCACCGCGAAAATCGCATCGTGCGCCGATGCCCTTGAAATTACGCTCGGCGCCGATGGCCTCGACACGGTCCGCGCCGAGCAGTTGGTTTCGGCGCTGCCGGAGCAATTCGCGGCTGAAAGCGAGAGATGGGCGGCGGCCTTGCATGGGACGCGCGAGGGGTTACAAACCTATGTCGTGCGCGCCCAGGTACTCGTCATCCCGGAAACGCTGGCTCATCATGGCGTCTACCATCGCGGCGAAAAGATCGATCTCCCAGAGCGGGAGGCGCGCGAACTGCTCGGCGAAAGGCCGGCGGCAACGCTGGAGGCGCCCTGGCGCCGAGCAGCTCCGCAACTCGTTACGCCCGAAGCCTACGCGGAGGCCCAAGCGCGCGCGGAGCAGACTGGCATTTCCGTCGAGGACGCATGGGCCTACGAGAACCTCGACCGCGAGAAGCAAGCGCGGGCCGCGCACGAGGCGCAGCGAGCCCCGCAGCGGAGCTACCCGCTGCCGGCGACAGCCATCCCTCGTCGTCCCTCGGTGGGGTGAGCCAGGAGGACGCCGACCGTGGAAAAGTCAGCGCTGGACAAGTACTGGGAGTGCATCACATTCATTGAGGGCGACGCCTGGCGCCCAAGGTTCGCAGCATCGGCGCGCACGGGGCCGGTCGAGTCCTTCGAGGACGGCAAGTCCGTCCCGTTCGGCGAATCCCACTGGAAGAAAAAGGCTCCCGGCGTGCAGTTCGCTGACGCCGACATGCACGACGCCGCGGTCGCGCTGATGCACGTTCCCGGTAAAAATCTAACCTATTGCGAGGCCGTGAAGGAAGTGTTTCGGCGCCGAGCAGCGAGCGGATGACGCCCCTGTGTTCTACTCATTCGTCCTGGACGACGCGGCGACTCGGCTCGGCGCCGCACGGGGCGCGGGTGGTGCGCGAGTAGAGCGTGAGGAAATGGTCGAGACCTGGCTCCAGGACGCGGACGACCGGCTCGGCGCCGACATCGTGCTCACCATGCGAGTCAACGCCGCCGGCATAGGCGGGACAGCGGAGGCTTCGGAGCGATAAATGGCAGCCGTCGCACAAATTCAAATCGTGGTGGACGACGCGCAGCTCGCCGCGCTCGGGGCCGCGGCGCAGAATGCCGGGACCCTGATCAAGGAAGGTCTGAACCTCCAGGAAGTCCAGGCGGGAATGCAATCGCTCGGCTATTCCACAAAGGAGACGGCCGCGGCGCTCGCGGATCTGGGCGTGAGCGCGCAGGCAGCCGGCCCCGCCATCGCAGCCGCGGGCAAGGAGGCTGTGGCCTTCCAGGACTCCATGGTGGGCATGCGCATGACGGCCGCGCTCGCCGGCGAGGAGATCGGCGTGCGCCTTCCGCGCGCGCTCACCAGCGTGGCCGCGCATTCCACCACTCTCGGCCCGCTGCTCTCGGCGGCGTTCCCCGTGATCGCGGCCATCGCCTTCGTGGAGATTGCCGGGCGCGTGGCCGAAAAGATCGCGGAGATGGCCGCGCGCGCCTACGATTGGGACGGCTCGCTCAAGCAATCGCTCGCGGACCAGGCCGCGCTCAACGCCGCGCTCACCACGCAGGAGCAGGACCTGATCCGTGTGAACCAGCAGTACGCGCTCCTGGGCCTCACCGGCATCCCCCGCTTCGGCGAGCAGCAGGACCAGGCGGAAGCGAAAGTCACCAACCTCACGGGCGCGCTCGATACGGCCACCAAGCAGTTACAGGCCTACCAGAAACAGTTCACCACCGCGGGCCTCACGCAGGAGTTGCCGGATTACTCCGGCTTCGGGGCTTCCACCAGCGCCGTCGGATCGCCCACGGGCGCGCAGGTGTCGCAGGGCGCGCAGCTCGCCAAGACGGTGGCGGACCTCACCCGGCAGCTCCAGGATGCCAAGCTGGCCGCGGCGCAAGCCGGTCAGGCGCTCAACGACGCGATCGGCGACAAGCAGCGCAAGGCCGCGGAAGACCTGGCCGCCGACATCAAGAAGATCAGCGACGCCTCGATGGGCGACAGCGTCACGAACGCGCAGCGCTACCAGCTCGATCAGCTCGCCCTGGCCCAGCAGCATCAGGCCGAGCTGGACGTGGCCGCGCAGCTCGACGCGGACGATAAAATCGTGGCCGCCAACGCCGCGCGCATCGCCAAAGAGCTGGACGAGGACGACAAGCTCTACAACCGCCAGCGCGACGACATCCAGAAATTCGAGGACCAGACCATCGACATCCAGAACCGCACGGCGGATGCCAGCGTACCGCCCTGGGCCCAGGCCTACGCGAAAATTCACTACACCATGGTCAAGGAAATGCAGCAGGCCCAGGAACAGATCCAGCGGCTCGAGGACCAGCACGTCATCACCACGGAACAGGGCGAGCAGCTCATGGCCCAGCGCATGGCCGCGATCCAGGTGCAGGCGCAGCAGGAAGCCGTGGACAAAATGGCCGGGCAGCTCCAGCAGTTCTGGGACGCCATCACCTCCGGCCACCTGGGCCAGTATTTCCTGAAGCAATTCGAGACGCTGGTATTCCGCATGGTGGCGACGTGGATCCTGGGGATTTCGCAGATGCAGCAGGCCACGCAGGGCGGCCTCTTCGGCTCAGTGTTCGGCGGCGGGGGCGCAGCGGGAGGAGGGCTGCTGGGCGCGCTCGGGCTCGGCAGCCTGTTTGGCGGCGCCGGGTCGGGCGCCGGCGCGAGCGGGGCCTCCGGCAACTTTGATTTTCTAGAGGGCAATACCGCCGCGCTGAGTTCTTCCGCTGGCGGACTGAGCAGTACGGGAGGCGTCGCCGCTCCGGGCGCCGGCTCGCTCCTCGGCGGCCTGGCCGGCGGGACGGGACTCGCGTCGCTGCTCGGGCCTGCGGGATTGATCCTGGGCGGCGCGCTGACGCTGGGATCGAGCTCGTCGTCACTATCCAGCGCGCTCTCGGGCGGAATGCTCGGCGCGGGAATCGGCGGCGTCATCGGGCTCGGCCTCGGCGCCGCGCTCGCCCCTTTTACTTTAGGCCTCAGTCTGCTCGCCGGCGGCGCGCTCGGCGGGATCCTCGGCGGCCTCTTCGGCTCGGACGCGCACTCACAGGGGCAGAAGCTCCGCACGCAGGCGCGCAGCCAGATCGACGCGATCGTGCAGTCCTACGACGCGCATCAGACCGACTACAATTCCGCGATGAGCGAGCTCGAATCGCTGCAGCAGCAAACGCAGAAGCAGCTCTCGCAGCTCGGCGATAACACCAACATGCCGGCATTCCAGACCGCGGAGCAGCAGCTCCAGCAAACCGAAACGCAGCGGCAGCAGCGCGCCGGCGTGGCCTTCGGCCCCGCGGAGTTCGAGACGGGCGGACTTGTGGGGCCGCTTGGAATTCCGTGGCACGCCGCAGTCCCCTATTTCGCCGCGGCGGACTCTGGCCGCATTCCGTCGTTCGCTTCCGGCGGTGCCGTCCCCATCATCGCGCACGCTGGCGAATATGTGATGTCGCGCCCGGCTGTCGAGCGGATCGGGACAAACAAGCTCGCAGCGATGAACGCCGGCGCGAGCGGCGACACGCACGTCCACTTCAATGTGAGCACTATGGACGCGCGCAGCTTTCATGATTTCCTAGAGCGCGGCGGCGGCAAGGTTGTGCTGCGCCACCTTCGCCGAGAGGTTAGCGAGGGTCGCTAAGGGTTTTGTTCGCCCAGTTCGCGAGGGTTTCTGGTGGGCGCTCGCAGCGCCCGCGCCGCATCCATCGGCGCCTCCTCCAGCGGCCCGCGCGGTGAGCAGGGGCCGCGTTGACTCGACGCTTCGCGGCCCCTGCTATTCGTGTTTCTGCCCGCTTTTCGGCCCCTACTCTCATTTATCGTGAAATCCACTCGCAAATAATGTGACGCGCCCCACCCTCGCTCGGTCGGCCCGGGCTTCCCGCTGTGTTAGACTGTTCGGATTGAGCGCCGGTGCCGGCGAAATTCATGCGCGAGAAACTCGGATTCATCAGCCTGGGTTGCCCCAAAAATCTCGTGGATAGCGAGGTGATGATGGGCATTCTGGCACGGCACGGCTACGAGCTGACGCCGCGTCCGGAAGAGGCGGACGTGCTGGTGGTAAACACCTGCAGTTTCATCGAGCCGGCACAGCAGGAATCGGTGAATACTATCCTGGAAATGGCGGAGTTCAAGAAGACGGGCCGCGCGCGGCGCCTGGTGGTAGCCGGCTGCCTGGTAGAGCGCTTCGGCGCGCGCATCCGCGAGCAGATTCCGGAAGTGGACGCGGTGGTCGGCACGGGAGACATCGAGCGCATCCTGGAAGCCACCGAGGGCGGCCTGCGCGAACTGGCGACCACGCCTCCCGAATTCCTCTACCACGATCTCTCGCCCCGCATCCTCACCACCCCGAGGCATTACGCTTACATCAAAATCAACGAAGGCTGCGACCATCCGTGCAGCTTCTGCATCATCCCGGAGCTGCGCGGGCGCTTCCGCAGCCGCCGGTTCGAATCCGTGGTGCGGGAAGCGGAACACCTGGCGGAGGGAGGCGCGCGCGAGGTGATCCTGATCGGCCAGGACACCACCGCCTACGGCGAAGATCTCGACATCCGCGACGGCCTGCCGCTGCTGCTCGAACGCCTCGCGGGAATCGAAGAACTCGCCTGGGTGCGCTTCCTTTATTGCTATCCGAACCGCATCACGCCGCGCCTTCTGGAAACCATCGCCGCGCATGACCGGTTGGTGAAATATCTCGACGTGCCGTTGCAGCACGCCAGCCAGCCCGTGCTGGGGCGGATGAAGCGCGGGGGCAGCGCGGACGCGCTGCTGCGCATGGTCGAGCGCATCCGCGCAACGATTCCCGGCGTGTGGCTCCGCACCTCCTTCATCGCCGGCTTTCCCGGCGAGACCGAGGCCGATTTCCGCGAATTGTGCGATTTCGTGCGCGCCGCGGAATTCGACTGGCTCGGCGTGTTCGCCTACTCCGACGACGAAACGGCGGAGAGCCATGCTCTCGACGGAAAGGTGGACCCGGAGACGATCGCCAGCCGTCGCGACCGGCTCATGTCGCTGCAACGCAAAATCTCGCGCCGCCGCCTGGTTCCCCGCGTGGGGGAATCGTTCCCTGCCCTGCTGGAAGGGCCCTCCAAAGAGAGCGAATTCGTGTGGCAGGCGCGGCTGGAAGGCATGGCGCCGGAAATCGACGGCCGCGTCTACATCACGGAAATCGACGCGCCGGAGGCCGAACTCGAATTCCTGGTGGGGCGGATGGCGCGCGTGGAGATCACAAAGGCGGAGGACTACGACCTCGTCGGGCGCGTGACGAAAATTCTGGATGAGCCCCGCGCGTTGCCGCAACCTGTGGGTGCGGGGACAGCCGAGTCGCCGCTGCGAATCCTGTTGTAGTCTGACGGCGCGGCCGCGCCTCGTCCGAGAGAGCAGCGGGTTTGAATTCACCGAATGTCCGAATCCGACCCAGCGCCGACAGTCACCGCGAAGCAGCCTTCCGGCGCCGCCTACTGGTTCGCGACCGCCGGGGGACTGGGCAGACTCCCGAAAGCGCCCGGAACGTGCGGATCGCTGGCGGGGCTGGCGCTGGCCTGGCTTTTTGCCAGGCTCAATTCTCCGTCCGTCGAACTCGGCCCGGCTCTCCATCTGGCGCTCTACCCGCTTTTCGGGTGGATCGCGCTGAGCGCCGCGGGCGTCTGGGCAGCGGGCCGCGTGGAGCAGCAATCGGGAAGGAAGGACCCGCAGGAAGTAGTGGTGGACGAGGTCTCAGGACAGTGGCTGGCCCTGCTGGTCAGCCCTGGCATGCTCTCCGGCGACGCCGGGTGGAAATCTTTTCTCGCGGGTCTTATACTTTTTCGAGCTTTCGACATCACCAAGCCCTTTCCGGCCGGGCGCGCGGAATCGCTACCGGGCGGATGGGGCATCATGGCAGATGACTGGGTTGCGGGCGCGTACGCGGCTGCATGTCTGTGGCTCGCGTACGGGATAGGTTTTAATTAGGCTTTTGTAGAGGCGTCCGCGTGAGGCGGACCGCCAACTGAGCGCGCGCCGCTCGGCGGGATTAAAAGTCGCAGAGGATGGCGACATAATCCCGAAGCATCGGGACGCCGCTACATTTTTCGTCAGCGGGCGTGTGGAGGACGATCGGTCGAGCGAATGGCGGATCATCCCAAAATTGAAAAGGTCTCTCCGGGGGCGGCCATCCCCGGCGGGGAGGTCTCCATCTACGGCGCCGGATTCACCCACCGCAATGGAGCACGGCCCAGCGTGCAATTCGGCGGGAGCGAAGCCAGCCTTGTGCTCTGTACGGAGAGCCGCCTGGTGGTGCGCGTGCCGGAGGGCGCCACCGGCGAACTGCGCGTGGCCACGGTGCAGGGCGAAAGCAAAAAGTTTCCGTTTTCGGTGGGCATCTCCATCGCGGACAATCTCCACCCCGTGGCCAACCCCGCGGTGGACCGCGAGGGAAACGTGTACGTCACCTTTAGCGGGCAGCGCGGCCAGAAAGTTCCGGTCTCGCTCTACAAAATCACCCCCAATTTCCTGGTCAAGCCGTACGCCACCGAGCTGATGAATCCCACGGGATTGGCGCTGGACCGCGAAGGCACGCTGTACGTTTCCTGCCGCCACGACGGCACCGTTCATCGCATCACTTCGGACGGGCGCGCGCAAAAATGGGTGGAGGGCATGGGCATCGCCACCGGGCTGGCCTTCGACCGCCAGGGCGCGCTCTATTGCGGCGATCGCAGCGGAACGATTTTCAAGATTTATCCCGACCGGCAGATTCTGGTGTTCGCCACACTTGAGCCATCCATTGCCGCGTATCACCTGGCGTTCAATGCCGCGGGCGACCTGTTCGTGGCCGGGCCGACGACCTCGAGTTTCGACCGCGTCCTGCGCATCTCCGCCGGCGGCGCGGTCAGCTCGTATTTTCGCGGCCTGGGCCGTCCCCAGGGAATGGCCTTCGACGCCGCGTCGAACCTCTATGTCGCGGCGTCCTACGGCGGCAGGCGTGGAATCGTTCGCATTACACCGCAGGGAAAAGCCGACGTGGTGGTTTCCGTAAGCGGCTT
>Ga0209415_10015604_pt1 | contig 12293 bp, 5 predicted proteins | sample PeaSoiSIISIP2007_FD_187696 | JGI IMG/M metagenome (GOLD analysis project Ga0209415, IMG submission 187696) | Peat soil microbial communities from Weissenstadt, Germany - SII-SIP-2007 (SPAdes) (version 2) | ecosystem: Environmental > Terrestrial > Soil > Wetlands > Peat | place: Germany... | reverse complement strand
GAATCAGTGAATCAGTGAGTCAATGAGGACGGGCAGCGGCTTCAGCCGCCAATCAAGCCTAATCAAGCCTAATCAAGCCTGCGACAGTGTGTGTGCTAGGCCGAGCCGGCTCCAGTCTCATTCGTTTGCCCGTCATTCGTTTGCCAAAGCGGTCTTCCGGGCTCTTCAGGGCGACATATCTGTCCTATTCGTGGGCGGCGGCGTGATGCATGGTCAACCCCCTCTTCCCAGGGGCGCCAATCAAGCCAAATCAAGGCGAATCACGGTAAATCAAAGTAAATCAAGGTTGGAAGCACGCGTCCTCAGGCCAGAAGCCCCCGAAATCACGTCTCCCTGGGTCTCGGAAACGCGGTTGACCGGCACGTTTGCGCTTTCGGAACGCCGCCTTTAGGCGCCTTTAGGCGGCAGCACCCGCGCCTATAACCGAACTCAAGTGACGCCAGCGCCCGCACGGCGCGGCACCGTTATCGAGAGCCAGTCGGCGCAGCCCGGCGGCGGGCCAGCCATCTCGAGCCAGTACTTTTTGATGCGTCGGACAATCCTCAGGAGTTCGGCGGGAGCAGCCGGTTTGACGATATAGGCATCCGCGCCCAAACGATAGGCCGCCTCGACGTCCGCATCCTGATCGGAAGAGGAGATAATGAGCACGGGAACAGAACCCAAGGCCGGTTGCGCTCGGATCCATTGCAGGACCTCCAAGCCGGGCACCCGCGGAAGTTTCAAATCCAGCAGCACCAGAGCGGGCAGCGGATATGCTTGGCGGTTGCTGAATTTTCCCTCGCCCTGAAGATAGGCGATGGCTTCCTGTCCGTCGCTGACCACCGCCAGAGGGTGGCTGACTGCGGCCTGCTCGAAGGCCAACTGCATGAAAATGACATCGTGCTCCTCATCCTCCACCTGGAGAACTGGTTTGGGTGTGCTCATGCCTCGATTGCTTTCAACTGGATCCAGAATCGGCTTCCGTTTCCGGGTTCGGATTGAACCCCGACGGTCCCGCCCATGCGCTCGACATTTTTGCGCACGATGGCCAGCCCGATGCCGGTGCCCTCGTATTCCTGGGCCGAGTGCACCCGCTCGAACATGCCAAAAATCCGGCCCTGGTTGCCCGGCTCAATGCCAATGCCGTTATCCTCGAACCAGATGCGCACCAACCGGCGCGCAGAGTCCAGACTGGGGGGCGAAGATTGAGCCGGCCCGGACGATGGTGCCAGGTCCATGCTTGGCGCTTCTTCGGTCCAGATTTTGATGCGTGGCGTGGTGGCGGGCAGCACGAACTTGACGGAGTTGGACAAGAGATTGGTGATGCACTGGGCCAGCGAGGCCCCATGCCCCAACACGCTCAACAACGGGCTGCGCAACTCGATTTCCGCCTGGGGCGACTGGAACTGGGCATTCTGGGCGATGAGGTCGCGCAAGAGCTTCTCCAGGTTGATTGGTTCCAGGTGCAAGTTCGCGCGCGAGACGCGGCTGTAAGTCAAAACATCCCGGACCAAGCGGTCCGCCCGGTCGGCGGCGCGGACAATGCGCTGGAGATAGTCCTTCACGCGCGGGGTGAGTTGCTCGCCGCCTTGCTCGAGGGCCAAACTGGCAAAGCCGAACATCGCCCGGAGCGGCGAGCGCAGGTCGTGTGAGACGCTGTAGGAGAAGGCCTCCAGTTCGCCGACCATCTCGCGCAACTGGGTGGTGCGCTCGGCCACTCGGCTTTCGAGTTCCTGGGCACTCTCCTGCAGGCGCCGTTGGACCTCTTTCTGGTCCTCAATGTCCGTGCAGGTGCCGAACCATTTGAAGATCTGGCCGGCGTTGTCCCGCAACGGCGTAGCGCGGGCCTTGAACCAACGATAAAGCCCGTCGGCGCGGCGGATGCGGTAATCCAGGTCGTACGGGGCTTCGCCGCGTAAGGCGGCGCACCACAGTTGGTGAGTGCGGTCACGGTCCTCGGGGTGCAGAGTGTCCCGCCACCCCAGGCCCAGCAAGTCCGCCACCGGCACGCCCGTGTAATCGGCCCATTTCGAGTTGAAGTAATCACAAGTTCCGTCGAGTTGGGAGGTCCACACCAACTGCGGCAGCGACTCCGCCAACGTGCGGAACCGCTGCTCGCTTTCCCGCAGCACTTCCAACTGCTTGCGCTCGGTGACATCCTCGATCGCCAGGAGAATGCGCTCCGGCGGCGCCCCCTCCTTCGGAATCGGCCTTCCGTTGAGCAGCATGGTCCGATGGCCGATGCGCTCGAAGTCGCGCTCGACCTCGAAGTCGTTGAAGACTGCGCTCTTGGTGAGCACGTCGCGGAGCTGGGCGCTCAAGGCCGGGAGATTCCACTGCCCGCCGGCGATTCGGGCCAGGAGCTGGCCCCGGGTTTCGGCGGGCGAAACGCGAAAGACCTGGTAGAAGGAGCGGTTGGCCCGTTCGATGCGCAGGCTGGCGTCCAGCACCACGAGCGGCTCGCGGACGGTCTCGATCATCCCTTCAGCGTAATCGAGCGCCGCCTGGACGCGTTGCTCGCTCCGCTTCACCGCGTCGATATCCACCAACACCAGCACCGCGCCGTCAATCTTATTCTCGAGCGTCTTGTAGGGCAGGATGCGCAAAGAGAACCAGCGCCCGTCCTTGTCCTGAAGCTCCTCTTCCTGGGGCCGAACGGTATTGATGACTTCCAAAAGCGCTTTTTCCAAGTCGGGGAAATCGAAATTGGGCCGGATGTTGGTGATGGGCCGGCCGACGTCGCTGGGGACGAGGTTCAACGCCCGCTCGGCCAGCGGCGTGAAGCGCCGGATGCACAGGTCTCCGCCGAGCACGACGATGCACATTTGTACGCCGCTGAGCACATTGTTGAGGTCGCTGTTCATGCGGTGCAGCTCGAGATTGCGGTTGCCCATCTCCTCGTTGACGGTGGTCAACTCCTCGTTAGTGGATTGCAACTCTTCTTTGGTAGTCTCGAGTTCCTCGTTGATGCTCTGCAATTCCTCGTTGGTGGACTGGCCCTCTTCATTGGCCGCCTGGAGTTCTTCGTTGGCGGCTTCGTATTGCTCGGTGATCGACTGGAGATATTCGCGAGTGGCGGCCAACTCGTTGCGCAAGCGGGCATTCTCGCGTTGCGCCTCTTGCAGGTCCGGCGGCAGCGGGGGCGGCGCCGCGGGCCTCTCGGGTTTGTGCCGGGCCGGCCCGCGCGCTGCCACGGGATCAAACAGCAGCAAGAACCAGCGTTCCTTGAGGTTGCGGAGCGGGACGACCTCCAGACCCGTGCGCCGGGTCTGACTATCAAAAACGAACTCCACGCTCTCGACCCGGACCGGTTCAGCGGTCCGGCGGGCCTTTTGGATGGCAGCGCGCACGGGCAGAAGCAGTCCTTCGCGCAGCATCTTGGGCAGGCTATAGCTGACGCGGCCGGGGGGATGCTCGAGGTACAGTCCCGTTTGACCGCGGAATTGCAAGACTTCCAGGGCCTCGTTGACGAGCACGCCGGCCGGTGCGTATTTGGCCAGCAGCATCCGGTCAGCCTCCTTCTGGGCCTCCACTTCGCCCGTCATCCCCGAGGCTAGCGGGCGGTTTCTCTGAGCCCCCGTCGGCTTGTTTTGGACACGGCCCTTGGGAAGTTCGACCTCCGTGCGCCCGGAGGAGGGTTTTTTGGAGAAGAGCTTGCAGGTCTTGTCTTCCACGGAGAACAGCCCGCTGAACTCCCCGATGGTTTCCGAAGTGCCCAACAGCAGGAAGCCGCCCGGCCGGAGGGCATAGTGGAAGATCGGCAGCAGGCGCTTCTGCAAGATCGCCTGGAGGTAAATCATCAGGTTGCGGCAACTCAGCAGGTCCATCCTCGAGAAGGGCGGATCGGAGAGCACGTCATGCCGGGCAAACACGCACAATTCACGGATCAGCTTGCAGATACGGTAGCCGCCTTCTTCCTGGACAAAGAAACGGCGCAGCCGCTCCGCCGAGAGGTCGCGAACCTCGGTCTTGGAAAAGAGGCCGGTGCGCGCCTTGTCCAGCACAGCCTCGTTGATGTCCGTGCCGAAGATTTGCACCGGGACCTGAGTGGCGGCTTGGGCAGCAAATTCGAGGAACGTCATCGCCATCGAATAGACCTCCTGGCCGGTCGAACACCCCAGCACCCAAACCCGCGCCGGTTGGTCGGGGGTGCGATTACGAGTGAGGGTGGGGAAGACCCTTCGCTTCAGCAGTTCAAAGGCCTCCGGGTTGCGAAAGAAACCGGTAACATTGATGAGTACATCGTGATAGAGGGCATCCACTTCCACCGGATGGGCACGGAGATATTTTAAATAGGTAGGGAGCCGGGGTGTCTTGCTGAGCGCCATGCGCCGGGTGATGCGCCGCTGGAGGGTGGCCGGCTTGTACAAGCTGAAATCCACGCCGCTGCGCATCCGCAGCAACTGCAAGACTTTTCGGTAATCGCTGCTGTCCCGGGAAAGCTCCTCGAGCGGCTGGTCCGCCGGCGGAACGAGGTGTGGATGCCGTGCCATTTTTTCCAGCTCGTAAGCGATTTTGGAGGGCGGCAGAACGAAATCCACGCAGCCCGAACTGATCGCGCTGCGGGGCATGCTGTCGTACTTGGCCGAGTCGTCTTGGGCAAAGGTAATGCCTCCCTCGCTCTTGATTTCCTCCATTCCCAGCGTGCCGTCGGAGGCCGAACCGGAGAGAATCACCCCGATGGCCTGCGGTCCGCGATCGCGGGCCAGTGACTCCAGGAAATGGTCAATCGAATGCTGTACTCCCACTTCTCGTCTCCCTTTGACCAGCCGCAAAACACCCCGTCCGATCGTCATCTTGGTATTGGGCGGGATGACATAAACATGATCCGGCTTGAGCGACATGTTGTTTCGGACCTCCAGGACCGGCATCGAGGTGGTCTTGGACAGCAACTCGGTGAGAATGCTCTCATGCGTGGGATCCAGGTGCTGCACCAGGACGTAGGCCATCCCGGTTCGGGTGGGCAAATGATTTAATAATTCAGAGAAGGCTTCCAGGCCGCCCGCCGAGGCGCCGATGCCCACGATCGGAAAGGACGGGACGGTTTTGGGGCCGCCGAACTTTTCCTGAGTGCCCCGAGCGAAGGCGGATCCATCCGCGGGCGTGGCTGAACCCGGCGTTCGAGCCCGTGGGCGCCTCGACGCCGGCTTGCCGGTTTCGGCTGTGCGCGCGCTTGGCTGTGCTGTCTTTCTGCTCATGCCGCCTTCCGGAAAGTGCTGGACACTGGGCAGTGCACTCTCAACGATTAGCTTAAGGCAGCAAACTGCGTATGCAAGCTCCTAATAACGCACATCACGAAAACACTACGAAACCGGAGAGCCGCCCGAGGCCTTTCGCAAGGGTGATCTGCCCCACAGATCCGTCTCGCTATTCCCGGCCCGCTGGGCGACACTACCCCTGATATGGAAACCGCCACCCTGCCTTCGCGAGTGTGCATGTGCCGGGAGTTTGCCAACTCTCGGCAACTCCGGTTCCTTCAGCTCCACCCAACGGAGATTCAGCACACGGCGGACTCTCCCCGCGCGACACTCCCTCGCCGCACACGCCCATGAACCCAAAATTGTATATTGGCAACCTCTCTCCCACAGTCACCGAAGCTGACCTGCGGCTTCTGTTTTCCCGGGCAGGCGCCGTCACCGAAGTCGAATTGATGCTCGATCCGGTCACTCACCAGTCGCGGGGATTTGCCTTCATCACCATGGCCACTTCCGAATTGGCCGCGGCGGCCCTGCGCGAGTTCCACTGCTACAGCCTCGGAGGACGCTACATCACCGTGACCGAGGCTCGTCCTCCGCAAGAGCCCAAAGGTCTAATGAGCGAGGGTTTTGACCAGGCGGCCCCACCGTCCTTTCGGCCCGCCGCCCGGCGGGGCAAAAGCCGCCGCCGCTCGAGCCGGCCCTCGCGCCGCCAGCGCCCACACCGATGATTAGGGCGAAGGGGGCCAACCCGGACATTTCACTCGTCTCAGAGGTGCGACAGGCTGTGGGTAGGGCAGAGGCAACCCCGAAAGCTTTCGGGGCTCCTGCGGAGCCGAGGCTGGCTTGCACAAGAGGCTAGGCAGGAGCCCGGCAGGAGCCTCCCCCCCTACCGGAGTCTGAAATATCCGTGCCAGGGGCCAAGGCGAAAAAGTGATTTGCCGCTTGCTATTGTTCCGAAACACGTCACATTCAGTGCGTCTTTTGATACGTTTTTCACTTCCATGACATGGAAATCCTCAGGTGAACCCGGTTCAATGAGGATTTGAGACCCGACCCGCGGGAACATTATGGCGAGCGCAGAACTGTCCAGGACAGTTGATAAAGTCTATGAGCACCAAGTTATTCGTCGGGAACCTTGACTTCAAAGTCACCGAGAACGACCTGCAGGACGCCTTCGCGGCGCACGGCACTGTTGTGGAAGCCAATCTCGTGACCGACCGCGCTACCGGCCGGCCGCGCGGGTTTGCCTTCGTAACCATGAGTACACCGGAAGAGGCGCAAAAGGCCATCGACGCCTTGAACGGCAAGGAGTTGGGCGGCCGAGCTTTGAGCGTCAATATCGCCCGGCCGCGCGAAGAGCGGCCCGGCGGTGGTGGTGGCGGCGGTGGCCGTCGCGGGTACGGCGGTGGCGGTGGCGGCGGCGGCGGCGGTGGCCGTCGCGACCGGTACTGATTTCGGCGAATTCGCTTGGACAGGAGGCAACGGAGAAAATCCTCCGTTTCGCTCGCCTGTCTCTGGTTTATTCCGGGCCTCGGCGCGGTCGCAGCGCGCCTGCGCCTTTTTCTGATGACGCCCTTTTCGGCTGGTCTGCGAGGTATTGCCTGCGGTCGAAAACCGGCCAATACCGCTCGCGCCTTATTGTTCAATATGAATAACCTGGTATCTCCTGGCGGCGTTGAAATTAGCCGAATCGAAGTGGTGGAAACTCCGGCGCCACACGCTTGCTTGACTCCACGCGGCCGACATAGAGTTTCTCTTTTCAGGCGCCACCCTCTCGCCCGATGGGTATGCGGCTTGGGAATCGTTGCCTTTCTGGTCATTGCGGCGATGGGAGCAGATGTCCTGGAGAGAGGCTTTGAGCAGCCGCCGCCGGAAACGCGCCCGTGGGTTTACTGGTTCTGGCTCAACGGCAACATCACCAGCAACGGTATCACCGCGGACCTCGAGGCGATGCAGCGGGTCGGCATCGGGGGCGTGTTGATCATGGAGGTGGACCAAGGCATCCCGGTTGGCCCAGTCGATTTCATGGGAAAGTCGTGGCGCGCCTTGTTCCAACACGTGGTCGCCGAGGCGCGCCGCCTGGGACTGTCGGTCAACATGAACAATGACGCGGGCTGGAACGGGAGCGGTGGTCCGTGGATAAGACCCGAACAGTCGATGCAGAAGGTCGTTTGGAGTGAGACGAATATCGCGGGCGGCGGCCGTTTTGAAGGCACGCTGGCCCAGCCGGAAACCGTCGCAGGGTTTTACCGCGACATCGCAGTAATGGCGGTTCCGACGCCGGGTTCCTATCGCATCGCGAGCATTCGCGCCAAGGCCCTATACGAAACCGCGTACGTGGGGGGGATCGCCCGCGATAAACTGCCCGCCGAGATGGTGATCGAGCGAAACCGCATCGTCACCCTCACGCCGAAAATGGACCGAGCTGGTCGCCTGGCATGGGACGTGCCGGCGGGCCAATGGACAATCCTGCGTTTTGGCCACACGAGCACCGGGCTTGAAAACGCGCCGGCTCCCAAGACCGGCCGAGGGCTGGAATGTGACAAGCTTAGCCGCGAGGGCATCGAGGCCAACTTCACGGGCATGATGGAGCATCTGGCCGCCGACAATCGAGTGAAGCCCGGCCGTAGCCAGTTGGGCTTGATCGCCACGCACATCGACAGTTGGGAAAACGGGGCACAAAATTGGACGGCCCGGATGCTGGAAGAATTTCGGAAGCGGCGGGGCTACGATTTGCTGACCTTCCTCCCGGTGATAACGGGCCGGGTTGTGGACAGCTTGGAGGTTTCGGAGCGTTTCCTCTGGGACCTGCGCCAGACGGTTTCGGAATTGGTGGTCGAAAATTATGCGGGGCGCATGCGCGAGTTGGCGAAAGCGAACGGCTTGCGTTTCACGGTCGAGGCCTACGGCGGCCCATGTGACAACCTCCCGTACGGCGGTCGGGCCGACGAGCCGATGGGAGAGTTTTGGAGTCCGAGTGGCGCGATGGAGACGTGCAAAGGAATGGCGAGTTGCGGGCACGTGTACGGCAAACCAATCGTCGGCGCGGAATCCTTCACCGCGGGGAACCAAGAAAGATGGCGCGAGTATCCGGCCAGCCTCAAGGCTTTGGGTGACCACGCGTTTTGCGAAGGCATCAACCGGTTTGTATTCCATCGGTTTGCCCTCCAACCTTGGCCGGAAGAGCGGCTTCCCGGGATGACCATGGGGCCGTGGGGGCAGCATTATGAACGGACCGAGACCTGGTGGGACCAAACCCCGGCTTGGCACGACTACCTTGCCCGTTGCCAGTTCCTGCTTCGACAGGGCCGCTTCGTGGCGGACATCTGCTACTTGCAGTCCGAGACCCCTCCGCAAGGCTTCGGCGATCATCCGCGCCGCGGCTACGATTGGGATGAATGCCCCGCGGAGGTGGTCCTCACGCGCATGACGGTGAAGGACCACCGGCTCAGCCTGCCGGACGGCCTGAGCTACCGCGTCCTCGTGTTGCCCCAAACCGAAACCATGACGCCTCGGTTGCTACGGAAAATAAAACAACTGGCCGAGGACGGCGCGACCATCATTGGCGCCCCGCCCAAATACTCGCCCAGTCTTAGTGGATACCCGCAGTGCGATGAAGAGGTGCGGACGCTTGCGGCTCAGATCTGGGGCACTTGCGACGGAGCCAAGGTTACGGAGCGCTCCCTGGGTCAGGGCTCCGTGGTTTGGCGAGCCGAGCCGGAGAAGGTGCTGCTCCGGGCAGGCGTTCTGCCGGACTTCGCGAGCGACGAACCGCTCGGGCACATCCACCGCATCGTGGGCGACACGGACCAGTATTTCGTAGCCAATCCAACTCCCCGCCGCGTCGCGACGACCGCGAGTTTTCGTGTGACTGGCAGAGTGCCGGAGCTGTGGTGGCCGGAGAGCGGCCGCCGGGAGCGCGCGAGGTTGTATGAACCGCAGGCCGGTCTGACCAGCGTCGCGCTCATGCTGGAGCCCAGTGGATCGGTTTTCGTCGTTTTCCGCGCGAAGCTTGTCAAAGAGGAACCTGTTGTGAGTGTGAGCCTGGACGGCAAGGTCCTCGTGTCGGCGCGCCCCAGCCCGCGGCCTCACGTGCAGGTCGTAAAGGCCATCTATGGCGTCCCGAACGACCCACCACGCACCCGAGATGTGCGGGAAAAAGTGCAGGCCCTGGTGGATGCCGGCGAGGACTCCTTCCAGGTGGCGCATCTTGCCGATGGCGATGATCCGGCGCCTAACATGCTCAAGACGCTTACTGTAGATTACACCATCGGCACCACGGTCCACTCGGTGAAGGCACAAGACCCCTTCGTAATTCACCTCACCCCCGAGACGCTGAATGTCAAGGTGGAAAAGGCTCGCTACGGAGTGCTGAGTGACCCCCTTCGCACCAGGGACGTGCGGGCAAAGGTCCAACGACTGGTGGATGCCGGCGAGAGCAGCTTCACGGTGGCGCGAATGGCGGAAGGGGATGACCCGGCAGTCCTCGTGGTGAAAACGCTCGAATTGGAATACACGAGAAATGGCGAACACGTGTCCACACAGGGTACTGACCCGGATACAATCGACCTCAAGGCCCCTGTGTTCGAGCAGGCCCCCCGGGTGGTGGAATTGCGCAATGATGCGACCGGCCACCCGCATTTGCTGGCGTTTCAGCCCGGGCTTTACCACTTGGTGACCAGCACCTCGAAACAGCGGGAATACAAGGTTGGCAGCTTGCCGACGCCCATCGAGATTGGCGGTCCGTGGCAGGTTCATTTTAGTCCCGATCTCGGCGCCCCTCCAAGCGTCGCGTTCGAGAGCTTGGTTTCCTGGACGGCCCGCCCGGAGACCGGCGTAAAGTACTTTTCCGGTGCCGCCACCTACACAAAAACCTTCGTGTTGCCACGTGAATTCCTCGCTCGCGGTCGCAGAGTGTTTTTGGATTTGGGCCGGGTCGAGGTTATGGCCCAGCTAAAGCTAAATGGCAAGGACCTCGGCACGCTATGGAAGCCGCCGTTCCGGATCGAGATCACGGGCGCGGCAAGACATGGCGAAAACAATCTCGAAGTGCGAGCGGTGAACCTTTGGCCCAACCGTCTCATCGGCGACGAGCAGTTGCCGGAAGATAGCGACCGCAATCCCGACGGCTCGCTCAGATCCTGGCCAGGATGGCTGGCGGAGGGTAAACGCAGTCCCGCCGGACGCATCGCCTTTACCACCTGGCGCCTCTGGAAGCGGACCGACGCGCTGCTCGAATCCGGCTTGCTCGGGCCGGTGACGGTTACATCCGCCAGCGAGATCGATCTGTAGCAGAGCGCCAGGTTTCGCTCGAATGGCATGTCGCCATGAAGATCTGCTTGTTCGGACTTTTGAACTTGCTGTTGGTTTTGTCCAGCGCGGCCAGCGATTCGCCCAGCGCGGCAGATCTCCTGGCACTGGTGGGACACCCCGCCGACATCGCGCCCAGCGCTTACCTTTATCGGGCGGACCGAAAGCCCGCCGAGAACGCCCCGGAAAGCTGGCTGGCACTAATGCGTTATGCCCATGAGCCGCTCAACCAGCCGGCGAACGTGAACGACCCTGCCATCAAGCGGGCGTTGTGCGCATTGTTGTGGGAGGAGATTCGTCCGATCCAACGGGTTGAGCTGACCTGGACCGCGAACAATCAACCATGTCCGTCGCCAACGGAACTCTTGATCACGACGCTGGACCCTCAGGGCAGCGCCAGTTCATGGTGGAATAACCTGGCGCCTGTGCCGAAAAGGGTGAAACCGACCGTATCCGCGGATGGCAGGACCTACTCCTACGAGTTGCAAACGGAAAGCTGCGGCTTGGTGATCAGCCTCGAAGGCGCCACGAACGCCGCTGATTATGCCGTCCCTTCGGTACGAGTCCTGGTGGCGGAGGTGTGGAAGAAGATGGATTTTGAAATCGAGTGGGCGTACGAGCGGAGCGCCGCCGGAGCGGATTACAGCGGCCGGATTGAAGTTTACGACGGCAGGTTGGCCAGACTCGCTCCCTTGAGTGGCGACCGAGCAACCAGAGTCACCGCGCCAGCCTCGTGGCGTTCGGCAGATAAAAGTGGCCCGCGCCGTGGCGTGAAGGGGGCTCTGCTGTATATGGGCACGTCGAAGTGGCGTCGGGTGCAGCCTTTCACGACTCAAGCAGATGATGTGGCGCGGACCATCGTCACGGTGTGGACCAAGGCCGGCAACTTTTCCTTCCTGGCCGGCGACCTGGAGAACGGGCCAATTCTGGCGCCCGAGTATGGGTTCTTCGTGCGGCGAACGTCGGACGTGGGATCGCGTCAGCCGACCCAGTCTCCGCTTGAGAAAGCCTCTGCGCCACCTTCTGAGCCGCCGATCGAATTGGGCTCGCAGGCCTCGAGCGCCCGGGAGTTCGTTCGGGAACTCCAGCGCAGGAACCTGGGCACCATCCGCCAAAAGATCCGGGCTCGCCCGGAGCAGACCTGGGAAGGCGCCGTCACGGCGATGCGGGGAACCAACTTGCCGCCCCATCCCACTCCGCCGCCCGGATCGGAGCCGATAATGCAAGTGCAGGTTCCGTCCGAGCGCCTGACTGCGCAATGGAACCTGGGAACCTGGCATCTCGTCCGGCACGCGCAGAGGCATCCGCAGACTGGACGCCTCTGGTTCAACGACTACCCGTACGGGATTCTCGCCGCCGAAACCTACATGGTGCTTGCGGCCTTGGATCTCATGGGGTCGCACCAAGCGGCCGAAGACGGATTCGACCAATGGGTGTCCCTGCCCATGGATCCGAAGACCACTGATCAGGGCGGTCATCATCCATGGGCGCTTCCCGACCGGCCCGCCGGACTCTTTTCGGAAGGGCATGGTTGCCTGACCCACGCTATCGGACCTCCGGGAGCCGGCGGTCACATGGATGGCGTCCATGCTTTCGGACCAGGATCAATCGGATGGGCCTTGGTCGAACACTATCGGCTCACGGGCGACACGAACTGGTTCCGGGCGTCCGCGCCGCGGATGAAGGCCAACGCCGAATGGATGCTGCGTCAGCGGCGCGTGGTAAAGGACATGGTTCCGGGCGGTGAACGCATGTGGTGCAAAGGACTGCAACCGGCGCTCCAGGTGACGCCCGACAGCGGGGGGC
>Ga0209415_10015603_pt1 | contig 12293 bp, 5 predicted proteins | sample PeaSoiSIISIP2007_FD_187696 | JGI IMG/M metagenome (GOLD analysis project Ga0209415, IMG submission 187696) | Peat soil microbial communities from Weissenstadt, Germany - SII-SIP-2007 (SPAdes) (version 2) | ecosystem: Environmental > Terrestrial > Soil > Wetlands > Peat | place: Germany... | reverse complement strand
CCGATAAAACAATGCCGATGAATAAGCTCCTGCCGATCATGATCTCGGCGGCCCTCGCCGCGTTCTCGCAGACCCTTCCGCAAGGTGCGGAGAAAAAAGCAACAGTCGGTGGGATTACGGAATATGATTACGCCAACGGCCTGCGCGTTCTCCTTTTCCCCGATCCCTCGAGCCCCAAAGTGACGGTCAACATGACCTATCTGGTCGGTTCGCGCTTTGAAGGCTATGGCGAGACTGGGATGGCTCACCTACTGGAGCACATGAATTTCATCCTGACCACCAACGGCAGAAGCATCAAGAAGGAGCTGACCGACCATGGTGCGCAATGGAACGGGACCACGGATTACGACCGCACCAACTACTTTGAAACAGTCACTGCGGGCGACGGTAATCTCAAATGGGCGCTCGGTCTGGAAGCCGACCGCATGGTCAATATGCGGATCGAAAAACCGCTGCTGGATACCGAGATGACCGTGGTGCGGAACGAATTCGAGAGGGGCGAGAACAGCCCCGGGCGGATTCTAGAGGAACGCGTGGTCGCAACGGCATACCTCTGGCACAACTACGGCAAAGCGGTGATCGGCTCGCGTGCCGATATAGAAAAAGTTCCCATCGACAAGCTGGCCGCATTTTACAGGAAATACTATCAGCCGGACAACGCGGTGCTGGTGATTGCGGGCCAGTTCGACCAGTCGAAGGCGTTGGCGTACGTGGCCGAGACCTGCGCGGCGATTCCGCGTCCTACCCGCAAACTGGATGAAACCTACACGGTGGAGCCTGCCCAGGACGGCGAACGATTCGTCGCTTTACGGCGGGTGGGGGAAAATCCCGCCATCACGATCGCCTGGCATGCGCCGGCGTTGTCGCAGCCGGACTCCGCGGCGTTGGAGGTGCTGGATGGCGTCCTGGCCGGGGGCGGGCGCGGGGGAACCGGGCGACTTTACAATGCGCTGGTGGACAACAAGAAGGCTCTCGCGGTGAGGATGGAGTATCAGGAATTGCATGATCCTGGATTAGTGCTGGTTTCGGCCGGTCTGAGTAAGGATCAGTCCCTCTATGAAGCCCGCAAGACCATCCTCGATACGATCGATGGCGTGGCGAAAGAACCGCCGACCAACGAAGAGGTTGAAAAAGAGAAGGCCAGGATTCTGCATTCGATGGAAATGCGCATGGCAAACTCGCAACAGGCCGCACTGGGATTATCAGAGATGATTGCGAGCGGGGACTGGCGTTTGTTCTTCCTGAATTACGACCAGATCCGGAGCGTTACTCCGGATGATGTGGTGCGGGTCGCGAAGCTGTATTTCAAGGAGTCCAACCGCACGGTCGGCGAATTCATTCCCACGGCCGCGCCTGACCGCACCGAAATACCCACGGCTTCGGGTCTCGAAGCCGTTTTCAAGGATTACAAGACTGGCATGACGGTTGTACAGGGAGAAGTGTTTGATCCCACGCCCTCCAACCTCGAGAAACACCTTATCCGCCTGAAACTGCTGGATGGGCTTAAGGTGGCAATGCTTCCGAAGACGAGCCGGGGCGGCACCGTTTCCGCCGTGCTTGAAATTCAATTCGGCGATGAAAAGGCACTGGCTGGGAAGAACGCGATAGGCAGCATGACCGGCGCCCTGTTGATGCGCGGGACGAAGAATCGGACGCGTCAGCAGATTCAGGATGAGATGGTAAAACTGAATTCCCAGATGAATGTTTCTGGCGACGTTTCCCAAGCCAGCGCGACTATCCAGACCACGGAGCAGAATCTGATTCCGGCGCTACGATTGGCGGCCGAGATGTTGCGCGAACCATCGTTTCCGGATTCGGAATTCGATTCAGTGAAAAAGCAAAGAATCGCCGGGCTTGAGAACCAAAGGACCGAGCCGGCCGCCCTCGCGCCGCTGGCGCTGAATCGCGCGCTGAATCCGTATCCCAAGAACGATGTCCGGTACGTAGAAACTATCGACGAGCAAATCGAAGACGCGGGCAAGGTCACGCTGGATGATGTGAAGAAGTTTCACTCGCAGTTTTACGGGGCCTCGCACGGCGAACTTGTGATCGTGGGGCAGTTCGATCCAGCAGCGTTGAGCAAGGCCGCGGCAGAGTTATTCGGGAACTGGAGCAGCCCGGCGCCATATCAGCGAATCACCGAAAACTTCGAGAAGACAACGCCAGTGAATCTGAAGATAGAAACGCCCGACAAGCAGAACGCGAGTTTCGCCGCGGCGCTCCGCTTGCCGATGTCGGACACCGATCCGGACTACCCCGCGATGGTGCTGGCTAACTATATGTTTGGCGGATCGATTACAGGGCGGGCGCCGGACCGCATCCGCAATCGGGAAGGCTTGAGCTACGGAGTGAATTCGAATTTCATCGCGCCTGCGCCAGCGAATGGCAATGCAGCGAGATTCGGTGGGACGGCCATCAGCAATCCGAAGAACTCGCCGAAGGTGGAGGCGAGCTTTCGGGATGAACTGGCGAAGACGCTGGCCGGCGGGTTCACCCCAGATGAAGTCGCGGCGGCGAAGAAAGCGATCCGGGATGCGCGCACCATGAGTCGCACCCAAGATCAGTCGCTGCTCCGGCTGATCGCAGTACGGGAAGATACTGAACGGACGCTATCTTGGGATGAGCAGATGGACGAGAAACTCGACGCGCTGAGCGTGGACCAAGTGAACGCCGCGTTCCGTCGGCATGTGGACGCGTCGATTCTCTCCATCGTGAAGGCTGGGGATTTCAAGACCGCGGATGTTTACCAGCAGTAATCATCAACCGAGGCCCCTTCCTACCGCCTGAAGGATTCGCCGCCAGGGCGTTCATGCCAATCAATACCAGCGGCCAAGACCAGGTGTAGTCGTCAGGTTCGACAGCACCAAGGCGACCGAAGCAGCATCTGAGATCTGGGCGAGTGGCGGAATCGTCAGGGCATCGCCCTGCCGCGGCCGTGTTGACTCGCCGCGAATCGTCAGCGCCGGATGCCGTGGAACAACGCGGCGGCGCCGCCGCACTCCCGATACAACCGAAAGGACATATCAGGACTAATGTTGGCGCGGGCGCGGGTGCGAAGTGCAGCAACGTAAGTCGCTATAGAAGCCGCTATCCGTTCTTCATTACATGACTTACCAACACAGCAAACTATGGTTAGGGCGGTGCCTCGCTGCCGTGCACCCGCAAGCGGCAAGAAATGCCGCCCGGAAACGCGCAACCAGCGGCGATCCCGTCCAGTATCAGCGCCGGAAGGACTTCCGCGCCGCTGCATGATTCGCACGTGGGGGCAACGCAAACCGTGCTACTGTTCTGAGCGGTGTCCTGTCGGTCGCCTGAGTCCAATTTTGTCAGGGAAGGGGCGTGGCCAGGTATTTCAGCTCAGGTTTCTGATTAGCATTTGCCATCGGCAGACGGTCGACGTTCATGAACATCGAAACGATCTGATAAAAGCCCGCGCTGGCTAGCAGGTCCACGATGCCGCGCTCGCCAACTGAGTTCCGTACGGACGCGAAGGTGTCGTCGCTCACCTGCTTGGTTTTGAACAGCTCGCTAATGAAGTTGTAAACGGCCTCCTCATCGGCCGACATTCCAACAGGCCGCTTTCCCTCGGCGATGGCTTTGACTTTGTCCTCGCTCAGCCCAGCCTGCACGGCGGCTTGGCGATGAGCGAGCCATTCAAACTGGGCGGCCCAGTAGCGGGCGGTAATGATGATCGCCAATTCCTTGAGCTTGTCCGGAACCGCCATGTGGAAACGCACACGGTCCCCCATGGTGAACAGCAGGTCGCCCGCCTCAGGGCTGCGAACCGCGATATTGAACATCCCCACCGGGCCACGCCCAGCTAACGCGTGATCGGTCATCTTCTTCTGCTCGGTGGTCATTTGTTCGTATGTGAGCGGCCGGAAGCGGTCGCCGCGCAAGGTGAACGTCTTGCCGTTAACCGTCGATTGGGCGGTCGCCGAGGAAGTTGTACCAGGAATTGGCGTCGCGAAACTCGTTCCCATCACGGGAAGCGGATTTTCGAGCGGTTTCAGTTCGGGTTGAGCACCTTGGCTCAAAGGATAACGGTCCACATTGAGCGCCATCGAAACCAGGCAATACCAACCGCTCAAACCCATCATGTCGACGACACCCTCTTCGCCATAAGTCTGCGTAGCGGCTTTGAACGTGGCGTCGGTCACCTGGTGCGTTGTGAGCAGCTCGTCGATGAAGTTGTAGGCCACCTCCATGTCCGGTGACATCTCCGTGGGACGTTTCCCGGTGGCGATAGCGTCCACGATCGCAGGCTTCACTCCGTTTCTTAGCGCTGCGGCCTTATGGGCCGTCCACTCGTACTGCGCCATCCAGAAGCGGCCGGTCATGATGATAATGGTCTCGGACACGTCCCTGGGTAGAGCAGTATGGAAACGCATGGAGCCACCGAATTGCTGGGCCAAATCACCCACCTCAGGACTCCGTAGCAAAACGTTGAATGGCCCTCCGGCCCCCTGACGTTCTCCTGCAAGCAGATGATCGATCATGGTCTTTTGCTCGCGTGTCATTTCGTCGTATTTGAGTGGCTTGAAACGATCGCCTACCAAGACCAGGCTGTGGGGATCGGGAGCCTGCTTCACGGGAGCTTGTGTTGAAGACGTCTGGGCGCTGGCGATTTCCGCAAGGCCCACGACAAAAGCGCAGAGAACTTGGAGACGCATAGTGGTCCTCCTACTGACTCTTACTGTCTGTCACGATCTGGAGCTATGTTACGCCAAATCGTATTGGAAGCGTCGTTGTGGGCTGTTCATCGCCAAATCGTCAAATGAAAGTCCGTTGGGGACAGCGCCAGCTGCACAGCGTCGTATTGCCAGGACGCTAGGGGGAGCAGCATGCCCAGAACCAGCAGGATTCCGCCCCACCACAGAGGTTTTTTCGCCCAGCCGCGCTTACGAGCGCGGAAGAGAAGCAGGAGCGAGATCAACAGCAGGAGGCCGCCCAGTAAAGCCTCGACAGGCCGCGCGATCGAACGGAATATTTCGAGAATAAACGACAAGATCAGCGTGGGCCCGACGGTAGCAGAAACCAGGTAGACGGTGCCTGTATCTTCGTCTAGCGCCATGGTGCGGGCTCCCGTTTCGGTCCGGACGGTACCCGCGACTGTGAACTTGTTGGGGGAGTCCTCGTGCACCACCGTCAATGTCCCATCTTGGCCATTGGGGCTGAACGCCATTCCCAGTTTCGCGCTGAATGTGCTGGCATCGGGCCCGTCGCCGATCGGAACTGTTGTAACCAGCTTGCCCGAGTCAGCGTCCATAACGGCCATCGTCTTGTTTCCGCAAACAGAAAAAACGCGGCGGTGATCGCGATCCATGGAAAGGCCGCTGGGTCCGTCGCAGCCCGGCATTACCCAGTTCGCTTTGACCGAGAGAGCTCGCGAATCGATGGCCGCCAGCGAGTTTTTATCTTCGATGTTCACATACACCCCACCCTGGCCGTCCGCAACCGCGAATTCCGGGCGTCCTGGAAGCGGAATGGTTCCCGCCACCTGGCCGCTTTCGGCATCGATGGCAGTGGTGTCGCGACTCTCGCTGTTAAAGGTGAAAACACGTTTGGAAGCTGGGTCGTAGATGATTGCATCTGGACGTTTTCCGGTGCGCACCTGGCCGACCGCCTTCAAAGTCTTCAGATCGAAGATGGTGACGGTGTCGTTGTGACCGTTGCTGGTGAAGCCTTTCCCCAGTTCGGTAGCGAGCGCTATGCCGTGCACCCCGGGCGTTCCGGGAATGTCGCCCACTGTGGCTCCCGACTCTCCGTCCAACACCATCACGTGCATCCCACGCGACACAAATACGCGATGGCCCGAGGGGTCGTAGGTCAGATAGTCCCACGCTCCCGTGCCACCGACGTCCACTTTCTTCAACAGATGGTAATCCGGTGGAGCAGCGGACAGCATTGCGCCCAGCCCTACAATCACCAGCATCACGAGGATCAATCTGCCGTTCATGAACATTCGCTTCCTTCCTGCCCAAATGCAACTACAAGGAAAACGTGGGAAAACAGGCAGCCTTGAGGATACCCTTTTTCAGGACACGGAAAACACGTGGATGGCTCTGTCGCGCTTTTTGGGATTCAGGTTGTCTTAGCCGGTCAACCCATCTCAAATGGGGCGACCATCAGAGAGTCTTACCGGCGCCGGCAAGTGACGTTGCATGCAGAATTCGCGGCAGGTCCGGGGTCCGCTGCAAAGGGTCCCTGGTTCGAGTCCTGGCGACGCCTACCAAGTAGCTTTGTTATGATACCCGGCGGGGATTGCAGATGAGAACACTAGCTAGCCTGATCGTCCTTTCCGCGTCACTATCGCCGCTCACAGCGCAATGGCCGAGTCGCCCAACTGCCGGAGTGCCCAGAACACCCGATGGCAAACCCAACCTCTCCGCCCCCGCTCCGAGATCCACGGATGGCAAGCCAGATCTTTCCGGCGTTTGGCGGATCCACAAGAGCTATCTGCTCAATGCCGTGTCGGATCTCAAGCCGGAGGACATACAGCCGTGGGCGGCGGCCCTTTACAAACGAAGCGCGGATAATTTTCGAAGCGACACGGACGGCATCAATTGTTTGCCGCCCGGTCCGAAGGCCAGCATTTCGGTCGGCTCCCCTGTGAAGATCGTTCAGACGCCGAATCTCGTGATCTTCCTTTACGAATACCAGACCCTTTTCCGCCAGGTTTTTACCGATGACCGCGGCCTGCCTGAAGATCCCAACCCGACCTGGATGGGTTACTCGACTGGGCACTGGGAGGGAGACACGCTGGTGGTCACTACCACTGGTTATAACGACCGGACGTCCCTGGACCTGGGCGGGCACCCCCACTCAGAGGCATTGCGCATGACGGAGCGCTTCCGCCGCCGCGATACCGGCCATATCGATTTGCAGGTGACGATCGAGGACCCCAAAGCCTACAACCGGACATGGACGCTTCCTGTCGATCTCGATCTGATGCCGGACGGGGAATTGATCGAGTACATCTGTGAAGACCACGATAAACCGCACCTGGTGGGCAAACGCGATGAGGAGTTTCACGTTTCCAAAGACGTCCTGAGTCAATACGTGGGAAGATACGATTCGTCTAAGTCCCCCTCAAGCGTCTTGGTCACTTTGGAAGGCGACCGTCTGATGATCGATCCGGGCGGGATGGGAAAGATTCCCTTGTTCGCGCTGTCGGAAAACAGCTTCAGCATGGAAGGCAACATCGTCGAGTTCATCAAGGATGCGAAGGGTGAGGTCACGAGAGTAGTCCAGCACTGGACGGAAGGTGATCGCTCCGCCTCTCGTAGCAAGTAGAAAGCCGCTTGAAAGGATTCGGCTTAAGCACGGTTGCAGAATCCAAGCCCGATCGAGTTCAGGCACCATCCAGAACAGGCGGTCGAAGGCACTTACCGGCGGCCGAGGGCGTTTGCGTTTGAGACCGCGAGCTGCTGCTTGGTGTATCCAACCTTCGCTGCCGGCACGAGAGCGTCGCTTCCGTGAAAGAACATCGCCAATCGAAGGAGCACACTCGTGTCTACAGTTAGAACCAGCAAGCAAACTACAATGCTGATCGGCGCCCTGTGGTTCAGCACCGCCGCGTTCAGCCAAATGATCACACTCTCGCCGACGGGCGGTCCCCCCACCACAATTGAAGTTTCGGGCAGCGGGTTCTCTCCGAACGCTGCCATTGATATCGATTTCGATACCACGAGCCTGACAGTCATCACCGCCAACGCCTCAGGGTCATTCTCCAATATCGCCATTCAGGTGCCGGCATCGGCGTTGCCGGGGGCACACTCGGTGAGTGCTGTCGAGACTTCGCCGGCTACGGACGCAAAGGCGACATTTACGGTCTATACCCGATCGAGACAGCTGGGCTTCACGTCCGATCGCGCGGGCTTCAACCGTTATGAAAACGTGCTGAATCCCGGCAACGTCAGCGGTCTTGAGCTCAAATGGAGCTACGCCACGGGCATTTCTTCTGGTAACGCGCTCGTGGTGGCGAACGGAGGGGTTTACGACAATTTCTACGCACTCAAGGCCAACACCGGTGCCTTGTTGTGGAGTTTATTCCCCGGCGAGGCGTATGTGGTTTCCTCACCAGCAGTGGCGAAGGGAGTAGACTACATCGGATCGGGCCAAGCGATCCTGTTCGCACTGAATGCCGACACCGGCGCCGTGCTGTGGACCTCCAGCACCGGCAATGCATATTCCTCGCCCGCCGTGGTGAATGGAAAGCTGTATGTCGGCTCCAACGAAAACAACGTTTACGTGCTCGATGCCAGCACGGGTGCCAAGCTGTGGAGCTACAGCACGGGCAGTCCCGTTTCTTCCCCGGCTGTCGTTGCGAACGGAGAGGTCTATGTCAACTCCAACGACGGTAACATCTACGCTTTCGGCCTGATCCGCGCAGCGGGTGCGGAGCAAGCATCAGCGCGAACCGATCTGGCCCGTTAAGGTGACTATTCGCAGTATGAAGGACGCCGCAGCAGCGTCGACCTAAGCCGAAGCGCCATCAAGAAGACAATCGCTGCCTCAATTGCCGCAATGCACCAAGCCGACGATCGAAGCTGACGTTGTAGCTATCCGAGCTACCTGCGCAATCACGGCCACTGCATCAACCACAGCTCATCGCCGCAGCTTCAGCACCTCGGCCACCCTGGCCAGCAGCAACTCGGCGCTCATCGGCTTGTTCAGCACCACGTCGGCCCCCACCGCTTGAGCCGTCTTCAGGAACTTGCCGTCGAATGCGGCCGAGATGGCCATGATTCGTACGTCGGACATGTCACGGCGCAAGGCCTGTTTGGTCTCTATCCCCTCCCGTTCGGGCATCACCAGGTCTGTGATCACCAGGTCCACCCGTTTCGCTAGTGCCTCTTTGAGAGCCTGCCTTCCATCCACCGCTTCAATCACTTCGTAGCCGCTGGCCTCCAACACCATCCGGAGAAAACTGCGTACTCCAGGGTCGTCATCGGCTACGACGATGCGAGCCGGCCGATCCGGCGCCGCCAGCATTTCCCGGACTTTGATGGCCAGTTGGTCAGGACTGAACGGCTTCTGGATGAAGTCGGCACCCTGCTGCAAAACCCCATGATGCTGGATAGAGTCGTTGGTGTAGCCCGACATGAATAGCACCTTGATTCCGGGCCGGCGTTTCCCAATGCGATCCGCCAGTTCCCTACCGCTCAAGTTCGGCATCACCACGTCGGTCAACACCAAATCGACGTGCTCTCGCTCCCGCTCGCACAAAAGTAGCGCCTCGTCGGCGTTCTCCGCCTGAATCACCCGGTAGCCGTAAGACCCTAGCGCAGCGGACGTATACTTCCGGACCTCCGCCTGGTCCTCCACCACCAGCACGGTCTCCTTGCCCCCAAGCGCGGGGACGGATTCCGGCTCTCCCTCATCCGGCACCGCCTCCGTCACGCTCGGCAGAAAAATCCTGAAAGTCGTTCCGGCCCCCGGTTCACCACAGACTTCAAGGTAGCCGCCGCTTTGCTCCACGATCCCCTGGATCATCGATAGTCCAAGCCCAGTGCCTTTGCCAACTTCCTTCGTAGTGAAAAACGGTTCGAAGATATGCCGGCGCGTCTCTTCATCTATCCCCACGCCGGTGTCGCTCACCGTCAGAATGACGTAGCTGCCCATGCGCGCCTCCGGAGCAAATTGCACATGGCTCTCCCCCCACTCTACAACGCCTGTCTCAATCATTAACTTGCCGCCCTGCGGCATGGCGTCCCGGGAGTTAGCCGCTAGGTTCATCACCACTTGCTCCAACTGATGCGGATCGGCGCAGATGGGAAGAGCTTCCGGGTGCAACTTAACGTGCAGGTCCACGTCTTCTCCCACTAGGCGCGCCAGCATCGGTTGCATCCCGCCCACTACGCGGTTGAAATCGAGCACGTGCGGTTGCAACACCTGCTTGCGGCTGAAAGCCAGCAGTTGCTGCGTTAATGCCGCCGCGCGCTTTCCGGCCTTGAGGATCTCTTCGATGCTGTCCCAGCTCGGATCGCCCGATTTCAGCTTGCCAAGAAGCAGGCCGCTGTAGCCGTTGATTACGGTCAGTAGGTTATTGAAATCATGCGCCACGCCCCCTGCCAGACGGCCCACGGCTTCCATCCTCTGCGACTGGAGCAGCTGCATTTCCACTCGTTTTCGCTCCCGGTTGTCTCGAAAGACGATAATCTTCCCACTTCGTCCAGCCGGCAGGTCCACCAGTGATGCCAGGGCGGAAACTTCAATCAATGTGCCGTCTTTGTGCCGGCGGACGGTATCCAGCGCCACCTTCAGACCCTGATTAACCTTTCGCTCGGCCTCGTTCATTTCCGCGAAATACTCTTCGGGGACAATGAGATCTACCAGGAGCCGGCCGCAGGCCTCATCGGGGGCATAACCAAACAGACGAGTGAATTCTCCATTGATCCGTTCGACGGTCCACTCCTGGTTCAAAATGACGATGGCTTCGGGAGCGCCCTCAATTAGTTGCCCCAGGAACGCGCTCTGAGCCTGCAAGGTACGTTCCTGCAGCCTGAGAGAGTCCATTTGCCGCGCTTGCCGATATTCGCTGAGGCCGAGCCGCGCCGCAAAGCACAGGATCGAGAGAGCCAGGAGCGAGTACCGCAAGACTTGGTATTCTGAGCCCAGTTCGGCGATCTGCAAGAGCACGACCATGGGCGCCAGGGCGAAGGGGGCATTGGCCACCAGCAGGATGGCGAGCGGTTTGGAGTGCGCTACAGGCTGCGGGCGCGTCTCCTCCTTCCATCCGGCGGCCCACCACGCGACGGCCAGCGGGGGAACCGTCCACGCCAGGTCCATCCAGCTCCCGGTCGGCAAGTTGCGCGTCCCCAACACGTAGTCCACCGGGCCTTCGCCAAACAAGTACCACGCCAGATACAACAGGAAGGTCCATTGAAGACGGTCAACCGGCTTGCCGCGGGAACGGGCTAACTGGAAGAGGGTGACAGCCAGCAGCACGATCCGCGGGAGCATCCCCAGCCAGAGCCCCAGCACGACCACCCCGGTCGGTCCGACGGAGGAGTGGGCGGTGTAGTCCACCATCAGGTAACTGAGAGCATAGATGATTGCGAGTTGAACGAAATCGATCACCGATCCCAGGTCCAGCCGCTTTGAATCCGGATCGCGGAACACCAGCATGGTGAGAAACAAGGTTCTCAGCAGTATCGTATCCCGCGCCACGGCCTGCGAGGCGGCCGCGATGCCGCGCCAGTCCTGGAAATAGGCCCAAACCACATCCGCGGCGAACTGACTGACCATGGCCGCACCGAACAGTAGCCAGAAGGGGTGGCTGGCGCCGCGAGCCCGTTTGGCTGCGCCGAAACACGCCGCTGCGGCTGCCGCGGCTGCCGCGATTCCCAGGAGGTCGGAGACCATGCCACCGGCGGGTGTCGGCCCCAGAGTGACGACCTGGACCAGCTGTGACCCGATGATGAGCGCGGCGAAAAGGGTCAGTTTGCGCGACATTTGCTGAGCCTCACAAAGATACTCGCGGCAATAAGTGGCCGATGCGAGGATCGAAGATGGCCCGTAAGCCGGCCTAGCAAAGGGGAAGTTGCCGCGACGGGGCCCACCGGATCTCGCCATTGACTGTGCTTGAAGAACTCCGCCCGCATCGCCATCTCCGGTCCCTTGGTTCCTAGCTTAGTTCGCCTTCCAGCGCCAGGTCCAGCTTAACCCGAATCGCTCCGCGAAACGGTTCCTGCGGGAGGCGGATGCACGCGCCTGAGCACGCCCTGCACGGCCTCTGGCTGCGAGGCGATAAACGAAACGCGGAAGCAAAACAAGCTCCTTTCTACAAGCGCGTTTTTCAAGGACTGATGTTCTTCGAAACCGTTTTCTGTGGGATGGGATCAGCCATCAGACCCTTAGTCTTCAGAACGAGGCTCGGCTCATACGAGAGCTTAGGCACTGCGTGATCTCCAAAATTCGATATCACCTATACCGTTCAGAAGGGAGCGGCGTACACCGGCACCGAGGGAAAAATCGCCGCTATCGAGTTCATGACTTTGTTCCGGGCGATTTCGCTCGCCGAAAACTGACTGCCCCTCACTCGTGCCGTCCCATAGCGGAGGAGCGCTGAGTATCACGCATCGTCACATAGACGACGAGTGAGGTGGCGATCACTGCCGTCAGATAGAAATAGAACCAAGTCTCGTGACCGATGGACTTGAACCACAGCGCGATCGATTCCGCAGTCCCGCCAAAAATGGAAACGGTGATTGCGTAGGGCAGTCCTACGCCGGTGGCGCGAACGTTGGTGGGGAACAACTCGGCTTTCACCACGGCATTGATCGAGG
>Ga0209415_10015601_pt1 | contig 12294 bp, 12 predicted proteins | sample PeaSoiSIISIP2007_FD_187696 | JGI IMG/M metagenome (GOLD analysis project Ga0209415, IMG submission 187696) | Peat soil microbial communities from Weissenstadt, Germany - SII-SIP-2007 (SPAdes) (version 2) | ecosystem: Environmental > Terrestrial > Soil > Wetlands > Peat | place: Germany... | reverse complement strand
GAGGGATATCGTGAATGAGCCCTCGCCGACGTAATAGCCAGCACACAAGATGAAGTCGTCGCAGTGCCATATCGCGGTAGGGACGGTCACGGTACACCATGCGTGGGTGCACTCGCTGGTCTTCGCGATGCCCACGCGCAGGGCGTTCTTGATGACTTGCGCGCGGCTGAACATGAAATCCGACCACCCGCTCGGGCACCTGATGATGCTGATCGCGCTGGAATCGGTGCTCACCAGCGATTTCACCTTGCCGCCCGCATACGCCCAGCCGACATTGGCGTTGACATCCCATGTGCACTTCCCCGCGGCACCGGTAACAGCGATCTGACCCTCCGCTGCCTGGGTCAAGGCGGCCTGCTCAGTAACGGCCGGGCCGCCGACCGCAGGCGCAGCGAGCGCGCTCGGCCCGGCCATCAGCGTCGCGATCGTAACTGACGCTGCTACCAGCGGCTTAGCTGAGCTGGTGAACCATCGTCTCATCTGTGAACCTCCGCAATCCTTGCTGTGACGAGCCTGCTGCATCAGCACTGCGTCGTCAGGGCAGGAGCGAACCGCCCCAGCGGGTAGCGCGCCGCTTTTACCAGGTCGTGGCCGACCGGGCAGGTTAACGCATGCCTTTCCCGCTCAGGCCCGGCCGCGTCTGTCCGGGTCGGGCAGCTATTGCTGGCCGGCGGCCGGTTCCCGCAATCCGCGCTGGCGCGCTCCTGGCACCCGAGTGGGTCCGGCAGGTCCAGGGACCCCGCAGATGGTCTCATTCAGGACTCAATGTGATCAGAACGTCATTTCTATGTGACCAAACGGGCAACGGGCGGGCGAAAAACAAACGACTTCCTTACGTAAGGGCGAATACACTCGACCGCACTTGAAAGTGCTCAAGTGCCAGACAGCGCATCAGGGGGCAGCTCAGCCTCGAAGGCCGGACGGTTGCGCGGCGACGGTCAGGGCTCGTGGGCTGCGATGAGCCATAAGAGCCGAGCCTCCAAGTTTCTGCAGGTCAACAGTTCTGCGGACGCTGGCCCGCCTCCAGCCGCAGCCCGGCGGGCCGCCGCTCCTGGTCGTGGCCACCGGCCCGTACGCCGGCGAAGGCTTCGACTGCCCGGCCTGGACACCTTGTTCCTGGCCGCGCCGGTCGCCAACAAGGGCAGCCTGACCCAGTACGTAGGCCGGATCCTGCGCTCGCATGAGAACAAGACCACGGCCGAAGTCCACGACTACCTCGATGAGCGCACCGGCGTCCTCGCCGCATGCTCGCCAAGCGCACGCCCGGCCACGCCGGCCTCGGCTTCTCCGACCCGCGCAGGCTCGCTCTGACCCCAAGCGCCAGCCCAGACGGCTAACCGGCCCGCACTATATATCACGTTGATATGATATCATGTCTGCGTAATGCATCCGCTGCGGGAAGGCAGCCGACGTGACCTATGTCCTGGTCATGACACCGGAGGTCCGGGCATGGCTGCACGACTTGCGCAAGCGGACCGGGCCAGCGCGATCCAGGTCGGCCAGGCCATCGGCCTGCTGCTCGAAGCCGGGCCGGAGCTGGGCCGACCGCTCGCCGGCCGCGTCCGCCACTCCCGGCTGAGCAACCTGAAAGAACTGCGGCCAGGCTCCGCCGGGCACAGCGAGATCCGCATCCTGTATATCTTCGATCCCCGGAACGCGGTCTTGCTGGCAGCCGGAGATAAGGCCGGCAAATGGCAGGCCTGGTACCGGCAGGCGATACCGCTGGCCGAGCAGCGTTACGAGGATTACCTGAAACAAGGGGACACCCGATGAGCGGCAGTGAGTTCCACCACTACAACCGGGACGAGTTCCTCGCCGAGTTCTATCCCGATTCTGCCGAGAAGACCGCCATCGCCGCCGGGATGGAGCAGCTGCGCGCCGAGCAGCGCGCCTTCCGGCTCGCCGAGATGCGCCGCCGCCTTGGCATCACCCAAGCCCAGGTCGCCGCCCGGATGGGCATCACCCAGGGCCGCGTGTCCGCCATCGAGCACGCCAAGCCAGGCACCACCGAACTGCGCACCCTGGCCGCCTACGTCGAAGCCCTCGGCGGCCGCCTGGAGATCATCGCCGACTTCGGCGACCAGCGGCTCGCCTTCACCGAACCCGGCACCGATGCAGCCTGACCTGATCAGCATCCGTGACCTGGCAGGAACTCATGGTCAAGGTGAACCGGGAAATCCTCCCGCGACAGCTACGGAACAAGCTGATGCCTTCAGCGCATAACATCACTCCGGGCGTCATCCGAGCCGCAGAGGATGGCGAACGGCCACGCACGCATGGCGGCGGGTACGCGCACGGCCTGTCGTTGGTGGCCGTCACCGTGCGTGACGATGCCAGTTGGGTCGGTGCCGAGAGGTTCCGGCGTTGCCCAAGAGCGCGGGTCTACGAGAAGTACATGAAGGTTCATCAGGGTTCGACCGCGGGTGCATGAGGCCTGCTATGCCGGTTGCGTGCCTGAGCATCCCAGATGCGCGAAAGGACCTGGCTGGGTTGACACGCGCCGTCGTGCCCGGTACTGGTGAATCTGGCGCCGAGGCGATTCTGCCTGCAGGTTCGGGGGGCTGTACGGGCCTGTACGTGGCTGTCCGCAGGATCGGCGGTAGAAGAGTCGGCGCGCACGTACATATAGCGGACAGCGTCGCCGGGACAAACATCATTGAGCGTCGTTTATGCAGGTCAGTGGGTATGTGGAGGGGCGGGCAGGAGCGGGCTGTAAAACCGTCGGCTAAGCCTTCGTTGGTTCGAACCCAACACCTGCCACACATTTCCTCAGGTCAGAGCCGGTGACGCTGGATCGCGTCACCGGCTTTATGTATGCAAAGGGAGCGGTTCATCAGACCGTCGGCTGTGTCCGTGGGCTATGCGTGGGCTGGATCCGGCCGTCGGCCAGCATCGGGTCGGGTACGGCCGAGATGCCTTTTGAACTGCGGAAACGCGCACAAGAGCAGGTGCCTGCATGTCGTGCTGCGGGTGCTGCCGGCCGGGCTTGCGTGGGCTATGCGCGGGACTTCGGGCTGGTTCGCGTACAGATAGCGGACAGGGTCTGGGGCGGTGCCGACGGTGCGTATAACCGCTCGCTTTCGCTGGGTCCCTTTGTGCTGTGGCTGCGTTGCGGGAAATGTCTGTGCGCGCGTCTCTTGGCAGTGGTCGCCGAACGACACGAGTGGCTAGGCGTGGGCGGGCAGGTCACCAGCTTGCTCGGCGGTGGCTGCCCAGCTAGCGAGCATCTTGAGGCTGTCAGCCGTCGGGGTGCCTGCGGCTGCGGTGTAGGCGAGCAGGGTCAGGCCAGGGTGGGCGGGAAACTCCATGGCCTCGAAGTTGAGGTCGAGGGTGCCGACGACGGGATGGTGGATGCATTTGCGGGCGTTGCGCACCCAGGCAGGCGCGTCGGTGATGGCATCGAGGATCTGCTGGATACCATCCGTGACGCCGGACGTCTTCCTGCGCCGCTGTCGCGGTGGTGCGGGCTGAGCAGCGCGCGCCAAGTCGAACAGGTGGGCACGCTCGGCCTCGTCCAGCTGCAGCGCGCTGGCGATTCCGTCGAGGACAGCCTCGGACGCGCCGGTCAGGTTCCCGCGTTCCATGCGGACGTAGTAATCGATGCTCACCCCGGCGAGCAGCGCGACCTCCTCGCGCCGCAGTCCCTTGACCCGGCGGTTGCTTCCCCCGTAGGCAGGCAGCCTGGCCTGCGCGGGTGAGATCCGCTCGCGCCGCGAGATGAGGAACTCGCGGACCTGGGCTCGGTTATCCATGCCTCCACGGTAGGCGCGCTATCTCCCGTGAGGGAGGTTCTGGCATTACCTGGAAGAGCAGTCACTCCCACAGATGCAGCTCAGCGCCTTAACTGGACGACGTGACCATCTCCAGCGCTTCCAGCGTGCTCGGCCTGATCTTGCCGCCGCACCTGCGCAGCCGTAGTCCGCGACCGGCAGCGCCGCAAGCCCGAGCCGGGCACCATGCGCGAGCCAGCACGGATGATGACCAGCCCCTGACATCCCGGCAGGACCGAACGCAGACACGAGAAAGGAACCGTGATGACCGACCAGACTCCGGCCCAGCGGATGATCGGGGATTTCGCCCCGAAGCTCGTGGAGCTCACCGACGATGTGCTCTTCGGTGACGTGTGGGCCAGGCCCGAACTCAGCCCGCGTGACCGCAGCCTTGTCACCTGCGCTGCGCTGGTCACCAACGGCAGCATCGAGCAGCTGCGGGGCTCGGCCTACGGCGCTGACAATCCGTGGTTCCGCCGCGCCACCGCCAGCGGCTCCGGGCGCATCCGCGTCGGCGGCATCGAACGCGATGTCACCTTCACCCCCGTCAGCGAACTCGACGCAGCCACACAGGCGGCTGTCGACGCCGCCTACCACGCCAAGTACGACCGCTACGGCCCGCAGATCGTCGGGACCGTCACCGGCGCGCACGCCGCGCCCGTGACGCTGCGCCTCGTCCCGCAGGACGCCAGCTGACCTGGCGCTAGCAGCGAAAGGAACTGCGATGCAGTACACGACACTAGGCAGCTCCGGACTGAAGATCAGCCGCATCGCACTGGGCTGCATGAGCTTCGGCGACACCTCACGCGGCTTCAACCAGTGGGCGCTCGACGACGAGGCGGCCGAGCCGCTGTTCCGCCAGGCCGTCGAGCTCGGCATTACCTTCTGGGACACCGCCAACGCCTACGGTTACGGCACCTCAGAGGAGATCGTCGGCCGGGCCGTCCGCGCCTACACCCGTCGCGAGGATGTCGTCCTGGCGACCAAGGTGTTCTTCAAGATGCACGACGGGCCGGGCGGCTCGGGCCTGTCCCGGCGCGCAATCATCGAGCAGCTCGACGATTCCCTGCGCCGGCTCGGCACCGACTACGTGGACCTGTATCAGATCCACCGCTTCGACCCGGCTACCCCGGTCGAGGAGACCATGGAGGCCCTGCACGACATGGTCAAGGCCGGTAAGGTCCGCTACCTCGGCGCCTCGTCCATGTGGGCCTGGCAGTTCTCCAAGATGCAGTACACCGCCGACCTGCACGGCTGGACCAGGTTCGTCTCGATGCAGAACCAGTACAGCCTCATGCAGCGCGAGGAAGAGCGCGAGATGTTCGGCCTGCTCGCCGACCAGGGCGTCGGATCGATCCCATGGAGCCCGCTGGCCAAGGGCCGGCTCGCCCGCCCCTGGGGCGAGCAGACCGCCCGTAGCGACACCGACGACGTCGCCCGCTGGGTGCTACCCAACGACGACAAGGCCATCGCGGACGCCGTCCAGAAGGTCGCCGAACAGCACGGCGTGCCCATGGCTCAGATCGCACTCGCCTGGGTCCTGCGCAACCCGGGCGTATCCGCCCCCATCGTGGGCGCCACGAAACAGCAGCACCTCGCCGACGCCGCAGCCGCCCTCGACGTCACCCTCAGCGACGACGAGGTCCGTGTCCTGGAGGAGCAGTACACCCCGCGACGGCCCACCGGCTACTGACCCCGGCTACCCGAAGGAACACACATGCGGGCCACCTATATCTACGGCGCCGGAGACATCCGCGTCATCAACGTTCCCGACCCCGCCATCCAGCAGCCAACCGACGCGATCGTCCGCGTCGTCCGCGCGTGCATCTGCGGATCGGACCTGCATCCCTACCACTCGATGCCGGTCACGCCAGGCGGCCAGTCGATAGGACACGAGTGCATCGGCATCGTCGAGGACACCGGCGCCGACGTCACGTCGGTCAACCACGGTGACCTGGTCATCGTGCCTTTCGCATGGTCCGAAGGAACCTGTGACTTTTGCCGCGAAGGACTCCAGACCTCCTGCCGGAACGGTGGATTCTGGAACGCAAAGGGAGTCGGCGGCGGCCAGGCCGAAGCGATCCGGGTACCGCTCGCCGACGGCACCCTGGTCGCCGCGCCGGTCGAAGAGGACTCACCGCTCATCCCCTCCCTGCTCACCCTGTCCGACGTCTACGGCACCGGCTACCACGCAGCTATCAAGGCCAGCGTCAGCCCCCGGACCTCGGTCACCGTCATCGGTGACGGCGCCGTCGGCCTCCTGGCCGTCCTGTCCGCACGGCAATTCGGAGCCGAGCAGATCATCCTCATGGGGCGGCATACCGCCCGCACCGACCTCGGCCGCGAATTCGGCGCCACCCATGTTGTCGCCGAACGCGGCGACGACGGCATCCAGAAGGTCCGCGACCTCACCGGCGGCGACGGCACCCACGTCGTCATCGAAGCCGTCGGCCACATGCCCGCCTATGAACAGGCGGTCGGCGTCGTCCGCCCTGGCGGCGTGATCAGCCGCGTCGGCGTGCCCCAGTACGACGACGCCCCAGTCGGGTTCGCCAGTCTCTTCGGGCCCAACATCACCCTTACCGGCGGCCCCGCACCCGCCCGCGCCTACATCCAGACGCTCATGCCAGGCATCCTCGCCGGCCAGGTCAACCCCGGCCGCGTCTTCGACCGCGAACTCACCCTCGACCAGATCCCGGGGGGATACAAGGAAATGGACAGCAGACAGGCACTCAAGGTTCTCATTCGTCCCTAACGAGCGCTCTGGCGGGCATACCACACACCAAGTGCGACCGCTACGGCGCAGGCATCATCGGTCACGTTACCGGACCGGATGCGCACGCCGTCACCGTCCGCTTGACCAAACCCGGTCAGCAAGAAATGAGGGAATCATGAGCGATGTCACTGTTGTCATTGGCGCGGGGCACATCGGCCAGGCGATTGCCCGCCGGGTCAGCGCAGGCAAGCACGTGCTACTTGCCGACCTCCATAAGGCCAACGCCGACGCGGCGGCCGAAGTACTGGCCAACGCTGGCTTTGACGTGAGCACCGCAACCGTCGACGTGTCCTCGCGCGAGTCAGTGCGTGCACTTGCCGAAACTGCCGCAGCGCTCGGTGATATTACCGGTGTCATCCACGCGGCGGGCGTCTCACCCAGTCAGGCCAGACCCGAAGTGATCCTCGCCGTCGACCTATACGGAACGGCGCTGGTGCTCGAAGAGTTCGGGAACATCATCGCGTCCGGTGGCTCCGCTGTCGTCATCGCGTCGCAGTCCGGTCATCGCCTTGGTGCCCTGACCGCCGAGCAGGACGCCGCCCTCGCCACGACTCCAGCCGACGAACTACTGTCATTGCCAATGCTTCAGCCAGACCAAGTCACCGATACCCTCCATGCCTATCAGCTCGCCAAGCGCGGGAACTCACTTCGTGTCATGGCCGAGGCGGTCCGCTGGGGCAGGCGCGGCGCCCGGGTGAACACCATCAGCCCTGGCATCATCATCACCCCGCTCGCCAGGGATGAGCTAACTGGTCCCCGCGGCGAGGGATACCGGCGGATGATCGAACTATCTCCGGCCAGGCGCGCCGGGACGCCGGACGAGGTCGGCACCGTCGGCGCGCTCCTCATGGGTCCCGATGGAGCCTTCATCACGGGAAGTGACTTCCTCATGGACGGTGGTGTCACAGCTTCCTACTTCTTCGGGGAACTTGCCCCCTAGTGATCGATCCCGGACCCATGTCAGCGACAGCGGCGCCATCCTCGTCGACGCGGTCGGCATCGAGGTCCCCGGCCACCCGATCGCGGACTTCTTCTCCCTCACCATGGACCAGGTCTTCACGCTCAGCTTCCACGACCCCGAACCGTTCCGCATCGACCCCGCCACCCTCCCGCCAGCCGCGCAGGCCATCGCCGTCGGCAACCGCGCCGCCCTGGCCACCTACGCCGGGACGGCGATGAGCGACCCCACCCTGGCCGGACGGCTCGCCCACCTCGAGCTGCCCACCTTGGTGCTGTGGGGCGACAGCGACCAGATCGTGGACCCCGGCTACGGCCGCGCCTACGCCGCCGCCATCCCACTCGCCCGCTTCCAGCTCCTCAAAGACACCGGGCACATGCCGGCCAGGTACCAGGCATGCTCGATAAGGCCGGTCCGTTGCGGGACGCCCGGAGCCGGTTCTGGATGACCACGTTGAGCTGGCCCACGACAGCCCACCGCTCAGGCCGTAAGGCCTTGATAGCCGGCCCACCGCGCAGTCTTGTGTAGAATCATGTGTAAGGAGGCGCACATGGCTACTAATCTGGCAATCGACCCCGATCTGCTGGAGCGCGCCCTTAAGGTCAGTGGCGAGCGCACCAAGAAGGCCGCGGTCACCCGAGCGCTGCAGGAGTTCATCGCCCGCCGCGAGCAGGTCCGCATCCTTGGCCTCTTCGGCACGGTCGAGATCGACCCGGAGTACGACTACAAGGCCGAGCGCTCGCGGGGGTGAGCCTGCTCGTCGACACGAGCGTCTGGTCGCTCGCGTTGCGCCGGGACGCTCCTCCAGATGTGCCTGAGGTCCGGGCACTGCGGGATGCGCTAGCCGGTGGCGAGATCGTCGCGACCACCGGGGTGATCCTGCAGGAATTGCTCCAGGGCGTCGTCCCGGAACGAGCCCGGACACAGATCATCGAGATGTTCGCTGCGCTGGAGTACCTTACGCCCTCTCGCGAAGATCACGTCGCTGCGGCGGGCGTGCGCAACACGTTGCGTTCTGCTGGTGTTCAGGTCGGTACGATCGATGCCGTCATCGCCCACCTGGCGATCGCTGGTAGTCACACGCTCCTCACCACGGACAACGACTTCCGCGCCGCATCCAGCCATATCAGCCTTCAGCTATGGCGCGCCCCTTAACCCCGCTTCTGCCTGCGGGTTTGGGGAGCTGTACGGGCCTATACGTGGCTGTCCCCGTCCGGGCAGGAGGAGCGGTCCGTACAACCGCTCGCTCCGCCGGTCCGTGCCCGTGCCGAACTCTGAGATGTAATGCCAGCGCGGCTTCTCGAAGCCGAACATCGCGTGGCACGACGGCATAGTGGTCCGTTCGGCGATCACGCCTTCAGATCGGTGATCAGCGTGGCGATCAGGCGTTCCTCCATGACGGCGCGACCGTGTTGGGCCATGAGCGTCGCGAGCCGCGGGTCCCAGGGGCTGCCCGTCTCCGGGCCGGTGAGCGGGGTCGATTCGCCCGCCGCGAGCGAGTCGCGGTAGTCGCGCGCGGTCATCCGCCACGGCCGCGCTGCATGCCTCGTCATGGCGGCACCGACGATGCGCAGGCCGGCCCAGTCGAAATCGGCCCGCCAGTGCAGCCGCGCGCCGCGTGCGGTGGCCTTCCCGAGCACGGCGTGACAGGCGGCGCTCGGCACGCCTTCGGTGCATACCAGTGCGGCACCACCGGCGCCGAGTTCGGCCGCGGCGACCCGCAGCACCGCCGGGTTCTCGCATACGTAGATGTCATCGGCGGCGGGGGCGGAAACCAGGGCGGCCTGCTGGAGGGTGACACGGAACGGGACCCCGGACCCGGCGGCGTCGTTCAGCCACCCCGACACCATGTCGTCGCCTGCGCAGCGTAGGTTGAGCACCAGCACCTGGCTGGCCAGGTCGTCGGCGATGGCCCCGGACGCCTCCCACAGTGCCCGCTGGCCTGCCCGGTCCCGGGGCACGCAGTCCAGTTCCGAGCGCATCGCGAGCGCGCGCAGCACCAGGGTGGCGAGCGGTCCACCCGCCAGGAGGGCCTTGGTGTCACCGGTGATCCGCTCGGCCAGCACCGGCAGCGGGACCGGATTGCCCGGGTCGCGGGCATGCAGGAACTCAAGGATCCGTACGGCCTGGTCGAGCTGGAGCTCGTCGTCCCGGCGCACCAGCCGGGTGATGCTGCCGTCGGACCGCAGCGCCGACAGCCACGCCCGGTACCAGGATTCGGCGGCGAGCACCGAACCGGTGGCCGCCGCGACGGCGGTCTCGCGTCGCCGTGCTTCCCGATCCCGCTCGGCCGGCTGGTCGCGCAGCGGCCCGCCGAGCGCCTCGAGCGTGTCCCGCAGGCCCGAGCCGTGCCGCCGGCGTAGCGCTGCGTCCAGGTCGGCGAGGGCGACGGTGAGGCGCTGCGCCGTTTCCGGCCGGTACTGCCCGGTGATGCCGATCACCAGGCGGCGCTCGCCATCGGCGGGCGCGTTCAGCCCGATCGACCGGTCGAGCGCGCCGCCGCTGCTTTCCAGGCTCTTCCTGGCCTTCGCGAGCAGCCGGGACCAGCCCTCGTCGCGCAGTTCCTCCAGGTTGCCGGTCATGCAGTGTCTCCCGCTCGCCTCCGGGCGCTTCGAGGCGTCGCCTTCCCTCGTCGCTCGTCCCTCGCTCCTCAGTCCAGGCAACGCCGCGCCCTCCGGCTCGCTCATGCAGTGGCAGCCGCGGTGATCGCCCGGCGTGTTCCCGGTGAGCCCAGCGCGGCGCCGAGCTCACCGGCCTCGTCGGCGATCAGCTCGGTGCCGTCCCACACCAGCAGCAAGGCGCTGACCGTGTGCTGGACGGGCGAGTGCGCCAGGTCGTAGTGGGCGGCCGCGCGGATCGCGCCCTCGGTGGCCCACAGGTCGTACCCGGTCATGAACAAATCAAGGTCAAACTGGGCCGCCAGGCCCATCAGCTCACCGCGGCCGGTGTCATCTACCCCCGCGAACGCCTCGTCCAGGGCGAGCAGCCGCGGCGCGTGCGGGCACGCCGAGTTGAGCATCGCGTGCGCGGCGGCGAACAGCGGGAGGTGCAGCGACACTGACTGCTCGCCACCGGAGAGCCGGCTGTGCCGGGCGCGGGTCAGCGTCTCCTCGCCGCCCTCCGGGCTGGCCAGCTGGAAGACGAACTGGCGCCACCGGCGGTAGTCGAGCACCTGGGCGAGCAGTTCCCGGTACGGCAGCTCGCGGTGCCGGGCGCGGGCCGTCTTGATCTGCGCGGCGAAGTGGCTGCGCATCCTGCTGAGCGCGTCCGGGCTGAGCCGGGAGGCGCCCGCGTCGAGCAGCGCGCACACCGCGCGCTGCTCGTCGTCGAGATGGTCGGCGAGCTGCCACCTGACACCGACGGTCTTGCCCGAGGACATCTTCCGCGACCGCATCTCGCTGTTCATCCGGCGGATCAGGTCCCTGGCGTCCACGGTCCGGTCGTGGATCTGCTGGGCCAGCCTGGTCAGCAGCGCGTCCTCGAGGATGCGCTGCTCCGATTCGGACAGCAGCAGTTGCTGGTCGCGGCGCGCGGCAGCGATGCGCGCGGCGAAGGCGCCGACCGGCAGCGGCCCTTGCTCATCGGCGATCCGGACCACGATGACGCCGTCGGCGCCGTCCCACTCGGGATGGTAGTCCTGCCCCGCGGCGGCGAGCTGGGCCTGGAGCTCCTCCAGCGCCCGGGTGAGCCGGGTGGTTGACATCTTCAGCGAGGTCTCGGTCGGGGCGAGGTCCCTGGTGACGGCGAGGATCGCCTCGTACACGCCGAGCACCGGGCTGGGCAGGTCCGCCCCGTCCCAGTCGGCATCGGCCGCAGGCCAGGCCAGGCCAGGCGGGCAGTTCAGCACGTCCAGCAGCTCCCTGGCTGCGAACGGCCCGAGATCGCGGGCGGTCACCCGTTCCTCCTCGGCGGCGACCGCCAGCGCCTCCCGGTCCTTGACCACGCGCTCGGCCGCCTGGGCCGCGGCCCGGACCGCGTCGATCTCGGCGGCGCGGGCGGCTTTCTCCCCGGCCTGCGCGGCGGTCAGCCCTGCTTCTGCCTCCTCGATCTGCGCGAGAACCTGCTGTGCCGCCACGCCGACGGTGCCGCGCAGCGCCTCGAGCTTGGCCGCCTCCTCGGTGTGGCGACGGCGCGCGGTGCGCTCCGCGTCGGCGGCGGCCGCCTCCTCTCCCGCGGCGCGATCCAGCCGGGTCCCCGCCTCGGCCACGATGCTCACCTGGCGGGATTCCTCCCGGTGCCGGGCGGCGAGGTCGCCGGCGGCCGATTCGAACCTGCGCGCCGCGCCCTCCACCCGGTCGACGCCGTCCGGGTCGAGGGCATGGTCGGTGGCGGCGCGCCGCAGCGCGCGCTCGGTCACCGTGCAGGCGGCGACGGACTCGTCGAAGCTCGCCTGGGCCCGCTCCGCGTTTTCCCGCGCGGCGCGCAGGTGCCCGGCGGCGCGGGCGTGCTCGCGCTGCGCGCCGGCGATCGCCGGCGTGGCGGGCAGCGTGGCTCGCGCCTCGGCGAACGCGGCGAGCGTGTCGGCCAGCCCGGCGGTCCGGCGGTCCAGCCCGGCGATCTCCGCCTCACGCGAGGCGATCCTCGCCTCGCATTCGGCGATCCGGGCGGCCCGGCGGCGGGCGCGGGCGGTCGCGCCGATGTACTCGGCGTGTTCCTTGCGGTGCCGCCCGGCGGTGACGCCGTGCGAGTAGCGACCGTCGGTGCCGATCACGGCGGCCGCGGAGAACGGCCCGCCGTCCAGCGCGATCGAGGCCAGCACGGCGGTGACCCGGTCCCTTGGCACGGGCGTG
>Ga0209415_10015600_pt1 | contig 12295 bp, 9 predicted proteins | sample PeaSoiSIISIP2007_FD_187696 | JGI IMG/M metagenome (GOLD analysis project Ga0209415, IMG submission 187696) | Peat soil microbial communities from Weissenstadt, Germany - SII-SIP-2007 (SPAdes) (version 2) | ecosystem: Environmental > Terrestrial > Soil > Wetlands > Peat | place: Germany... | reverse complement strand
TGCCAGGAATGCTCCGGGGATGAAACGCCCCTCCCTTCCAAAGCCTCGCCAGGGTGGCCGTTTGGGGGGTGTAGTGCAGAAAAATGCACATCCCTCGTGAACATTTTGATTCCGACGGTTTTTTTCTTGACAGCGCAGAAATCTAGAGTATGGTTGCATCGCGGCCGGAACACACGTTTCCCCCCAAGAAACTGCCGGTCGGCTCTGAATCCGCTTCCCCAAAGGCGGAAGTAAGTCAGCTTCTTCATTGGTCTCGAAGAAGCCTATCCATGTCGAAGCCCAGGACCTAAAACGGAGGAGAAGTAACATGCGCAACTACTTTGCAGCACTCTGGACACGCCTGTTTCTGCTGATCGCCGCGTTCTGCGTGTTCGCCTCATGGCCAGCGTTGGCCCAAACTTCCAGCTCCACCGAGGGTTCGCTAACCCTTGCCAACCACACCGCTTCCGCGGTTTTGAACGGGACGGCCGTGCCGGTGAGCCATTACAATCCCGAGCAGAAACTGCGCCTGGTGCTGGCTGTTCAGCCGCCGCACATGGATGAAGAAGAGCAATTCCTCCAGGAATTGCTAACCAAGAGCTCGCCGAACTTCCACCAGTTCCTGAGCCCTGACGAGTGGAATACCCGCTTTGCGCCCTCAGTTGAGGATGAGCAGATGGTGGTGGACTGGGCTCAGAGCCAGGGCCTCACTGTGACCAACCGGTTTGCCAATCGGCTGCTGGTGGACGTGGAAGCTCCGGCCGGCGTGATCGAGAAAGCCTTCGGCGTCACGATTAACAATTACCAGGTCGGGACAGAGGTCGACTTTGCCAATGACCGCGACCCGGTCCTGCCCGCCAGTCTGGGCGGAATCCTCTATGCCGTGGGCGGACTCAACAGCATCGATAAGCTGCACGGAGGTATGCCCGAATCCAAGAAGGCCAAAGGCCCGGATTATCTGGCCGGCCCGGCCTATGCAGAGGGCATTTCCTCGCACGGCGACGGCGATCCCACCAAGAGCGGTTCTGCTGTTCGCGCCGCGATCGCAGCCGGTAAGCCTTCGGCGAGACCCAGCTTTACCAACGGCTATGCCGACCCTGGCGACATCTTCAGTTCGGAAGCTTATAACTGGGACGGCCTCGAGAGATTCAGCCACTGCTGCAACGTGCATAATGACTCCGCCGGTTCTCCGGCCGTCTCCTCGATCGCCCTGGCCACCTATGCAGGGTTCAACGGCAGCGATGTAAACACGTTCTTCACGACCTATGGCTTTGCCTGGAATTGGACCCCCTACAACATCGACGGCACCGGCACTCCCCCCTCGGAGTGCGTGGTTGGAACGTCAGGCTGCCCCAGCGTTGCAGTCGACGATGAGGCTACGCTGGACACGGAGTATTCCACTGCCTCCGCAAACAGCTACGGCTCCTATCTCGATACTGCTCATGTCTATATCTACGAAGGCGCCAACAACCTGGTCAGCACCTTCCTGGATTTGTACAACTTCATACTTTCGGACAACCATGCGAAGGTCGTGTCTACCAGTTGGAGCGGAGCTGAGGTCACTTCAGGAACTCTCTATACCGTATTTGAGGTGCCGGCTCACTCCATCTTCAACAGCATGACGGGACAGGGTTGGACGCTGATAGGAGACGCCGACGACCAAGGAACAACCGGCGACTGTTCTACGGTTTCGGTGAATTTCCCCGCCTCCGACAACAACTTTGTCGCCGCCGGCGGCACCGCGTTGATGTTGTACTCCAATGGAGACTGGGACTATGAGAAAGCCTGGACTGGTGGCACGTCCAAGGGCAGTTGCGGCAAGAACGACGGCGGAGGCGGCGGAGGGATCAGCAAACTGTGGTCCCAGCCCTTCTGGCAGACCGATTACCCGGCGCTCACCGCGCTCGGCTCCATGCGTCTGGAGCCCGACCTCTCACTCAACGCAGGCGGCATCGGCCAGAACTATTACTACAACGGAACACTGAGCCCCGTGGGCGGAACCAGCATTGTTGCTCCTGAGCTGGCTGGATTCTTTGCTCAGGAAAACACCTACCTCAACTTCATCGGCTCCATTTGCGGCGGCTCGGGCAGCTCGAATTGCACCCCTGTCGGCAACCCCAATCCGTTCATCTACTATGACGGCGGTTCGGGCGCGCCTCACAATCCTTTCTACGACATCACCAGCGGCTGCACTTCAAACGACATCACGGCCAAGAACCATCTCACGGCGTGGTGCGCCGGCACTGGCTTTGACCTGGCTACCGGCTGGGGCTCGGCCAATATGATGCAGCTGGCCTGGGGCATCAACTGGGAATTGATTCCCGCTTACGGCAACCCCTCGATCACGTTCTACTCCAGCCCGGTCACAAGCACTTGGTATAACACCAACCAGGAAGTCAATTGGACGGTATCCGACGCAGGCAGCAGCGGACTTCCCGCACCGGGCAACGCCGGATTCACCCAGGGCTGGGACTCCATTCCTGCCGACCCCCAGAGCGAACCTCATGGCGGTTCCGGCAACTCCTTCTACAGCGGTCCGGAGTACGCCTTCGGGACCAACGGATGCCTCTCCTTCGTGGCCGGCGGTTGCGTGGGCGGCGTCAGTCAGGGTTGCCACACCGTTCAGGTGGAAGCTTGGGACAATCAAGGCCGCACTGCGACTTCAACCTACGGGCCGCTTTGCTATGACACGGTTGCTCCCGTCGCCACCGGGAGCGTGAGCGGTACCAAAGTCGGCGCGGAATACGAGAACCTGGCGCTGGTCACTCTCTCCGCCACCGACTCTGGCTATCCCTCTACCGGAAGCGGCATCGCGAATATCTACTACCAGGCCAACGGCGGAGGCCTTTCGACGTACTCCGGAGCTTTCCTCCTGGGAAAGAACGGCGTCAACACAGTCACGTATTACGCCGTGGACGTTGCCGGCAACGCAGAGAGCTCCAGAACTCTCAGCTTCGGCATCACCAACACAACCACAACCTCGCTCGGGTCGTCAGTGAACCCCGTGGCCTCTGGCAAAGTGGTGAAGTTCTCGGCTACTGTGACGGCGACTTCGGGCACACCAACCGGGAGTGTGGCGTTTTACGATGGAGGGACCGCCTTGGGCACGTCCTCGCTCTCTGGTGGGACGGCAACCTTCTCCACTGCGAAGCTCGCGGGCGGCAGTCACTCGATCACCGCTACTTTCCTAGGCTCTACCTACTTCGTGGCAAGCTCGCCGTCGAATACGGTGACCGAGGTGGTGGAAAACGGCTCGACCACAGTGATTACCTCCTCTGCGAACCCGTCGGTGTACGGCGAAAGCGTCACTCTCACTGCTACCATCACCTACGGCACAGTCATACCAACGGGCACGGTGACGTTCAAGACTGGGACCACCATCCTAGCCACGGCCGCTGTCGGCGGCGCCGGCACGGCGACGTATACTAGCTCAGCGTTCAAGGTGGGGTCGCACCCGATCATCGCCGTATACAGCGGCGATTCGAACTACGTCGGCAGTACCTCGGCGCCGTTTTCACAAATAGTGCAAAAGAGCACGACTTCAACCTCGGTAGCATCCTCCTTGAATCCATCCACTGTCGGTGAGTCGGTTACTTTCACCGCTACGGTAAACTCGGTGGCCCCGGGGGCGGGGACTCCAACCGGAACTGTGAAGTTCTATAGTGGAACGACACTGTTAGGGTCGCACTCACTTACGGCTGGAATTGCAGCCTTTGTTACCACGAAACTAACTTCCGGAACCGACGACATCACAGCGGTGTACGTCGGCAATGGAGACTACACCACCAGCACTTCGGAAGTGCTGTCGCAGACGGTCAACCCATAGAAGTAGCACCTTGCGTGCGGTCGACGCGCAAGTTCTCTCTGTCCCACGCTTCCGGCTACCCGAAGCGTGGGACTTTTTTTCGGCGTGGCCTGAGGAGCGCTTCTAACTGGCAAACGAAAAGGCATCCTTTGCGCTCCTTGCAAAGGGGTGGGCATTCCGGACTGATGCGAACTTCGCCGCAAAAAGTCAGAGCCCCAAAATTCACTCGGGGCCCTCTTTGTTCCAAACGCCTTACTCGGGAGCTTCGTTCCATCCCACGGTTCTCTTTTCCCGGCTGCTCTTGTGCGCCAGCAGAATAGCCCGCATGACTTGCAGTGACTGCTGCGGCGTTACTTCGAGTGGGACGCCTTTCTCGATGGCGTCGCGGACGTTGGAGTAGAAGTTGCGATAGTCTCCACGCTCGGTCTTCAGTTGCCGGGGCGGTGCCCCGACTACGCTGAGGGTTCCCCAGTTTTCTTCCGGATCTTCTCCCCAGCGCGGCCCCCAGTCTTTGCCGCGGGGCAATTTTTCTGAGCGCAGGATCTCCTCCTGCGGGTCCATGCCATATTTCACGAACGTTCCCCTGCTCCCGTGAATCAGGAAGTGCACGGTGGGAGCGAAGGCCAGACTCCGCGCCCGCAGCAGGGCGCGCGTGCGGGGATATTCCAGGAAGATATCGAAGGCATCGTCGACTGCGGAAGTCGAACGCTGGCGAAGGGCCCAGGCGGTGATCGTCTGCGGCTCGCCGAACAGGATCAGCGCCTGATCGATCAAGTGCGGTCCCAGGTCGAATAGGACGCCGGCACCCGGTTGGTCCGAGCGCTCGCGCCACACGCCAGGCTTGCCCTCCGGGCGAAAACGATCGAAGCGCGACTCGAATTCTGCGACCTCGCCGAGAGCTCCCGAGGCCACAACCTTTTGTACGGTATGAAAGTCGCCGTCATAACGGCGGTCGTGATACACCGTGATCAGCCGCCCGCGCTCCGCCGCCAGGCGTACCAGTTCCTCGGATTCCGCCATGGTGGGCGCGAAGGGCTTGTCGACCACCACGTCCCGTCCCGCCAGCAGGCAGGCCTTGGCAAGATCGAAATGCGAATCATTGGGAGTGGCGACCACCACCAGGCGGATGGTTTCGTCGGAGAGCAGTTCGTCCAGCGTGCGCGCCACGCGGACGTTGGGATATTTTTCGCTGGCCAGCGATCCACGGCGTTCGAGAATGCAAGCCAGTTCCATCCCGGCGACGCCTTCGATCACCGGCGCGTGGAACGATTGTCCGGCCAAGCCAAATCCGATTAGTCCCACTCGCACCATTGAGGTTTCCTCTTCGATGTATCTGCGATGCAGGATGAAATTCTAAGGCATGCGAGTAATTTTGACGATCCGGAGTCACAGGCAATTCCCGCGACTCCGGGAAGGTTGACGGGGAGCTAAAACGGCGGGGCGTCGCTGACTACGACTTATCTTCCGAGTTGCCCGTCTGCAGCGACAAGTAGCGCTCGTAGCCCATTTCCTTGATCTGGTGAATCTGGGCCTCGAGCCAGTCGACGTGATCTTCTTCGTCTTTGAGCAGCCTGACCAGCAGATCGCGGCTGCCGTTGTCTTTTTCCTGGGTGGCAATCTGCACCGCGGCGTTGTACTGCTTGACCGCGGAAATCTCCAGAGCCAGGTCGCTCTCGATCATCTGCTTTACGGTTCCGCCCACGTTCAGCTGCAAGGGCTGCATGGATGGCGTGCCATCGAGGAACAGGACCCGCTCGATGAGCACTTCGGCATGCTTCATCTCGTCGATGGATTGTTTCTTGATGTAGCCGGCCAACTTCTCGTAGCCCCAGTTCTCGCACATTTCAGCGTGCAGGAAATACTGGCTGATCGCCGTCAGCTCTTCCCGCAGAGCATCGTTTAATTCTTTGATGACTTTTGCATTGCCTTTCATAAGCCGAGTATGGCAAAAGCGAAGAGGGAAGTAAACTGCGGTGCGAGCAGGCGACGACGAAAGACGGATGCCGTCGCTAGACGTTCTTCACTCCCAGCCGCTTCGCCATTTCCTCATACAGAAAGCCCTTGCCCGGGCGGTAGGGCTGCACCCATTCGCCGTCGATCACGAACTGCGGAATGGCTTGCTTGCCTGTATTTTTGACAATCTCTTCGATTGCGCCCGGAGTGGTGGTTACGTCGATGTCTTTGTAAGGAATGCTGTGCTTGGCCAGGAAGCGCTTTGCCACACGGCAATCCGCGCATGTGGCGCTGGAGTAGACGATCAGTTCCATAGCTTTTGACGCGGCGTGGTGGAGACGTAGCAAGCTACGTCTCCACGGCTCGCTCCAATTCTAAACCCGCTCCAATTGAGGGAGAGTACGTTCGTTGACCACGTTCCCTGTATTCAAGGTGGAGGCTGGCTCGAACAGCAGAATCCAGCACTCTTCCGGCGCCACGGGGCGATGCTCCACGCCGCGCGGCACCACGATGAATTCGCCCTCCTCGATCCACTCGTGCCGGTCGCGAGAGTCGGCGTCACGGTACTCCATGCGGAACCGGCCTTTTACGACCAGAAACATTTCGTCTTCGTGCTCGTGGTGATGAAAAACAAATTCGCCCTTGAGCTTGTCGAGCTTCACGCACTGGCCGTTGAGCTCGGCGGCGATGTAAGGCTTCCAGTATTCGGAAATCCTGGAGAACTTGTCGGCGATGTTGACCTTGTGCACAGTTCGACTCCCAATTTGTACATCACAATCTCAGATTCGTCGAACGCCAGGTTAGTCGCAAAGAAATTCCATGCGCTCCGCGGATTTTCCCGGCGAACTCTGCGCTGAGGTGCCTGTGTCTCCGCGAACCCTGCCGAGCTGTGCTCGGCTTGGACGGGCGAGGCGCCCGTCCCCACACAGGCAAGAAAAACAAAAGCCGCCAGCTTGCGCTGGCGGCTGATGGCTGAAACCTGACGGCTCAGTTCGAATACAGCAGCACACCTTCCGCCTTTTCTGCGTCCACGGGGCGGTAGAACAGCTTGTTGTCTTCGAGGAAGACCTCGATGAACGCCGGACGCGTGGTGATCGTGCCTTGAATCAGCGCCTCCGACAGCGGGTCTTCAATGTATTTCTGCAACGCGCGCCGTAGCGGGCGTGCGCCGTAGCTGCGGTCGGTGAGGGTCTGGTTGAGGATCCATTTCTTGGCTTCGTCCGCAACCGTGACTGTAATCGATTTCTGGGCCAGGTTCTGGTTGAGCTGGTTGACCATGAGTTCGAGAATCTGGATCAGGTCGGTTTCGCTCAGAGCGTTGAACAGAATGATTTCGTCCAGGCGGTTCAGGAACTCGGGGTTAAAGGTGCGTTTAACCTCGCCCTTCACCAGTTCTTCTACTTTGTCCGAGATCATGTCTTCTTTGCTCGACTGGAAGCCCAGGCCTTCGCGTTTTTGCAGGTGACGGGCGCCGATGTTCGAGGTCATGATGAGGATCACGTTCTTGAAGTCAACCGTGTTCCCTAACCCGTCAGTCAGTTGGCCGTCTTCAAATACCTGCAGCAGGATGTTGAAGACATCGGGATGCGCCTTCTCGATTTCATCAAGCAGCACGACAGAGTAGGGCGCGCGCTTCACGCGCTCGGTCAGCTGCCCGCCTTCTTCGTAGCCCACGTATCCTGGAGGCGAGCCGATCAGCTTCGAGACCGAATGCTTCTCCATGAATTCCGACATGTCGAAGCGGACCAGGGCTTTTTCGGTGCCAAACATGAACTGGGCCAAGGTGCGCGCGACTTCGGTTTTGCCGACGCCGGTTGGTCCAAGGAACAAGAATGAGCCGATAGGCCGGTTCGGATTTTTCAACCCCGCGCGCGACCGACGGATGGCCCGGGCCAGTGCGCTGATCGACTTATCCTGCGAAATGATGCGTCGGTGCAGCTCTTCCTCGATGCGCAGCAACTTCTGCGTTTCTTCTTCTTTGATCGAGGTGACGGGAACGCCTGTCCAGCGCGAGACCACGTCTTCAATGTCTTCGCGGTTTACAACCCCGGTGGAAGATTCATCGAGGTGGTATTTTTCGCGCAGCGCGCGCAGGTTGTCGCGTTCTTTGCGCTCTTCGTCGGAATAGAAACGCGCCTTCTCAAATTCATGGTTCGCGATGGCATTTTCCATGCGGTGCACGATGAACTTGATGCGCTTCTGCACCTCGGTGATTTCTTCGGGAAGCGAAGTCTGGCGCAGCTTTACGCGCGCTCCCGCTTCGTCGACCAGGTCGATGGCCTTATCCGGCAGGAAGCGGTCGGGAATGTAGCGGTTCGAGTGCGACACGGCGAAGTTGATGGCTTCGTCGGTGTACGTGACGGCGTGAAATTTTTCGTAGCGGTCTTTGATGCCAAACAGAATCTTAATGGCATCGGCCTCGTTTGGCGGTGGAACTTTCACAGCCTGGAAGCGCCGCTCCAGCGAGCGGTCTTTCTCGATCGATTTGCGATACTCTCCCGGAGTGGTGGCCCCAATGCACTGGATCTCGCCGCGCGACAGCGCGGGTTTGAGAATGTTGGCCGCGTCCAGCGACCCTTCCGCTGATCCCGCCCCAACGAGCGTGTGCAGCTCGTCAATAAAAATGATGGAATTTTGATTTTCCATCAGTTCTTTCATGATGGTTTTCAGCCGCTCTTCAAACTGTCCGCGATACTTCGTTCCGGCGACGATGAGCGACAGATCGAGCGCGAGAATGCGCTTGTCCGCGAGGAAGGATGGCACTTCGCCGTCGGCAATGCGTTGCGCCAACCCTTCGACGATTGCCGTTTTGCCGACGCCCGGCTCGCCGATGAGCACGGGATTGTTCTTGGTGCGGCGGCACAGAATCTGGATGACGCGGTCGACTTCGCCGTCGCGCCCCACCAGCGGGTCGAGCTGGCTGTCCATGGCGGATTGCGTCAGGTCGCGGGAAAATTCACTTAGCAGGGAAGACTCGCGCTGCCGCTGCGGTGCAGCTTTTTCCTGGCTGCTGCGCGCCAGTTCTTCGCGAATCGTCGAAAGCCGCAACCCGCGCTCGTGCAGAATCTCCGCCGCAAAACATTTTTCTTCGCGGAGCAGACCGAGCAGCAGATGTTCCGTCCCAATGTGCCGGTGCGAAAGCCGCTCCGCCTCTTCGGCGGCATAGGCGAGAACCCGCTTGCATTCGTTGCTGAGCGGCAAGTCCACCGAAGTGGAAACCTTCTCGCGGATGGTGGTGTGTCCCTCGATCTGCTTGCGAATGGACTCGACCGAGGCGTGCGACCGCAGGAACCGGTTCGTCAGGGCTTTGTCTTCGCGCAGGAGCCCCAGAAGGAGGTGCTCAGTCTCTATATAAGGAGACCCGAACTGGCTGGCTTCGTAGCGCGCAAAGAAAATAACGCGCCTGGCTTTCTCCGTATAACGTTCAAACATAGAGCCCTTCCCCCTGACCTTCCGGGTCGAGAAAAGCTTTGCCCGCTCGACCTACGCAACCTGGGTTCTGCCTTTGTTCCTCGCTACCTCTATTATCGTCATTATGCATTCAAAAGACCACTAAACCCAAGTACCGAATCGTTATTTCAAATCTTTCATCACGTTACCGAAGAAACCTGCCACGGTTCCTTTCGGGGACCGCTTGTGGTTCAATCTCTTCCACTTTGGCGTACGAACCTTGCTACTTCGGTTTCGCCCTCACACCGGCAACGACTCCGGAGCAATTTCCTCTACGCTACCTCTTCCCAGCCGCAAAACGCGATGGCACCTTCGTGCAAACGACAAATTATGCGTAGCGATGAGGGAGGTAAGCTGGTGCTCGCGATGGAGCCGGGCAATCAATGCGAAAACCGCTTCCGCCGTGTGTCCGTCGAGGTCCCCGGTGGGTTCATCCGCCAGCAACAACTTCGGGCCAGTGATGAGCGCCCGAGCCAGAGCCACGCGCTGCTGCTCGCCGCCGGAAAGTTCTCCGGAACGGTGATGCCCGCGCTGCTCGAGGCCGACCTCGCGCAGCCAGCGTGTCGCTTCCGGCTCCGCCTGTTGCCAGGTCTGCCCGCGCAGCAGCAGCGGCATGGCAACGTTTTCCGCTGCCGTAAACTCCGGCAGCAAATAATGAAACTGCCAGACGAACCCGGTCTCGCGATTGCGGAACTCCGCGGCTGCGTCCTGGGACAACGAATTCAATTTCAAGTGGGCGCAGTATACGTCACCCGCCGAAGCACGATCAAGGGCGCTCAGGATGTGCAACAAGGTACTCTTCCCAGCTCCAGACTCGCCCACAATCGCCAGCATCTCGCCGCGCTGCACGGTAAACGATAAATTCTCAAAGAGCACCAGGTCCGATTCGCCGGACCGGAAAACCTTCTTAAGTCCTTCAACCCGCAGCAGCGCGTCTTGTTGTGCGATCTGAAGTTCGGGCACTTGTTCCGTTAGATGCAATTCGGGTCTCTTTCGTTCCAACCGCCGGTCCAGCCGGCATTTCCGACCGTTTCAGATCCCAGGAACCGTACATGCCGAAAACTGTATACCCATTCCAGTATCTGTCATGTGACCGAGGTCACGCCGACTAGACACTACCCACTAGCTACTAGCCAGTGCTTCATTCATACCGCAGCGCCTCCGCCGGCAATATCCGCGACGCCGACCACGAGGGATACAGCGTGGCCACAAACGAGATTCCCACAGCGACCACGGCCACGATCACCCCATCCATCAGGCGCGGGGCAAACGGAACGTAATCGATGGAATAGACTTCCGGCGACAAAGAAATGACATGATAATGCCCGCCCGCGTACGAGATCGCGTAGCCAATCAGCAGCCCGAAGGCCGTCCCGATCACGCCAATCAGCATGCCCTGCGCAATAAACACGTTGCGCACCTGCGCCTGCCGCGTGCCCATCGACATGAGCACGGCGATGTCCTTGGTCTTTTCCATGACCATCATGATCAGAGATATCAGAATGTTCAGCGCGGCCACGAACACGATCAGGCCAATGGTGATAAACGTGACCAGTCGCTCCAGTCGCAGCGCGTGGAACAGCGCCTTGTTCTGCTCCATCCAGTTGGTGGCCATGAAACCTTTGCCCGCGGCATCTTCCAGGTCGCCCGCGATCTTGTCTGCGCGGTAGATGTCGTCGACCTTGAACTCGAGCACCGAGATCAGATCGCCCAGCCCGAACAGTTGCTGGGCGTCCGAGAGCCGGGCGAATGCCCACGACGAATCGTAATCAAAGAATCCCGAACTGAAGATGCCCACCACGCGAAACCGGCTGTACTTAGGCACCATGCCAAACGGAGTCAACTCCCCCTGCGGACTGGTCACCAGCACGACGGAACCCACAGTCGCCCCCAGATTGTCAGCCATGTCCTTCCCCAAAACGATAGGAGGCATCGCCGCCAGGCGAGCCTGGACGCCAGCCAAGTCGTCAGGAGACGAGTCTGCGTGGGTCGACTCGACTCGTGTGGCCGCGGGCGCCTCGCCCGCGCGGTTTTCTATTCCAGAAGAATTGTTTTGACTGTTTGGAGGAGCTTCGTCCAATGCTGCCGCCGACCCCTGCTTCACCGAACTCAGCAGATCCCCCACCTGCCTCTCATACCTGGGAATCATCCCCTTGAGCACGGCTCCCCGCGCCCGTGGCCCCCGCGAAATCAGCACCTGCTCAAAAATCGCCGGAGCCGCCGCCACCACATGCGGCTGTTTCGACAGCCGGTTCATGAGAGAAGGCCAATCCTGGATGCCGTCATCCGCCACCCGCAGCAAACTGATGTGGGAAGTCGACCCCAGCAACCGCTGCTGCAAATCTTGCCGAAACCCGTTGTTAATCGCCAGCGCAACCACCAGCGAAGCCACTCCCGCCGCTACCCCGACAATCGAAATGCCGGTGATGATGCCGATAAAGGCCTGCCGCCGCTTGGCGCGCAGGTAGCGTCTCGCGATGAAGAGTTCAAAGCGCATGGGAAGCTTTCAGCTGTCAGCTATCAGCTTTCAGCTAAACCGGATTATAGCGAGAGCTTTGGGAAAGTGCGTGAGTGGTTCTCCGCGCCTGGAAAGTAAGGTGCATATTGCACGGCCGAAAGCAACCGGCGAGGGGCGAGAATGCGCAGCAGGCCTACGTCTCTAACCCGGTAAACCTCTCTCTCGCTAACATCAATCGCCCCCTCGATTCCGAGGCGCTGGTAGCGATGCGTGCAACGTCCAGCAATCACCGCGAGACACATTTTCTCGATTACTGCGAGGTGCTCCGCGAGCCAGTCCCGACTACGAAGCCCGATTTCCCAAGGGCACTCATAGGAAGTAGAAAGCGTTCCGCGCCCAAAAAATACTGCGTACAGTTCTCCGCCAATGAGTATCACCCCGAATTCGGCGGATTTCTCGTTGGTCGGCACCAACGCGACGTCCTCAATATCTTTTTCCTTCGGCGGTGTTCTATGTTCCAGCGACGCGCAGTTGGCTGGCAACGTGGAAAGAACATCCTCGAAGAGACGCACAACCTGTCGTTGCGTATCGGTCATGTCGGTCGATTCATGCACGCAGGCGCGGGAAGACGGCCCCAACACTTATACGGT
>Ga0209415_10015599_pt1 | contig 12296 bp, 12 predicted proteins | sample PeaSoiSIISIP2007_FD_187696 | JGI IMG/M metagenome (GOLD analysis project Ga0209415, IMG submission 187696) | Peat soil microbial communities from Weissenstadt, Germany - SII-SIP-2007 (SPAdes) (version 2) | ecosystem: Environmental > Terrestrial > Soil > Wetlands > Peat | place: Germany... | reverse complement strand
GCGACCTTGAACCAATTGATCGGCCTTGGCTGCGAATTCGGACAAGGCTTCCACTGGTCGCCCGCGCTGCCGCCCGAGGAATTCTTTGACTTCGTGCGCAAGCACCAGGACGCTTGAACTGCCCCACTCATGGAAGGAGTGCCCAGGTCTCGCCTAGCGCGCTGGGCGCCACTGCCTCTGGCTCGCGGCAGGCCGGGGCGCGGGCGGGCAGCTTTGCCGCACCTGCAAGCCCCTTTTCGCGCAACTTCACCGCTGTCCGTGGGAGCGGCGGCGCCGGTTGACTGCGACGTCGGAGGCACGCACGGCGACGGGGCCGCGGTCAGCCAACGGCCTGGCTATCCATTGTTGCCCGCAGGGCGTCGCGCAGCCAGATTTGGGCTGGATCGACGTGTGCGCGCGCGTGCCAGCACATGGATACCGAGAAGCCCGTGAGCTCGAAGGGCGGTGCGAGTACCGCTAGCCGCGCCGACCAGCGCCGCGCCAGTCTGGCCGGTACCGTGGCGATCAGGTCCGAGGACTCGATCAGGCCAGGAACCAACAGGAAGCTGTGCAGCGAAACCTGTACGCGGCGGCGGTGGCCCAGCACCGCGAGCGCCTCGTCCACGGCGCCCGTAAAACCGCCGCCGGCCGGCGAGACCAGCGCGTGATCGAGCGAGCAAAATTGCTCCAGGTCCAGCGGTGAACCCGCCGCCGGGTGGTCAAGACGCAGCAGGCACAGGAACGATTCCTCGTAGAGCTTGCGGGCGTGCAGCTGCGGCGCGACGGTCTGCGAGGTCAGAAGCGCAACATCGATCTCCCCGGCGGCGAGCTGGTCGGGCAGGGCGCGCAGGTCCGGGGCCAGCATCGCCAGCCGGCATCGCGGTGCCAGCGCCGCCAGCCGGGCAGCAAGAGGCGCACTGACGATGCTGTGGATCGCGTCGGTAGCCGCGATGCGGAAGGTCTGGCCGGCGCTTGCCGGGTCAAACTGGCGGCCAGCCGCGACCAGGCCATGCAAACTTCCCAGCAGGTCGCGCAAGGGTTGGCGCAAGGCCAGGGCGCGCGCGGTGGGCGTCATGCCGCGCGCGTGGGGTACGAGCAGCGGATCGCCGAACGCCTCGCGCAATTGCCGCAGCTGGGCCGACAGGGCTGGCTGCGACAGGCCCAGGCGCGCCGCCGCGCGCGTCACGTGGCATTCGGCCAGCAGCGCGTCCAGCGATATCAGCAGGTTCAGGTCAAGGCGGGAGAGGCTCATAGGTATAGATATTTTGGATAGATATTATAAGTAGCATCCATTGGACGCATTACTTGCGGCTCTCTACATTGAGCAGCAAGCCAAACTTGAGGGAGACCACTATGTCGCTACAGCAGCAACGCGTGCTGGTCATCGGCGGTTCGAGCGGCATGGGACTGGCCAGCGCCCGGCGCCTGGCGCGCGCCGGGGCTGAGGTTTTCATTGCCGGCCGCTCGCAGGAAAAACTCGATGCCGCGCGCTCCACCATCGAGGGCAAGGCCAGCGGCGTCGTGGTCGATTTCACCGATGCCACCTCGCTTGCCGCCCTCTTTGGCCGGCTTGGCCGGCTTGATCACCTGGTGCTGGCCGCCGCCGGCCAGGCTGCCTGGGGGCCGTTCGCCCAGTTGCCCGTGGCTGCCGTGCGCAAGGCGCTCGAGGGCAAGCTGCTCGGCTACTGGCAAAGCCTGCAAGCCGCGCTGCCCGCCTTGCGCAAGGACGGCTCGGTGGTGATGCTCACCGGGGCGGCTTCGCGAACCGCGATGCCGGGCACCGCCGGACTGGCCGCCGTCAACGGTGCGATCACCCAGATGGCGCAGACCCTGGCGCGCGAACTGGCGCCGCTGCGCGTCAACGTCGTCTCGCCTGGGCTGGTCGACACGCCGGTCTACGACGGCATGCCCGCGCCGGCCAAGGCCGCAATGTTCGCCGGCGCCGCCAAGTCGCTGCCGGTAGGGCGTACCGGCTTGGCCGAGGACATCGCGCTGGCGGTGGAGATGCTGATCGCCAACGGCTTTGCCACCGGCGCGCTGATCGACATCGACGGCGGCGCCCGCATGCCGGCGTGAGCGGCCGCAAGATCGGGAATACAACGCGTCGCCTCTTGCATCCGAGGCGGCGGCATGACCGGCCAGGGCATCAACGCGGGCCGGGTCTCGCAGGGTAAGCCTCGAAGGAGATGATCATGAAAATCGGAGTTCTAGGATCGGGCGATGTCGGCAAGGTACTGGCCAAGGGGTTCGTGAAACACGGACACGAGGTGATGTTGGCCACGCGCGAACCGGCCCGACTTGCGCAGTGGGGCCGCGAAAACCCGAAGGTGCGAATCGGGTCCCTCCCGGATACGGCGCGATTTGCGCAGCTCGCGGTGCTGGCGGTCAAGGGCACGGCGGCCGTGGCCGCCGCGCGCGAGGCCGGCGCCGGCAACCTCGAGGCAAAGGTCGTCATCGACGCTACCAATCCCATTGCCGAGGCGCCGCCCAGCAACGGCGTACTGAAGTTCTTCACGAATCTCGACAGGTCTCTGATGGAGCAGCTGCAGGAGGAGTTTCCGCGCGTGCGCTTCGTCAAGGCCTTCAACTCCGTGGGCAATGCGCGCATGGTCAATCCCGAGTTCGCGGGCGCACGGCCGACCATGTTCATCTGCGGCAATGATGCGCCGGCCAAGGAAACCGTCCGGGGACTTCTCGATCAGTTCGGCTGGGAGACGGAGGACATGGGCATGGCCGAGAGCGCGCGCGCCATCGAGCCGCTGGGCATGCTCTGGTGCATTCGCGGCTTCCTGCACAACCAGTGGGGCCACGCCTTCAAATTGCTGAAGTGACCAGGATTGCCCGCAGCCCACGGGGCAGCCGCCGTCTTGGCCACGGACCGCCAGGCGCGCGGTCAGGAGCGACGGTGTGCTTGGTCGTTGGCGCGATGCGCGCGCAGTCCCAGGCCGGGCGTCGCCGCACGGATTCGCGGGTGACGAACGTCGAACCGGACCGGCCGTGTTCGAACCCACCTTTGGCCCGCCGCTGACAGGAGAAACGCAGCCATGCCTCTTCCTCTTCCACCGACCGCCGTGATTCGGGTCTCTCGCGGCAATTTCGATCCGGTGCGTTTTGCCCAGGTCGAGCAGATGACCCGCGATACGGGCGCATACTTGATTCCCGCGATCAGCAAGCTCCCGGGCCTGTTGCATTACTTTGCCGCCGCGTCGCCGTCTGGCTCGATGGTCCATGTCAGCATCTGGGACAGCGACGAGCACGCGCAACAGATGGGCAGACTCAAGGAGATGATCGTCGACGCGCGCAAGGATGCCGAGGCCCAGGGTGTTACGTTCATCCCCATCGTCAACTACCCCATCCGTTGGAACGTCTGACCGAGGTCCCGCGGTTGCGGCAGACGCGCCGCCGCTGACTGCCAGACGCCATGTGGAGCCGGCGCGGCAACTTGTGCACGGCCGGCGCGGGTGGTCGGCCGTCGCCGCAACCAGCGCCGGGCGGCCACCGCCAGCCGGACAAGCTTGCTGTCCAGCGGCCGATTCCTCGAGATGAAGAAGACGCTCCTCCTGGCCATCGCCGTCCTCCTGAGTGGTTGCGCCGCCAACAGCCTGCTCTCGAGCAAAGACCTCATGAGCCGAGGTACCGCCGCGGTGATCGGTCCCGACCGGGGATTGATATTCGGCGAATATTGCGGCCGTGGCGGATTGCAGCTGGGTTCCACCGTCGACAAGAACCTGACTCTGGTTCCCGGATGGACGCAGGACGAGCGGTTCTTCTTCATGAGTCTGCCTGCAGGCACCTACAGCATCGCCTCCATCGGCTGGTATGAAGGCCGCGCGGTGGTCGGACGCCCGCCGCTGAAGTTTTCGGTCGCCGCCGGCAAGGCCACCTATGTCGGAGCGATCTACCCGGCCTGGTGGTTCCGCGGCGCCGCCAAGGAGAGCTGCCCGAGCGATTGGCCTGCCGCGGTCAAGACCGCCATCTATGAGCAGCCGCAGGTCACCGGCAAGAATAACGAGTGGAAGGTGTACGTTCTCAACCGCGCCGATATCGCTGTCCGGGCCATTGAACGAGCGTATCCGAAGGTCGATCTATCGAACTACGTGCTCGGCCTGGTCGAGTAGCGCGCGGTATGGCCTGGGCATTACCGCGGACCACAACCTTCGCTCGCGCATCGGCAGGGTCCTCGGCGCGGCTTGCGCCGTGCTCCCGGGAGTTCAGCTTCGATCATCGGCCCCGGCGAGGGCGCTCGAGCGCTTCTGCCAGCGCAGCCGCTCGAGGCCTGCTTGCCGCGTGCAGACAGTGCGTGGCGATCTCTGAGCGCGAGGCGAGCGCGGTTGCTCGGCCCCGCGTTCGCCGTCGTCTTCCCGGCCGATGACGGGGGCCGGGGTCCCTGCGCTACTTGCGAAGAGCCTGCGCCAGGATCAGTTGAACTTGAACGAGATGCCGACGCGGACCACGCTCTCGCTGATGCTGTGATTCTCGGTGTAGTTGGGGAACACGTTCGGGTACGTGGTCAGGTCGTCGAAACCGGCGTAGCGATATTCCACCCGACCCAACAGATTGCTGTTGAACGCGTATTCCAGACCAACGCCTGCCGTCCAGCCCGTCAGTCCCGATGAGATATCGGTGGTCTGGGGGGACGCGCCGTTGAGCACGTAGTGTTCCTTGACGTTGGCAAACGCGACGCCGGCGGTTCCGTACACCAGCATGCGATCAAGAGCGATGCCCATGCGCCCGCGGACCGATCCCTCCGAGGTGATGTTGGGGTTGTACTCATCGGCCGGTGTCTGCGTATTGCTAAAGGCCGCATACCCGTTGAGATTTGCCCATTCCCCATCCCCCTCGACGCCAAACACATAGTTGCCGACCTGATAGTTGCAACCGACATAGCCGCCGGCTTTCATCCCGTTGGGGTTGGCTGCGCTGCCAGGGGAGTACGTTGACTGGGCTCCTGTCGCCGTCACCGATTCGCTGTCCGAATCCCGCCCCCATGCGTAACCCGCCTCGGCGCCGACGTAGCAGCCACTCCAGGGCAAGCCCCGGGCCAGGGCCGGCCCCGCCGCGAGCGCGGACAGTGCGAGCCCGGAAACAAACACGCGCTGGATCATGCAATTTGTCATTTCGAGGCCTCGCTAAAAAGGCAGCGACTCGGTGCCGGTGGGCGCGTTTGACTCTACTCGTGTGCCGTTTCCCGTCAATCACTGGCCGCAGCGACCATTGACGCAGGACAGAGGCCAGCGGTGGCCGGTCCCCGCCGCCACCGCGGCCGCCCTTGGCACAGCGATCGCCGCCACCTATTGGCCGCTCCTTCACCGCCCCGCCGGGGGCGCATTGCGTCCGGCCGCGCACAGTTCCCGGAAGAGCCTGTCCTCCGGCCGGTCGCCAGAGTTCATCACGTTGTCGATCGGGCCCCCATCCTGGGTAAACACGGCGCCAACCCCCAGTTGGCATTGGTACTGAAAGGTCGAGACGCCGTAGCGCTGCCCGCCGACGTCGACAACGCCCGAGATCCGCCCGCCGCCGAAAGTGAACGAATCGGGCAGCAGCCGCGCATTGCCTTTTCGAATGCCGTCAATTGGCGGCGGTGTCGTGCAGCCCGCAAGCAATGCCGCTGCGGCGACGACCACGCACTGGCTGGCGAGCGTCATCGAATTCTCCCCGGCAACGTGCCCCTCAAGCTAATGACACGCTTTCTGTGCGTTACTGTACTCGTCACCGGATCCGGCGGCGCGTTCCGGCAGCCGGATCCGGGGGCAGAGGAAAGGTAACGACGGGCGACGCCCTGGGCCAGCCGCGCGATCTTGTTGTTCGTTCGAGGGTTCGCCAGCAAAATATGCTCGATCGGTGCGCGGACATTGCGTTTTCCTGCGCCAGTAGCAAGCCGCGCAACGCAGACCAGCACCGGGCCGAGGAACCCACCTTGCCATTTTTCACGAACGACAACGTACGCCTGCACTACGAGGTCCACGGCAGCGGGCAGCCCGTTGTGCTCCTGCACGGGGGCACGGTCAGCTTCGAGTACAACTACGCCGCCCTGGGCTGGGTCCAAAGGCTCAGCAACAACGGGCTGCAGGTGATCGGGCTCGACTTCCGCGGTCACGGCAAGAGCGGCAAGCCGCACCAGGCCCAGTCGTACGGCACCGCCAATCTGGCCGGCGATGTCACGGCGCTGCTTGACCACCTGCATCTGGAGCACGCGGCCTTGCTGGGCTACTCCATCGGTACCGCCGTGGCGCTGCATCTGCTGCGGTTCGCCCCCGGGCGAATCGACAAGGCCGCACTGGTTGCCACCGGCGATGGCCTGGTGGGATATCCCCCGCACGAATTTCACCGCATCCTGCCGGGGCTCGCGATCGCCATTGCTCGAGCCGAGTATCCGCGGGATCTTGCGCGAGACGTTGCGGCCTACTGGAACTTCATCGAAGCCACGCACGGCGAGCGCGAGGCCTTGCTGGCGTTTGCCGCGGGGAGCTACCCGCCCATGTCCATCGAAGACGCCGCAAGGATCCGCAGCGCGGTCCTGGTGGTGAGCGGCGAAAACGACCGCGTGCTGGGCCGCGGGCCGCGTCTGGCCGCCTGTCTCGGTCATGGCCAATATCTGGAGGTAGCCGGCGCCGACCACTTTTCGCTGGCTGCCGACGCAGCCACGCAAGCCGCGGTCGCGCGATTCTTGGCACCCGAGAGCGGCAGCGGCCCGCAGTGAGCGGGACTCCCGCGTGCGCGGGCCGTCGCCGCGCCCTCGTGCAAGCCGCGCTCGCCCACGGCGCGCCCCGCTTGCACGAGTGCAAGCGCTGGCGCTTGCCGCGCGGCATTGGCGCCGCCGCGCTTGGCGTGGCGCGCTTGCTCAGAACGATTCGTGCGATACCGCCGCGGCCTCGACCGCAGCGCGGCTGCGCAGCGCGGGCCGCAGCTCCTTGGCATCGAACAGCGGCAGCTGGTCGGTGATGTGACTCGAGCCGGGGCGCGAAAAATTGCCATAGGTCAGCAGCGCCCGCGCCTTTGATCCTCTCGGGGTGAATTCGACCAGCTGGACGTAGCCGTCGCCGCCGTAGGACCACACGTGCACCTGGTCGGGGGCGGGAAAGGGCCAGACGGTGCGCACCGGACCGAAGACGTCGTCGGCGCCGCTGAGCGGATCATCGGAGAGCGGGATGACGCTCTGCATCGTCGGATCGTGGGTCACGAGCACCGTCTTGTGAACGTCGCCCCATGCCACGTCCAGGGCGCCGTAGGCCTGCTGCAACTGCGCTGCCACGCCGATCAGGGTTTGTACCGCGATCGTAGTCTCGCCCAGGCCCTGCGGCGTATGCAGCGGGTCCGCGGGGTTGTAGCCGATCCGGAATGCGGGGTAGGTGAAATACAGCGGCAGCGTCGTGTCCTTGGGCACTGCCGGGTTGCCGGCGTAGGCGTCGTACCAGGCTTCGAACAAGAACGCGCCGCGGCTGGCGGCGTCCGCATCGCCGCTCCACGCGGCCAGCACCCTGGCGGCGGCCGCAGCCGTCGGGTCGCCGGATCTTCTTGCGGCGGCGATCAGGTCGGGCAGCAGCCGATCGGCCAGGTACAGGTGGGTCGACATCTTGCCCACCAGGATCTGGTCGGCGCTGAACTGTCGCTGGGACAGCAAAAAGGTCGCGCTGTGCTGCGGCCGCAGATCCATCTCCTGCGGCGCGATCCAGTTCGGGTATTTGGAATAGAGCACCGTCTGCGGGAAGGTCGAGGTCCACGGCGCATCGTTGGAGTTTTGCACGAAGTTGCCCGGCGGATCGATGGTGCGGGGCAATTCGTCCCAGGGCAGTGTCTGGGTCCACAGCGTCGCCGAGGTATTGCCCGGAATGATCCCGGCCCAGTCGTAGAACGTTCCGCCGGGCCGTACCGGCTGGAGGCCGCCGAAGAGGTACATGATGTGGCCGTCCCGGTCGGCGTAGACGACGTTGAAGAACGGCATCTGCAGCTCCGAGTTGGCCTCGATGAACTCCCGCAGGTTGTGCGCGCGGATCATGCCCCAGTACTGGGTCACCGGCGAGGGAGCGTCCAGGCCCGCGACCTTGAGCGCCAGCGCCAGGTTGCCGCGCTGCGCGACGAGCGGCCCATGGACCGAGCTCAGAATCGGGAAGGTCTGGGTCAGCAGGCTGCCATCGGACTGCAGGACCTTGATGCTGCCGGTGCGCTGCTGGAGCTGGCGTGACTGCCCGTTCCAGAGGTAGGTGCTCGGACCCGTGAGCGTGAGCTCGTAGAGGTCGGCGTTTTTGATCGTGTTGTTGGTGTGGGTCCAGCCGATGTCGTCGCTATAGGCGATGCCCAGAAACGCCGAACCGGGGAAGGTCACCCCCTGGGCATTGAGTTCCGGATTGCTCGGGTCGCCGACCACCAGGTTTGCCTCGAACCATTGGTACAAGCCCAGCCCCGGGATCGGCTGATTGTTTCCCCACGGTAGGTGCGGATTACCTACCAGGATCGCATTGCCATCCTTGGAGCGGGCCGGACCGAGTGCCCAACCGTTGGAGCCGTTGTGGGCCGCCTGCGTGAAGCGCAGGGATGAGGATGCAAGGGTGGCGCCGGGGCCGATGGCGGCGATCTGGCCAGCCTGCCAGGCGGCCAGCAGGTTGGGAACGTTGGACTGCTGCGACTCGAAGGTAAACGTGATCGTGTTCTGGAAGCCGGCCAGCAGGTCCTCGGGAACGATCGGCAATACCTGCAGAAACACCGGATCGATGGTGTTGGCGTGCGCCGCAGCATATTCGTTCATCCCCGCCGCGGCGGCCTCGAGATAGCGGCGTTGCAGCGCGCCGCCTTTCTCGAGCCACTGGGCGGCCCGCTCTGGGATGCCGAAGGTGTGCACCTGGATGTCGCTCGTGACGTTGGCGTTGCCCGCGCCGGGGCCGAAATACTCCGCCAGCCTGCCGCGCGCCTGGGCGAGGTTGCCCAGCAGCGTTTCGGCGTGGGCTTCCATCTGCGCGTAGCCAAATCCACGAATCACCGTGGGGACGTCTTCGCCGTAAATGTGCGGAATGCCGTAGTTGTCCCAGAGGATTTCCCCGCCCAGGCAGCCCAGGGGCGCGAGCAGGGCGCAGGCGCAGGCGCCAGGAACGAACCAGTGACGTAGCCGCCGCAATGTGTTCGACATGCCCCCTCCTAGCTTGATGCGCTGCGCATGGGCGGTACCTGCGGCCCCTGTCTAGCAGGGGTCGGAATCGGTCCGTCCCGAGTTCTTCTTCAAGTCCTGGGCAACTGGACCGTTCTTCGCTCCGTTGCGTCTTATTTTCCTAACGATCCCGCCAGAGCCTCGCAAAATCTACGGGCGAGGAGTTACCGGCTTATGTCCTTACCCACGTCGCTGGCAGCCAACGGCCCCGCCCAGCGCGCACGAGCGTAGCACCACTGTGCGGGCAAACGGAGCTTTGCTGCGCTGCTCCCAAAACGCCGCCGGCTTGGCCGCGAACTTTCGTGTTGCCGGGAAATCAAATGACGTCCACCCGCCCACATCCATCTGCCCACAAAGCTCATGGTCATACATTGCCATAAGGCCTGTACGCTGGAGGTGGCGCCCGACCATTTCGACGCACGATCGATTTCTTCGGCGAGGGGGATTACGTTGTGAATCTGTCATTGCGCAGTCATGTTCGAGGTCTGCTGGGAGTAAGGATCCAACGCGCTCTAGCGCCTCGTGGGCCCAAGCCCGCCATCGGCGCCTGCATTGCGTGCGGGGATCTGCGTATGCGGGTCCAGGCGGGTTTTAGTGGCGAGCTCTGGCATTGGCTGCTGGAGCAAGGCTGGCGGGAGGTGAGATACCGTCCCGATCGACGCCGCTACCGTGAGATACCGGCCTCGTGCGTCACCGAGTTGATCGATGCCCCGCCGGAAGAGCGCCAGCCCGCACTCGCTTTCGGGGTGGAAAAAGCATCGCGGCGGCCCAACGTCGGCGATGGCGCATTCCAGCCGCCATCGTTGCTACGGCACTGAATTTGCGCCTTCGGCGCGCGCCAGCGCGGCCGCCTGGACGTTGCCCATGTTCCGGCGGGCCAGCAGATCGACTGCCCCGACCCGGGCCGCCCGTAAGGCTGGCCAGGCGAGCAAGGCCAAGGCCTGACGCGAGGGACTCCGGCGGACGTTGGGGCATGGCGCCATCGGACGCAAAGCCGGCCCTGGAGACGGGGCTGGCGGGGCGACCAGGAGCGTACGCGAGCCGATGACTCAATGCTCGCTGGCTTGCATGGCACGGTCCACTTCGGCCTGAACATCTTCACAGCGCATCGGCTGATAGCCCGGATGGAAGCGCTCCCGCCCAAGCCGATAGATGGTCTGGTTGTAGGGCGCAGCGACGCCCACCTTTTGCGCCAGCCTAGTGATATAGCCGGTGAGCGACTCGAGTTCGGTATTCTTGGCACCGTGCAATACAACGTCCTGCGTCATGCTTGTCATGACGATCGCCTGGTTCGCGCGGGCAAACGCGGAACGGGACGCCCAGAGAGGCAAGAGCGTGGCCAGGTGCATCAGGAAGAACGAGGGCATGCCGGCGATCCTGTGCTCGCGATAGCCCGCCGCCCGGACAATCTTGGCGTGCCGTCGCAAGAGCGCGTCTTGCGCTGCCCCTAGGCCAGCTACGCCGCGCAGCTCTCGGGGTTCTTGGCCTGCGGCGACTGCAGCAGGGCGCCCAGGGACATGCGTGCCGCTCTGGCGGCCGCCGGTACCGACGCCAGTGCGACCGTGACGTGGGTGGCACGCAATCCATGCCGGTCGGCAAATCCAGCCATTGCCACCGATGCCTTGGCCCAATCCAGGCGTGTGTTCACGACCACGCGAACCGCGCTTTGATTGCGCTGCAATGCTTCGGGCAGCTCCGCGCTGGCGTTGATCTCGGCCATGTATCCGCGCAGGGCAGCGCAGAATCGGCTGAGAGCCGCATAGACCTCGTCGCTGTTCATCGCGATGTGGCCGATGCGCCGTGGATCGATCTGGTAGTGGATGCGGTAGACAAAGCGATTCATGCGAAATCTCCCTATGGCCGGTCGCCGTTGATCGCAAACTACCGTGACGATGCTACGAATTCATGTACAGCTCGGTGGCCGCGTTGGGAAAACCATGAAGCAACGCCGCGCGAAGGAGGGAGCGTCCTGAGCGCTTCGGCCGATCTAGAAGAAAACTCGCTGCGGTCGGCCAGCACCGGCCGGATGCCAATGCGCGAGGACGGTTCAAGGTCTGCGCCGGAAATCCGGAAAGTGCGCCAACACGGGGCCACCTTGGAGAGAAAACCTTTTGCGTTTGCGGCCGTGGGCCCGCCCAACGCAGGTATCTGGCCGAGGAACTGCTAGCGCTACTTCGCGGGACCGCGATCGCGAAGTCTGTTGTCCGGATCCGCACGTCTATACTCGCCTCGCTGGCATGCAGGTGGCGCCGCGCAGGCGCGTGACTCGACGGGAGGAGCCCAGGTGAGTTGGTGGGGATGGGTGATCGGCGGCGCCGTGCTACTGGGCGCAGAACTCGCCTTCGTCGACGCGCAGTTCTACCTGGTGTTCATCGGCAGCGCGGCGCTCGTGGTCGGCCTGATCACCGGCATCTTTTCCCCCGTCTCCGAATGGGTCCAGTGGTCGATCTTCGCCGTGCTGGCGATCGTCTCGATGGTCACGTTCCGCAGCCGGATCTACGACCGCTTGCGCGGTCACCCGCCGAACGTGCGCACCGGGCCCGCCGGCGGCGTGCTGACCCTGGCCGTCGCGCTGGCGCCCGGCGAAACCTGCCAGGCCGAGCACGGCGGGACCTACTGGACGGTGCGCAACGACGGCAGCGCACCGATCGCCCCGGGCGGACGGGCGCGCATCGTCAGCGTGCAAGGCCTCACGCTCGCGGTCCGGCCCGAATCCCAGGCCGGCTGATATGGAGTCCCTGATGTCCTCCTTCGTCTTCATCGCGCTCGCCGTTGTCGTGGTGATCCTGGTCGCCAGATCCTCGGCCGTGGTCCCGCAGCAAAGCGCCTACGTCGTCGAGAACGTCGGCAAGTACAGCCGCACGCTGCAGGCTGGATTCCATATCCTGATCCCGTTCGTCGAGCGCGTGGCGTACCGCCACAGCCTCAAGGAACAGGCGCTCGATGTTGCCGAGCAGGTCTGTATCACGCGCGACAATGTCCAGGTTGCGGTCGACGCCGTCCTGTACATGCAGGTGCTCGATCCGCATCTGGCCTCCTACGGCATCACGAACTACAACTTCGCCATCTCGCAGCTGGCGCAGACGACGCTGCGCAGCGAAATCGGCAAGATCGAGCTCGACCGCACCTTCGAGGCCCGCGGCACGATCAACGCCAACGTGGTGGCCGAGCTCGACAA
>Ga0209415_10015597_pt1 | contig 12296 bp, 10 predicted proteins | sample PeaSoiSIISIP2007_FD_187696 | JGI IMG/M metagenome (GOLD analysis project Ga0209415, IMG submission 187696) | Peat soil microbial communities from Weissenstadt, Germany - SII-SIP-2007 (SPAdes) (version 2) | ecosystem: Environmental > Terrestrial > Soil > Wetlands > Peat | place: Germany... | reverse complement strand
CCCCGGCCATTGGCTCGCGACGTCAGTCAGCGCGCGAAGCCTCATACGGCCGGTGATCACCGTTGCGCGGATAGCACTCGCGCGACAAGCGCGGGCATGGCGGTGGAGAGAACGATATCGCTCAGTCCAGCGGTTCCAGCTTGACGATCGAGGCGCCGTGGTTGCTGCCGGTCCAGAACGTGGGCGGCGTCGTCGAGCTGTCGACATAGACGCGGCGCATGTTGGTCGAGCGCGGCAGCAGATATTCGGTGACCTGGCCGCTCTTCGGATCGAGCCGCGCCACCCGGTCGGTGAACATGCCGCCGGCCCAGACCTCGCCGCGCTCGTCCGGCATCACGTCGTAGGGCGCGGTCCACGGCGTCGCCACCTGCCACTCCGTGATCTTCTCGGTCTTGGGATCGAACAATCCTATGGCGTTGCCGCCGTATTCGGCAAACCATAGCCGGTCCTGCGCATCGACCCGGCCGCGCCGCGGCCGTGAGTTGGCGGTCGGCGTCTTGTAGGCGGTGATGGCGCCGGTCTTGGCGTCGACCCTCGCGATCTGTTCGCCGGCGAAATCCAGGAGATAGAGGTTGTTGTGGTGATCCGCCGGAATGCCGTAGGGGAAGATCGGACGGTTGGTGGCGGGGTCCTTCGGGGTGCCGAGCGACTCGAGCTTGCCCGATGCGAGGTCGATGCGGATCAGCGCATTCTGGGCGTTGTTCTTGGTCCATACCTTGCCGTCGACATTGGCGTGCGTCGGCGTCACCATCCCCATCTGGGCGGAGTCCGACTGCCAATCCGCCGGCAGCGCGAACATCTCGAAGCTCTCGCTCGCCTTGTCGAACTTGGCGACGCCCGCCTGATACATCAGGCCGATCCACAAGGTCTTTCCGTCGGCGCCGGATTCGAGATCGAGCGTGCCGGTCGGAAAGGCCTTCTTCAATTCGGGGATCGGATATTCGGTGACCTTGCCGGTCTTGGGATCCATGCGGCCGAGGAACTGGTCGCCGAACTCGGCGAACCACACCATGCCGGCATCCACGATGACGTCGTGCGGCTCCATGGTGGCGCGCGGCAGGTCGTACTCCGTGAAGACGACGCGGGTCGCCCGCCCGGTCGGCCGCGGGAAGAGTTTCAGCGGATATTCCCAGCCGGTGCTGCCGCTCAGGTTGACGCTGGCGAGGTACTGCGCGGCGGCTTCGAGGTTGGCGCCGCGCGTGATGTTGCGCTCGATGTCGCCGACCAGCCGTTGCGGATGGATGGGCGTGCTGCCCGGGTAATAGCCGGACATGCGCCGGAACACCTGCAGGAACTCGGCCGCGTCATGGGACGAGCGCACGATGCGTTGCAACGTGTGGCAACTGTTGCAGCCGAGCAGGATGCGCTTCTGGCCGTCGGTGCCCGGCATGCTGGCGAGCCATTCCGCATCGGTGAGCTGCGAGGCGACGTTCTTGGCGGCACGCAGCTTGATCTCGGCCGTAGCAGGCTGCGCCGCCGACACGTCGACGGCCTTCGGGGCATCGAGCTCATAGCCGCCGGCGCGGATCGAGAGCCGGTAATGGCCCGCCTCCAATCTGGCCGCCGGGAAGGCGTATCTGCCCTCGCGGTCCGTTACCACCGAGACCGTGATGGTCGCGCCGTCCTTTTTGGCGCTGACCACGACGCCTTCCATCGGACCCTCCTCGGCCGAGGACACGTGCCCGGTCAGGGCCGCGGCGCTCTGCGCAAGCGCCGGCGGCGCTGCGGCCGAAGCGAGGCCTAGCGCCAGCACCGCCGCCATGTTGAGCAGGCAATTTCCGCTTCCCATCGCCGCATCCTCCCTCGCTCGGCCGCCGGTGAGCCCCGCGCTGCGACATCATCCGCCGTTCGGGCGGCTTGTGCTGCCGGGCTGCCCGGGTTTGTCGAGGCAGGGTAGGCGCCGCGCCGACGCGATTCAACCGACATCCAGGAGATTCCTGGGGCCGCTAGGGAAGTAGTCCGGCGCATGCGCCGTCAGCGGGCGACTGGAGGTCGGCGTTCTGGAGGGCGGCAACACCGTCCTTCGTCGCGGGACTGTCCATTGCACCTGGCCAAAATGCGTCCTAGCGTGAGCGCATCTGAGACGCACTTTAGTTGGAGGAAGCCATGGCACTGCGCCGATTCGTGATTGAGAGAGACATTCCCAAAGTCGGCTCCTTTGAACGAGAGCAACTGCGCGGGGCTGCCGCCAAGTCGAACGAGGTGCTGCACGGGCTCGGTCCCGACATCCAGTGGGTCGAGAGCTATGTTGCCGACGACAAGACGTTTTGCGTCTATCTCGCCAAGGACGAGGCCATCATCCGCAAGCACGCTGAGATCAGCGGCTTTCCGGCCACGAAGATCACGGAAGTGAAGAAGATAATCGATCCGACAACCGCAGCCGCCTGAGGTGTGGGCTGCTCTGGGAGGTCGGCCAAACCGTGCGACGGGCGGCGCACCTTTGCGGTGGCGAACCAAGATGTTTAAGGACGAAACGACCGATCTCATCAACGCTTTTTTTATGCGCTCGTGACATGCTCCCCAGCCGGCCGGTAAATGCTGAGGGAGCGACATGTTTGATTACCTGTTGGGTACTGCGCTGCTGCGCGCAGTTTTCGGACCGGGCTGCAGCACCGAGTTGTTCCAAAAGCGTCTGGGGCTCATCTGCTTCCTGTTACTGTCGCTGCTGGCGACCGGGATGGGTTACTTCCGCAGCCATTGGCTCGAAGTGCAATTCGCCGAGCTCGCCGCTGAGGGCGTGACGACCCAAGGCAGCGTCGTCAGCAAGGTCGATGGCTGGAACCGCAATAGCGCCTATTACGACTTTGTCGTCGAGTATTCCACGCCCGACCAGGCCCGGCATCGCAAGACCATCTCGACCGATGCGGCGGAATACAATTCAACGCGCGTCGGCAGCTCCGTTGCGGTTCGCTACGTGCGATCGAAGCCCGATACGTTCTACATGGTGGGTAGAGAGCCGACGCAGGCCGAGTTCAAGGTCATGCGTTATTTCCTCTATGGCGGCCTTGCAAGCTTCGCGTTGAGTCTTGCCGCCTTGGCAATGATGTGGTCTGGCCGCAACGGCGACGAGCAAGCGCCTGGACACATCCCGACGCGGCCCATCGCGCCACCGACATCGGCAGGTCCGGAGTTTATGCGGCGCCAGGGTTTTGGAAAGCGCGGCTAGCGAGCGCGCGTTTCGATCAACTGGAATCACTCGTAGGGTGGGCAAAATCGTCTTCGATTTTGCCCACGCGGTAAAGCAGAGAGGTCGACCGCGTGGGCAAAGGCGGAATTTCGCAAGCGGCCAAATCGCGGCGTCGGGGCCGCCATTGCCCACCCTACAAAGCGCTGCCGAATTATCTCTATGGCGGGTGAGCTTTCGTAGGGTAGGCAAAGCGAAGCGTGCCCACGCGGTCCGGCCGCTGTGGACCGCGTGGGCACGGCGCGAAGGGCGCCTTTGCCCAGCTCAGCTCGGCTTGGCGCCGGACTTCTTGCACTCGGAGCGGAATTTCTTGCGCTCCGGGCCGTGGAGACCCTTGGCGTCGGCTTCCTTCGAGCACTTCAACGAAATCTCGCTATGCACGACGGGCGCCTTGGTCTTGGCCGGCGGGGCAGCGGCTGGAGCCGGCGTTTGGGCGAACGCCGAGCCGACCAGCAGCAGGGACCCGATGGCGGCGGCGGCAACGCGTGAAGATAAAGTCATCATGGGAATTCCTCATGTTGGAGAGGCGCACAGCCGTAGCGCCGCGAGGCTGAACCCCGGGTGAACGGACCTGCCGGCGCACCGCGGCGCCGCCTGGCCCGGCGATGAGCCCGCGCCGTCGCAGCGGCGGCGGCCTTACCGCTGGAAATCGTCCTTGGTGATGAAGGGCGAAGTGGGCACCCACCAGCTCGACTGCGCGGTCGCGGCATCGGCCGCCAGCGGGGCGATCCGGCCGGCCTTTGTAGCCGCCGCAAGTGCGTCTTGCAGGGCCTGTGCGGTGCTGCCTTCGGTCTCCCAGATCACCAGGTATTTGGGAAACGGCAGGCGCTGCGGCGCGGCGCCGGGAGGCGGCGTGGCGAAGCGGAAGCGCTGCGCCGCCATGAAGCCCGGCAACGCCAGCACCTCGCCGACGCGCCTCGACAGCGCCGCTTCGAAATCGGCATCGCCCCCCGCGGCGGCGGCCGACTCGACGAAATCGAGCATGATGTAGCGGTTCGGCCGCGGCGTCTTGGTGTCGGCGTCGTCCGGAATGAACGGCTTCCGGCCGTCGGGGCGGGTCACGCGCGGGCCGATCACCTGATAGATCGCGCGCACCGAGCCGCCGTCCGAATAGTCGAACCCCGGAATGAGCCGGCTCTTGCCGCCCGCGATCGCGGCGCGCGAATCGCTCTGCAGCTTGCCGAGATCGGCGCCTTCCTGATCCCAGATGATCAGGTTGCCGCGCCGGTAGAGCGGTTGGATGCTGCGCGGGGCGACGTCGGGCACCAGGCGGAAGCGCTGCGCCCCGGTCCAGCCGGGAAGCTGCACGAGATCGCCCATGTGCATGTTCTGGTAGGCGTCGTTGAAATCCGCTTCCCGGCCCGGCAGCGGATCGGACATCACCATATACACATAGCGGTTCTGGCCTTCGGGCGCCTCGCGCGTCCCGGGCTGACCGATCGACCACTGCGCCGGCGCCGCGGTCGAGAGCCCCAGCGCTATGGTCACGCCGATGGAGAGTCGCTTGAAAATCTCGCACATGCCGGCCCTGAGGTCCGTCGAACGCAGACGCGTCTGGAAATGCTTGCCGAGCGACATCATCGCTGCTCCACAATTCGGGTAGGCCGGATGCAGAATGTATCACAACGGGTGTCGTGGCGCTTCCGAACGAAGGGCAAAATCGCCGCTTCCATGCAGGAGGCCAATGCGATCTTGCCGGAGGCGGCGGAGTGAGCGACGCTTAAGCAGATCGCGTGACGAGAGTTGCCGCAAGGGAGGTAAGCATGAGCGACCCCAATATCCCGGCAGCGGGAATCGCCGCTGCCGATGCGAGCCGCGATGAAAAAAGTTCGCGCCGCGATGTCCTGCGGGCGGGCGCAGGTTTCATCGGCGCCGCCGTCGCGGCCCCCATGTTCTCCGCCGACGCGCACGCACAAGGCAACGATGCCGAGCTTGCGCGTGTGCTGGGACAGCGCCGCATCCTGATCAAGGGCGGCGTGGTGCTCTCGCTCGACCGCGCGGTCGGCGACTTCGCACAAGCCGACGTGCTGATCGAGGATGGCAGGATTCGCGAGGTGCGCCCCGGCATCGCCGCCGCCGACGCCACGGTGGTCGATGCCGCAAATCGCATCGTCATCCCCGGCTTCATCGACACCCACCATCACTTCTACCAGGGCATTCTGCGCAACATCCTGTCGAACGGCCTGCTCAACCCGGACTACCAGCGCGACATCGCCGGCACGCTCACCGCCGCCTACCAGCCCGCCGACGTGTACGCCGGCGAGCTCGTCACCGCGCTCGGGATGATCGACCACGGCACCACCACCGCGGTCGACACCTCGCAAGTCCAGCACACGCCCGAGCACACCGACGCCGGCATCCGCGCGCTGCAGGAATTCGGCCTGCGCGTCGTCTACGCCTATTCGCGCGGCACCGGACCGGCCGCGCAATTTCCGCAGGATGTGATGCGGCTCGCGCGCACGACCTTCAGCTCCAAGGATCAGCTCCTGACCCTCGCGCTCGGCGCCAGCCCCGACGACGGAATTTTCCGGGCGGCGCGCGAAGCCGGCGTTCCTGCCGTCTCGCACGGCGTCAACAAAAACACCGAGCCGGCCCTGTTCGGGCTCGCTCGTGCCGGCCTGCTGCGGCCCGGGGACGAATACATCCACTGCACCCACTTGAGCGACGCGGCCTGGAAGCTGATCCGGGATACCGGCGGCCATGTCTCGCTCGCGGTGCCGATCGAGATGGCGATGGGCCATGGGCTGCCGCCGATCCAGGATGCGCTCGACCACGGCATTCGCCCGTCGCTGAGCTCGGATGTCGACGTGACGATGGCGCAGGATCCCTTCACCGTGATGCGCGCCGCCTTCACCCTGCAACGCCTCGGGGTACTGCAGCGGGCACGCGCCGGCGCACAGAACCTGCCGGCATTGCTCACCTGTCGCGACGTGCTCGAATTCGCCACCGTCGAAGGCGCGCGCTGCACCGGCCTCGAACGCAAGGTCGGCACGCTCACCCCCGGCAAGGATGCCGACATCGTGCTGCTCAAGGCCGATCGGCTCAACGTCTGGCCGCTCAACAATGCGCCTGGCGCGGTCGTCAACCTGATGAACCCCAGCAACGTCGAAACCGTCTTCATCGCCGGCAAGGCGCGCAAGTGGCGCGGCGATCTGGTCGGCGTCGACGTGCCGCGCGTGCTGCGGCTGATTGCGGAAGCGCGTGACGGGGTGGTGCGGCGCTCGGGCTTCACGGTGGACCTGCTGGGCTGACCCCTGCCGCCAACGGTGCATTGCCGGGGTCGCGTGCGGTCCGACCGCGTGGGCAGCGCGCGGCGCCGACGTCCATCCGGGTTATCGGAAGCGGGTTGTTGCCGTCGCTACCGGTATCCGGTACAAATCTGCGGGTGCGATACGAATGGGATAATGGCAAGGCCACCGAAAACCTTCGCAAGCACGGCGTGGATTTCACGGATGCGATTGCGGCCATCGAGGACTTGAACCGACTGGAAGAACTCGACGAACAGTTCGTGTACGACGAGGAACGGGTTCAGGTCATCGGAATGGCTCAAGGCGGCGTTCTGTTCGTGATCGTCACGTTACGCGGCGGGGATACGTGCAGAATCATATCGGCCCGAAAGGCCACACGACATGAGCAAGACCGGTATTACGCGGGTAGACGTGAAACCTGGTGACGCCCTGCCTCGGGGCGACACCGATTGGGCGCGGCTCGGAGCAATGACCGATGAAGAGGTCGTGGCCGCAGCGCTGTCGGACCCCGACGCCCAGCCGCTCACTCCGGAACAACTGGCTAAGATGCGCCGGGTGTCGCGCGTGAAGGTCCTGCGGCAACGGCTCGGCATGACGCAGGTGCAGTTCGCCGACGCATTTCACCTGCCGATCACCACGCTTCGCGATTGGGAGCAACATCGAAGCACGCCGGATGCGCCGGCGCGGGCGCTGTTGCTGGCAATCGAACGCGACCCGGAAGTCATGCGCCGGTTACTGGCGGAAGCAGCAGCGTAGCGTCTCGCAGTCCGTCGCGTCCGGGCGGATCACGTTCTGGTCGAAGGTCGAGAGGCCGCGCGGGCATCGCGCCGACGCGGCGAGAGCACAGCGGGGCGGCAGGATCGCGCTGGCGCAAGGTCCATCTACAGCCGCCGCGCCCCTCACTTCCCTCCCACCTTCGCCAGCTCCCCCTCCGCCACCGGCAGCCAGCGTTCCTGCGCGGGTGCCAGCCGGTGCTCGTCCTTGAGCTTGCGCAGCGTCGCCACGATTTGCCCGAAGCGGCCGGCGGCGTCGTCGCCGTTGGTGGCGAGCTTCCAGTTCGACACCACGAGGTCGAATTGCGCGCCCGCGTTGGCGGGGGCGGCGTTCGCGAGCTGGAGGCGGATGGCGAGGCCGTCGCGGTAGGATTTGAGCGCCTCCTGCAGGCGGTGCTGGGCCGCCAGCACGTCGCCGACGCGATCGAAGGACACCGACAGGTCGTGCTGCCACAAGGTGTTGCCGGGGTCGGCCTTGGTGAGCCGGTCCCGGATGGCGAGGCCCTCGCGGAAGGACGCGAGCGCGCCCGCCGCATCGCCCTGCGCCGCCAGCACGTCGCCGATACGGTCGTTCGACACCGAGAGGTCGCGCTGGCGGGAGGCATTGCCGGGCGCGTCGGTGGCGAGGCGGGCCCGGATCGCCAAGCTGTCGCGGAACGCCTTCAGGGCCGCCGGCAGGTCGCCCTGGGCCTCGAGGACGTCGCCGATGTGCTCGTGCGACACCGAGCGGTCGCGCTGCCACTCCGCATTGGCGGGGTCGAGCGCGGTCAGCCGCTCCGCGACCGCGAGCCCGTCGCGGAACGACTTCAGCGCCTCGCCCAGGCGGGCCTGCGCCATGAGCGCGGTGCCGATGCGCTCGTAGCCCACCGCGCGGTCGCGCTTCGCGCCGACATTGTCGGGATCGGCCGCCAGCCGGTCCGCGATGGCGAGGGCGCTGGCGAAGGATTGGAGCGCCGCCGCCGTATCGCCCTGTTCCGCCAGGACTTCGCCGATCTTGTTGAAGGACACCGACAGGTCGCGCTGCCACTCCGCATTGCCGGGCTCGGCGCGCACGAGGGCGGCGACGATGTCGTGCCGGGCGCGGAACGATTTCAACGCCTCGGCGAGGTCGCCTAGCTGGCGCTGGATGTCGCCTGTGCGTTCATGGCCGGCGGCGAGGTCGAATTGGCGGCGCGCATTGGTGGGCTCGGCCTTGGCCATGCTGTCCGCCGCCGCGCGCGCCGCCAGATAGGCCGCGAGCGCGGCGTCGGGCCGGCCGCGCGCATCCGCGACGGCGCCGAGCCCGAGCTGCGCCCAATAGGCGGCGCGGCTGTCGGGCTCGATCCGCTTGACGGTGAGCAGTTGCCGGTACGCGGTTTCGGCGGCGTCGAGATTGCCGGCATCGAAATCGAGCGTGCCGCCCCAATAGAGGCTCTCCCAATCGTCGGGGTCGAGCGCGGTCGCGTGCGCATAGGCGTCGCGGGCACGCCGCGGGTCGCGCAGTCCCGCGATGGTGCCGAGATCGCGCCACGCCGCGGCCGCGGCGCGGGCGTCCGCAGCGGGGGCGCCATCGGCTGCCGTCTGCAGCGCTCCGATCGCCTCCTCGATCTGGTTCGCCCGCAAGAGATCGAGCGCCTGTCGCAGCCGCGCGTCGCCGGCGGCGGCGCCCTTGGCGATGTCCGCGACCGCGCTCGCGACCGACGGCGTCCGGGCGGGCGACGGCCTGGCGCGGCTTCCCGCGACGAGCCGTTGCACCAGCGCGCGGTTCTCCTGCTGCCGCCCGACCGCCACGCTGGCGTCGTTGCGGGCCTGCGCGCTGGTCCGCCGCGCATGGCGCTCCCACACGAGGACCGCCGCCGCCACCGCGAACACCGCAACCACGATGGCGGCGGTCGCCATCCGCCGGGTCCTCCGCTTGACCGCGGCGGTGTCGCGTCCGCGCAGTTCCTCGAACGGCATCGCGATGAGGTGGGCCACGACGCGGAGCAGCGCGATGCGCTTGCCGTCGCCCTGCTCACGGGCATCCGCCGTGATCGGTTCCTCGGGCTCGCTGGTCGGCGTCCCGTCGGGCCCGACTTTGACGCGCAGCGCCGGCGGAAAGCATTCGTGCTCGGCATCGCCCGGCACGCCGTCGACGATCACGGCGATGACGTGGGTGCTCCGCCCCAGCGATTTGAAGTGGCGGATCTCCTCGTTGACATGGCGGCTCTTGGCGGCGTTGGGCGAGCAGATGACGATGAGGAATTGCGATTCGTCGAGCGCCGCCAAGGCCCGTTCCTTGAGCGAAGGGCCGGCGGTGAGGTCGTCATTGCCGCGACAGAGCGGCCGCAGGTCGCGCGGCACCGGCCCCGCCATGGTGGCGCGGCCGACCAGGTCGGCGTCGATGCGGGTCTGATCGAGGGCGCCGTAGAGCCATTCGCACCACGCCTTGTCGCGATGGCTGTGGCTCAGGAACGCGCGGTACTTGAAAAGAATCGAATTCGCCACGCTCTCTCCCCAAGGAGCAGGGCTGCCGCTCGCGGCAAGAGACTGCAGTCTAGCACGAAGTATAGCGAGTCGGCGCAGGCGCCGTCTGGTGCAAACGTCGCACCGCCCGCGGGCAAGCGGAACCGGACGTCCGGGTGTGACCGCCGTCACCAAACCGTTGATTGCGGCGCGCAGCGAGGCCGCGCCGTGAACGAGCCGGAGGGGTCGCGGTACCAACCGAGGTCAGGAATTTTTTTGCTTCACCCTCGCACCCTCGGGAGACACCCATGTCCATCATCTCGTCCAGGTTCACGCTGGCGACTATCGTCGCCATCTCGGCGGCTGCGGCGCCGCTCACGGCTTTCGCCCAACAGCCCCCGCAGCGGCTGCCGCAACTGGCGCAACAGCCGCCGCAACCGCAGCAATTGCGACCGCTGCAGCAGCCCCAGCAGGCGGCGCCACAGGCGCAGCAGCCCGCGCAGGCCCAGAAGGTCGCCCCGCCCAAGCCCTACGCTCCTATCGCGGTGACATTGCCCAAGCCTTATGTCGACCCCGGCTTCGAGGCGTTCCGCAAGCAGCTCGGGGCGATCGCGGCCCGCAAGGATCGCGGCGCGCTGGCGCGGCTCGTCGCCAACGATTTCTTCTGGATGGGCGAGAAGGGCGACAAGGCCAACAAGAAGAAACCCGGCATCGACAATCTGGCGGCCGCGATCGGCCTCGACGCCAAGGACGGGCCCGGCTGGGAGACGCTCGTCGAGGTGGCGAACGAGACGACCCTCGAGGCGATCCCGGATCGCAAGGGCATCATGTGCGCCCCGGCCAATCCGTCCTTCGACGAGAACGCCTTCGAGCAGCTCGTCAAGACCACCGGCACCGAAGCCAGCGACTGGGGCTTTCCGTCCAAGGCCGGCATCGAGGTGCGCGCCACGGCGCAACCCAACGCCCCCGTCATCGACCGCCTCGGCCTGTACCTGGTGCGGGTGATCGAGGACCAGCCCACCGGGGCGGCGGCGCAGCAGGCTCCGACATCGCTCCGCGTAGTGACGCCGTCGGGGAAGACCGGCTTTGTCGCCCCCGATGCCATCTCGCCGCTCGGCAACGACCAGATGTGCTACCGCAACGACGCCGGCGCCTGGAAGATCGCGGGCTACGCCGGCGAGGAATGAATGACAAAGCGCTTTGCGCCTCACCTCACCGCGTCATGGCCGGGCTTGTTGCCCGGCCACCCACGTCTTCGATCTTGATACGCACTTAATCGGGCCCCGCTTCAGCCGTTACGCCCGCGATTGCAGGAACAGAGCGAAGGCCTTCAGCGTCGAGTCCGAGACGTAGTGCTCCATTCCCTCGGCATCGGCTTCCGCTGCCTCGTTGGGGACGCCGAGCGCAATCAGGACGTTCACCACCACCCTGTGACGTGCTCGTACACGTGCGGCGAGCGCCCGTCCGGTTTGCGTCAGAAACACGCCGTGATAGGGGCGTGCCATTGTGACGCCGTCACGCGTCAGCCGCGAGATGGTTCTGATAGCGGTCACATGAGAGACACCCAGGCGGCGCGCGATATCGGTTGGACGGGCCTCGCCGCTCGTGGCCAATAGGTCAGCGATGAGTTCGACGTAGTCCTCAAGCAAAGCCGAGGATTGGGCTGACCGCGTCTTGCCAAAGCGGCGCGCATGAGTTCGTTCGGCTGGAAGCCGTGCCGGCGTCTCGGCTCGTCTTTCTCTGGGTCTTCGCGGCATTACCCTATTCCTCCAATCGCCGCATCGGGCGGGTTCCAGCTGATCGAAACGATGCATGATCGACGTTGTGTGCATCATATTGACAATTCAGCAGACAGCTTACTATTGTAACCAATGCTACATTCTAACGCCCGTGGCGGATACCGGCAATAGGCCCCTGACCGTGACCGAATCGCTTGTCCGAAAAGCATCGCTGTCTGAACGCACCGTTTCGGCTGCGCAGGCGGTGTTGTCGGGGCAGCGCCGGGGAATACGGGCGTATCTGGCTTTCGCTGGTCCGGCGGTCGTTGCCTCGATCGCCTACATTGATCCCGGAAACTACGCGACCAATATTCAGGCAGGCGCCAAATACGGCTACGGGCTGCTGTGGGTGGTTCTGCTGGCGAACTTGATCGCGATGCTGTTCCAGGCACTGTCAGCCAAGCTCGGCATCGTGACCGGGCGAAACTTGGCAGAGATGTGCCGCGACCGGTTTCCGCAGCCGGTCGTGTGGGCGATGTGGGTTATCAGCGAGATCGCCGCGATGGCGACCGATCTGGCCGAGTTTCTCGGCGGCGCCATCGGGCTATCGCTGCTGTTCGGTATGCCGCTGCTCGCCGGGATGGTCCTCACCGGCTTCATTGTTTACGGCATCCTGATGTTCGAAAGGTTCGGCTTTCGGCCGGTCGAACTGATCATCGGCAACTTGGTCGCCGTTATTGCGCTTTGCTATCTCGTCGAGATGTTCAACGCTCCGGTAGATTGGGGCTCCGCGGCCCTTCACACGGTCACGCCGGAATTGGCCGATGCGGGGGCGCTGCTGCTGGCGGTCGGCATCATCGGTGCGACCGTGATGCCCCACGCGGTCTATCTGCATTCCGGCCTGACGCAAGCGAGAATACCGACGCACGACGAAGGCGAGACCAGGGCG
>Ga0209415_10015595_pt1 | contig 12297 bp, 12 predicted proteins | sample PeaSoiSIISIP2007_FD_187696 | JGI IMG/M metagenome (GOLD analysis project Ga0209415, IMG submission 187696) | Peat soil microbial communities from Weissenstadt, Germany - SII-SIP-2007 (SPAdes) (version 2) | ecosystem: Environmental > Terrestrial > Soil > Wetlands > Peat | place: Germany... | reverse complement strand
CAGCGTGCGCTGCCCCGCCGGTGCATAGGCGCCGTAGCGAAGGCACCGCGGCCTAGGCGCCTGGGCCTAGCCACGGGCGCCCAGGCAACTTGCCCAGATCGAGGTGGATTGGCGCCGCACGCTCCGGCTCATCGCGTATCATGCGGGAGAGGCAACGCGTCCCGCGCGTCACGTCCCGCACCGCGACACCGCACGGCCTTCTTTCCCAGAGCAGGCAAATGCCCATACAGACGGACTCCGATAGGTACGGCGGAATGCGAGTCGCCGAAATCCTCAAGCGCCACGGCGTGCCGTTTTTGTTCACGTTGTGCGGCGGGCACATTTCCCCCATTCTGGTCGCCTGCAAGCAACTCGGTATCCGGGTCGTGGACGTGCGCCACGAGGCCACCGCGGTCTTTGCCGCGGATGCGGTCTCGCGCCTGAGCGGCGTTCCCGGCGTGGCCGCGGTCACGGCCGGCCCGGGCCTGACCAATACCGTCACGGCCGTGAAGAACGCCCAGCTTGCCCAGTCGGCCCTGATTGTCCTGGGCGGGGCAACGGTGACGGTGCTGAAGGGGCGCGGGTCGCTGCAAGACATCGACCAGTACGCGCTGATGCGTCCCCACGTGAAGTGGGCGGCCCGCGTCAAGCGCGTGCGGAACATCGCCCCGGCGCTGGAGCGGGCATTTGCCGAGTCGCAGTCCGGCGTACCGGGCCCGGTGTTCGTGGAGCTGCCCCTCGATCTGCTCTACCCACGCGCGGTCGTCACCCAGTTCTACGGCCTGCAACCCGCCGGGGCGCGGCGGAGTATGAAGAGCCGGTTGCTGAACTGGTACCTCGCGCGGCACCTGGAACGCATGTTTTCCGGCGTCCCCGCGGAAGATCCCCCTGCCACGCCGGTGTCGATCGCGGAGCCGGGAGCCCGCGCGTTGCGGCGTGCCGCGGACTGGCTTGACCGGAGCGAGCGCCCGCTCCTGCTCATCGGAAGCCAGGCCACCCTGCGGACCGCTGCCGCGCCCGGCCGGGTCGCGGCCGTTCGCGAGGCCGTGGAGCGGCTGGGCGTGCCGGTGTACGTGTCGGGCATGGCGCGCGGTCTGTTGGGCCGCACCCATCCGCTGCTGCTGCGTCACCGGCGCAAGGAGGCGCTCAGGGCCGCCGACCTGATCCTGCTGGCGGGAGTGCCCGCGGACTTCCGCCTCAACTACGGGCGCGACTTCGCCGCCTCGGCACGGGTCGTCTCCCTCAATCGCAGCTCCGCGGACCTGAACAAGAACCGCAGGCCCGACCTCGGCATCCTGGGCGATCCGGGTTCCGCCCTGCTGGCCCTGACGGGGCTGCGGACCGGAGAGCGTCCGCAGCGCGCGGACTGGCTCCGGGCGCGCCGGGAGCAGGACGCGGAGCGCGAGCGGGAGATCGATGCGCAGGCGGCGCCGGCCGAGCACGGCGTGCACCCGCTGCGGCTGCTGCGCCGGCTCGACGATGCTCTCGCGGAAGACAGCGTGATCGTCGGGGACGGAGGCGACTTCGTGGCGACGGCGTCGTATACGGTCAAGCCGCGCGGGCCGCTGTCCTGGCTCGATCCAGGAGTTTTCGGAACGCTTGGCTCGGGCGCGGGCTTCGCACTCGGCGCGAAGCTGTGCCGGCCCGGCGCGGAAGTGTGGATCCTCTACGGCGACGGGTCCGTCGCGTACAGCCTGTCCGAGTGGGACACCTTCGTGCGGCATCAAGTGCCCTTGATCGGCGTGGTCGGCAACGACGCGAGTTGGAGCCAGATCGCCCGCGATCAGGTCGAGATCTTCCACGACAGCGTCGGCACGGAACTCCGCCATACGGACTACCACCTTGTGGCGGAGGGCTTCGGGGGCGCCGGCCTGCTGCTCGCGCAGGACGAGGACATCGGCCCGGTGCTGCGGCGGGCGAAGGACCTGGCGGCCCACGGACGCCCCGTGCTCGTCAACGCCATCTGCCAGCGCACCGGGTTCCGCAAGGGCTCCCTGTCCATCTGATGCGGGCAAGCGATCTAAAGACTATAATTTGGCCGATTCCGCACATTGCACATGATCCGGCGATCCTTCCGGAATGGCCGAATGAGCCGTACCATCCAGTCCGAATCGACCGGCATAGGCCCGCGAGAATGAGGAGTGACAATGGCAAGCGGCAACGGGCGCATGCCCGCGGTCTTCCTCGGACACGGCAGCCCCATGAATACCCTGCAGCGCAATCGCTTCACCGAGACGTGGGCGCGGATCGGAGAGGCGGTGCCGCGGCCAAAAGCGATCCTGGCGATCTCGGCGCATTGGTACCGGCGAGGCGCCGCGGTCACGGCGATGCAAGCGCCCGCCACCATTCACGACTTCGGCGGATTTCCACAGGAGCTGTTCGACGTGCAGTACCCGGCGCCGGGCGATCCCGTCCTGGCCGGGCGCGTCCACGACCTTCTGGCGCCCGTGCCCGTCCCGCTCGACGAGGCGTGGGGGCTCGATCACGGCACCTGGTCGGTGCTCGCGCACGCCTTTCCCAAGGCGGACGTCCCCGTCGTGCAATTGGCCATCAACCGCACGCAACCGCCCGCGTTCCACTACGCCTTGGGCAAGCGCCTGGCGCCGCTGCGGGACGAAGGTGTGCTGATCGTGGGTAGCGGAAACGTCGTGCACAATCTGCGCGCCGTGCGTTGGGAGCCGGGCGCCGCCGCATACGACTGGGCGGAGAGCTTCAATGCTTCCGTGCGGGAATGCCTCGCTAGGCGCAACCATGGGCCCCTGATCGAGTACGAATCCTTCGGCCGTCCCGCGCAATTGTCCGTGCCGACGCCTGACCACTACCTCCCGCTGCTGTACGTCATCGCGCTACAGGAACCGGGCGAGGCCGTGACGCTGCCCGTGGACGGGATCGAGAACGGCTCGCTCGGCATGTTGTGCGCGGGCGTTGGGCTCGACTTTCCGGTTTGAGCGCGCCCCAAGCGCCAACCGGTCCGCGGCTTGGCGCGCCAGGACCTCGCGCAGGATCGCGCCCTGATCCAGCGCTACCTGGGCGTGCAATCGGACCCTGTGCGCCGCGGCATGCGTACCCTCATCAATAGGAAAGCCCGCTATGTTTCCGACGGAACGCGTACCCTACTCGGCCATCGTGGACCGGGAGCCCCTCAAGCTGCCCGGCCGCGGCCGCATGATCGTATGGGTGATCGTCAACCTGGAGCTGTGGGACATCAGCCGCCCCATGGCGCGGCAGGTGCTTCCGGCGCCCGCGGGGGTCAGCCCGCTGCCCGACGTGCCGAACTGGGCATGGCACGAGTACGGAATGCGCGTGGGCTTCTGGCGCCTCAAGGCGGTGCTGGACCGCTTCGGCGTCACGCCCACGCTGGCCATCAACTCGGCCGTGTGCGGCGCCTACCCGCGCGTGGCAAAGGCGGCGCTGGACGGGGGCTGGGAGTTCATGGGCCACGGACTGTCCCAGAAACCCATTCACCAGGAGCTGGACCAGGCCGGCATGATCCGCGCCTCCCTGCAGCAGCTCAAGCAGTTCACGGGCAAGGCGCCGCTGGGCTGGCTCGGGCCGGGCCTGACCGAGACGCTGGAGACGCCGGACCTCCTGGCCGAGGCCGGCATCCAGTACATCGGCGACTGGGTGTTCGACGACGAGCCGGCCGAGATCAAGACCATGCACGGCCCGCTGGTCGCGCTCCCCTACACCGTCGAGCTGAACGACATTCCCATGATGATCGTGCAGCACCACAGCGCGGAGGAATTCGTCACGCGCTCGCTGGACGCGTTCGACCGCCTCTACGCCGAATCGGCCGGGCGGGCAAAGGTGATGGCGATCGCGGTGCACCCGTACATCTCCGGCACGCCCTTCCGCATCAAGTATTTCGAGACGGTGCTCGATCGCATCAAGGCGAAACGGGGCGCCGTGTTCTGGACGGGGGAGCAGATCCTGAACTGGTACCGGAGCCTGCGGCCGCACCGCTAGATGCGTCCGGGAGCGGGGATCAGTCCGGCATCCATCCAGCGTTTATCCGGTATCCATTCGTGTGAATTAAGAATTCCATTTCGTGTGGGGGCCCCATCCCAAACCCGGAACCGACCTGGAAGCTGAGCAGGCCATTTCCCAGTTGGCAAATACGCAGCATCATCGGCAAACCCCGTCCAATTTTCATCCCCCCTCTCCACATGCGAAGCGAGCTTGCGAGCAGAGCCAGCATTATTGTGGAGAGGGGGACGGGGGGTGAGGACTCGCTGGGGCAGTCCGCTTGCTTCTGGTCAATTTCCATGCGCCCTACCCACACACCATTCGTCAGTGCGGAAACAAAAAGATTGTCGTGTCCCGGACGCCGCCTTGGCCAAGGGTTTGCTCGACATACACCCATTTGACTCATGAAATACCCGGACTAAATCTCTCGGCATTCCAAAGAGAACACAGCGCTCCGGCATGGCCCGCCTCACGTTGCTGCCGCTAGGCGCAAGCGCGTGGCGCCGGTCAGCGCGGCTGTGCCGCCTTCCGCAGGGCTTCGGCATCGCCGGTCCGGCCGGCACGCACGTAAAGGTCCGCGAGCTGCGCGCGGGACCCCGCGTCGGCAGGCTGCTCCTTGAGCACGGCCTCCAGCAGCTTCGCGGCCAGCTCGGGGCGGCCAGTGTCGAGCGCCATGCGCGCCGCCGCGCGGCGCACCTCGGGCTCGGCGGCAACGCTTGCCGCGAGGTCGGGCAGCGGCCCCCGCACCCCCAGCTCGCCGGGCAGTTCCTGGTGCACCTGCCAGTACAGCGACAGCGCCTCGTCCAGCCGCCCCTGGGCGCGCCGCCAATCCGCGAGGCGCAGGGCCAGCTCGACGGGCACCGGGCGCAGGTTGTTCGCCTGGAGCAGCCGCCTCGTGCCCGCTTCCATGTCGCCCTGGGCGTAGCGCTGCCGCGTCACCCGGATCAGCAGCTCGTAGTCCAGCGGATTCTGCGCGAGCGCCGCGTCCCACAGGGCGAGCGCCTCTCCCGTCTGCCCTTGTGCAAAATACAGATCGCCCAGGCGCACGCGGTTGGCCGGAGCGACGCCGGGAAACGCGGCGAGTTGGATTCGCGCGGCCTGCTCGGCCCGGGTGTCTCCGGTCGACTGCAAGTAGGCGGCGGCCAGCGCGAGGAGGTCCGGGCTGTCCGACAGCGCCTCGGGGCGTTCCTGCCAGGCCGCCAGCGCGTTGGCGCGCTCTCCCAGTTCCCACAATATCCGGCCGCGCGCGCGTGCCAAGCCCGCGGCGTCCGTCTCGAACAAGGCGTAGGCCGTGAACGCGTCCACGCTCCGCGTCAAGTCGCCCAGTCCCCGATAGGCGAGGCCCTGCACGAGGCGGCGCTGGCGCCGGGCCGCGGGCGAGACGGGCACCGCATCGGCCAGCCGCAGCGCTTCCTGGGGCTGCCCGTCGGCGACGGCGAGCCGCGCTAGGGCGACGCGGGCCGCCTCGGCGGCCGGACCCGGCGCCCTGGCCGGATCCTGCAGGGCGGCGAGAGCCTGCCGCGCGGCGGGGCGATGTTTGGCGTCGAGCAAGCCGGCGCGCAGCCACGCGTCCGCCGCCTGCTCCGGCTCCCGGGTCCGCCCCAGCCACTGCGCGTACGCGCTCCACAACTCCGGCTCGTCCGGCCACAGGGCGAGGCCGGCCTGGAACGCGGCGCGCAGAGCGGCCGGGTCCATGCCCAGCCGCGCCGCCTCCCCAAGCGCCCGCGCCGCTCCCGCGGCGTCCTTGCGCGCCACGGCGCTCCGGCTGCGGAAGTAGGCCACTTGCGCGCGCTCCGCCCCGTCGAGGCCGGCGAGCAGGCGCGCATCGCGGTCGAAGGGCGCCAGCGCTTCGTCCGCCTGCCTCAGGCGTCCGGCATCCTCGAGGTGTGCCGCCAACAGCAGGCGCACGCCCGACGCCTTCGGATCGGCGGCCAGGTAGCGCTGATAGGCGTCTGTTTCTCCGTCGAGAGAGCCTGCGAGCTTTTGCGCGCGCGCGATCCACAGGTTGATTTCGGGCAGCGCAGGCACGCGCTGGCGCGCGGCCTCCAGCTCGGCCAGCGCCTGCTCCGGCGTCGCCTCGTCGAGCAGGAGCCGGCCAAAAAGCGAGAGCGTGCCCAGGTTGGGAGTGGCGTAGAAGCGCTGGGACGCCTCTTCCACGCGCGTCCGCACGCCCAGCGTCCGCAGCACCTGGCGCAGGCGCTGATTGATCTCGACGCGCCGGGGATTGAGGCGGATCGCCTGCCGGTAGGCGTCGGCCGCTTCTGGCAGGCGGCCCAGCGCCTCCAGGGCGCGGCCGCGCAACCAATGCACCTCCTCCGCATTGGGAAAGAGCGCCAGGGTGGCGTCGAGCGTCTCCAGCGCGTCGGCCGGCGCGCGCTTGAGCTGCACACCCGCCAGGGCCAGGCGCCCGCGCAAGTGGTCCGGCGTCATGCGCACGAGGCGCTGGAACGCCAGTTCGGCCGCCGCCGGGTTCTTTGCGGCTAGCAGGGACTCTCCATACCGGTACAGCGCTTCGGGGTCGTTGGCCGCCCCCGACGCGGCGCCGGCGGACAGGAGCACGCCGAGCGCGAGGGCGGTGCACAGGCCGGCGGAGGCGAAGAGACCGGGCCGCTTGCGTCCCCGCGGGCGCCGCCGCCGCGCGCTTGCGCGGAACGAGTCCATGGACGCGCTCGGGATGGACATGGGGTGGAAAGGGAGAAGGGCACCCTCCCCCTGGAGGATCAGGTGCCGCCGCGGGCCTTGACCCACTGGGACGGCGTGTAGGTCTTGAGCGCGAGGGCATGCACCGCGCCGCGCATGGCGTCGCCGAGCGCTTGGTAGACCATCTGGTGGCGCTCGACGAGCGATTTGCCCTGGAAGAGGTCGGACACGACCAGCAACTGGTAGTGCTCGCCGTCTCCCTGGGGGTTGTCGAGCTGGATCGTCGCGCCCGGGAACCCCTTGTCCAGCAGCACTTGCAGCTCGTGAATCGGCATCATCGTCGCATCGCCGGCAAGTCGGGGCCTGCTGTGTGGAGTACGGTGCGCTGAGTACTGCGTGCGCCGGAGTCCAGAGACCCTCGTGCTAGGTTCGCATTCCTGAAATCAAGTTAAATACGGATTCGCAACCGCGCAAACGCCAACTGCGGAACCGCGGATGACGACAGGGACCAGGAACCGGGCAAGAGCTAGAGCCTCGTTCGTTGCGATTCATCCATTCGCTCTTCGGTTCAAAGTCCCTAGCATCCGCGAAATCCGCGGTACGTAGTTTGGTCATCCAGTATAGCACACGCACGGCGAAGCTGCGCGAGCCGGATCGGGCCTCTACAAGCGCTCGTTCTTCTTGAGCGAATCTTCGGCCTGGCGCCGGCGGAACGCCTCCAGCTTGTCCGCCAGGGCGGCATCGGACGTGGCGAGGATCTGCAGGGCAAGCAGCCCGGCATTGCGGGCGTTTCCAATTGCCACGGTCGCCACGGGAACTCCGCCGGGCATCTGCACGATGGAATAGAGGGAGTCCAGGCCGCGCAGTGCCGCGGTCTGCACCGGCACGCCGATCACCGGCAGGATGGTGTGGGCCGCCGTCATGCCCGGCAGGTGCGCCGCGCCGCCCGCCCCTGCAATGATGACCTTCAGCCCCCGCGAGCGCGCCGTGCGCGCGTAGTCGGCCATCGCATCCGGCGTGCGGTGGGCCGAGACGATGCGCAGCTCGTGGGCGACCCCGAACTCCTCGAGCACGCGGGCGGCCTCGCGCATCGTCTCCAGGTCCGAATCCGAGCCCATGATGATGCCCACTTCAGGCTTGCCCATGGCCTTGCTCGCTTGGATGAGTCGACTGCGGCGCAACGGACCGTCCGCCGTCACAGCATGAGGGCCGCGTCCACGGCGAGCGCCTCCCTCAGGCAGGCGTCCGCGTCCTCGCCCACGACGGTTACGTGACCCAGCTTGCGGCCGATCCGGCTCTCGGCCTTCCCGTAAAGGTGGAGCTTCGCCCGGCCATGGCTCAGGGCGGCCGCCAAGCCGTCCAGCCGCACGGGCCCTTCCCGGCGCCCGAGCAGGTTCACCATCGCCGCGGCGGGTACGATCAGGTCCGGGTCGCCCAAGGGCCAGCCCAGCACCGCGCGCACGTGGTTCTCGAACTGGGAGGTCGCGCACGCCTCGATGGAATAGTGTCCCGTATTGTGGGGGCGGGGCGCCAGTTCGTTGATGAGCACGGCGTCCTCGGGCCCGAGGAACATCTCCACGGCCACGATCCCCACCGCGCCCACCGTCCCGGCCGCCGCGCGGGCCAGCTCGGCGGCCAGGGCGCCGGTTCGGCCGTCCACCCGCGCCGGGGCGAGCACCCACTTGCAGACGTGGCGCTCCTGCCGGCTCTCGACGACCGGATAGGTGCGCATCTCGCCGCCGCGGCCCCGCACGACCAGCGTCGCCAACTCCGCCCGGAACGGCACGTGGCGCTCGGCGTAGAGCGTGCGCGCGGGAAAGCCCAGCTCCTCCATTGCGGGGCCGACCTCCTCCGGCGCGTGCACCGTGCGGTTGCCGTATCCGTCGTAGGCGTCGCGTCGCGCCTTCAGCAGGAACGGATAGCCGAACTCGCGTCCGCAGGCCAGCGCATCCGCCGGCTCGGCCACGGGCGCAAACGGCGCGACCGCGAGTCCCGCGCGGGCAAGCACCTGCTTCTGCACCAGCTTGTCCTGGATGTGGGCGACGGCGGCCGCGCCGGGATGCACCGGCTTTCCCGCCGCTTCGAGCCCGGCGAGCACTTCCGCGTCGATGAACTCGTTCTCCAGCGTGACCGCGTCGCATGCCCCCGCGAAGCGGCGCACGGCCTCGGCATCCTGCCAGCGGCCGACCCACTCCAGCGGCGTGACCTGAGCGGCCGGCGAGCCGGGCGCCGCATCGAGGATCGCCACCCGCACGCCGAGGCGCTGGGCCGCCTGCGCCGTCATGCGCGCGAGCTGCCCGCCGCCCAGGATGCCCAGAGTAACAGAAGAGGATGGCATCGCCGGGCGCTCGGATCCGCGCTGAAGGGATCTAGGTCATGGGGCCGCGGAGCGCCTTCCGCTCCCGGACACGGCAGACCGTGCTCGCCCGCATGCCTAGCACGACGGGGAGGGGCAAATGCACGGGCGCGACGGCATGCCTGAACACATCTGCCCCACGTTCATCATCGCCCCGCAATGGCGTCAGGGCAAGCCGTTACGGCGCATATGGCGCGAAAAAAAGAAGAACGGGTAAGCAGCCATGCTCGCGCGAGAGGTAAGCACTCTCTGGTCGCCCTGCCGCCATGCGGCTTGCCTCTGTCGCGGCGGGTGCCGATCTGGTAAGCAAGCACCTTTCCCGGCGCCCTGTTTCCCCCTCCCCGCACGAAGGGGAGGGGGAGGGGTGGGGTGCCGAAGAGACCTTTTTCAGCCAGCGGACACATGAAAGTCGGCATCGTCGGATTTCCCGGCTCGGGCAAGACCACCATCTTCAACGCGCTCACCGGCCAGAGCGCGCAGACGGGCGTGCCCGCCAAGGGCAAGGAGAACCTGGGCGTCATCAAGGTGCCCGATCCGCGCATCGACAAGCTGGCCGAGCTGCACGCCTCGAAGAAGCGCGTGTACGCGGAAATCGCGTTCGTGGACGTGGCGGCCGCGGGCGGAAGAGCGGGGCGGCCCGACGCCGGACCGGCCAAGGGCGGCGGGCTCGATCCGCAGGCGCTCGCCGCGATGCGCGAGTGCGACGCGCTCGTCGTCGTGGTGCGGGCGTTCGCCAACCCGCTGCTCGCGACGGCGCCGGACCCGGTGCGGGAGCTGGGCGGATTCATGGCGGAACTGCTTCTGAGCGACCTGGCGCCGCTGGAGAACCGCAAGGACCGCATCAAGAAGGAAGCGGGACGGGACGCGGAGAAGGCCCTCATCGACCGCTGCATGGCGCACCTGGAGGCGGAGCAATCCCTCGGCACGCTGGCGCTGTCTCCCGAGGAGCTTCGCCAGCTGATGGGCTTCGGCCTCCTCACGCTCAAGCCGCTGCTGGGCCTGCTCAACCAGGAAGAGGCGGACTTTCCCAACGGCATTCCGGCGGACGTACAGAAGGCCGCCCAGGCCCTGGGCCTGGACCTGATGGCGATCAGCGGGAAGATCGAGATGGACATCGCGGCGCTGCCGCCGGGGGAGCAGCCGGAATTCCTCAAGGCGCTCGGCCTCGAATTCTCCGCGCGGGACCGCTTCATCCAGCGCGTCTACGCGAAGCTGGAGCTGATCAGCTTCCTCACCACGGGCCCGGACGAGAGCCGCGCCTGGCCCATCCGCCGCGGCACGACCGCCCACCGCGCCGCCGGGCGCATCCACTCCGACATCGAGCGCGGCTTCATCCGCGCGGAGGTGATCGCCTGCGAGGAGCTAGTCGCGCTCGGCAACGAAAAGAAGGCGCGCGAGGCGGGCAAGCTGCGCCTGGAGGGCAAGGAGTACGTCGTCAAGGACGGCGATGTGATCGAGTTCCGCTTCAACGTGTAGGCGCCGGCGGAAACCGCGCTTGCGGCAGTAGGAATAGCCGGCCGCCCGCCGCATCGAGCACGCGGCCCCATGTTCCCGGATAAGAGCACCATTCCGGATCGAGGAGCGCCCGCCCGAGGCCGGAAGGATGCCCCGGGCAGGGCAATGGAACTAGGCAGGCTGGTGGCAGACCGCCTCCACGTTGTTGCCGTCCGGATCGAAGACGAAGGCGCCATAGTAGTTGGCGTGATAGTCGGACCGGATGCCGGGCGCGCCATTGTCCTTCCCGCCGGAGGAGACGGCCGCCTTGTAGAAGGCGTCCACGGCGGCACGGTTCTGGGCGGCCAGGGCGACATGAGCCTTCCCGGGCGCCTTGCCCTGGCTCAGCCACAAGCCCGGGATCGCGGCGCCCTTGGCCCCGATGCCCACCGTCGCATCCTTATCGTACTGCACCGTCAGGCCCAGCGGCCCGAGCGCGGCGGCATAAAAGCGCTTGCTTGCGCTCACGTCCTTCACGCTGAGCTGGATGTGGTCGAACATAACGTTCTCCTCGTGGGTGGATGCACTGCGGACAATGAGCGGCGCGGCATAGACCGTGCGATGCGCCGCGTTGCGGGTTCAGTTCCTCCAGAACGGCTTGTTCAGTTCCTGGATGATCTGTGACCGGGAAAGACCCAGGTCACGCAATTCCACATCGCTCATCCAGCGGAGCGCCGCGCGGGTCCGCTCGCGCTCGCGCCAGGTGCGCAGGATTGCCGCCGCGCGCGCACCCATGAAGCGCGCGGCGCCGGTGACGCCACTCCAGCGGCTGCGCTTGGGTTTTCCGCCCAATTCGGCGAGATGGACGAAGACACCGGGGAACTTCCGGTCGAGCCATCCGGTCAGGACGTGCCGCCCAGGCCCGCTCGCGGCGGGCGCGGCGGCAACGGACTCGCCCGCCGAACGGGGACCGATGGGGGCGCGTCTATCAGCGCAGGGAACCTGGGATCGAACCGTCGTTTGAAGCGGCATGAGATGTTCTCCTGAATACCTTTCGTTTCCCTTGACCTGTGATCGAACTCACTGTCTGAACTTGGCTGCAACCGATTCGCGCGAACGCTACGCCCCGCGTTGGCCGGCCCTGCTTTTCCACGCGGGCTTGTCCGCCAGCAGCGCCTCCGCCAGGCGCGTCGCCGCCTCGGGAGTGATGCCCTGCGACTTCACGTAAAAGCCGATTTCGGTCGCCAGCACCTGCTCGTAGGGCAGCAGATTCCCCTGCGCATCCGTGCAATAGCGGCAGTAGAGGCTGGCGGGGTTCCCCAGCGCGAAGTCTTCCGGCCTTTCCATCGGCATCCCACAAGAGCCGCAGGCCGGGCATTTATCTGCCATGGTTTCTCCTTTCAGGCTTGCACCAATTGCATGAAGTGCCGCACGAGCGCGTCACCTTGTTCCGCGAGAACGGATTCGCCGGCTGCAAACACATCCCGATTCACCAGATAGTGGTGCACAAGCCCGATCCATGTATTGAACAGCAGGTGCCGCTCGAACCTTCGGGCGCGGCCCGCTTCGCGTTCGCGCTCGAGCGCCTGAAACAATCGGTGGGAAACCCATGCATGCAGAATCAGGAAGGTGCTGCGCACCTTCGGAGGCAGCAGCGGCGCTTCGGTCACCAGCCTAGCGTAGAAGGGCTCGAATTCGGACAGCGCCCGCAGGTGGGCCTCCAGCATCGCCCGCAACCCCAGGTCGCGGTCCAGCACCCTGCGGGTTTCTGTCGCAAGGCGCAGCGCGAACTCGTCGATCACGGCGATCACCAGATCGTCCCGCCTGGGGAAGTGCAGAAAGATGACTCCGTGGGACATCCCGATGGCCTTGGCGATGTCGGCGGTCGTCGTCTGCAGGATCCCCTGGCGGGAGAACAGGGC
>Ga0209415_10015594_pt1 | contig 12297 bp, 11 predicted proteins | sample PeaSoiSIISIP2007_FD_187696 | JGI IMG/M metagenome (GOLD analysis project Ga0209415, IMG submission 187696) | Peat soil microbial communities from Weissenstadt, Germany - SII-SIP-2007 (SPAdes) (version 2) | ecosystem: Environmental > Terrestrial > Soil > Wetlands > Peat | place: Germany... | reverse complement strand
CTGGCCGGGTTCATCGCGGTGCGCGTGGCGGTCACGCTGTGGCTGCGCCCGCACTACCTGAGCGCGGTCACCGTGTTCTACAAGGTGACCAGCGGCTTCACCCCGCCCGGACCCTACTGGCGGCTCACGTCGGGCATCGTGGGCCCGAACGGCCTGGCGATCGACCAGAACACGAACGCGAATGTGGTCGGCGGCATCCCCGCCTCCTACCTCCCAGCTTCGTGTACGGCGCAGAGCAGGGGTGCGTTCACTCCCCCGGCGTCCTGCACGCAGGCCCTGGCCCACTTCCGCGGGTTCCTCACCTACCAGCCCGCTGCCCGCTACTGGACGTTCCAGGGCATCGAGACCGGCATCTTCCTAGTCCTGGCCGCCGCCCTCATCGGGGTCACCGCCCTGGCGCTGCTCCGCCACGACGCCTAGGACCTGGCCCACATCGATCCGCCAACCGCAGCCGCCGGTCGTTACGATGGACGACACCCCCGCGTCTGCGGCGCTGACCCGCTGGGCCACCGAGATCGTCCCGGCGGTCCGCGAAGCGATCGCCAAGGACGCAGGAAGCTGACGGCTAAGACGTACGGGACTGTTACGGTAGGCGGCGCTTTTACGCAGGGCGTCATAGGCCTGCATCTGGCCCGTTCTGAAGAAAAAGGGTTGTCCCGGCCGGGCGACGGCGCTTACGGCACGGTCACCGGCTGGAGGACGGCGGGGCCGGGCGTGGGGTCGAGCTCGGCAGCCGCCGCGCCGGGCACCAGCCATGAAACAATGTCCGCGCAGCATGCCGAGGTGCAAGCCTGGTGAGAAAGTCGTGACGGAAGTGAAGGGGCGGCAATGGCACGGCGGATCTGCGTGACGGGGGCGAGCGGGCTGGCGGGCCGGGCGGTGGTCCGGGAACTGGCCGAGCATGGTTACGACGTGGCGGCGACCGACATCGTGGTGCACGACTACGAGATGCTGCGTGCGGACCTGACCGACTACGGGCAGGCGCTCGAGGCCCTGCGGGGCGCCGACGCGGTAGTGCACCTGGCCAACATCCCGGCCCCGGGCCTCGCCACTCCGCCGGTCACGTTCAACGCGAACATCACCATGAACTTCAACGTCTTCCAGGCCGCCGCGAGCCTGGGGCTGAGCCGGGTGGTCTGGGCGTCGAGCGAGACCACGCTGGGCCTGCCGTTCGCCGTGCCGCCGCGGTACGCGCCGGTGGACGAGGACCACTACCCGCTGCCGACGACGACCTACGCTCTGTCCAAGGTGGCCACCGAGACCATAGCCGGGCACTTCGCGCAGTGGTCGGGCATCCCGTTCGTCGCACTGCGGTTCTCCAACATCTGGACACCCGATGACTACCGCGAGTTCCCCTCGTTCTGGCCCGATGCGCAGCTCCGCAAATGGAACCTGTGGGGTTATATCGACGAACGGGACGTGGCGGCGTCCTGCCGGCTAGCGATAGAAGCTCCGGCGGAGACCGTGGCCGGGAATCCGGCCTTCATCATCGCCGCCGCCGACACCGTGATGAACCGCCCGTCGGCGGCGCTGCTGGCCGAGGTCTTCCCGGGCGTGAAGCTGACGCGTGAGGTCGGGGAGTTCGGCACGCTGCTGGCGATCGACCGGGCCCGGGAGGTGCTCAGCTTCGAACCGCGCCATTCCTGGCGCGACCACGTATCCGCCGACGCTAGATGAAGAGGGTGAACTTGAGCACGGCGTTCAGGATGTCGGCGAACAGCAGGTAGAACAGCCAGAACCCGGTGGCGAGGTGCAAGGCGCCGAGCGCCTTCTCGCCGAGGTTGCCCAGCGGCCCGATGTCCGCCTTGAGGCTGGCGAAGAAGTCGGACGCGGGGGCTGTCGCCTGCTGATGATGGTGGCGCTGGTGATTCTCACGAGTCTTCAACAACCTCGGAGCATTTCAAGAGGTTGGCTCAATTAAAACCCGAGATTCTATGCCGGTGAAAATCTGGCGGCGTAAGAGCCTGCTGATCAACGGAACCCTTGCTGTGATCCTGGTGGCGGTGGGAGTCACGTCCTACCTGGAGATACGGCCGGCCAGCAGCAGTACCGCCCTGGTGACATCGGCGGTGCAGCAAGGCACAGTGCTGGCTACCGTGTCCGCTTCCGGCACGCTGGAGGCGGCGCAGAACCTCGGCCTCAACTTCACCACCGGTGGCAAGGTGACCGCGATCGACGTCAAGGTCGGGCAGCGGGTGAACGCGGGCCAGACGCTCGCCACGGTCGATCCCACCTCCAGCAAGGACAGCATGGAGCAGGCGCAGGCGCAGTTGTCGGCCGCCGAGGCGCAGCTCAGCGCCGCGGAGCAGGGGGAGACTCCCGCGGCGAAGCAGGTGGCCAGCGATCAGGCGGCCCAGTCGCAGCAGCAGGTGCAGACGGCCGAATCAAACCTGTCGGCCGGGGAGCAGGCGGCCGACGACGACGCGACTTCGGCGGAACAGTCCGTCACGACGGCGCAGGACACCCTCGGCTACGCGCAGCAGACCCTGTCCAACAGCGAGGCGAAACTCAGCCAGGACGAGTCCGCCCTGACCTCCGCCGAGAACCAGCTGAACAGCGACGAGGTGGCCGAAGAGACCGCGTGCGCGGGCAGCACAACGAGCACGTCCGGCACGACCAGCACCTCCAGCACGTGCACGGCGGACCAGGCGGCGGTCGCGACGGACAAGACGAACGTCGCGAACGACACCTCGGCCGTGTCCTCCGACCAGTCGGCCGTGCAGGCGCAGGAGGAGACGGTGACCAACGACCAGAACACCGTCAGCGCCGCGCAGGACAGCGAGAAGACCACCGAGGATCACGACAAGGCCACGATCACCGCCGACAAGGAGGCGGTGTCCAGCGCGGAGAAGTCCTACCAGACCACGCTGGCGTCGAACACGGAGTCCGGCACGCCGAACGCGACGACGGTCGCGCAGGACGAGGCCGCCGTGACCAACGACGACATCGTGGTCCAGGAGGACCAGCAGGCCGTGACGGGCACGACGCTCACCGCGCCGTTCGGCGGCACGGTGGCCTCGATCAGCGCCGACGTCGGCCAGGTGGTGTCGAGCAGCGGCGCCGGCGGCTCCGCGGGTTCGTCCGGCTCCAGCTCCGGCTCCGGCTCCGGCTCCGGCTCCGGCTCTGGCTCCGGCTCGGGTTCCAGCTCGGGTTCCAGCGAGGCCGCGGCGACCGGCGCGTCCGGGGCCGGGACCGGGGCCGGCGGGGCGGGCACGACGAACACGGCGAGCGGCTTCATCGTGCTGACCGACCTGTCCAACATGCTGGTCCAGGCCACCTTCGACCAGACCGACGCGGCGAGCCTGCGGGTCGGCGCGGCGGCGACCGTGACGCCGGAGGGCGTGACCCCGGCCAGCGCACTGTCGGCCACCGTGGCGGAGATCGACCCGACGTCGACCACCAGCAACGGGGTCGTGGACTACGGGGTCACGCTGGGCCTCACCCAGCATGCCGCCGGGCTGAAGCCCGGCGAGTCGGTGGCCGTCAGCGTGATCACCGGTGAGGCGAACAACGTGCTGTACGTGCCGGCGACGGCGGTCACCACGTCGGGCACCTCGTCGGCCGTCGTGGTGGTCGGCGCGAGCAACACCGAGCAGACCGTGCCGGTGACCCTCGGCATCCAGGGCAGCACGGATGACCAGATCCTGACCGGGCTCACCCTCGGGGAGCACGTGCTCGCGTCGACGGCGACCGCAGGCACCGGCAGCGGCACGGGCGGTTTCCCGTTCCGCGGCGGCGGCCTGGGCGGCGGTGGCCTGGGCGGCGGCCTGGGCGGCGGCGGCCGGGGATGACGCGACCACTGCCCCGGCGCGCGGCCGGGCCCCCGCCCGAAGCAGACCAGCCCCCGGCGCAGCCGGAGCCGGTGATCCGGCTCATGTCCGTCGTCAAGACCTACGGCACGGGCGAGGCGGCGGTGCAGGCGCTGCGCGGGGTGACCCTGGACGTGGTGGAGCGGGACTACGTGGCGGTCATGGGCGCGTCCGGCTCCGGCAAGTCGACGATGATGAACATCATCGGCTGCCTGGACGTGCCCAGCGAAGGCCAGTTCCTCATCGACGGCATCGACACCAGCTCACTGGACGAGCAGCAGCTCGCGGTGGTGCGCAACCGCAAGATCGGGTTCGTGTTCCAGGCGTTCAACCTGATCCCGCGGATGACCGCGCTGGCGAACGTGGAGCTGCCGCTGTCCTACGCGGGCCTGCGGGGGGCGGAGCGCCGGCGCCGGGCGGAGGCGGCGCTGTACCTGGTCGGGCTGGCCGGGCGGATGCACGCTCAGCCCCAGCAGCTTTCCGGCGGCCAGCAGCAGCGGGTCGCGGTCGCCCGGGCGCTGGTGACGGCCCCGTCCCTGGTCCTCGCCGACGAGCCGACCGGCAACCTGGACACCAGGGCCAGCCACGACCTGATGGACGTGCTGGACCGGCTGAACGCAGCCGGGCGCACGATCGTGCTCATCACGCACGAGGCCGACGTGGCCGCGCACGCCAAGCGGGTGATCGGGGTCCAGGACGGCCGCATCGTGGCCGACCGCCGCGTGATCGAGCCCGGCGCGCTCCCGCCGCTGCTCGGCCAGCCGGTCTACGGGTCGGTGCGGCCGTGAGCCCGGCGCAGGTCCTCCGGTTCGCGCTGGCCGGGCTGGCCGCGAACAAGCTGCGGTCGGCGCTGACCACGCTGGGCATCCTGATCGGCGTCGGGTCGGTGATCCTGCTGGTCGCGGTCGGCAACGGCTCCTCCCAGTCGGTGCAGAACGCCATCTCCTCCCTGGGCGCCAACGCGATCACGGTGCTGCACACCGAGGGCGGGTCCGGCCCGACGTCGAGCACGACGGCGTTCGCGGAGCCGCAGAACCTCACCACGGCGGACGGGCAGGCCCTGGCCCAGGCCCCGGGGGTGGCGAGCGTCTCGCCGGCGGTGTCCACCTCGGTGACGCTGAGCTACGGGGCCAGCAGCGACACGGCCAGCCTGACCGGCACGTACCCGAGCTACTTCCCCGCCGAGGACGACACGCTCGGCGCCGGGTCGTCCTTCACCACCCAGGAGGTAAACACGGCGCAGGACGTCGTGGTCCTCGGCAGCGAGGCGGCGAGCGACCTGTTCGGCACCGCGAACCCGGTGGGGAAGAGCGTGCTGGTCACGGGCGTCCCGTTCACGGTCGTCGGTGTGCTCGCCACGAAGGGCGCGAGCGGCCTGACCAGTGCGGACAACACGGCGGTCGCTCCGCTGACCACGGTGCAGGACGCGCTGACCGGCTTCGGCACGCTGAACGACATCGTCGTGCTGGCCACGTCGGCCGCGGTGGTCGACACCGTGGAGGGCGAGATCACCTCGATCCTGGACCGGCGCCACCACGAGACCGCCGCCGACGCCGACTTCGAGGTCCTCAACGCGTCCACCTTGCTGTCCACCGCTTCGTCGACCGCGCACACGTTCACCGTGCTGCTCGGCGCGGTCGCGGCGATCTCGCTGCTGGTCGGCGGCATCGGCATCACGAACATCATGCTGGTGACGGTGACCGAACGGACCCGCGAGATCGGCATCCGCAAGGCCATCGGGGCCACGCCGGGTGTGATCCTGGCCCAGTTCCTGACCGAGGCCACCCTGCTGTCGATGATCGGCGGGGCGCTGGGCGTCCTGGCCGGGATCATCGGCACCCGGTTCACCATCGTCGGGGTGAAACCCGTCACGGTGCCGCTGTCGATCCCGCTGGCGTTCGGTGTCAGCGCGCTGATCGGCCTGTTCTTCGGCGGCTTCCCCGCTAACCGCGCGGCCGGCATGCGCCCCGCTGACGCCCTGCGTTACGAGTGATCGGACACGGACATGTCACAGGCAGAAGAAGAAGAGCCCGGCCACGACAACGACAACGGCGTCGGTGATCTGCTCGACCTGCTGTCGAGCCCACTCGATGACGGTGATGACCTCACCGTCGTGCTGACCAGGCGGCCGCGGGCGAAGCTGCCTTCGCTGACGCTGGTCCTGGCCGCGGTCGTCGTGGCGAGCGCCGGCTTCCTCGGCGGCGCCCTGGTCGGCAAGCACTACGGCAGTTCCAGCTCCGGCAACCTGGCCGCCGCGTTCAGCCGGCTCGCTGGCGCCCGTGCGAGCGCGACCGCGAGCGCCGGCTCTGGATCCGGCGGCACCGGCTCCGGCTCGGGGTTCGGTTTCGGCGGCGGCCGGGGCGGCACGTTCGGCGCGGGCAACGCCACGATCGGCACGATCAAGCTCATCGACGGCCGCACCGTCTACGTGCAGACGACCGCGGGCGACATCGTCCAGGTGGCGACGTCGGCGGGGACGAAGGTCACGATCAGCTCCGCCGTCCCGGTCAAGGACCTCCAGCCTGGCGAGACGGTCATCGTCGAGGGCAGCAAGAACTCCAGCGGCGCGATCGCCGCCACCAGCATCAGCCAGGCCAGCCTCGGCGGCTAGCTTCCTACGACCATCCAGGAGATCACATGAACGGCGGTACCACCCTGCGCCGGTTCCTCATCCGCGGGGCGCTGCCCGTGCTGGTGGCGACGCTGACGCTGGCTGGCTGCGGTGGCAGCGGCAGCAGCAACGCCGGGGCCACGTCTACGACCAGCGCCAGCGCCACCGCGACGGCGTCCGCCCGGCTGAGCGCGTTCCAGGCGTGCCTGAAGCAGCACGGCGTCACGATCGGGCCAGGGCAGTTCGGCGCCCGGCCGCGCGCATCCTTCTCGCCGAGCGCCTTCCCGACCAGATCACCACGTCCGCGCCCATCCTTCTCCGGCCGCGACTCGGCCGCGTTCAAGGCGTGTGCCAAGTATGCCCCGGCCGGCCTCGGCGGGGGATTCGGCCGCACGATCAGCAGCTCGGCCCTGGCGGCCTTCAAGAGCTGCCTCGGTCAGAACGGCGTCAAGGTCACCGGTACCACCGCAGGCGCCATCCTGGCCGAGCTCCGCAACAGCACAGGGAAGACCGCGGCCGCGGTCAAGACCTGCCGGGTGCTCCTCCAGCCGGCCGCCCCCACCCCCAGCCCCGAGAGCCAATAGGATCCGGGAAACCGAAGTCGCGCCGATACCGCCATGGCAGGTCACGCGTCACCCGCCAGGGGTGAGGATGAGCCCCTCGGGCCGGCCGTGAGGATATCCACGCTCAGCGCCAGGATCCACGCCGGGAACACCAGCTCCGCCCAGGGTGATATCCCGATGCCGATCAGCAGCACCAGCGCGCTGACCAGCCCGGCCAGCATGAGCCACCGGGACACGATCTGGGTGCGGCGGGCGATGGTCACGGTGGTGAGCGTGAACACGGCCGCCATCCGCATCGAGTAGACGTTCAGCAGGCTCGTGGTGATATTGCGGGCCAGCGCCAGGGTGCCCGTGTCGGGCAGGCCGACCGACGCGGCGGCGATCACGCCGCCCGATACCGCTGCGGCCACGAACAGCATGGCGACGAACAGCAGGCCGCTGCCGAGAAACACGCTGGCGAAGAACCGGTCCTCACGTTCGCCAACCCGGTCCCGTATCACCCCGATGAACCAGAGGAAAGCGATGCCGGCGAACGGGATGAAGTTCAGCGCGACGGCCACCGCGGCTCTCTTCCCCGAATCGGTCAGCCACGCGCCAGTGCCCCCGGGGCTGGCTGGGACGGAGATCCTGAGCAGCACCAGCGCGGTGGCCATGAGCACGGAGAAGATGATCCCGGCGACCGCCGCCGCCCGGGGAGTCCGGAGCGGGCTCCCGCTCCGGAGCGGACCTTGGTCCAGCACGTCCTCGGTCATGGCTTCCTCCCGCAGCGGGCCGGATCACGGCAGCCCTCATGGCAGCCTGCCGTCTGCTCCGGCGGGGCGCCCCCCTCGCGGCGGGTGATCTGCCGTCCGGCCCGGCGGCCGATAGGTTGAGGGTGTCCCTGGGTGGCCGCCCGGTGGGTGCCTGGTATTAACTATAATTTCGGTGAGAATAGGAGAGAAAGGACCCCTGATGCTGCTGCCATGGCCCGAGCGTGGCGCCGTCGCGGTCCGGCCGCCGGCGGCCGGGCCCGGGTACTGGGCCGGGGCGCCCTGCGCGGCGGCCGGTGACGGGGAGGTCTTCCTGGCGTACCGCCTGCGCCGCCCGGCCGGGCGGGGGCGCGGCTACGCGGTGATGGTGGCCGGCGCCGCGGACGGCGAGAGGTTCGAGACGCTGCTGAGCATCGGCAAGCACGAACTGGCCACCGAGTCACTGGAACGGCCCGCCCTGGTCCGCACGCCGGAGGGACGGTGGCGGCTGTACCTGAGCTGCGCGACGTTCGGGACCAAGCACTGGCGGGTGGAGATGGCCGAGGCCGCGCACCCCGGCGAGTTCGACGTCCGGCGGCGCGAGGTCATCCTGCCGGGGGACGCCAAGACCGGCGTGAAGGACCCGGTGATCCGGTACCACGAGGGCCAATGGCACCTGTGGGCGTCGTGCCACCCGCTGGCCGACCCGCTCCAGGCCGACCAGATGACCACCGAGTACGCCACCAGCCCGGACGGCCTGGCCTGGACGTGGCACGGCACCGCGCTCAGCGGGACGCCGGGCCAGTGGGATGCCCGAGGCGCCCGGGTGACCGCGGTGATGTTCGGCGCGGAGACGGTGACGGCCTACTACGACGGCCGCGCGAGCGCGGCGGAGAATTTCGAGGAACGGACCGGGGTGGCCACGGGCACGGACCCGTCGGCGCTCACCACGGTGGGCGATGGCCCGGTGGCGTTCTCGCCCCACCTCGGCGGCGGCCTGCGCTACCTGGACATCGTGCCGCTGCCCGGCGGGCGGCACCGGCTGTACTACGAGCTGACCGGGCCGGACGGATCGCACGCCCTGGTCACCGAGCTTCGCTGACGACCGGTCATGAGCTGCCTGGCGCTCAGACCGGGCGGCCGTTCCTGGCCTGGCCCTGCCCGGCGGGCCGGGAGCCAACCATACCGCCGGAGCGCTCCCGCGGCCGCACCCAATCGCGGAAGTCCTCGCCGAGGACGCGTTCCAGCAGCTCGATGTCTGACTCGAAGCGCGGCAGGAGTTCCTGGCGCTGCTCCCAGCTCAGCGGCTGGCGCTCCCGGCTGTGGCGCTGCAGGAACCGCTCGAGCGGGCCGGTCAGGGTGGCGGCGGTCAGGCCGGGGACCCGGCTGCCCACCGCGCTGCCCACCGCGCTGCCCGCCCGCTGGGCCAGCGACCCGGCCCGGTGGGCCAGCGTGGGCTCCGGGTGGGACGTGACGTTCTGCCGCGGTATCTCGGTCAGCACGCCGGTCTCGATGCCCAGGAACGCGCAGATCCGGTCCAGGGTCTGCGCCGGCTCGTCGACCAGGCGCCGGTAGCGCAGGACGAGCACCTGCTCGCGCGGGAACAGCGTGAACAGGTACTGGAGCTGCTCGCCGTAGCGGCCGAGCCCGACGTAGTGCCAGAAGCTGGCCCAGCCCGCCGCGATCCGGCGCTCCTCCTCGCCGCAGGCCCGGACGAAGTCCGCGATCGGCTCCAGGCCCGCCGACCACAGGTGGGTCCAGTTGGAGTGGGCGCGTTCGATCGGGTCGCGGACGATCACGATCAGAGCGGCCCCGGGGATCTGGTCGCGGATCCGGCGCATCGCGGCCCGGTCGTACAGGTAGAGCGGAGTCGACTCGCCGCGCAGCGTGCCGGGCGGAGCCGGCTCGAACAGGGCCTCGTAGTCCGGCCGGCGCCAGACGTGCTCCCGGTAGGTCAGGGCGTCCCCCGGTCCGCCCTTGGCCGGGGGCGGGCCGTCGGTCAGGAAAAACTTCGGCTCCTTGATGGCCGACAGGTAGAGCCCGGGGTGTTCGGACAGCGCGGTGTGCAGGGCCGTGGTGCCGGCCTTGGGGGCACCGATGACCAGGAAGTCGGGCATCGCCACGGGGCCTCCAGGGGCAGATCAATAGCCATATTTTTGGCTAGAATAGTTGGATATAGCTCTCACGGCTACTTGTACCCGGGCGGGCGCCATCCATTCCCCGGCGCTTGGCGGGGATGGGGAGGGTGAGCCACCGATTCGTTCGGTATAAAAAGGATGATTACGGCGGTCCCGGTTCATCAACGACGGTCACCAGAGAGCGGAGCCCGAGATGACAGACGTCGCCACGCCGGAGTACACCGGGCTCGAAGCCGACGCGATCGGGGTGACAGAAGACACCGTCATCGGCATGGCCGCTTCAGCGCCGGCCGCCTCGGTCGGGCTGACCCTCGCCTTGCTGGCCGCGGCGGTCGCCTACGGCAGCGGGCCGATCATCATCCTCACCGCGATCCCCATGCTCGTCATCGCCAATGCCTACCGTCGGCTGAACATGTGGAACGCGAACTGCGGCGCCTCCTTCGAGTGGGTCGGCCGGGCGATCAACCCGTACCTGGGCTTCCAGACCGGATGGCTGATGGTGGCCGCCTACATCCTCGGCACGATCAGCGGCATCGAGGTGCTCGCGCCGACCGTGCTGGCCGCCTTCGGCTCCAGTTCGTCCAGAACCTGGGCGAACGTCGGCATCGACACCGCCCTCGGCCTGGTCATGCTGGCCATCGCGATCCTCGGCATCAAGATCACGGCGCGGACCCAGATCGGCATGGCGCTGATCGAGTACGTGATCCTGGTCGGGTTCGGGATCGCCGGGCTGGTCTTCGTGCTCGGCCACGGCCACGGCTCCTACCACGCGACCAGCGGCTGGCTCAGCCCGACCGGGGTGGGCGGGGCCGGCAGCCCGGCGGCCGGCTTCCTCATCGCGGTGTTCATGTTCACCGGCTGGGACGGCGCGATCTACGTCAACGAGGAGACGACGCGGCGGCGTACCAACCCAGGCAAGGCCGTCATGATCGCGGTCGGGTTGCTCGCGGTGATCTACACGCTGGCCACGGTCGGCCTGCAGGGCGTCGTGTCACCGGCCAGGCTGCAGACCAACTCCGCGTCCGCGCTGGTCTACGTGGCCCAGGCGCTGGGCGGCAGCGGGTGGGGCAAGGTGATGGCCCTGTCCGTCGCGCTGTCGGCGATCGCCAGCACCGGGGCGGGCATCGTGATCACGGCCCGGATCGTCTACAGCATGGCCGGCCAGCGGGTGCTTCCCGCGTTCCTGGGCACCGTGTCGCCCCGGTTCGCCACGCCGGCCGCGGCCAGCCTGGTGGTCGGGATGTTCGTGATCGCGATCACCTGGGTGTATCTGCTGGCCACCTCGGTCCAGACCGCGTTCACCGACGTGGTCGACGCGACCGGGCTGCTGTTCTCCGCGTTCTACATCCTCACCGCGCTGGCCACCATCGCCTACTACCGGCGCCGTGTCTTCGCCCGGCCGGGGGACCTGGTGTCGCTGGGCGTGCTGCCGCTGGGGGCGGCGGGGTTCCTCGGCTGGATCATCGTCAAGTCGATGCTGCAGGCGCCCGCGAACCAGAACTGGTCCATCCTCGGCATCGTCGTGGTGGGTCTGGTGCTGATGCTGGTCGCGCGGTTCGGGCTCAGGTCCCCGTTCTTCGGGGTCCGGCGCGAGACCGCCTCGGACTAGGCGCCAGTCTCCGGCTCGGACGGCTCGGCCGGCCCGGCCGGCCCGGACGCCTCGGACGGTGCGGCGCGGACGGCGGCCAGCAGGAACGGGAGGGCGGCCAGGACGGACAGGAGGCACAGCAGGCCGGCGACGATGTAGGGGGCGCGCAGGCCCGCCGCGTGGGCCACGAAGCCGCCGGCCAGCGCGCCGGCCGGCATCAGGCCCCAGCCCAGCATGCGGTAGACGCTGTTGACCCGGCCGAGCAGGTGGCCGGGGACGATCCGCTGGCGGAGGCTGACCGTGACCACGTTCCACATGGTGACGGAGAACCCCTGGACGGCCAGCAGCGCCGCCACCACGGCCGGGCCGGGCGCGAGGCCGATGCCGACGAACGCGGCGGCGTCGATCACCGCCGGGAGGACCAGCGAGGGCAGCAGGCCCAGGCGGCGGGTCAGCAGCGGGTTGACCAGCCCGCCGACCACGCTGCCCACGGCGCTGGCGGCCAGCAGCAGCCCGTAGCCGCGGGTGCTCACGTGCAGCGTCTGGGTGGCCAGCAGGACCAGGATGGCCTGCCCCATCTGGTTGGCGAAGTTGTAGATGCCGAGAAGGACGGCGACCACGCGGAGCAATCGGTGCCCGGCCAGCCAGCGCAGCCCCTCGGCGATCTGGGCGCGGACCCTTTCGCGCCGGGTGGTCTTCGGGGCTGGACGGGTCTTGGGCAGGGCGGACAGGAGCGCGGCCGAGCCGGCGAACGACGCGGCGTCGAGCCCGAACGGCAGCGCCGCGGCCGCGGCGAACAGCAGGCTGCCGGCCGGCGGCCCGAGGAACGACTCGCCCACGGTCAGGCTGACCTGCTGGCT
>Ga0209415_10015592_pt1 | contig 12298 bp, 9 predicted proteins | sample PeaSoiSIISIP2007_FD_187696 | JGI IMG/M metagenome (GOLD analysis project Ga0209415, IMG submission 187696) | Peat soil microbial communities from Weissenstadt, Germany - SII-SIP-2007 (SPAdes) (version 2) | ecosystem: Environmental > Terrestrial > Soil > Wetlands > Peat | place: Germany... | reverse complement strand
GTGCTCTTGGGTCTCCCAGGCAAGGAAAGCGGAACTTTCGAGGCTTGCTAAACTTTCGAGGCGCGTCCAAACAACCATTTAGAATCTGCGTAAGGTATTCTCTCAGATGGCAATTGTATGGTCAAGCACTTAATGCACGCGCCCGCCGAGCTGGACCTCGTCGAGAGGATCGCCAGGCGCGTCGCCCTGCCCAAAACGGCAGGTCTGGTGCTGGGGATCGGGGACGATTGCGCCATCTTCCGCCCGCGCGGCGCCGGGGAGGATCTGCTGTTCACCACCGACATGCTGATCGAGGACGTGCACTTCCGCCGCGACACGCATCGCGCCGCAGACGTGGGGTGGAAGGCGCTGGCCCGCGGGTTGAGCGACATTGCGGCCATGGGCGGCGAACCGCGCTTCTGCCTGCTCTCGCTGGCGCTCCCGGAGTGGGCCGGGCCGCGCTGGGTGGACGGCTTCTATCGCGGACTGCTGCGGCTGGCCGCCCGCGAGAAGACGCCGCTGATAGGCGGCGACCTGGCACGCGCGGAGAAGCTGATGTGCGACATCGTGGTCTGCGGGTCCGTGCCGCGCGGACGCGCCCTGCGGCGCGATGGAGCGCGCGCCGGGAACGCGATCTACGTCTCCGGCATGCTCGGAGGATCGGCGCGCGGGCTGGCCGGAGCCGGTGGCGCGGCACGCAAGCGGCACCTGCGTCCCGAGCCGCGGATCGCGCTCGGCCGGTTTCTGCGGTCGGATCTCGGCGCTACGGCCGCGATGGATTTAAGCGACGGGCTGTCGCTCGATCTGCATCGCCTGTGCCTGGCCTCGGGACTCAGCGCGCAGATCGGAATCCCGCCGATCTTTCCGGGGGCGACGCTCGATCAGGCCCTGGACGGCGGCGAGGACTACGAACTGCTGTTCACGGTCGCGCCACGCACTCCGGTGCCGGCGGAATTTGAAGGCCTCCCGCTGACGCGAATTGGTACCATGCGGAAAGGACGGTCGGGTCTGGTGGAATTGAGTGGTGTTCCGCTCGCTCCTCTGGGCTTCGACCACTTCCGCCACCCATGAGCTTTCCCGATCCCGCACCCGTTCGCGACCTCATCGAGGCATTCCGCCGATCGAAGACCATGTTCGCCGCCGTCTCGATGGGGATCTTCGACCGCCTCCACGAATCTCCCGCGCGGGCTCCCGATCTGGCCGCCGCGATGGACGTCAACACGGACGCGCTCGAGCGGCTGCTCGACGGCTGCGCGGCGCTCGGCCTGCTCTCGAAGCACGATGGAGTGTACGCGAACCACCCGGTGGCCGAAGCCTACCTGGTGAGCGGCAGTCCCGATTCACTCTACGGGTACATCCGATACTCCAACGAGGCGCTGTTCCCGATGTGGCGCAACCTGGAGGACGCGGTGAAGGCCGGCACGCACCGCTGGCAGCAGACGTTCGGGCTGGAGGGGCCGGCGATCTTCGATCACTTCTTCCGCACCGAAAAGGCGATGCGCGATTTCCTGCGCGGCATGCACGGCAACGGCCTGCTGACCTCCGGCAAGGTGGCTGCGGCGTTTGACCTGAGCCGCTTTCGGCGAATGGTGGACCTGGGCGGCGCCACCGGCCACCTGGTGATCGCCGCGTGCGAACGCTATCCCGAGTTGCGCGGCGTGGTGTTCGACCTGCCGCGCGCCGCGGCACAGGCGCGCGAGTACGTGGCGCTCTCGGCCGCGAGTGCGCGGATCGAGGTGGTGGCCGGCGATTTCTTTCGCGACGACCTGCCGCCGGCCGACCTGTATGCCGCCGGGCAAGTTCTCCACGACTGGTCGGAGGAGAAGATCGAGCGGCTGGTGCGCAAGGTCTTCGCAAGCCTGCCGGACGGCGGAGCGTTTCTCGTGGTTGAGAAGCTGCTCAACGAGGACGGCGTGGGGCCGGTCGGGGCGAACATGCAGTCGCTGAATATGCTCATTGTCACGGAGGGCAAGGAGCGCAGTCTGAGCGAGTACACGCGCCTGCTGCGGCGGGCCGGGTTCGCGTCGGTCGAGGGTGTTCGGACGGGGGCGTACAACGATGCGATTCTGGCGGTGAAGGGCGCGCGGGTGGGGTAGTGCCCTGTGCCACGGTGCCGGCAGGCGTCGGCATGAGTGCCCGACCCAGAGGGTACCCCGGCAGGCACGAGTGCCTGCGCCACGGCTGCGCGGCTACACTGGTACGAGGCCCACGGTATCGGCAAGAAGGACCTCAAGATCAAACGGTATTTGAACGAATGATGAAAGCGCAGACGAAGACTTTCGGTCTTTGTGTTGACAACGCCGACTACCAGGCGTCACTCATCCTCGGAAAGGTCTACCGCGTTCTTCCCGATCCGCGGGCGGCGAAAGACGATTTGGTGCGGATCGTCGATGAGAGTGGCGAGGATTATCTGTATCACCGCGATCATTTTGTATTTGTCGATTTCCCACCTGCGGTGAAAAAAAAGATCCTGGCGCTGGAGCGAACCGCGTAATCATTTAGCGCTGGAAAGCAGCACCTTTAACACGCCGCGTTGCGCCGCGCGATCGAAGGCCGCGGGGGCATCGGCCAGCGCGTAGCGGTCGGAGATCATTTCCTCCACGGGGATCAGATTGTGCTCGAGCAGCGGCAGGGCGGCTTCGAAGCGGCCGCAGCGCGACCCGACCAGCGTGATCTCGTTGACGATGATCGGAGCGGTGTCGATTCCCACCGTACCGTGCAGCGTCGACTTCAGGATGACGGTGCCGCGAGGCCGCACCATGGCGGCGGCGGTGCGAAGACCCTCCGGGTTGCCGGTCGCGTCTACCACCCAGTCGAAAGCGGCCACGGGCAATTTCCCGTCCGAGACCTCGGTCGATACGCCGGCCGCGGCGGAGATGCGGAGCTTCTCCGGGTGCCGTCCGAACTGGCGGACCTGGTAGCCGTGTGCGTGGAGAACGAGCGCGATCAGCAGCCCGAGTTTGCCATCGCCCAGCACCGCGACCTCCGCTCCGCAGGGGATCGCGACTTGGTCGAGGATCTCGCAAGCCGCGGCCAGCGGCTCGGTGAACACGGCGCGCTCCAGGGGCACGGCTTCGGACAGCACGTGCAGGTTGCGCTCGGGCAGCGTGAGGAACTCGGCGAAGGCGCCCGCGTGCTTCACGATTCCGAGCACGGTGCGGTGCGGGCAGTGGCGGCCGAGCCCCTTGCGGCACCAGTCGCAATCGGCGCACGCCAGGTTGATCTCGCCGACTACGCGCTTGCCGACCAGGGAGGGCGTGTCCGCCGCCACCACCTCGGCGACGAATTCGTGTCCGGGGGTGCCGGCGAATCCGTAGTAGCCGCGCTGCAGCTCGAGATCCGTATTGCAGATGCCGGCCACCAGCAGGCGCAGCAGTGCGAAGCCTTCGGGCCGTTGCGGCATGGGAGCCTCGCGCACCGTCACCGCGCCGTTTTCCAGGTGGACTGCCAGCATCCTTTCATCATAGGGCCTCTTATAATAGAAGCTTCATGCCAGCGGAACTTGCCTGTTTCGAGGAGCGCTGCCGCGCGCGCTTCGCGATCACCGAAGTCATCTACAATTGCCCGAAATGCGGAGGGCTTCTGGAAGCCGTCTACGGAAAGCCCGAGCAATCCACGGCTGAGCTGCAGACCATCTGGCGCAACCGGCGCACTTCCAACGCTCCGCTCGACCAGAGCGGCGTGTGGCGATACCGCGAGTTCCTGCCGTTCCTGGCCGACTACAGCCGCGTGGTGACGCTGCGCGAAGGGAACACGCCGCTGCTCAATGCGCCGCGGGCCGCGCAGTACGGCGGTCTGGATCGGCTGGTATTCAAGCACCAGGGGTTCAATCCGACGGGCTCGTTCAAGGACAACGGCATGACCTGCGGGGTGGCGCAGGCGCTGCGGCTCGGGATGACGCGAGTGGCGTGCGTCTCCACGGGAAACACGTCGGCATCCATGGCGGCATACGCTAGCGCGGCCGGATTGCAGCCCATCATCTTTCTGCCGCACGGAAATATTTCGTTCGGCAAGCTGGCGCAGGCGCTGGAATACGGCGCGCACACGCTGCAGGTGGAAGCCAACTTCGACCAGATTCTGGCGCTGGTGCGGCGGCTCGCCGAGGAGTTGGGCATCTACCTGTTGAACTCCGTCAACCCGTTCCGCATCGAGGGGCAGAAGACCATCATGCTGGAGATGATGGACCAGCGCGACTGGCGCGTGCCGGACTGGGTGGTGCTGCCGGGCGGCAACCTGGGCAACACGTCGGCGTTCGGCAAGGCGTTCCGTGAGATGAAGGAACTGGGGCTGATCGGCCGGCTTCCGCGGCTGGCGGTGATTCAGGCCGAGGGGTCGGCGCCGTTCTACAATCTGATGCGCGCTCGGGACCAGTCGCGGTTGAACGCGATCGAGCATCCGCAAACCTTGGCCACGGCCATCAAGATCGGCGACCCGGTGTCGTGGCCGAAGGCCCGGCTCGAAGTGAGCGTCTCGGGAGGCACGGTGGAGACGGTGACGGAGCAGGAGATCGCAGATGCCAAGGCGACCATCGGCCGGTGCGGGATTGGCTGCGAGCCGGCCTCGGCGACCACGCTCGCGGGGATTCGCAAACTGACTGCCGCAGGAACGATCGCAAAGGATGCGGACGTGGTCGCGATTCTTACCGGAAATGTTTTGAAGGACCAGGACTACACGTATCAATACCACCAGGGGGAGCTGAAGACACTGGAGGGCGTGCCGATTGCGCCGAACTTCGGCAATCCTCCGGTGGTGGTGCCATACGATTTGAATCGTATCACAGACGTGTTGAACGGCTTGCCCTCGTAACATTTTGCCCCCCATCGTGTTTACGCTGATAAAGCTAATGCGCCTCGCGCTTGCCCTCGTGCTGGGTCTGTCCGCGGCACACGCCCAGATGTGCGTGCCCGTACGTATCCTGCCGGTTGGCTCAGTCTCCGGTACGCTCGACAATTCGAGCTGCCTGCTCCCCGACGGCACGTCGTACGCCTCGTACCGGCTGGATCTTCCGACGCGCGGTCAATTCCAAATCAACCTCACTGCCGCCAATGCGAGCCTGATTCTGCGCGACGGCACGGGCGCCGGAATCGCTTCGGGGACCAGCATTCAGCGCGCGGTCGAGGCCGGCAGCTACACTCTGCTGGTGAATGCCCCTACGCCGGGCGGAGGCCCCGCGGCATACTCGGTGCAGACGGCGTTCACCGCCGAAACCGGCATGATGTGTACCAGCTTCCCCAATGCCGGCTTGAACCAGGCGACGGCGGGCACGCTGGGCGCATCGGGCTGCATCGCGCCCGACGGCACTCCCTACGAGGGATATTTCGTGACCACTTTGGGATCGGGCACCCTGACCGTTTCGGTCTCCAGCCCGGATTTCACCCCCGCCCTGACCGTGCGCGACGATGACGGATACCCACTCGGCTCGGATGCCGCGCAGGTTTCGGTTGCCGTAGACGGTGACAATCAGTACGAAATCGTGGTGGCTGGGACCGCCGCCCAGACCGGATCGTACCAACTGACCACCAGCTTCGTGCCGGACGACAGCGAAACCTGCCGCCCGATGAAGACCTTCACCGATTCCGGAAGCGACAGCGCTTCGATCACCGCCGACAGTTGCACGACCACGATTCCCCAAAGCAGCGACCTGACTTATTACAACTACTACAACTTTACGGTTCCCGCGGCGGGACTGGCCGATGTGACCGCCTCCAGCACCGACTTCGGCGCGACTTTGAGCCTGCTGGACGATGGCGGGAACGTGCTGGCCATCGATACCCTCGGCTCCGGACCCAACCAGTCGGAGATCCGGATGCAACTGAGCCCGGGCAACTATACCGCCCAGGTGATCAGCTCCATATCCGCCGGCGGCGCGTACCAGTTCAGCTATCAGTTCACGGCCGGTCCGCCGCAGCCCTGCGTGCCGGTGGCAGCCAACCCGGGCGACGCGCTGGCGGGCTCGCTGGGGGCTTCGAGTTGCCGCACCACTCTCGGATTGGCCGATCTCTACAGCTTCACTCTGGCCGCCGCAGGAACACTGAATATCAGCCTGAATGCGATCGGCTTCAGCAGCCTGCTGGCCATACGCGATGCCAAGGACAACCTGGTGGTGTCGTACCAGGACGTCGAAGGACTGGGGGTCTCGGCACTCACGGCGGATCTGCCGGCGGGCACTTACACCATCGTGGCCGCTGCCGCTTCCGGTTCGGGAGGCTACCAGGTGACGCCGCAGTTCACGGCGCACGCGATCACCCCGTGCAGCTACGTCCAGGCGCTGGATATCAACGGCGGCTACATCCAGAAGCTGGGGCCGGGCAGTTGCCGCGGCGGCAATGGCCAGCCGGTGGACCTCTACCAGTTCACCTTGCCCTCGGATGGCGTGGTGGCGGCCTTCATGACCTCGAGCGAAGTGGACGGGTTTCTCACGCTGGTGGACAGCGCGGGCAATTTTCTGCGCAGCGACGATAACAGTTATGCCGTGAACGACCCGCTGATCGTGCAATTCCTTTCCGCGGGCACTTACCAGTTGGCCGCCCGCGCTGCCGGGAGCACCGTGGGCGGGTACTACGAAGTGGATCTGCGGACGGTGCCTGGGCCGCGGCCGCCGTTTTGCGCGTCCAGGGGCCAACTGGCAGTTGGCGGGAGCATCAACGGCACGCTCACGGTTGCGGCTTGCCAGTACATCGATGGCACGTTTGCCGGTCTTTACCAGATGGTCCTGGCGAGCGACACCACCATCGATCTGCGTCTCGACTCGAGCGATTTCGACGCGTACCTGGTGCTGTTGGACGCGAAGGGCAACGTGGTGGATCAAGACGACGACAGCGGCGGCGGTACCAATGCGCGGTTGAACGAGTTGCTGGCCGCGGGGACTTACTACGTGGTGGCCAAGCCCTTCAGCGGGTACACGAGCGTGGGCGGGTACACGCTCTCGCTGGCGGGGCAGTAGGGGTGGCACAGGCATTCCTGCCTGTGTTGGTTTGCGAAAGGGTTGAAAAGCAACACAGGCAGGAATGCCTGTGCCACCGGAGCGATAATAGAACCGATGGCCACGGATACGGTTTGTCCGAAGTGCGGCGGCACGGGCTTTATTATTGTCGAGGGGGCGCACGTTACGGGCGCGAAGCGGTGCGACTGCGGTTCCAAGGGCCGCGCCGGCCGTATGGAAGAGCGGGCGCAGATTCCGCCGCTCTACCGCAATGCCAGCTTCGAGAACTTTGTGGTGCCCGGTCCCGACAACCCGATTGCCCGCAGGGATCTCACCAACGTTTTGCTCACCGTGAAGAACTACGTGCGCGACTTTCCCACCGATGCGCGCCCCGGTTTGCTGCTGATCGGCGAGCCTGGCACGGGCAAAACGCACCTGGCCGTGGCCGCCATGCGCAGGGTGATCGAGAAGGGGTTCGAATGCCAGTTCTGCGACTACCAGAATCTGCTGGACCGCATACGCTCGGGCTACGACCCCAGCTCCAATTCCTCCGACAAGGAAGCCTATCGGGTGGCGCTCGACACCGAAGTGCTGGTGCTCGACGACCTGGGCGCGCACCGCGTCACCGATTGGGTGGAAGACACCGTGACCTCGATCGTCACGTGGCGCTGCAACCAGCGCAAGCCGCTGATCGCCACCACCAACCTGCCGGATGGAGAAGCCGGAAGCCCGGTGGTCGAAAAATCGGTTCTCGGCAAGCCCGAATACAGAATTACTTTGGCGGAGCGTATCGGAGCGCGCGCCCGCTCGCGTCTCTTTGAGATGTGTACCGTCATCCGAATGCCCCTGGTAGAAGACTACCGCCTGCGAAAGGCGCGGACTTTTTGATGCGCCGGCTCGCTCTCTTGTTGATCCTGGCATGTGTGTCACTGGCGGCCCCCGCATCCAAGTCCGAATACGTGCAGGCGGTGGAATTCCCCTACTACCTCTATCCGCGCGCGCTGTGGGAGCGCGAGTTGGTCTGGCTCAAGACCATCGGGGTGCGCACGGTGGAATTCTCGATCCCGTGGAACTGGCACCAGGTGGAGCCCGGGGAATTCGATTTCACCGGGCGCACCAGCCCGCGGCGGGACCTGATGGCGTTCATCCGCCTGCTGCGCAGACTCGACTTGCGCGCCTGGGTGCGTCCGCTGCCGCCGGTCCCGCAGTGGAGCAGCAGCGGAAACCCCGCGCCGGGCGACGCGCGCGCGCAGCGGGCGTGGCTCAAGCAACTCGATCAATTGCTGGCGACCCAGACCGCGAGCCACGGCGGCCCCATCGCTTACGTGGAAGGCCGCGTACTTTCCATCGATGCCGCGCCGCCACCTACGCCGGTGACCACTATCGCGGCCAACGACCCCACTGCTTTGGCGCGCAGCCGCGACTCGATTGCCGGCGGCCCCACGGGCGCGCGCGGCGCACTGTTGTGGACCGAGGTGGAAGACGCGCTCTATCCCGCCGGCTGGTCGGCCGATGGAACCACGTTTCTGCGCAAGGGCGCGGTGGGCCTCAGCGGCGACGAGCGTCCGGCCACCGGCGCGCTGCGCCGGGACGCGGCATTGCTGCGCAACTGGTCGCGGCTGCTGACCTCGCTCCAGCCGCTGGCGCTGCCCAAACCGGCCGCAGGCAAGTTTCCCGCGGGCGTGAGCGCGGTGGAAGTGGTCTCGCCGGCTGCCTCCGCCGTCAGCATCACGAACCGGAGCCGCCAGGCGTTTCATGACGATGTGCGCGCGCTGGAGCCGGGGTCGAAGCGCGTGCTGGTGATTCCGGGAGTGACAGTGGCGGCGGGCGATTCGCTTTGGCTGCCGCTCGACGCGTCGATCGGTCCGGACGGCCTGTGTCAGGAATGCTCGAATTTTTCGGGCGCCGAACATATTATCTACGCCACCGCGGAGCTGCTCTCGGTCGAATTCGAAAACGGCATCCTGGCCATGGAATTCGCCGCCCCGCAACAAGGTGAAGTGGTCTTGCAACTGGCGCGCAAACCAGTGGGACCGTTTCTGGCCGCCGGACGGCCCTCGGAATTCGATTGGGACGACAAGACGCTGCGCGCGCGGCTCAAGATTCCCGCCAGCCAGGCGCCCGGCAACCGCTCCCGCATCGGCATCGCCATCGAAGAGCCGGAGACTTCGGCTTTCTTCAATGATGCGCGGCGGCTGATCATCGGCCAAAGGAACCTGGTCTCGACTACCTACTCGTCGGCCGAGGTGGCGGCGCGCTCGCGCCTGCGTCTGCCGGAGGGATTCACCGCCGTTCGCAAGGACAAGTCGCCCAACGAGATCGAGTATGAGGTCAGCGTCCCCGCCGACGCGCTGCACGGCGATTGGGCGAACCTGGCCCTGGAGGCCGATGCCATGTTGCTGGGGAGGGCGCACCTGCAACTGTTTCGGCCGGCCTCCATTCGCATGATGGAAGCGATGCAGATCCATTTCGGCGCGCAGACCGAGCTGACGCCCGACCCGCCCATCGCGCCGATCGAGCCCATAGCCGGCGCCAACGTGGACATCTCGATCCGCAACAACGACCCGGAAATCCGTACGTATCACCTGGAGGCCTCCGGCGAAGGACTGGAATTCTTCCCACCCAAAACGGAGGTCAGCATCGCGGGTACCGAGGAGCGGCGCGTGTCGCTGCGGATCTTCTCCGCGGCGGCCGAGGCGGGGCTGCGCGAGTGGCGGCTGCGCGTCACGGGCGGAACGAATGTCGATCTGGCCATGCGGGCCCTGGTGCTGCCGCGCGGCCGGACCGTAGCCTGGTCGGCGGACCTGGATGGCGATGGTTCCAAGGAGTGGGTGCTCGAATCGCAGAAGGTGCGCGCGGTTTTTTCGACCCAGGACGGGGGCCGGTGGATGGAGTTGAATGCCAAGGATTTGAACGTGAACTTCCTTCCGGAGCAGGGGCTGTTTACTGGCACGGGCCCGGTGGAGGTCCACGCCAACGGGGACAGGCTGGAGTTCACGGGCAAGGGCTGGAAGCGCACCGTGCGGCTGGCGGAGGGCACTCTGACGATCGAGCAGACCACGCCGCTGCCGGCGGACGGGTTGACGCCCGACCGGCGGGGGAATGTGAGCCTCACGATCGCGCGGCCCTCGGCGACGCGGGCGGTGTATACGCTGCAGTAGGGGGTCGGGGGCGCAAATTTCAGGTGTGTGTCAGTTTGTTTTTCGCGGCGCTTTAAGTCACTTTGTTTCTTTGAGATGCGAGGAGTGCTCGAAATCGGGGGGCGCAGATTCAGGGTCGTTTTTACAATTTGCGCCCCCGCTCTTGCCGGGGCGAGCCTGTGGCCGACGGCCGGGAAGCCGGGATGGGGTCGATTCATCGTCATGACTGTGGAGGCGACGCACGATGCGTCGCCTAAGAAATGCAAGCAATTGAAATTAAAGAGAATTGCTAAGGAAAAATGACGCAAGTTGCGTCATTTTTCCTTCAGGATGCCGTCAGTCCCGGGCCGGCCCCGGCGCTTCTGACGTTCCCAAAGGAGCGCCATTCCTCTTCCTGACCTTAGTCTAACAGTGTGACATGGCAGAAGCGGGTGTGAGGAGGCCCGGAAGAGGCTCGCTGATGGTGAGTAAGTTATTTTGAATCATTAAGTTGGATAATTTGGATCATGATGAAAAAATAATTCGAAAACACGTGACCGTTATGCGGCCAAAGCCCGATTTTCGAGGCTTGGACCGTAAGCTATAAGAAAGACGGGAGTTGGAGCCATCTGGGCACTCCAGAGGCGTGTGCACACTGGAGTCATCGACCAAGGTCATTGCGGAGCGGCTCAACCCGGCCCACCTGGATGCAATTCTTACGCACGAATTCTGGCATGTCCGCCGCAAGGACAACCTCACCGCAGCCATCCACATGGCCGTGCAAGCGATCTTCTGGTTCCATCCGCTGACGTGGTGGATCGGCTCGCGCCTGGTCGAAGAACGGGAACGAGCGCTCGCGTGCGTGTCCGGAGTGACGGGATCGAATCTCAAGAAGCGAATCGAGTCTATCATGAGAAACCAAAAGGAGGTTGGACTGAATCCTGGGAAGAAGCTCGCCCTGGCAGCCGCCGGGATGGCAGCTCTGGTTGTGCCGGTCATGGGCATCCTGAATGCGCCCGCTATCCGGGCACAAGATGCAGATGACTGGCAGATTAAGGCGGGAGGCAAGCTGGCATTCGAGGTTGCCTCCATCAGGCTAAGCAAGGGGCCGTTTGTGTCCCCTAGCTTCCCCGTTAGTGCCGGGGAGGCGTATCGCCCCACGGGAGGCCGCTTCAGGGCCGATTTCCCGCTGTGGACCTACATCCAATTCGCCTATAAGATTTCGCCGGCCGGAGAGCAGACACGCGAGATACTGGCCGGTTTACCGAAGTGGGTCACTACCGATCGCTACAGCGTCGATGCGCGAGGCGCAGCCGATGCAACTAAGGACCAGATGCGCCTGATGGTACAGTCCCTGCTTGGCGAGCGCTTCAAGCTGGCGGCTCACTTCGAGACCAGGGAGTTCCCCGTATTTACCCTGACTCTGGTCAAGCCCGGCACGCTGGGACCGAAGCTTCGTCCACACGCCCAAGGCCCTGTTTGCGATCTTGCGGCTCTCGACAGCGCGACCCCGGCTCGGGTGATCCGCGGCGACGCTGCCGCCGGTCCCGAAAACTTCCCTCCCCTGTGCGATCCCCTCGCCGTGATACGGAAATCCGGGGGCGCGCTGATGCTGGCAGGCTACCGCAATGCCACCATGGACATGCTGGCAGCCTCTCTGGCCGGATTCGTGGGCGAGGGTCGCCCGGTGATTGACAAAACGGGGCTCAGCGGGAGGTTTGACTTCACCATGGAATGGGCACCCGAGACCAATGGCGCTCCGCCATCCGATGCGCCTGCCGCGCCGGCCGGCCCGCTCGGCCCGACGCCACTCCAAGCTCTGCGCGACCAACTTGGGCTGAAGGTACTGGCGGCGAAAGCCCCGCTGCAGATCCTCGTCATCGACAGGGTGGAGAGGCCATCGGAGAATTGAACGCCTGGAGAAAGACCGACACACGGTTTACCAGAGATAGCGAAGTGGTCGAGGCTGCCGGCGGCTCGCGGCACGGCACTGCCTGAGGGGACGAAGCGGCACTGTCGAACAGGTCTCCGACAGCGTGATTCAGTGCCAACCGCGAAACCGCTCGGTTAGTACGTTTCATAAGTACGCTAACGGCTTTTAGGGGCGGAGCGATCGTCGACACGAGCGCCGGACGATCCCTTTGGGAACGTCTCTGGTGGCAGAAACCCCGCGGGTTGCGGAGCGCCGGCTGAAGCCGGCGGCAGCCAAGATTGGCTGCCCCGCAGAGCAGCAGAGCCGCAACCAAACCGGAGGGCGAGGAGCCAGAACTCAGGAGCC
>Ga0209415_10015590_pt1 | contig 12299 bp, 5 predicted proteins | sample PeaSoiSIISIP2007_FD_187696 | JGI IMG/M metagenome (GOLD analysis project Ga0209415, IMG submission 187696) | Peat soil microbial communities from Weissenstadt, Germany - SII-SIP-2007 (SPAdes) (version 2) | ecosystem: Environmental > Terrestrial > Soil > Wetlands > Peat | place: Germany... | reverse complement strand
CAAGCGCTCGAAGATAAGCTCGTCGACAAACCCGCCACCGTTGTAGCGGACGTCAAAAATGATGCCCTCCTTGCGAATCTGCGGGAAATATTGCTTGACGAACTCGTTCAGTCCCGCATCGCCCATATTTTGCAGGTACACATAGCCGATGCGGCCGCCGCTCGCCGCGTCCACCTTCTTGCGGTTCGTCTCGACCATATTTAACTCGCGCAAGTTGTACTCGTCGCCAATCGGCTTCACCACCACTTTGCGAGCGCCGTCCGCCGAGGGTTTCGAATTGACGCTGAGCGTCACCACCTCGTTGGCCGTGTTGGTGAGCAATTCGTCCGGCGTCCGCGGAGCGCGCAGCGCCCGCCCATTGACCGCGATCAGGTAATCGCCTTCCTTGATATTCACGCCCGGCTCGGTCAAGGGAGAACGCATGTGCGCGTCCCAGTTCTCACCCGAGAAGATTTTCTTGATCCGGTAGATGCCGCTGGCCGCATCCACGTCATAGTCCGCGCCCAGCAACCCGACGTTCACCGGATGCAAATCCGGAACTTCGCCGCCCCCAACATAAGTGTGCGAATTCGATAATTCCCCAATCATCTCCCCCAGAACGTAAGTCAGCGAATAGCGATCGGCAACGTACGGAAGCAACTGCGCATACTGATCTTTGGTCTTCTGCCAATCCACTCCATTCATCGACCCCTCAAAGAAATAATCGCGTTCCTGCCGCCAGACCTCGTTGAAAATTTCCTTCCACTCCTGCGGAGGATCGACTTCAACTCGCATGCCGTCCAGTTTGAGCGCGCCATCTCCGACCTTGTGCGGCGTGTCCGGCGGCTTGGCATCGATAATCCCCAGCGGCCCGTCCCCGTCGGCACGGTACAGAAGCTTCGAGCCGTCATGGGAAAGCGCGAAATGATCGGCGCCATCCAGCAGCACCTTGTCCTTGCGCTCCTTCAAGTCGTAGGCGTGAATTGCGCTGCTCTCGCCGGAAATGGGCCCCGACAATCCCTGAATGGGCGAAGTCGAATAGTAGATCGCTTCTTTCGAAGCATCGAGATTGCGAATCACGGCCGGTGGAACCGCCAGCGCGACAATCCGGTCCTGGATGCCCTCGAGATCAACCTTGAAAACCTTCGGCGGCTCCTTCTTCTCGGTTTCCGCGGCCTTCTCTTCCGTCGCCGCCTTCTCTTCCTTCTTGCCGGGCTGTTGCTTCTGGTTCTTTTTATTGGACTCCGGCGCCGCAGTCGCCGCCGGTTCCTCGCTCTTCACTTTCACCTCGTCGCTCAAGGCCGGAAAAGGTGAAGGCTCGTCCGCCGTCAGCGTAATCACATAGACGCGCGTCGTTTTCGGATTCGCAAACTCGAAATCGACGTTACCCAGCACTTCGTTGTAGTCGCGATCGGAAAGAAAATACAAGTATCGCTTGTCGGGATCGAACACCGCCGCATAACTATTGTTAAGCGGCGAAGTCACCGCGGTGATCTTGTGGTCGGCCAAACTGTACAGATACACCACGGAATAGCCGGTATCCAAATTCTTATCGTAAGCCAGCCACTTGCTGTCCGGAGACCAGCTGTAATTTTGAATCTCGGCGAACTTGCCGCGATCCACTTCTACCGGCTTTTTCTCCTTGACGTCCACATACCACAGCTTCAAGTCCTTGTCGGCCCAGGCGATCTTCGAATTGTCCGGAGACCACGCCGGCTGGAACATGAAACCCTTGTCGCCGCTGGTGATCTGTTCTTCAGTGCCCAGTCCATCCTGCGGAGCAATGTAGATCTCATCCTCACCGGTGCGGTCGGAAACATACGCGATCCATTGCCCGTTCGGCGACCATGCCACCTTCTGCTCGCGAACCCCCGGAGATTGCGTCAGGTTGCGGATGCTTCCATCCTTAGCCGGAACGGTGAAAACTTCCCCGCGCGCGGCGATCACGGCGCGCTTGCCGTCGGGCGCGATATCGAAGTCGGTGATATGCCGGCTCGCATTGACCCAGTGCTTCATCGCCTGGTCGCGCTCACCGCTCACATAGATAGTCAGTTTCCTCGGCTGCCGGGTCTGCAAATCAAACGTGTAAAGGTAGCCGCCCTTCTCGAAAATAATCGCGTCCGGACCCAAGCTCGGCCACATCACATCGAAGTCGTCGAATTTGGTCAGTTGTTCGACCTGCTTGCTGCCCGGGTCGTAGCTGTAGAGATTGAGCCGGTGTTCGGCCCCGCGATCGGAAGTGAAATAGATCGTGTTCCCGTGCCACATCGGAAACGTGTCGGTGTAATCCGTGTGCGGAATGACCGCATCGACGGCATTATTCTTGATGTCGTAAATTGTGATGTCCTGCGCCAATCCGCCCGTGTACCGTTTCCACTGCCGGAAATTGCGGAAGATCCGGTTGTAAGCGACCTTGGCGCCATCCGCCGAAAACGAAAGCAGCCCGCCCTCATCCATCGGCATGGGCTGAGGCAGTCCACCTTCGACGCTCACCGTGTATGGCCGTTTGATCCAGCCGTTCGAAGCGTCGCGCCGCGAGAGGAAAACGATGCTCTTGCCGTCCCGCGTCCAGCCGATCACCTGATTGAGTACGCCCATGCGGTCGCTCAGCGGCTGCCCGCCCTGATAAAAAGTCAACTGCTTCGGCTGACCGCCTTCGGACGGCATCACATAGACATTAAAATTGCCATCGTACTGCCCGGTGAACGCCAGCCACTTTCCATCCGGCGAAAACTTCGGAAACACTTCCCGTCCGGCATGTGAAGTGAGACGCCGGGCCGTGCCTCCCGAACTTGACGCCAGCCAGAGATCGCCGCCGTACATGAATGCCACTTTGTCTTTGTAAATATCGGGGAAGCGCAGCAGCCGGCCTTCTTGACTTTCCTGCGCTGAACTCAGGCAGGCACAGCCCATGACCAGAGCGACGACGACAAACGCGAAGTAACTGCGGATAGAAACCATTAGCGGTCCTCTCGGGAGATTCTTGCGGGAATAATCAGCAGATCGGGATAGCCTTTCGGCGAACAGAAATTGTACCAGCTTGCCCGCCGCTGCCCGAACAATAAGTGAGTTTTCAGTGATTCTGCGCGGTGCCAAACGCTCGCACCGCCTCCTGGCAAAAGCCTGCCGCGGTCAACACTTTGTCAAACGCTGTATCTGTGCGGAGCTTCGCCAGCAATGGATCGTTCAGCAGATTCTCGTGCGCGCAATAGTTCTGTTCGACCGCGCTCTGCAATAGATGCAGAGCCGCCTGCTTCTTGCCGGCGTATGCGAAAAGCGCTCCCTGGTAATACCACGTCTCCGGGTCGGGGTCGGTAGGGACGCTGGTTTCCGCTTCCTGCGCCATGCGGTCCAGATCCGCCGCCGGCCGCAACTGCAGACAAGCCTCCAGCAGGTCGCGGTGGTACTTCGGATTGGTCGGCATGCGCTTCACCGTCTCGCGCGCCTCTCCTATCTTGCCCTCGCGCAGAAGCAGCGACGGCGTTATATACGAGGCCCACTCCGAACCCGCATCCAGACGGATAAACTCCCGCGCGCGCTCGTTCTTCCCCAACTCCATGAACGCCCAAGCGCAAGAACGAAAAACATAATTGCCGGGATCGAGCGCCACCGCCGTGTTGCATTCCTGCGTCGATTGCTCCAGCATCCCGGCATAACGATAGACATACGCCATCGCGAAATGGGCTTCGGCACTCTCTGGACGGCGCTTGACCAGCGCCTGCGCCCCCTGGAACGCCTTGCCCAGTTCGCCTCGTTCCACCCGGTTGGCAATCAACTGTCGAGCGGCAGTGATCCGGTTCGGATCGAGTTCCACGGCGCGTTCGCAGGCCTTGTTCGAGCGCTGGAACATCGGCTCGCCACCATCGGAATAATCCGCGTCATAGTAGCAACGCACTCCCAGTTGCTCCCACGCTGGCGCATAGGTCGGGTCCACTTCGACCACATGCTCAAGCACCGCGATTGCGTCTTTGTTAGGACCGGCATCGTGAGGCAGCGCGAGGCTGTGCAGGTAGAGATCGTAGGCCTCCGCGTTTTTGGGGCGCGTCCCGGTATCCAGGAACCCGCCGCCGACGCCCAGCGCCGGCAACAGTTCTTGCCGTATCTTGGCCGACATCTGCGCTTGCATCGAGATCAGATCCTGAGCCGGCGGCGTCAGATTGGTCTGCCACAAAAGCTTGTTGCCCTCCACCTGGATGGCTTCGAGCGTTATCAGAAGCCGGTCGCCTTGCCTCAGAAAATGTCCGGTGACAACGTTGGCCACATGCAATTCACGGCCCGCCGCCTGCGGGTCAACGTCGTTGCCGACAAACTTTTGCGTGATCGCCGAGGGACGAACGTCCAGCGTCCGCGTGTAGGTGAGTGTGTTGGCGATTTCATCGGCCAGCGCGAAGCGCAGAAACTCCACGCTGATGTCGCCGTTCCTGTTCTGCAACGGCAGCACCGCAATTGTGTTCTTGGGCGCCCCCGCCCCGGCCATCTGACGCTGTTTGAACCACGCCGCTCCGACCGCGAGCAAAACTATGAAGAGCACCGCGGACACTCCCAGCAGAACATACGTCGAAAGTTTGCTGGTAGCCTGAAACGTGCTGGTGGCAATGCGATAGGGCAACGCCGGCCGCCGCGCTCCCGTCTTGGTCAACCCCGATTCCGTTTCCTTCCGCAGCGACTGCAGATCGCCTTTCATCGCCAACGCGTTCGGGTAGCGGTGTCCCCGGTCTTTTTCCATCGCCCGGCCAAGAATGCCCTCGAGGTCCGTGGGCAGCGATGGATTGAGACTGAGCGGAGAAACCGGCTTCTGATTCAGGACCGCGTCCAGCGTGGTGATCACGTTGCCCGTGGCAAACGGCTTCTTGCCCGTCGCCATTTCATACAGCACCACTCCCAGCGAGAACAGATCACTGCGCGGATCCAGTTCCTGGCCCCGCGCCTGCTCCGGAGACATATAAACCGCCGTACCCGGTATCACGCCAACCGCGGTCAGCGAGTCTTCCAGCGCCGCCTCGCTTGACCCCGGTTCGGGTATCGACTTGGCCAATCCGAAATCCAGGATTTTTGTCTGACCGTTCTGCGCTACAAAAATGTTGGCTGGCTTGATGTCGCGATGGATGATTCCCTTGGCGTGCGACGCCGCCAAGGCGTCCGCGACTTGTATGCCAATGTCCAGAATCTCATCGACTTCCATCGGCTTGCCCCGCATCCGGTCCTTCAGGCTCACCCCTTCCAGCTTCTCCATCACGATGAAGGGATGTCCGCCGTTGTCGTCGATGTCGTGGATGGTGCAGATGCCAGGGTGGTTCAACTGCGAGGCGGCCCGCGCTTCGCGCACAAACCGGTCGAGCGACTTCTTGTCGTGCACCATCTCCACCGGGATGAATTTGAGGGCAACGTGACGGGCCAGGCGCGTATCTTCCGCTTCATACACCACGCCCATGCCCCCACCACCAAGCTTTCCGACAATGTGATAGTGGGAGACTGTCTGGCCGATCATTCCAAGGGCCTCAGTGCCGTCGGCGGCTATGTTAGGCCGCTGGCTTACCCCAGGTCAACCCTTCCAGGTAAGACTCAGGGAGAAGAAGGCTTTAGGCATGATGAAAATGCGCTTCCAATCGAACCCCTGCAGGCTAAAGCATCGGCCTCCGTTGCCGATTCTTCAAGACGTATCTCTGTTTACACGGGCCAGCCCACCGCCAGCCCTCTTTCAGCAGCTCTCGGGCCTATGATAATAGGGTAGCTATCATAAGGAACGGATCTGCCACGGGGGTGCGAGTGGACGACTGGTCGTTTTTCGGCATAGCGAACGGCACCGCCGAGGTCAGAGGTCAAAAGCTCATGCAGGCCCTGGTAGTCGATGATTCCGCCGTCTACCGCAAATTGATCGGCGATCATCTGCGGAGCTGGGGTTTCGGCGTTACCCTCGCCGAGACAGGGTCCGACGCTTGGCGAATCCTCGAGCAGCCGGATTCTCCCAAACTCGTTCTGCTCGATTGGGTGCTGCCCGATCTGGATGGAATCGAGATCTGCCAGCGCATCCGCCAGGCCGGATCCTCTGGGGCTTACGTCTACGTCATTCTGCTCACCGGCAAAGAGGGCCGCCAAAACATGCTCGAGGCCATGCAAGCCGGAGCGGACGACTATCTGGTCAAGCCCTTCGATGAACTCGAACTGAAAGCGCGCCTGCTGGTTGGCAAGCGCATTCTCGATCTGCAGGAAGAGCTGGTTTTCGCCCGGGAGTCGATGCGCCACGCCGCCACCCACGATAGCCTTACCGGACTGATGAATCGCGGCGAGATTCTCGCTCTGCTCAAGCGTGAATTGGAGCGGGGCCGCCGCGAGCGCAGACCGACAGGAGTGATTCTCGGCGACATCGATCATTTCAAGATAGTCAACGACACCCTCGGCCATCTTTTTGGCGATGAGGCGCTCCGCGAAATCGGCCTCCGCCTGCGCGCGCAACTCCGCGTCTACGATGGTGTGGGCCGCTATGGCGGTGAAGAATTTCTAATGATTCTGCCCAACTGCGATCTGCCCCACACGCTGCAACGGGCCAACGAACTGCGCGAGGTCATTGCCAATACTCCTATGGCATGCTCCAGCGTGGAGAGAACCATCACCATGAGTATGGGAGTCGCCATCGCCGATTGCGACCGCCAGAACGAAGTAGAAGGCGTGCTGAGCCAGGCCGACGCCGCCCTCTACGCGGCCAAAGAGAACGGCCGCAACCGCATCGAGCACTGCCCTCCAGCCGCCAAAGCATCTGCCGGTCGCGGGCGCAAAGCTAAACGCCTTTGCACCACCAACCGATGAGAAACGGTCGCGGCCTCAATTACTCTCACGACTCAGGGGTCAAGGAGTGCCATGACGATTTATCGCCAATCGATCTCTTGAGATCGCGCCAACTCCGCGGCTTTCATTGACTTGCCCGTTTCCTCCACGTAAGATTTGCCCCTAATCCCAATGATCGGCCGGACCATCTCGCACTACCGCATTGTCGAAAAGCTCGGCGGTGGCGGTATGGGTGTCGTTTACAAAGCTGAGGACAGCCGCCTGGACCGCTTTGTAGCTTTGAAGTTCTTACCCGAAGGCATGGCCCAGGACCACCAGGCTTTGGAACGCTTCCGGCGCGAGGCCAAGGCTGCTTCCGCCTTGAACCATCCCAATATCTGTACCATTTATGACATCGGCGAGCAGGATGGGCAGGCGTTTATCGCCATGGAGTACCTGGACGGCAAGACGCTGAAGCATTTGATCGGCAACCGACCGATGGATCTGGAGACTCTGCTTTCCCTGGGAATCGAGATTGCCGACGCACTCGACGCCGCCCACTCCGAAGGCATCGTGCATCGCGACATCAAGCCGGCCAATATTTTTGTGACCCGGCGAGGGCACGCCAAGGTCCTTGATTTCGGTTTGGCCAAGGTCGAGCCCGCGGGCAGCCGAATGCAGGCGACCGGCCTCTCAGCGCAAGCGACCGCCGCGGAGAGCCTTGACCATCTCACCAGTCCCGGGTCTACGCTGGGAACGGTTGCCTATATGTCGCCCGAGCAGGCAAAAGGCAAGGAACTGGACGCACGCACGGACCTGTTTTCCTTCGGCGCGGTGTTGTACGAAATGGCGACCGGCACGCTCCCGTTTCGCGGGGATACCACCGCCGTTTTGTTTGATTCTATTTTGCACAAAGCGCCGGTTGCTCCGGTGCGGCTGAATCCCGATCTTCCCGGCGATCTGGAACGCGTCATCAATAAGGCTCTGGAGAAAGATCGCGAGCTGCGCTACCAGCACGCTGCCGACATTCGTACCGATTTGAAGCGGTTGAAACGAGAGACCGAGTCGGGCCGGGCCGGAGCTGCGAGCGTCTTAGACGAAGACGATGGCGAGGAGAAGGCTCCCGCCGCGGTGGCGTTGCCCGAGAGCCGGCAGGCTTCGAGTCAGGTTTCGAACCGGCCTTCGAGCCAGTCTTCGAGCAAGAACCGCGCTGCTTCCTCTGTGCCAACTGTGGCGACTGAGCCAGCGGCGAGCGGCCGGTGGAAGGTCCTGGTTCCGGTTGCTCTGGTAATCGTTGCCGCCTTCGTGGCTGGCGGGCTTTTCTACCGATCCCACAAAACTCAAGCCCTCACCGAAAAAGACTCCATCCTTCTCTCCGACTTCACCAACACCACCGGCGATCCGGTCTTCGACAGCACTCTGAAGAAGGCGTTGGCTGTGAGCCTGGGCCAATCTCCTTATCTCAATGTCGTTCCAGATTCCAAGGTGCAACAGACGCTGAAGCTGATGGGCAAGCCTCCGGAGACGCGTCTCACCAGCGACATTGGCCGGGAAATCTGCCAGCGCGCCCATATCAAGGCCATGCTCACAGGAGCCATCGCGCCGCTGGGCAGCGCATATGTGATTACGTTGGAGGCGATCAACGCTGCCACCGGCGACTCGCTGGCGCAGGTGCAGGAGCAGGCCACGAGCAAAGAGCAGGTGCTGAATGCGCTGGGCTCGGGCGCCGACAAGTTGCGCGGCAAGCTTGGCGAATCGCTGGCCTCGGTTCAGAAGTTTGACAAACCCCTGCAGGAAGTGACCACTTCGTCACTTGAGGCCCTGAAGGCCTTCACTCAGGCTGATGAGTTACGGGAGAAAGGCGACGCCCTTCCCCCGGTTGCGCTCTACCAGCGCGCCATCGAACTTGACCCCAACTTCGCCATGGCCTATGCGCGCGTGGGCAACCAGTACTTGACGGTTGGCCAGATAGATCTTGCCCGCCAGAACTTTCAGAAGGCGTTCGAATTGAAAGAGCGTGCCAGCGAGCGGGAAAAATTCTACATCACTGACAAATACTACGATGGCACGGGCCAGTGGGAACAGACTATCCAGGCGCTGGAGCTTTATATCCAGACCTATCCCAACGATTCGGCGCCGCGCGTCAATCTATCGGTCGCTTATCAAACGCTCGGCGACTTTGACAAATGCTTGACCAATACCCTCGAAGGGATTCGCGTGGAGCCTGATTCCTGGTACGGATACGTGAACGCGGCGTATTGCTACGCGGCGCTGGGAAGATTCGACGAAGCCAAAGCGGTGATCAACACAGGCCTGCAAAAAACCAACGGCGCAGTTGTTATGCATGCCAGTTTGTTCTACATTGCCCTGGTTCAGGGCGATAAGGCTGCGCAGGAGCGCGAAGAAGCTTTCATCAAGGACTCGCCTTCGTTCGAATTGCAGTGGGTTTTCGCTGGTAAGTCGGGGCTGGCGCTAGCGCACGGCCAGCGGCAAAACGCGCGCCAAATCTACGCCCAGGAGGAAGAACTGGCCAAGCGTGTCGGTCTTACAGAAAACCAGGCTGCAGCCATTCAGATTCCAGCCTGGATGGATTTGCTCTTCGGAGATACGGGGGACAAGAACAAGTCGGTGACCCAGGCAACCGCGGCTCTGGCCCTTGCGAACACGCCCGACGTTGCCATCCTCTCGGCTGAAATTGCGGCCCTTGCCGGCAATGAAGCCCAGGCCCGCCATTGGGTGGAAGATGTGAGCCGACGCCGGCCTGTGGATACCAGGTTTCAGACCATGCTCATCCCCGTGGTACAGGCGATCCTCTTCATGAACCATGGCGAGGCAGCCAAGGCCATTGATGTTCTGAAAGCCGGCGAACCGTATGACAAGGGTACGACCGATATCCACTTTGTCCGCGGCCGCGCCTATCTGCTGAACCACCGGCCTGGTCAAGCCGCACAGGAGTTTCAAGCCGTATTGAACTTGCGAGGCGCGTTCATCGGCGATCCGCTGATGGGTCTGGCGCAGCTTTACCTGGCTCGCGCCTACGCTCAGCAGAACAGTGGCGAGAAAGCCCGCGCTGCCTATCAGGATTTTCTCGCCCTCTGGAAAGACGCCGACCCCGATATCCCGGTCCTCAAAGAAGCCAAGGCGGAGTACGCGAAGCTGCAATAGCAGGCACGCATCCTACCTCGGGGTTCACTGTTCACCGATAGTTGACGAAGCCGGCGATTCCACTCACAACCCCGCAGTGGTAGCCTCTTGGAGGATGTAAGTGCATCCCGCCGCTGAACTGGCGCGTAGCCGTTACCCAGATGTTCTCCGACCTTCCAGCCCGCATCAAGCAATGCGCCCGCGACGCCGGATTCGACCTCTGCGGCATAGCCCCCGTCCGCAATTTCGCGGAGTTGCAAGTCTTCCCCGCCTGGATCGCCAACCAAAACCACGGCGAAATGAAATACATGGAAGCCCGCAACGACGCCGGAGAACTAAAGCGCGCCTCCCTGGACCGCACCGCTCCCTGGGCGCAAAGCGTAATCGTCTGCGCCATCAACTACAACACCGCCCATCCCTACTCGACCCAAACCGAAGATACAAGCCAAGGCTGGATCTCCCGCTACGCCTGGTCCCAAGAGGATTACCACGAGGCCGTACTGCGCCGCCTCAAGCAGGTAGAGGATGCTTTGCGCGGTCTAGTTGAAGCAACTGGGTACCGGGTACCAAGTACTGGGTACGCGCAACTTCGTTCCTACGTAGACACCGGCCCCCTGATCGAGCGCGTCTACGCCAGGTACGCCGGCATAGGATGGATAGGAAAAAACTCCTGCCTCATCAATCAGCACCTGGGATCGTGGCTCTTCCTGGGAGTAATCCTAACCTCGCTTGATCTGACGCACACCGTCTGCGACCTGCCCGCCCCCGATCGTTGCGGAACCTGCACCCGCTGCATCACCGCTTGTCCAACGCAGGCGATTACCGCGCCCGGCGAATTGGACGCTCGTCTCTGCATCTCCTACCTGACCATCGAAAAGCGCGGCGAGATTCCAGACGAACTGCGCCCCGCCATGGGCCGCCACGTCTTCGGTTGCGACATCTGTCAGGACGTTTGTCCGTGGAACCGCAAAGCTCCCGTCACTCCCGCGCCGGAATTCGAGACCCGCGAAGGCCTGGTTAATCCCGCGCTCGATTGGCTGGCCGAAATGCAGCCGGAAGAATTCCGGGAGGTGTTTCGCCGATCTCCAATCCGCCGCGCCAAACTTTCCGGCCTGCGAAGAAACGCAGTAATAGCAATGGGAAACAGCGGTGACAAGAAATTCCTCCCGACACTAACTAAACTAACCAAGGATTCAGATCCGTCGGTAGCAGAACACGCGCGCTGGGCGGCAGCAAGAATCGAACAAGCATCTCTCCCGATCCAACCGTGACGATGGAGCGCCGGGCGTCCCCGCCCGGCCACGATGCTCTGGACGGACGTGACTCTGGTCGCTCCACGGCCAACCGTCCGTTTACAATCTTCAGTTCATTGAGGGAGGACGAGGACCCATGTTCCAGCCAGATCTGCTCCAAAGCAAGCGCATCCTGATCACCGGCGGCGGCACCGGTCTGGGTAAAGCCACCGCCCAACGTTTTCTCGAACTAGGCGCCGAAGTCTATATCTGCGGACGCCGCCAGGACGTTCTAGCCGCGACCGAGCAGGAACTACGCGAGCGCACCGGCGGCAAAATCCACTCCCTTCCCTGCGACGTGCGCGACCCCGCCGCGGTCGAAGAGATGATCGACGCCATCTGGAAAGAAGGTCCGCTCGATGTGCTCATGAACAACGCCGCCGGAAATTTCCTGGCGCGCACCGAAGAACTCTCCCTCGGAGCATTTCAATCGGTGATCGGCATCGTCCTGATGGGCACGCTGCACACCACTTTGGCCTGCGGGCGGCGCTGGCTGGGGGCTGGTCGCGGAGGCGTCGTGCTCAACATCACCACCACCTACACCACCACGGGCTCGGCCTACGTCGTGCCCTCGGCGGTGGCGAAGTCGGGCGTGCAGGCCCTGACCCGCAGCCTAGCCGTCGAGTGGGGCGATCGCGGCATTCGCATGAACGCCATCGCCCCCGGGCCGATTCCAACCGAAGGCGCGTTCTCGCGTCTTCTCCCACGTCCGGAACTGGAAGTGGCGGCGAAAAAAAGAAATCCCCTGGGACGTTTTGGAACGATGCAGGAGTTCGCCAATCTGGCCGCATTCTTGATCAGCGACGGCGCGGGCTACGTAAACGGAGAAGTCGTGACCATGGATGGCGGCGAGTGGCTGCAAGGAGCAGGCGAGTTCACAGCCCTGGGACGCGAGCTGACGGAAAGCGACTGGGAAATGATGAGGCCAAAACCAAGCAAGACCAAGAATTGACCAGAGCAGAAATGACCAAGGAATGACAGCGCGCTGAAACCGGGATTGTGGGTACCTGAATGAGCCGCACGCCAGGTGTAGAGGTTCAGCCCAAAAAACGAAAGCGCCCGGACTCGGTTAGAGTCATCGGACGCCCGTTTGAACAGCCCTCCCCCGAAGTCTGCTCACCA
>Ga0209415_10015589_pt1 | contig 12299 bp, 12 predicted proteins | sample PeaSoiSIISIP2007_FD_187696 | JGI IMG/M metagenome (GOLD analysis project Ga0209415, IMG submission 187696) | Peat soil microbial communities from Weissenstadt, Germany - SII-SIP-2007 (SPAdes) (version 2) | ecosystem: Environmental > Terrestrial > Soil > Wetlands > Peat | place: Germany... | reverse complement strand
GGTCCAGATCAACCTCGTGGTCGAGCAGAAGGGTGGGAAGCCCCTCGCGGAGCTCCTCGCCGCGTCATGAAGGTCCCGCGACAACCCGAGGTCAACATCGGCCTGGTCGGCCACGTCGACCACGGCAAGACCACGCTGACGCAAGCGCTCACCGGCGAGTGGACCGACCGACACTCCGAGGAACTGAAGCGAGGCATCTCGATCAAGCTCGGCTACGCCGATGCCGCGTTCTACCAGTGCCCGAACTGTCCGGCCCCCCTCGGCTACTCCAACGAGCCGAAATGTCCGAACTGCGGTGGGGATGCGAAGTTCCTGCGGGCGGTCTCCTTCGTCGATGCTCCCGGCCACGAGACGTTGATGGAAACGATGCTCTCGGGCGCCGCCATCATGGACGGGGCGATGCTCCTGGTGGCTGCCAACGAGCCGGTCCCTCAGCCCCAGACCCGGGAACATCTGTACGCGCTCGACATCATCGGCGTCCACAAGGTGGTCGTCGTCCAGAACAAGATCGACCTTCTCTCGACCGAGCAGGCCGAACAGAATTACCGGGAGATCGTCGAGTTCCTCAAGGATTCCCCCATCGCCTCGGCCCCGGTCATCCCGGTCAGCGCGAACCACCGGGTCAACATCGACGCCCTCATCGGGGCGATCGAGGAGACGATCCCTACGCCGACCCGTGACCCCAAAAAGCCGCCCCTCATGTACGTCGCGCGATCCTTCGACATCAACCGTCCCGGTACGCGCCCCGCCGAACTGCGAGGGGGCGTCCTCGGTGGCTCGCTCATCCAGGGACACCTCAAGGTGGGCGAGGAGATCGAGATCCGTCCGGGTCCGCAAGGGGGCTCTGGCGTGCACTCCGAGTCCCTGCACACGCACGTCACCTCGATCATCTCCGGCGGCCAGGAGTGGGACGAGCTTCATCCGGGCGGCCTCGCCGCGCTCGGAACCAGCCTCGACCCCGCTCTCGCGAAGGGGGATGGGCTCACCGGTCGCCTGGTCGGGACCGCGGGGACGCTCCCCCCAGTCAGCCAGAAGATCCGCCTCCGGGCGACCCTGCTCGACCGGGTCCTCGGCGCCCAGCGGGAGATCAAGGTCGAGAAGATCCGCACGAGCGAAGTACTCGCGGTGACGGTGGGTACGACGATCGCTGCGGGAAAGGTCACCAGCGCCCGTGGGGACGATGTCGAGCTCGCCCTCAACCGCTCGGTCACCGTGTTCCCGGGCAGCCGGGTCGCCATCTCGCGCAAGCTCAACGCCTGGCGTTTGATCGGCTACGGGATCGTCGAGGGAGGCGCGAAGTGAGGTCCGACCTGCTCGAGGTCCTCCGGTGCCCGGTCTGCCGCAGCGAGCTTCGCCTGACGCCCGGGCGGGTCGAGGGGGACGAGATCCTCGAGGGGACCCTGACGTGCACGGCCTGCCAGGCAGTGTATCCGATCGCCGACGGGATCCCGGACCTGTTGCCCCCCGAAGAGCGGGACTGACCGGCTCCCCTACGCCGGGGCGAGATAGTAGTACCCGAAGAGCCCGGCGAACATCAGCGCCGCGACGATCATCGATGGGATCAGCCACGGGATCGCCCCCCGCGAGCGGGCCTGGATCGAGCTCGCGACCGTCACCACTGGAATGGCGAAAGCGAGCCAGTATCCGGTGAGGATCGTCGTGTACAGGGAATAGGAGGTCTTGTTGCCCCGAGGGTCGTGGACGGACACGATCAGCACGAGAACGAACGCGAAGACGAGGAAGATGAGGCTGACCCCGGCTCCTTCGAGATACCCTTCGAGACCCCGCTTGCGGTTGGGATGGTAGCTCCGCAGCACCAGGTACATCAGCACGAACAGGAACAGGCTGACCGCCAGAACGACGAAGCCGGCCGTGTCCAGCGAGAGCGGGTACGGTCCGGGGCCGGGGGCGGGAGCTCCCATATGTCTTCTCCTACGGCGTCAGCAGGACGGCCCGGGCCGGACCGCCGTCCCCCTCGTGCAAACGGAGAGGCAGGCACTCGAGCTCGTAGGGCCCCGGAGGGACCTCGGCCAGCAACAGCCCCTCCAGGATGAGCGCGCCGCCGCGGAGCAGGAGGTGATGGACGGGGAATCTAAGTTGGGGGTCGGATTCGACCGACAGGGCATCGATTCCCACCAGCCGGATCCCCCGGCGGAGGAGCTCCTCCGCGGCCGACAGCGTGAGGGCGACAAAGTCCGGGAAGTATCCGCCGTCCCGGGCCCACCGCTCGGAGTTCGCGGTCCGGAAGAGGACGCGACGGGTGTCGGACGGGAACGGCGGCAAGTCCGAGCCCCCCACCTCGAGGCGGGTCCGGTCGACGCCTACGACCAGGCAGGGCCCGTTCAGGATCCCGAGGTCGATGTGGTCGACCGCCTCCCTGTCCGGAAGGAAATGTCGCGGCGGGTCGACATGGGTTCCCGCATGCGACCCGAACGTGAGTCGAGAAGCGCTGTACGCATCGCCCCGGGAGAGGGAGTGGATGGGTTCGGATACGAACTCGGGGTCCCCGGGGAACGCAGCCATTCCTGGTTGAAGAGGCATCGAGATGTCGAATCGCTGCATCGCTCCGGCAGGGACCCGCCGCGTCCGCCTCTCGGGCGGGCGGACGATAAACATTCCCCTGGTGACGAGGGCGCGGCGGCCGCCCCCACGGCTGAGCTACCGGTCGAGCCGAAGGGTTATGCGTACCCGTCCAAAGGGCAGAACTATGGCCCGGCCCCCGGCTTCGCCCGACGACGAGGAGGACCCGGACCTCGACGAGGACGAAGAGGACGGACCGAAATCTCGGCGCGCCCATCCGCGGACCGCGGCCCGGCATCCCTCCCGAGGCCGGCCCCGGCCGATCCGGAAATGGTCGAGGTACGAGACCGCCTCCGACGACGAGATGGAGGGGGAGGACCTGGACGAACTTTCGACACCGTCCAAACGTCCCCGGATCTTCTGGCGGGCCCGGGATTCGCTCTACTTCGCCCCCCTCGTCGCGCTCATGATCGTCATCCTGATCATCGTGGGCATGTACGCGTACACCCAGAACTGGCCCCCCGTGTACGTGGTCGAATCGGACAGCATGCAGCACGGCTATTCCGACGTGCTGGGTGTGATCAACACCGGCGACCTTGTGCTGGCCCAGAAGATCCCGAACTCCAGCATCCAACCCTACGTGGTGGCCCAGCCGGCCGGCTACACGACGTATGGGGAGTTCGGTGACGTTCTACTGTACTATCCCAACGGGGCCGTCGTCACTCCGGTGATCCATCGGGCCATCATCTTCCTTCAATGGGTCCCGAGCCTCCGGAGCTACGATGCCTACGGATTGGCTGGACGCCCGTGCGGCTCCCAACCCGGCGCGGTGTACGCGACCCCCGGGACCAACGACAGTTGCGCCACCACGGACCTCGCCGGTACTCTCGACCTGTTCCATGTCGGCTGGGCCGACGTGAACGTCTCCATCGACCTCCAGCCGGCCGTCCTCGGGACCCACTCCGGCTTCATCACGATGGGGGACAACAACATCGAATCCGGATCCGGGACGTACGACCAGTCCAGCGGCTTCGGATTGAGCCAGCTGGTCGAACCCGGGTGGGTGATCGGCGTCGCCCGCGGAATGATCCCGTGGGTGGGGGCCCTGAAACTCTGGATCGAAGGAAGCTCCACGACCGGGGATATCCCACCGCAGTCCTGGCAGTTCTTGGGGCTCACGTTCGCGGGCGTGATCCTTCTCGCATTCGGGCTCCATTATGCGTTACGCGCGGAGGGGATCGAAGACCCCCGGCGGAAGGCCGAGGAGGAGGAGGACGACGAGGACGAGCCGCAGGAAACCGAGGGGAGCGCGGCGCGGGCTCGCAGCTTCTTGCGATCGTTGCGGCCCTGGGCCGGTGCCACGGAGGAAACCGAGGACGAGGAGGAGGACGAGCCTCCGCGGAACGCCCACCGCTCCGGGCACAAACCCGCGCTGAAGCCGAGGGTGCGCGCGCGTCGGGGACGCCCCAAACCCAAGGTACGTCGAGGCTCGAAGGGGAAGCGCCCCCCGACGGACGACGAGGACCTCTAGCGCCTTCGGGTAATCCTTTAGTGCCGGCCCGGGTCCGGTCTCCCGAGGTCTTCCGGCATGCACGTCATCGGGGGAACGGCGTCGACCGCGCTCGCGGAGCGGATCTCCCGCGAACTTTCCAACGCCCCCTTCGGCATCCCGTTCACGAAGCGCTTCCCCGACGGCGAGATGTACGTCCGGGTCGGCGGCCGACTCGAAGGCGAGGACGTCGTTATCGTCCAGTCGACGCGCACGGATGCGGACCTCCTCGAACTGTTCCTCCTCGAAGATGCGGTCCGGGAGGCCGGCGCCCGTCGCGTGGTCGCCGTCGTTCCCTACTTCGGGTACGCGCGCCAGGACCGTCGGTTCTTCCCCGGGGAACCGGTGAGCGCGCGGGCCCTCTGTCGGCATGTGGAGCTGGGGGCGGACACCGTCGTGACGGTCGATCTCCACTCCGCCGAAACCTTGCGCCAGTTCACGAAGCCGGCCTTTGAGGCGAGCGGCATCCCCGCGATCGCGCGGCTCCTCCGGGAACGACCGATCGACATCCTGGTCTCGCCGGACAAGGGCGGCGTGGATCGCGTCCGGCGCATGGCGACCCTGCTCGACAAACCCTGGTTCGCTCTCGACAAGAAACGGATCGACAGCGAGCATGTGGAGTTCCGGATCCCCGGTGAGCTTCCCCTCCCGATCGAGGGAAAGCATGTCGTCCTCGTGGACGACGTCATCACCACGGGCGTCACGATCGTCGAGGCGGCCAAGGTCTTGCACAAGCGGGGCGCCGGCGCGGTCAGCGCGGCCTGCACCCACGGATTGTTCCTCAAGGACGCCTTCGAGCGCATCAAGGCGGTCACCGACGAGGTCTATTCGACCGACACGCTCGGGAACGCGGCGGAAAAGGCCTCGGTCGCCCCGGACGTCGCCGAGATCCTGCGCGCCGAGCTGCCCTCCCCGTGACCCGCCCGCCCGAGGCGGAGACGCCCCGCCCGGCCACGGCGGCCTCGACCGATGACCTGCTGGAGCTGCTTCAGTCGGTCCGCCGCGAGCTCGTTCTGCGCGGGGAGGATTTCCAGGGTTCCTGGGTCGAGAAGGCAGCGGAAGACCTTCGGGCCGGTCGTCAGCCCGGATGGTACTACCCGCCCGCGAACGGGCGCGGGGGGGTCTCGTTCGGGAACGTTCGCGGGAGCCGCGCTTGGGGACACGTCCACTCCGCGGACGAGGAGGATGCCGTGCGCCTATCGGTCGCCCTCCTGGACGGACTGGGGTCCAGAGCCGGCGCCATCAACCTCGGCTTCACCGGGCTCACGGTCGACGCGGAGCATCGCCTGCTCGCGACCCTGGCGCGCCGTCCGGGGGCCACGGTCATCGAACGGTACTGCATGGCCCGTACCCTCCGGCCGGCGGACACGGAGGCCCCCGCCGGTCCACCGCAGGGTCTCGAGCGTGTTCCGGCCCGGGACATCACGCTCGCCGCCCTCGCCGACCTCGACTGGAGGGCGTTCCGGGGCTCGGTCGATGACCAGCTGGTGGGGGGCGACCCGGAGGAGTATTCCCGGGTCCTCACCGGGCTCCTCGGGAACGCCTTGGGGTTGTTCCTCGACGCGGCCTCGGCCGCGCTGATCGAAACGGACCCGACCCGACTGGTCGGAGGCATCCTCACCGCAGAGGTTTCCGCGCATGAGGCGGTGTTCGTCGACATCATGGTCGACCCCGATCGCCGGCGACGGGGGTACGCCCGATACCTCCTCCGCTGGGCGTTGCGGGCGCTCGTCGGTCTGGGGTACGAGAAGGTCCGGCTCTGGGTCACGGCCAGCAACGTACCGGCGGTGAAGTTCTACGAGTCGGAAGGATTCCGACGGGTGGCCACGACCAGCATCTACCGCTGGGAGCGACCGGCCGAGGTCCCGCAGCCGCAACGGTCGCGATAGGGGCACTGCTCGAACATCCAGGCAGGGCAGGCGTCGAGCGAATTCGGGTCCCCTAGGGTCCGTGCCGCCTCGAGGCGGCGGGTGCGCGCGCGCCATACGCGGGAGAAGGTCCGGGACGGTTCGAATCGGTATTCGAGGACCTGAACCCGCTCGACCTCCTTCGCCTTCTCGTACCCCAGGACCAGCCGACCCCGATCCGTTCCCGTCGCCACGCAACGGAACCCTAACTGAAGGGCATACTGGGGAGACCGTTCGACGACCGTCCGTGGGTCGTGGCGCTGGGAGGAGCGCGACGTCCGCACGAGGACCGGTGCGCCCCGGAACCCCCCCACCTCTTCGTCGGGTTCGTCGGCCAGAGTGGGTAAACGCGTCGCCTCCCCGAGGGGACCGGTGTCGAGCGCCTCGACCAGTCGGGAGTACGTGTCCGTCTCCGCCTCGAAGGAAGGACCCGGCCCCGCCGGCGCCGGCGAGGTCGACTCGAAATACGCCCGGCGGGGATAGAGGAGGTCCCGGAATCGCCGGATCGCCGCGGGGCGCGAGACCGTCAATCGGGCTCGCACCGCCTCCTCCAGGAGGAGCGTGAGGTCCTTCCGCGGAGTGACACGGGTACCGGCCTCCTGGGTCACCGGGTCGGCGACGGCCTCCTCGCCCGTGCAGTCACATATCCCGGCCGCACGGAATTCACACCCTCGAGCGTACCATGGACATCGCGGTAGGCCCGCGCTGGATCCCGCCGCGCAAGTTGCGGCGAGCGAGCGGACCCGGCGCTCCATGGCGTTCCGGACCGCTTCCATCGACCCGAACTCGAGGTCGAAGGTGCCCGCGGCGAGTACCTCGTCGCCGCTCGCCTGCAGGTAGACGAGCCGAGCTGCGTCGACCCCCAGCAGGGCCGAGTACATCGCGACCTGGTCGGCGTGGTCCGGCCGCTCCTTCACCGGATCGGTGGACGGTGGGGAGTACGCGCTCGTCTTGATCTCGATCGGCCGGTCGGCAAGTACGTCCACCCGTCCCTGGACGCGGTCGTCGTGCACCCGGACCTCCAGCTCCCCTTTCGGAGCGAACACCAAGCCGAGGATCCGGTGAAGGCGGCGCCCCCCCTCGAGGACCCGCTCCCGCTCGGCGGTGACGGGAGGCGGGCCGACCGTGAACCGCCAGAAGGCCGGCCGAAGCGAAAGCAGGTCCGTGACGCTCGTCCTACGCGGGGTCCCGGGCGGACGAAGGCGACCGGTGATCTCTCGAGCGAGGTCGAGATCTTCCCGGACCGATACGGACCCCTGCCATTCGGGCTCGGGTGGAAAGGAAGCAGCGAGGGGCACGTCACTCGGACCGCACGAGGGTATAGGAGCCTGCTCGGGCGGGGAGTCGCTATACCCCCCCGCCCCGTCGTCCCTTCGTGACGGAGGCGGGTCGTCGTCCCCTCATCATCGGAAGCGGCATCGCCGGCCTCTACGTGGCGCTCCGGGCCCGGGAGCTCGGCCTCCGTCCGACCATCGTGACGAAGTCCCGACTGGAAGAATCGAACACGCGCTATGCGCAGGGCGGGATCGCCACCGCATTGGGGCCGGACGATGCGCCGGCCCGGCACCTGGCCGACACGATCCGGGCCGGCGCCGGCCTCGTCGACCGGAACGCGGCCCGCATCCTGACCTACGAAGCTCCCCGACGGATCGCCGACCTCGTGCGGTACGGCGTACCGTTCGACACGGTGGAGGGTCGGATCTCTCTCGGTCGCGAAGCGGCGCATTCCCGGGCGAGGATCCTCCATGCGGGAGGGGATGCCACCGGGATGTCGATCGAGGAGAACCTCAAGCGACGGGTGCTCGACCAGGGGATCGACGCGCGCGAACGCACCGTGCTCCGGGCGCTCCGCCCGGGAGGACGAGACGGTCCGGAGGCTGTCCTCTCCCGGGAAGATGGGGGAGGGATAGAGGTCGTGACCGAACGACCGGTCGTTCTGGCCACGGGCGGAGCTGGAAGCCTCTACCGCGAGAGCTCGAACCCGTCCGTCGCCACCGGGGAAGGCGTCGCGATCGCGTTCCGTGCCGGGGCCCTGCTCACGGACATGGAGTTCGTCCAGTTCCATCCCACCGTCTTTGCCCGCGAAGGGTCTCCCCGGTTCCTGATCACGGAGGCACTGCGAGGGGAGGGCGCCGTTCTCCGGAATGCGGCGGGCGACCGCTTCCTCGTGCGCGCCCATCCCGATGCGGAGCTCGCGCCTCGGGACGTCGTCGCACGGGCGATCCGGCGGGAGCTCGATCGCACCGGCCAGCCGACTGTCTACCTGGACGCGACCGCGATCCCGCCCGACCGTCTTTACGCACGGTTTCCGACGATCACTCGGTTCCTCGCAACCTACGGTCTCGATCCGGCCCGCGACCTCATCCCGGTGGCGCCGATGGCCCACTTCATGATCGGCGGGGTCACGACCGATGTGGAAGGCCGCACCACCGTCCCCGGTCTGTATGCGTGCGGCGAGGTCGCGTCCACCGGCGTGCACGGGGCGAACCGTCTCGCCAGCAATTCGCTCCTCGAAGGGGTGGTCTTCGGCGAGCGGGTGGCACGCCACCTGCTCCACCCGACGCCCGGCGGCCCCCCCCGCCCGGCGCGGATATTGGAGGTCCCGCTCCTCCCCGGGGCCGGGCGGCGGGATTCTGCGACCGCCATCGAGGAGGTTCGGACGGCGCTGTGGAACGATGTCGGGATCGTGCGCGACGCCCGCAGCCTCGCGTCCGCTCTCTCGACGTTCGCGCGGATCACGGCCGAGGTCGAGCCGGTCTCGGCGGAGGACGCCCCCGGGGCGTTGGCCAACGCCGCCCTCACGGCTTCGTTCATTGCGCGCGCCGCGCTCCGACGGACGGAAAGCCGCGGAGCCCACTTCCGCTCCGATCACCCGCGCACCCTGCCTTCCTGGCGCCTCCACATCGGTCTGCTCGCGACCCGGCCCGCGTCCCGCCGCGAGCGGCGCGCTCCGACAACGGTTAAACCCCGACGGAGGTCGGCGGGCTGATGGACCTCTCACTCTCGGACGAGGAGAGTCAGCTCCGGGAGGCGGCCCGGCGCTTCGCGCGCAAAGAGGTCGCGCCGGTCGCGGAGCGGATGGACCGCGAGGAGTACTTCCCGCGGGACGTCTTCCGACGGCTGGGCGAGCAAGGCTTCCTCGGCGTCACGATCCCTACCGAGTACGGTGGACTCGGGCTCTCCTACCTGGCCCAGTCGCTGATCCTCGAGGAGATCGCCCGCGTCAGCCCCGCGCTGGCGCTGAGCGTGGGGGCCCACTCGAACCTGTTCGCAGACAATCTCGCACGGAACGGGACCCCGGCCCAGCGCGAGGCCGCCTTACCGTCCATCGTGACGGGGGAAGCCGTCGGCGCCCTCGCCCTCACCGAGGCCCAAGCCGGCTCGGACGCCGTGGCGGTACGCACCCTCGCGAAGCGACGGGGGGCCCACTACGTTCTCAACGGTTCGAAACAGTTCATCACCAACGGGCCGGTGGCGGACTGGCTTCTGGTCTACGCCAAGACCGCTCCCGAGCGCGGCGCGCACGGCATCAGCGCCTTCCTCGTCTCCAGCCAGAGCCCCGGATTCACGGTCGCCAAGAAGCTCGATAAGATGGGCATGCGAGGCTCCCCGACCGGGGAGCTCGCCTTCCAGGACTGCGAGGTTCCGGCCGACCGGCTGGTGGGGGTCGAGAACGAGGGCGTGGCGATCATGATGAGCGGACTGAACGTCGAGCGAGCGGTGCTCGGCGGGATCCCGGTCGGCATCATGGCCGAGTGCCTCGACCGCTCCCTCGAGTACGCCCGGACACGGGAGCAGTTCGGCCAAAAGATCGGGCAGTTCGAGCTGATCCAGGCCAAGCTCGCGGACATGTACGCCGACCTCGAGGCCGCCCGATGGCTCGTGACCGCCGCCCTCGACTCGGTCGGGCGGGACCGTCGGAGCCACCGGGCGAGCGCGGCGGCCCTCACCTTCGCGTCGGAGGCGTCGACCCGCCACGCTCTCGCGGCCGTCCAGATCCATGGCGGATACGGCTACATGCGCGACCTTCCGCTCGAGCGGCTCGCCCGGGATGCGAAGCTGCTGGAGATCGGAGCGGGCACGAGTGAGATCCGGCGTCTGGTGGTCGCCCGGGAACTGCTGGGGCCGGGGTTCCGCGACCCGTCCTCTGAGGGCTCTGGTCGCGAACTCTTATAGTAGCCGAGCGACCATCGCGACCCATGGCCGGGCGAGCGCCGGCGGGTTCAGGGACGCCGTACAGCGCCCTCCGCTTGGAGATTCTCAAGGAGCTCCAGTCGATCCTGGAGGACCGGGAGGTCCGTGACCGCCTGGACAAGGGACCGCTTTCCGAGACCAAGGGGCGGGAGCATTGGATCCTTCACCTGCTGCTGCGCGCGCAGGAATCGAGCCTCTCGCATTTCGACACGCTCATTCAGTCCGCCTACTCCAACCTGACCGCCCGGATCCAGTCCGTCGAGGATCGCCTCCAGCGAGGGGACGCCGTGCGGGACGCGCTCGGCGCCGAGGTCAAGACCCGGCTGCAAGAGATCGAGAACGGGGTCTCCGACCGGGTCGGGCAGGAAGTCGCGACGGGCGTCGAGACCGCTTCCCAGAAGATCTCCCACGACCTGCTCGCGAACCTGGACGCGAAGTGGAAGCCCATTGGCGAGTCGGTCGAGTCGTTCGCCCAGCGCTCCTCTCAGCTCACGAAGGACCTCTCGGACACCTTCCGCGTGTCGACGCAGAACCGGCTGCTGCTCAATGAGAACGCCCGCCGTATCATCGACCTGGGACGGGACATCCTCGCGCTCGAGGAGAGCCTCAAGCTCTCCCTCTCCAAGGTGCTCGAGGAGGGCCTCGCCCCGCTCGAACAGCGAATTGTGGCCCTCGAGGGGCGGGTCAACGGGACCGACACGGGCGACTCGGCGGCACACGACCCCGCCTCGAACGGCACCTGACGCACCCCCGACCCATGCGCCTCTCTCGTTCGCATCCGCGCTATGCGAGCCTCCGCCTCCGCGCGCACCTGGCCGACCTGACGCGGGCCGGCCTCGTGGCGCCCGAAGGACTGATCGCGCACGGCCGCGGAGAGACGTTCGACTATCTGCTCGGAGAGCGCACGAGCCCGAGCGCGCGCGCCGCGGAACGCCGGGCGGCCGGCTGGCTCCGCTCCGCGCGCCACCCCGTCCTGAGCGTGAACGGCAATGTGGCGGCCCTCGCGGCGACCGAAGTCGCCCGGATGGCCCACGCTTGTCCCGGACTTTCCGTGGAGGTCAACCTGTTCCATCGCACCCCGGCGCGGGCGAGGGCGGTCGCGGGGGTCCTGCGCGCCGCGGGGGTTTCCGAGGTCCTCGGCATCCGTCCCACGGCACGGATCCCAGGTCTCCCCTCCGACCGCGCCCTCGTCGACCGACGCGGGATCCTCGTCGCCGACCTCTGCCTGGTTCCCCTGGAGGACGGGGACCGGACCCAGGCTCTCCGTGCCCTGGGCAAGAAGGTCGTCTCGATCGACCTGAACCCGCTCTCCCGAACCAGCCAAACCGCGGACCTGCCGATCGTGGACGAGCTCCGCCGGGCGCTCTCCCACATCGGGGATGACCTCGAGGGAGGCGGACCTCCCGAACGGACCGGTCGCTTCGTGCGATTCGACCGACGCAGGGCGCTCGCCGACGCGCTCGGGTTGATCGGGCGGAACCTCAGGCGGGCGGCGGCGGTTCGGTCGCGCTCAGCCGGAGAGCGGGGACGAGCTTCGCCGCGACCCGCTCGAGGAACCGGCGGTCGCTCTCGTCGAACGCCCTGAGCTCGTGGCCGTCGATATCGATCTCGCCGACCACGGCCGGCCCGTCCCGGATCGGTACGACGATCTCGGAGCGAGTCGACAGGAAGCAGGCGAGGTACTCGGGCGCCGCTCGCACGTCGTCCACGATGACCGTCCGGTTCTCCCGGGCGGCCTGCCCACAGATCCCCCGGTCGAGGGGGATGCGGACGTGCTCCGTGGCTTCGGGGCCGTTGTAGGCGTCCAGCACGAGGGTCGTTCCGTCCAGCCGATAGACGCCGACCCAGGGGTAGTGGGGGAATTCGTGGACGAGGTACCGGCAGACCTCGGCGAGGGCACTGCGGCCCTGCAGGTGGCCGAGGATGGAGTCGACCTGCAAGAGTGCCGGGGTCGCCCGGCGGTCCGGCACGCTCACGGTACCCCTCGAGAGCAGCACGGGCCGCCGCGGCAAAGGGCAGCGCCGAGGGGGAGAATTCCCGTGGGGACGGGCTCGCCGTCCCTCACCTTTGAACTCCCGAGGCGTATTCCGCCACGAGCTTTCCAGACTCGCGCCGTACCGGACTGAGCC
>Ga0209415_10015588_pt1 | contig 12300 bp, 9 predicted proteins | sample PeaSoiSIISIP2007_FD_187696 | JGI IMG/M metagenome (GOLD analysis project Ga0209415, IMG submission 187696) | Peat soil microbial communities from Weissenstadt, Germany - SII-SIP-2007 (SPAdes) (version 2) | ecosystem: Environmental > Terrestrial > Soil > Wetlands > Peat | place: Germany... | reverse complement strand
GGATTCGAACCCCCGAGCGAGTTACCCCGCTAACGGTTTTCAAGACCGCCGGTTTCAACCACTCACCCATTCCTCCGCTCACTATCTTAGCGTGATGTGCTCACGTGCGACAATGCTTGAACTCGTTCACTCGGTCCGCAGCGCGATCACCGGATCGAGCCTTGCCGCGCGACGGGCGGGAATGTAAATCGCCACCAGCGCTACCAAGATCAGCACTGCGGCGAAAGTCACGAACGTGATCGGATCCTTAGCCGGCACGTTATAGAGCAAGTTCGCGATCAGGCGCGTGACCGCGAATGCCGCCGCCGATCCGCACACCACGCCGATCGCGACCAGCGCCAGTCCTTCCTTTAGCACCAATCCCAGCACCATGCGTTGATTCGCGCCCAGCGCGACGCGGATGCCGATCTCCGCGGTTCGCCGGCTTACCGAATACGAGATCACGCCATATAATCCGATCGCCGCCAGCAGCGTCGCCAGCAGTCCGAAGAACGCCGACAGCGTGGAAACCATGCGATCCGCGAACACCGATTCGTCGATCTCCTGCTCCATGGTTTTCAACTCCGCTAGGGGAAGATTCGCGTCCGCGCTTCGCACCGTTTGCCGCAGCGCCCCGGCGATCGTTTCCGGCTGCTGGCTGGTGCGCACATAGAACGTCATGGATCCGCTGGTGTAGCCTTGCGCGTAGGGGCAGAAAATGAAACGCTGTTTTTCTTCGCGCAAGTCCGTGTACTTGCCGGTCTTCACGATCCCGACGATTTCGATCTCGGTCTTCTTGTCACTCACAAAATGAAAATGCCTTCCCAGCGCGCTTCCATGTTCGAAGTAAGCGTCGGCGAAGGTGTCGTTGACGATGGCGACCGGTGGCGCGGATTTTCCATCGGCTTCGGTGAATTCGCGGCCCGCGAGCAACGGAATCCCCATGGCGGAAAAGAATCCGGGACTCACCAGGTCGGCGTTCGGCGTGGGCTCGCTCTCCTTCCGCTCATGGCCCGGAACCTCGATGGAGCTGAGATTGTTATCGCCGGTGAGCAGCGGAGTCTCCGAGACTCCCGCCGAGCGAACCCCCGGCAGCGATTTCACGGTGGCGATCAGGCGGTCGAACAGCGGAACCGCGCGCGCGGCGTCATAGCCGATCAACGGCGGATTAATCGCGAAGCTCATCAGATGATCGGTGCGAAAACCCGTATCGATCTGCCGCAAGTTCGTCAGGCTTTTCAGGAACAGTCCAGCTCCAATCAGCAGCACCAGGGAAAGCGCCACCTGCACCACCACCAGCGCCTTGCGGTACACCACCTGCGACCCGCCACCGGATACGTTCGCCACCTGCTCCTTCATGGTGGACGCGACATCCGGCCGGGTGGTCTGAAGCGCGGGCGCCAGGCCGAAAAAGACGCCGGATAGAATCGAAATCGCGCCCGTGAAGGCGAGAATCCGCAGATCCGGCTCCGTCGAAATCGCGCTGATGATCGGACCCAGGGGAAGCAGGCGCAGCAGCATCCCGCCAATCCACATCGCGAGCAGTACTCCCACGCCTCCACCGGCGATCGAGAGCACCACGCTTTCCACCAGGATTTGCCGCACGATATCGCGACGACTCGCGCCCAGCGCCAGACGAATCGCCATTTCCTTTCGTCGCGCCGCCGCCCGCGCGATCATCAGATTGGCGACGTTCGCGCAAGCGATCAACAGCACCAGCGCGACCAGAGCCATCAGCAAAACCAGCGGTGCCTGAAACATCATGCGCAGCGATGAGATCCCGTTTGCCGCCGGCAGCAGCGTCAAATGCCTTTGTAGAAACCGGCTCTGAAAACTTGCGGAAGCTTGCGGGATGTCCTTGAGCTCGGCTTCGAGAATCGGCCGCCAGAAGGCGTTCATCGCGGATTCGGCGGCGGCCCTGGAAACTCCAGGCTTCAGCCTCCCGATCACGTTGAGCCACAAACTTCGGCGATCCTCCAACGCCGGCATGCCGGGGAGCATCTGTGCCGCCATGGTCACCGGGACGAACACTTCCGGCGATTCGCCCACGGCCAAGCCTTGAAATCCCGGCTGCGCTACGCCGATCACCGTCAACAGGTGATTGTTGACGTTCACGGTCTGATTTAGAATCGAGTGATTGGCGCCGAATCTTCTCACCCAGAAGTCATGATTCAGCACTGCGACCGGCGAGGCGCCTGGAGCGCGATCGTCGTCGAGGCTGGTCGGACGCCCCAGCACCGTTTTCACGCCGAGCACGTCGAAGAAATTTCCAGACACTAGATTGATGTGAATCAGCTCGGTGCGCCCACCCGAGGAAAAGCTCGCCGAGGCGCGAAACCAAGCCAGCACGCCGCTGAAAGCCGGCGCACCGTCGCGAAAATCGCGATACATCGGGTACGAAAAGCAATACGAAGAGTCGTAGCTGGTTTCGAGATGGGCTCGAATGGGCCCGTTCGAAGTCAGCAGCGCGAGTTCCTGAGGGCGCTGAACGGGAAGCGCGCGCAGCACCACGCGATCCATCAACGTGAAGATCGCCGTATTGGCGCCGATCCCCAACCCCAGGGACAGAATCGCGACCGCGGCAAATCCCGGATTCTTGCGAAAGCTCCGCAAAGCGAACTGCGCGTCACGAAGAACTGAGCTCATGGGGTTACGCGTGCAACTTCCTCCCCATTTTCGGGATTCGCTAAATCGATGAATTTAAGAATCCAGGCAGCTCCGTCGCGACACGCAGTGCCCGCTTGTGGGAATGCGTTGTTCGGGTCTGCTCAGGCGATCAGGCCGGGGCGTATAATAATGGCGTTGTCCCGCCCGAGGGTGATGAGGAAATGACATGAAACTTCTTGCGGTAGTGGCCGCGATGGCGGCGATCAGTGCGTTCGCGATGAAGGTCGAGCCGATACAGTTGGCGGGAGTAAGTTGCCAGACACCGCCTCCGCTGCACTGCCCGGACGCCGATTGTCCGGGTCCCATGGTGATCGAGCAGGGCACCGCGGTCGAGCCGAAGACCGGCCGCAAATTCTTCCTCGATTACCCGTGCGATCTGAAGCGCGGCGAAAAGGTGACGTTTATCCTGAGCCTGCACGGCTTCGGTTCCTATGGGAACTGGCAGCGCCACTATTTTCCGCTGATGGATTACAAGGAGAAATATCGCCTGGTGATCGCCACGCCGAATTCGCCGGCCCATTTTTGGGCGGAATCCGACGACGAGTATCTGCACAACATCGTCGACCTGGTGTTTGAGCAGGTGGGCCGGAAAAACATCAAAGCATTCTGGCTGGTGGGACATTCCCAGGGCGGGTTGACGTCGAACCGGCTGGTCCGCACGGATTTTTTCAAGGATAAAGTCGACGGCTGGCTGAGTCTGTCGGGAGGACGTTTGGGGGGGAATCCCGGCCGCGGCGGGTTCGGAGCGCTCTCTGCGCCTCCGCCGGCAACCGGGGGACGCGCGAGCACAACGCCGTCTATCGCCGCGTCGATGGCGGCGTTGCGCGAGCCTCCGTCGAACGATTTTTCGTTCATCTACGAGACCGGGCGGCGCGAAATGGATGATAAGGGCCTGCCTGAGACTTCCACGTGGGCTGCGAAGTATGGATGCAGTGCGCGGGTGCGGCGTGCGGACGTGGTCGATACAAAAGCCGGCTACGTGTACGATGGCACGCGCCAGAATCCGCCGAATCCTCCGTGGGGATTGCTGCCGAGGCCGGGGACCGCCGAAGTGTTCGAGTATCCGAAATGCAAGGGCGGGCGCGTGGTCGCGGATGTGGTGCGTCTCGAAAAGGGCCACACGGAGGGTCTGGAGCCGCGCGTCACGGAGCAACTGATCGTGTTGATGCTCTCCGCGAAACGGAAGTGAAGGAAGACAAGCGGCTGACCCGGCTGACGAAAATCTGCCTCGCGCTTCCCGAGGCGGCGCGGCAGACCAGCGGGAGCCACGCGAGTTTCCTGGTGCGGAAGAAAGTCTTCGCGTATTTCTTAAACAATCATCATGGCGACGGGATCGTGTCCGTGTGCGCGAAAACCATGCCGGGCGATCATGTGGCTCTAGCCGCGGCGCAGCCGGACCGATTCTATCTCCCCGCCTATATCGGGCCTCGCGGCTGGATCGGACTACGCCTGGATGTCGGCGAAATCGATTGGGGCGAAGTCGCCGAGCTGGTCGCGCTCAGCTACCGGCGCACGGCTCCCAAAACCCTCGCCGCGCTGATAAAAATGAGTTAGTGGCACGTCGCTGCGGGCTTCGTGGCGAAAGCACCAGACGATGGCCCTTGCTTGTGAGTCCTGTGAAAAACCGATATACCCACCGCTCCCTGTGGTCGCGGCTCGTTAAACACCGCGAGCCGCGACCGCAGGAAGCGGTGCATGGCCGGTTTTCACACAGACTCGGTTAACGAAAAAAGCCCGGACGCTCCATTAGCCGCGGCGAACCGCGGTGGGCATTTCAACCCAGAACTGCCGCATCTCCGAGCGCGGGTCATTCTCTACTCGAACTTCGGTGTCGAATAACATGGTCGCACGCTTGGACGGCTCGTACGCCGGCCAATTCGGGATCTTCGGATTATTGGGATCGCAGTTCTTCGCGAGCGAAACCCACGCCGACGCGAACTTTTCCCACAGCGCGCGCTGCTGCGGCGATCCGGTTCCGCCGATGCCGTCGCGATAGCTGTTGAACGACGCCGAGACATCCGTACCGTGCACCGCGCCGAATTTCCCGCCGAAGCTGGGGCTTTCGAAGGTCCACAGATACATGTACGCGGGAGCTTTGCCGAGCGCGGCTTTGCGCTCCGCCTGGGTTACCGAACTGCGACGAGCGCCGGCGTCGGTCGCGATCTGCGCCTGAATCAGGAACGGCGACTTGGAAGGATAGCGCTTGCGGTACATCGCGACGATCTGCTCGCCCTTATCGCCGTAGCGCTGATTCATCATGTTTTTCAGACCGGCTTCGTCCAGATCGAAGTTGGTCAAGCCCAGCGCCGCGTCTTCAAGAGTGGTCGAAATGATCACCGGGACGTCGGCCGATTCGGGCGGGGCAGTCGGATCGAAGGGATGATGCGGAAACACGTTTCCGTCCATCACCGGAGTGAAACTCGCGCCCGCGCCGAGCGATGTCTGCGCTTCCAGAATCTGCTGCCAGGAAACTTTCTGGATATCAGCGATATTGCTCTTCGAGATTCCCAGCTTGCCGAGCAACGCTTCCGCCGATTTGGCGCCTTGCTCGCGCGTGGCCAGGCGAATGGTCGAGCCGCTTTGCACCGCCGCGGAATGGAACAGGCCCTTGCCCGAAGGCATCGCCAGCATGGTCGACGTCTTCGCGCCTCCGCCGGATTGGCCGAAGATCATGACCTTGGTTGGATCGCCGCCGAAGTTCGCGATGTTGTCGCGGACCCACTGAAGAGACGCGACCAGGTCCATCATCCCGACCACTCCGGCTTGCGCGAATTCAGGCGGCGCGCCCAGGTCGGCGAGATGCAGGTAGCCGAAGCTCGCCAGGCGATGGTTGACCGTCACGACCACTACGTCGCCAAACCGGGCGAGTTGCGCGCCATCGTAGCCAGGACCGTTGCCCGATCCGGTGGCGAATCCGCCGCCGTGGAAGGAGACCAGCACGGCGCGCTTCTGCCCGTCATTAATACCCGGCGTCCAGACGTTCAGAGAGAGGCAATCCTCGCCCATGCCGCCGCCCGAGTGGAGATCCCACTGGATCATCATGGCGTAATCGCTGCGCAGGTCGGCAATGGTCTGCGGACTGATGTGACCGTGTCCGAAACATTCGCGGACGCCGGTCCAGGATGCGGGTTTCTGCGGAGGCAGGTAGCGATTCTTGCCGCCGGTGGGCGCTCCGTAAGGAATGCCTTTGAACTCTTTGATCCCGGCATCGGCGATGCCTTGCACTTTGCCGGAAGTGGTTTCCGCGGTCCAGAAAAGCTGGCTGTTACCAGTAGATCCGCCAAGTCCGGCTGCGGGCCGCGACGCGGCGTTTTGAGATTGTGCGGCCGATTTCACGGCGCCGAACGCGGCTACGGCGATCGACGATGTTTTCAAGAATGAGCGGCGATTCGTCATGGAAGGCTCCTTCAATGGACAGAGTATACGCCTTTTTCCAAAACTGTGTCCACCGACCGGTCGGTAGGTCGCTTGACGCGTAGGATAACCTCGATATTTGGAGGCTCATTATGTCGCTACGGCCAGTGAAACGGCTCATCAAAGCCAAACCGACCTTGGAAGGCGCCGGAGTTCATCTGCGGCGCGCCTTCGGATTCGGCAACACTTCGGATTTCGATCCATTCCTGCTGCTGGACGATTTTCGCAACGATGTCCCGCAGGATTATCTGGCCGGCTTCCCGTGGCATCCGCATCGGGGCATCGAGACCATCACTTATGTTCTGGCGGGAACGGTGGAGCACGGCGACAGCATGGGCAACCACGGCGCGATCGCTGCGGGCGACGTCCAGTGGATGACTGCGGGACGCGGCATCATTCATCAGGAAATGCCCAAGGGCGATCCCGAGGGTAGGATGCATGGGTTCCAGCTTTGGGCGAATCTTCCGTCGTCGCTGAAAATGACCGCGCCGCGATATCAGGAAGTGAAGGCTCCCGACATTCCGCTGGTCACCGATGACGATGGAACCGGAGTTCGCATCGTGTGCGGAAACTTCTGGGGCACGAAGGGCCCGGTGGATGGAATCGCGGCGGATCCGATTTATCTGGACGTGTCGGTTCCTCCGGGAAGGAAGAAGACCCTGCCTGTCGAGACCAGCCGGCACGCGTTTGCGTATGTGTTCGCGGGGTCGGGGAAGTTTTGCAATGCATCGGGTCCGCTGGCGGTGCCGACTGAGGGAATCGGGTGGGCGGATAAAGTACCTCCTTCGGAAGCTGACAATCGGTCATTGGTGTTGTTCGATCGCGGCGATGAAGTTACGGTTCAGGCTGGACCGGACGGGATTCGTTTTCTGCTGGTGTCGGGAAAGCCGCTGGAGGAGCCGGTGGCGTGGTACGGTCCGATCGTGATGAACACGCAGGAACAACTGCGGCAGGCGTTTGATGAGATCGAACGGGGGACGTTTTTGAAAGGTGCTTCCTCATAGCGAAAGTGTATGTGGAAACCCGATATATCCACCGCTCCCTATGGTCACGGCTCGTTTAAGTTGCTGACAACGAGCCGCGACCGCAGGAAGCGGTTAATGCTGACGTTTGACAAAACGCTAGCGTAGCGGCGGAGTGCTCGGAGGGGCATGTCGATGATGCGTCGCCTGTTCGTAGGCGTATGCGAATTTGATTAGCGTCGCTTCCGACCATGCTCGTCCGTAAATCGTCATGCCCGCGGGCAGAGTGCCGCCGCGCGTGAAACCCATGGGGACGTTGATGGCCGGGAATCCTGTCGTCGGCGAATAGAACTGGCTGTTATCGCCGGCGGGTGTGTTCAGGTCGCCGATCAGACGCGGGGGATTGCTCCAGGTCGGGTAGACGAAAGCATCCAGCTTGAGACGATCCATGGTCTTCATCACCACGTCGCGGACCTGGTCGCGATACACTTTGTCGGCTTTGCATGGCGGCGAATCGGGACCGTTGGCGGGGCCGTTTTCGGCCTGCTCCAGCCGCCGCTGAACGGAGGGATGAAAACGTCCGGACTTGATGATGTCGGCGAGCGTCTTCAACGGCACGCGATCTCCCTGCGCGGCCAGGTACCGATTCAAATCGTACTTGAATCCCATGCAGGCGCCCAATTCCCTGGCCGGGCGCTGAATTTTGTCGACGCCTTCCACCGTGGCTGGATCGACGATCGTCGCTCCAGCGCGGCGCAGCTCGTCGACCGCGGCCATGAAGATCCGGATCACTTCGGGGTCGGCGTTGGGACGCTCATAGGCCTGGTGAAGAACGCCGATGACGGCTCCGCGCAGTCCGTTGGGGTCGAGCGATGCGGTGTAATTCTGCGGAAGATGAGCCGGGGCTGCGGCGGTGACCGGGTCGTTCGGATCTTCGCCGACGACCACCTGGAAAACGCGGGCCGCATCCTCCACCGTGCGCGCCATCGGCCCGGCGATATCGGCGAGAAGACTCAGCGGAACCACGCCGGCGCGGCTGGTGAGCCCCATGGTGGATCGAATCCCGACCAGCGACTGATGCGAGGAAGGTCCTCGGATTGAGTTGCCGGTGTCACTGCCGAGTCCCACCAGGCCGAAGCTCGCGGCGACGGCAGCCGCGGTTCCGCCGCTGGAACCGGCGGTGACCCGGTCCAATGCGTAGGGATTCTTGGTGTAGCCGGGAAGAATCGAGTTGACGGTTTCAAACGGGCTGAACGCCCATTCGGCCATGTTGGATTTCGCCAGGACGATTGCGCCGGCTTCCTTCATCCGTCCGACCAGGAATGCATCTTTATTCGGAATGAAGCCCTGAAACGCCAGCGCGCCATCGGTGGTCTGGAGTCCTTTGGTCTCGAAATTATCTTTGACGATCACGGGGACGCAGTGAAGCGGCCCGGTGAGGCCTGACTGCGTAAATCGGCGATCCAGTTCGTCGGCCTGCTTTTCGGCATCGGGATTCAGAATGATGATGGAATTGATCGCGGGGCCGTTTTTGTCGTAAACTTCGATGCGCTTCAGATATTGCGCGACGAGAGCATGGCAGGTGAGGCGTCCGGCTTTGATCGCGTCCTGGACCTGAGAAATGGTGGCTTCTTCAACCTCGAAAGGCGCGGCGTTTTGCGCGGCGAGCGGCACGGCTACGACAAAAAGCCAGCACGAAAAGCGAATCATCAGTTCAGGATAGACGACCGGCTGAATGTTTCGCTCGGTTGCTCCAGTTAAACTTGTTGAGATGAGATTTCCGATCGCAATCCTCTTGTTTTCGCTGGTTGCCGCGGCGCAAACGCGCGTCGATCTACTGCTGCGCGGCGGCCAGGTGATCGACGGCTCAGGCAGTGGGACGAAGATTGCGGACGTGGGGATTCGAGGCGACCGGATCGTCTTCATCGGCGACGGCGCTAAAGTTCAAGCCGCGCGAAGCATCGATGTGAAGGGTCTGGTGGTGGCGCCCGGGTTCATCGATCCGCACGCGCATGTGCTCGACGATCTGGCGGATCCTTCGCGCAAAGCGAATGAGGCGTATCTGATGCAGGGCGTCACTACGGTGGTCACTGGCAATGACGGACAGGGTCCGATCCAGACTGCGGCGACGCTCGCCAAGTGGACGCGCCAGGGAATCGGGACGAATGCGGCGGTTTACGTGGGGCAGGGAACGGTGCGGCGCGAAGTGATGGGCATGAGCGATGCCGCGGCGACTCCGGAGCAGGTCGCGAAGATGAGGGCCCTCGTCGAGCGCAGCATGAAAGACGGCGCCATCGGCATGTCCACGGGACTGTACTACGCGCCGGGCAGTTATGCCAAGACCGAAGAAGTGATCGAGCTGGCCAAGGTCGCCGCGGCGGCGGGCGGGATCTACGACAGTCACCTGCGCGATGAGGATTCCTACACGATCGGTTTGCAGGGCGCAGTTCGCGAGGCGATTCGCATTGCGCGCGAAGCCAGAATCCCGGTGCACATCTCGCACATCAAAGCTCTAGGGCCGGAGGTTTGGGGACAAAGCATTCCGGTGATCGAGCTGATCCGCCAGGCGCGGGCGGAAGGCCTGGAAGTGACGGCGGATCAGTATCCGTACACGGCATCCGGATCGAGCGTGACGGCATCGCTGGTGCCGCGATGGGCGGAAGCCAGAGGAAATAACGCGCTGCTGGAGCGAATTGCAGATGCGTCCGTGCGTCCGCGGCTGGTTCAAGAAATGGAGGCGAATCTGAAGCGCCGCGGTGGAGCCGACAAGCTGCTGATTATTTCGGGGCGCGACCGGTCGCTGATTGGCAAAACGCTGCTCGCGATCGCCAACGAGAAGAAGGAGTCGCCGGTTGAGGCGGCACTCGAAATCATTAAGAGCGGCGGCGCGGGTGTCGCGTCTTTCAACATGAGCGAACCGGATATCGAAAATTTCATGAAGCAGGATTGGGTGGCGACGGGGTCGGACGGGTCGGAAGGGCATCCGCGGAAATACGGGACTTTTCCACGAAAATTGCGCGTGTATGTGAACGAGAAGAAAACCATTACGCTGCCGTTCGCGATTCACTCCTCGAGCGGGCTGACGGCTCAGATGCTTCACCTGAAAGATCGAGGCCTATTGCGCGAGGGCTACTATGCGGACGTGATCGCATTCGATCCGGCGACGATTACTGACCGGTCGACTTACGAGCATCCGGATGTGCTCGCGACGGGAATCAAGTATGCGATCGTGAACGGGAAGATCGCGATTGAAGACGGGAAGTACAACGGCGCGCTGGCCGGGCGGACACTGCGGCGATAGCTCCATGGAAACGTTTCTAAAAGCAATCGGGGAACACGGGTATACGATCCTGTTTGTCTCGGTATTTCTGGAATCGATCGGATTCCCGTTTCCCGCCGCGCTGGCCTTGATGGCGGCGGGCGCGGCGAGCGCGCATGGTTCGATGAACGTTGCGCTGGCGGGCGGCGTCGCATTTGCGGCGCTGGTCCTGGGCGACATTCCGATGTTCCTGTTGGGCCGATACACAGGATGGTGGCTGCTGGGGCACTTGTGCCGCGTCTCTCTGAATCCCGAGTCGTGCGTGTTGACATCGGCAGCTTCGTTTTACCGGCGAGGGCGGACGGTTCTGTTATTCGCGAAATTCGTGCCGGGGTTGAACACGATGGCTCCGCCGCTGGCGGGGAGCATGAATATGCGTCCGGCTCAGTTCCTGTTGCTGGACGGCGCCGGCTCGGCTATTTATATCGCGACGTATGTTGGGATCGGCTATCTGTTCAGCGACGCGATCTCGGCCATCACCAGAGGCTATCATCTGTTCAGCCGGATCATGGGTTGGGCTTTGATTGTGGCGCTGGCATGCTATGTCGTGTATCTGATCTGGATGTGGACCAAGGGACGGAAGCTGCGCTCGGTTCCAGTGGTGAGTCCGGCGGATGTGGCTCGGGCGTATTCGGCGGAGGGCGCTGTGATCTACGATGTTCGCAGCCACGGCTACTATGAGCGCAATGCCGTGCGCATCCCGGGATCGAAACGGTTGGAGCCGAACGCGATTCATTTGTTTGACGAACAGTCTGTGTCGGCAAAACTGATTTTTTTGTACTGCACCTGCTTGCGGGAAGCGACCAGCGCTCGGGTCGCGGAGGCGTTGCGCGAAAAAGGAGTGCATTCGGCGGTGATCGAGGGAGGGTTGAAGGGCTGGATCAAAGCCGGACTGCCGACGGAGCCGATTCCGGAGGAAGAGATGGTGGAGCTTCCGAATTTCAGTTGACATACGGAACGCATGAGGGATTTGAATAAGCAGGAGAGAACCGCCATCGAAGCCGTCGCCAGACACTTCGCGGCAACTTGGGAAAAGGGTAGCGATCCTCCCGACGCCTATATCACGATCGAGGGGAAACGGGTTGCTGTTGACATCGCAACCCTCAAACGGCGCGGCACTGGAGAAGGTAACGCCGCGAAGCCTCGATTGAGGTTCGATAAGGCTGTGACCAGAGTGATGGAGTGTCTGCAAGCGACGCTTGTCGAAGCCGTGCCGGACGGCATGACCGTGGTGTTGACCATCACCGCTCCCATCCGTTTGCCAGCGAAAACCGCTGCTTCGCTGGAAGAAAAAATACAGACTCTTCTCGGGCGTGGATCGCTGGGTCGAGACACGAAAGATACGATTCACGGGAATCGTGTCCGGGTTCGATTATTGAGAAACGAATCTGAGCGAGCGCCAAAACTGATTGGTTTCGTGCACAATTCCGATTCAGATCCACTTCAACTTTTCAACATGACCCATGAAATGCTTGAGCTGATCAGCGCCTATGCGCCGAGGCTTGCGGGTGATCGATGGCTGGTTGTGATCAGCGCCGCACGAATTTCATGCTTGGAGGCGTATCGCTACATCTATTCGCAACTGCGCATGCCGATTGACTATAAGAAGATTCTCATGGTGTTTGGCGATGGGCGTGTCGCGATGTTGGCGGAATGAAGTCACAAACCTTCGCAGGCGGCTTCTACGGTCGGGTAAAACTTGAACACCGTGTCGAGGCGGGTTACGCGGAAGGAATCGCGCACTGCGCCGCTCGCGCCTGCCAGGCGCATCTGACCGCCGACCTGCCCGAGGCGGCTGAAGGTGTCGATGAAACGGCCGATTCCGGTCGAGTCGATGTGCGTGACGCCGCTCAGGTCGAAGACCAGGTTCTTGTGTCCGGTTTTCAATAACTGCGGCACAATGGATTCGAGCTGCGCGGCTTCTTCGCCGAGCATCAGCTTGCCGCGCAGCGTGAGTAC
>Ga0209415_10015587_pt1 | contig 12301 bp, 13 predicted proteins | sample PeaSoiSIISIP2007_FD_187696 | JGI IMG/M metagenome (GOLD analysis project Ga0209415, IMG submission 187696) | Peat soil microbial communities from Weissenstadt, Germany - SII-SIP-2007 (SPAdes) (version 2) | ecosystem: Environmental > Terrestrial > Soil > Wetlands > Peat | place: Germany... | reverse complement strand
TTCGCCAAGGTCGACCAGCATCGCGCGCTCCGCCGCGGCGTGCCGGAGGTGATCTTCGGCGAGGGCAAGAGCGCCGCACAGATCGCGGCGATCGGCGCGCGCGTCGTCGTCGCCGGCGCCAATCTGGTGGTCACCCGGCTGGAGCTGAAAAAAGCCCGCGAGCTGCGCCGGCGCCTGCGCGGCCTCACCTACCATCCCGAGGCCAGGCTCGGCGTGATCGTCAAGCGCAAGCCCGCGCCGCGCGGCCACGGCAGCGTGCTGGTGATGAGCGCCGGCACCTCGGATCTGGCGGTGGCCGAAGAGGCGGCGCTGTGCGCCGGACTTTTCGGCAACGCGGTCGAGCGCCTGTACGACGTCGGCGTCGCCGGAATCCATCGCCTCACGGCCAATCTCGAGCGCGTGCACGCGGCGGCGGTGCTGATCGTGGTGGCCGGGATGGAAGGGGCGCTGCCCTCGGTGGTGGCGGGGCTGACCGATAAGCCGGTGATCGCGGTGCCCACCAGCGTGGGCTATGGCACCGCGTTCGGCGGAGTGGCGGCGCTGCTCGGAATGCTCAATTCATGCGCGAGCGGAGTCACGGTGGTCAACATCGACAACGGTTTCGGCGCCGCTTTTGCCGCGACGCTGATGAATCGGGTCGGCATCGCGCGGAGCGATATCGCACGTGAGCGGCTGTGATGGAGAAGCCGAACAAATCGATCACCTCGGGGCGCGCGCGCCGCGCGCTGAAGATCGGCGGACTCGCCTCGCAGGTCGGCTCCAGCTACCTGTGGACTTCGATCCGCAAGCCCTTTCTCGACGCCGCGAGCCACGAGCGCGAGCTTTTGGACACCCACATTCGCAACGCCCAGCGGATCGTCGAAAGTTCCACTCAACTGCGCGGCGCATTCATGAAGCTGGTGCAGATGCTCTCGATGCGCGAGGACTTGCTGCCGATCGAAGCGATCGACCTGCTCAAGACCACGCGCGACGGCGTGCCGCCGATGGAATATTCGATGATCGCGCAACAGGTTCGCCGCGAACTCGGCAAGCGCCCCGAGCAGCTCTTCTCAAGTTTCGAGCCGCAAGCCTTCGCCGCCGCTTCGCTCGGCCAGGTCCATCGCGCCCGCCTCAAGAACGGTGACGAAGTCGCGGTCAAGGTCCAGTACCCCGGCATCGACACGACCGTGCGCCAGGACCTTGGCAATCTGAAGCTGCTGCTGCGCACGCTGCAGGCAATCGCGGGCGACCTGATGCGGCAGAAAATCGAGACGCGCACGGTCTACCGCGAACTCGAGGAACGGCTGGTCGAGGAACTCGACTACCGCATCGAGGCGCGCAACACGATGGAGTTCCATCGGCTCTACGCCGGCGACCCCGAGACGATCATCCCGCGTGTCATCGGCGAGCTGAGTTCGCGTCGCGTGCTGACGATGACTTATCTCGACGGCTACCATCTCTCGGACCTGATGAACCCGGCGGCCGATCTCGAGCTGCGCAAGTGGGTCACGCACAAGTACTACGAGCTGGTCTGGCGCCAGCTTTTGGAATTCGGCGTGCTCCACACCGACCCGCATCCCGGCAACTACCTCATCACTCATCATCCGCACATTTGCGTGCTCGACTTCGGATCGATTCGCCGTTATCCGGAACCGATTCGCCGCGCCAATCTCCAATTCGCCCGCGCGCTGGTCCAACGTAACGACCGCGCGCTGGGGCAGGCGCTGGTAAAGCTCGGCTATCTCGACCGCACGCAGAATCCGCGTCCGATGGTCGAGGCCGTCCACCTGCTGTTCGAGCCGGTCCTGGAAGACCGGCTCTACGGACCGGGCGAATACGACCTGGTCGGCAAGCTCGCACTGGTGGGCGAGATCGCGTTCAAGCACAAACTCTACAAGTCACCCGCGCACGGCCTGTTCACCGTGCGCGCGCTGGTCGGGCTCGACGGCATCATGCGCGGGCTCGGCGTGCGCGCCAACTACCACGACCTGTTTCAGGAATGCGTGGCGGGCGTGCGGGCATGAGCGCGGTACCCGCGCGAAAAAACTCGTCCGCGGTACCCGCGCGGACAAACTCGTCCGCGGTATCCGCGCGAAAAACTCCGCACGCGCGGGTCACGCCCGCGCCACCGCCGCTCGAGGCGCTCGAGCGCCATCGCGACCATCACTTCCGCCGCGTCCACCATCGGCGGATAAGCGGCGAGCGCGCGGCGCTCGGTTTCATCGAGGAGGTCGGCTTTTGCGCGGCGTTCACCGCCGGGATGGGCGTGCCGTGCCTGCGCGAAGCGATCGAGGGGATGCGCGAGCCGCCGCTGCCCGAGCATATCCAGCACGACCGGGCGATCATGATGACCTGGAATATCAAGGATACGCTGCCGGCCAAAAAGCTCGTCTACTATGGCAAAGTGCTGGGCGGCCGGCCGGGCTTCATCGCGCGCGACCTGCTCGCCCCCTTCCTGCGCCTGCGCGCCGAGCCGCGCGGCTACCGCGCGTTATATGAGCGCGGGATGCTCTCGCAGTGCGCGAAGCTGGTGATGGACGCGCTCGCGCGGCGCGGAGCCGCTGAGACCAAGGCGCTCAAGCTCGGCGCCGGCTACGCGCAGCCCAGGATGCGCGGCGAATTCGATCGCGCGATGAAGGAATTGCAGGAAAAGTTTCTCGCGCTCAAGGTCGAAGAGCGTTACGACCCTTTCACTTACGTGTGGGACACGATGGAGCATCGATGGAGCGAGGCGCTGCGCGAGGCACGCAGGCTCACCCGCAGCGAAGCCGCGTATCGGGTGGTACGCCGCTATTTCGAGATCGCCGGCTTCGGCCATGAGCGCGCCGTCGCGCGCTTGCTGGCGATCGATCCGGCGCTGGTTGATAGCGCGGCGCGCCGGCTCGAGCGCGAACGCCAGCTAAGAAGCGCGCTCCGCATCGAAGGCCTGATCGGCGAGCACAGCATCCTTGCCAACCTGACAGCTTGAACAAACAGAGGACTAGCTCATGAGACAAACCGGGAATCGCACGATATTGATTGCGGCGTTGATGGCGGGTGCGTTGGGCGGCGCGGCTTCGGCGCGAGTTTGGCCCGCGCCGGCGTCGGCCTTCGCCGACCAGCAGTTGTTGACCAGCATCAGTGCGAAGCAATTCGAGGTGATGGACGAGCAGGGAAATATGCGCGCCAAGCTGAACGTCACGGGCGAGGGCATGGCCCATCTGGGCCTGTACGACCAGCAGGGTGTCGAGCGTGCCGCGCTGGTCGTGACCAAGGAGGGAACCTCGATGCTGGCGTTGTCGGGCGACGACGGCAAGCCGCGCCTGGCGGCAAACGTCGCGACGCATGACGGGCCGGCCGCGTTCACGCTGCTCAATCCCGACAGCACCACCGCGGCCGAACTGACCATGAACAAGGACACGCGCTCACTCCTGCTCGCGGACGGCAAGGGCGCCGCTCGTGTGCGTCTGCAGACGGCTCTGGGAGCCAACGGCGAGTCGGCGCTGACGATTTACGACCAGAGCGGCAAGGCGCTCAGGAAAATTCCGTAGGACGCGCGGGCGAAGACGTCACCATTGCTCGTAGTGGACGGCGCGCCGCTCATAGCCTGCGCCGCGCAACAGGTCGCGCAGCTTGAGCACGCCCTTGCCGACGCCGCATACGTAGAAATGCCGGCCGCGATCGGAGTCGGCGTCGATCCATCGCCGCTGAACCTCGGCGATCAGCCGATCGTAAAGCTCGGCCCCCGGCGCGAGGAGGGGAGTGACGTTGACTCCGGCCGCCGACCACTCGGCGATGTCCTCGCGATAGAGCAAATGGGTGGAGTCGGGCGCGGCGTAGAGCAGGCTTAACGCCGGACGCGTTCCAGCGCCGAGCGCGCGCCGGATCATCGGGCGAATCGGCGCAATCGCGGTGCCCTCCGCGATAAAGACGCACTCGCGTTCGGGCGCCCGATCCATCGTGAACGCTCCGAACGGTCCCGTGAATTGGAGTTCGTCGCCGACCTTGCGCTCGAACAGGTATCGCACGCCCGTGCCGCCCGGCACCTGGTTGAAACAAATCTCGATCGCGTTGGCGTCCTCCGGACTCGAAGCGACGGTGTATGGCCGCACGCGCGCCTCACCTTCCAGCGCCAGCGAGACCGAGATGAACTGGCCGGGCACGAAGCCGAGCCGTCCGCCGTCGACCAGCCGAAGGAACAGCGACCGCGTGTCGGCGTTGTGATCGCGCAGCCGCTCGACACGCGCACGGTAGACCGGCCGGCGCGACGGCGGCGGCGCGGCAGGCACTTGCGGCTCAGCCATCGCGAAGCCCCCAGCTGGAATCGCTGCGCGCGCTCACGGTTCCGGCTTGGCCCCGCCCTCGCTTATCTGGTTGATGGTGTAGCGGGGAATTACGACCACTATCTCGGCGTCGGGATCGTCGATCACCGCCTGACATGCCAGACGTGAGGTCGGAGTCAGCCCCGGCGCTTTGTCGAGCAAATCCTCCTCCTGTTCGGAGGACTCGGAGAGCTTGTTGAACCCGGACTTGACGATCACGTGGCAGGTCGTGCAGGCGCAATTGCCGCCGCAGGCATGTTCAAGGTGAATGTGGTTGCCGAGCAAAACATCGAGAATCGAGCCGGGTTGGCCGTCGTGATGGAAGGGTGCATCGGCGGGGTTGAATTCGATAATCCGCTCGGGGTCACCGCTTTCAAAGATAACGCGAATCTTGGCCATCTGTTGTCAGTGGATCAGTTTTTGAGGCGCAATGCGAGTGTTTTTCCGGGTACTTGCCGATTCGCCCGATTTTCGCCATCATGGCGATGCCGCCAACGAACGTTCCGCTGGAGGTTGATGATCTGATGGCCACGCTCACCAAACGGCAGAAGCAACTCGTCGATTTCCTCGAGCACTATATCACCGAGCACGGCTACGCGCCGACGCTGAGCGAAGTCGGCCAATACTTCGGCCTTTCCTCGCTCGCCACCGTGCATAAGCATCTGCACAACCTCGAGCAGAAGGGCTTCATCAAGCGGGTCCACAATCACAGCCGCGCGCTCGAGATCACGGTCGAACGTCAGCGACCGGCGGCGCACGAGCTAAAACTGGTCGGCACTGTCGCGGCAGGCGTGCCGATCGAAGCGGTCGAAGGCAACGACACGATTACGGTGCCCGAAGAGTTCGTGCGGCGTGACAACACGTTTTGCCTGCGCGTGAAGGGCGAGTCGATGATCGACGAAGGTATTCGCGACGGCGACTACATCATCGTCGAAGGACGCGACGCGGCGAGCGCGGGCGAAACGGTGGTCGCATTGATCGGCGACGAAGCCACGGTCAAAAAATATTTTCCCGAAACAGACGGCAAGGTCCGCCTGCAGCCGGCCAATGCGACGATGGATCCGATCTTCGTGAGCGAAGACGACCTCCGCATTCGCGGAGTCGTGATCGGCCTGATGCGCCATTACCGCTAGCCGTACCTGATAGGCAAGGCTGGGTGTGGTGTGTGAAGCGAATCCCCCACCCGGCCATACGTGTCGACCCTCCGCGCGCCCTTCAGATGAACACGACCGGTGCGGCGCCGCCGCTGCCAGCGGCTTTGCGCGGGGATGCTGGCGGCGCCTGAATAGCCGCGGGCGCAGGTACATGCTTGTCCCTGTTGTTTCGGTCAAATATTCGTTTGCCTATTTTTCCCGCGCTTTGCTCAGCGGGCAATTGTGTCGACGGAATCCGCACCACGAAGCGCGAGCCCCGGCCCGGCATCGAGTTGACTTCGAGCTTGGCGCCCAGCGCCGAGACGTTGCGATGCACCACGGCGAGGCCCAGGCCGAGTCCGCGGTACTTGCGCGCGCTCGACTGCGAGAGTTGCGCAAACGGCTCGGCCGCCTGCTTGATCAGCGCGGCATTCATACCCAGACCGGTGTCGGTGACCTCCAGCACGAGGCCGGACTCCGCCCCACGCACCCGCGCACTGCTGATCCGTACGGTTACGCTGCCGCGTTCGGTGAACTTGATCGCGTTCAGCACCAGGTTGGAGAGAATCGAGCGCAGCGGGCGGCGCGAGGTGCGAATCGTTCGCGGCGCACGTTCGAGGTCAATCTTCAGAGTCAGTTCCTTGTTGCCCCTGGCCGCATCGATCGCCGGTTCCAGGTCGTTCACCAGGCTGCTGATTGACACGTCCTCTTCCACCCGGCCAGTTGCGCCGGCTTCCGACATCACAAACTCCATGATGTTGTCGACGGTCTGGGAGAGGTCGTGCAGATTGCTGTTCATCCGCTCCAGCATGGCGCGCGGTTCGGGGTCGAATTTTTCAGCCCATTCGTCGCGCAGGATGTCGAGATAGCCGAGCAGCACCTGCAGCGGCGTGCGCAACTCGTGCGCCAGATTGCTCATCACCTCCAGCCGCATGTTCTCGGCCCATTGGCGCAACGGGCTCTTGGACTCGTTGGCTTCAGGCTTCGATTCCGAACCGCCGTCGGATGAAAGTCGATTTGGCATGAGCGTCTCCTGTTTGCCCTTGCGATGCGCGGACCGGCGAACCTGGGCGGCGAAGCATGGGCGAATTCATGCTTCGCAAAGTAGTTCACGCGCGGCCGATGCCCAATCGGGAAACCGCTCAAGGAGAGAAGAAAAAGTGCCTATTTTTCTAGGGAAAAGTGCCTAGAACCGCGCGGGTCGGAAACGCCAAAACCGCCTCAGCAGCAGCGGTTAGGCCCTCTGCCACGATGCGCGAGAGTCTGCTTGACGATGCGTATGCGCTCTCCGCGCGAACCCGCGCCGGCCCCGATGCGATTGAGGCGGCGCAGCTCGCCAGCTATCGGTGAAACGACGATACCCAGCGCGCGGGCGATTCGGCGCATCACCGCCCCTAGCGGAGCGATGTAGAATCCCCGCAGCGGAGCGGCGTAGAGCCGCGGATGGCCGGCATGTCGATTCATCGCGAGGCCAATCCTAATCCGTATCGCGCCGTGTGCCAACGAAGGCCGGCGTCTCTACGCGATCTGTTAGGATCATCTTCGGATCATGGCGCCGACACGGCGCCGACATGACCGCTTCACGCAAGCTGCTGGCGGCGTCCGCGAACGGTTGCTATCAAGATAGACCATGACTTCCGAGCCGCTTCGTATCGCGCTGGTGCAGATGAGCTGCGAGGCCGACCCGCGACGCAACCTGGACAAGGCCCTCACCCGGATCGAGGAGGCGGCCGCGCGCGGCGCCAAGATCATCTGTCTCCAGGAGCTATTCCGCTCGCGCTATTTCTGCCAGTCCGAGGAGGCCGGCAACTTCGATCTCGCCGAGCCAATTCCCGGACCGAGTACCGAGGCGCTGAGCGCGGTAGCCGCCGCACGCAAGGTCGTCGTCGTCGGTTCGCTCTTCGAGCGCCGCACCGAGGGTATCTACCACAACACGGCGGTGGTGCTGGACGCCGACGGACGCCTGGCCGGCCGCTACCGCAAGATGCACATTCCCGACGACCCGCACTACTACGAAAAGTTTTACTTCACGCCGGGCGACCTCGACTTCACCGCGCATCGCACCGCCCATGCGACGGTCGGCGCGCTGGTATGCTGGGACCAGTGGTTTCCTGAAGCGGCGCGGCTGGTCGCGCTGGCGGGCGCGCAGATCGTCTTCTATCCCACCGCGATCGGCTGGGAGCGCGGCGAAGTGGAGGTGGTGCGCCGCCGTCAGCTCCAGGCCTGGGAAACGGTGCAGCGCGGCCACGCGATCGCCAACGGGATGTTCGTCGCGGTGGCCAACCGGGTGGGCGCCGAGGACAGCCTGGAGTTCTGGGGCAACTCGTTCGTAGTCGATCCGTTCGGCGAAGTGATAGCGCACGCCGGAGCAGGCGCGGAGGAAATTCTCATCGCCGATTGCCATCTCGGACTTATCGAAGAGACCCGGCGCAACTGGCCCTTCCTGCGCGACCGGCGTATCGACGCGTACGGCGATCTCTTGCGCCGCTTCCGTTCCTGATCGAGTGAAAAAGTGCACCGTGAAAAGGTGAAAACCCTTTCGCCTGCATCGCCGCACCTCGCGGCGGCGTACCGGATGCCCGCCGAATGGGCGCCGCATCTGGCGACCTACCTGGTATGGCCACACAACCGCGATACCTGGCCCGGTAAGTTCGAGGCGATTGCGCCGGTGTTCGCGCGGATGGCGGCGGCGATCGCCGAGTTCGAGCCGCTGCGGTTGCTGGTCGCCGACGAGGGCATGGCCTCCTCGGCGCGCGCGGCGATCATGGCAACGACGGGCCCGGCGGCGCGCCTGGATCGGATCGCATTCACGGTCGTAGCGACCAACGATTCATGGATTCGCGACCACGGACCGATCTTCGTCAATCGCGAGGCGCCCGGCGACGCTCCCGCGCAGGTCGCGCTGGATTTCGGCTTCAACTCGTGGGGCGAAAAATACGGCGCCTTCGATCTCGACGACGTGGTGCCGCGCCGGCTGGGCGAACGATTCGGTTTCGAGGTGGTCGAGCCGGGGATGGTGCTCGAGGGCGGCTCGATCGACGTCGACGGCGCGGGCACCCTGCTCACGACCGAATCGTGCCTGCTCAATCCCAATCGCAACCCGGCGCTCGACCGCGCCGAGATCGAACGGCGGCTTAAGTATTGGCTCGGCGTGAGCAGCGTGCTCTGGCTCGGCGAAGGGATTGCCGGCGACGACACCGACGGCCATATCGACGACCTCGCCCGGTTCGTCGCGCCGGCAACGGTGGTGACCGTGATCGAAGACGACCCTCGCGACGAAAACTATCGCGCGCTCGCCGACAACCTCAAACGCCTGAGCGCGATGCGCGACGCTGGGGGGCGCGCGCTCAGGGTCGAGACCCTGCCGATGCCGCCCGCGCTGTTCCATGAGGGGACGCGGGTGCCGGCGTCGTACGCGAACTTCTACATCTTAAACGGCGGCGTGATAGTGCCGACGTTCGATTGCCTGCAAGACGCGACCGCGATCGCGACGCTTGGCCGGCTATTCTCGGGGCGCCGCGTCGTCGGCATCCCGTCGCGCGACCTGGTCTGGGGCCTCGGCGCGATTCATTGCCTGACCCAGCAGCATCCGGCGCCATTCGCCATGCGCGCCTGAGGCGTCAGGGCGCCGCGAGCATCCCGCCTTCCAGCGGAATCGACTGGCCGCTGAGAAAATTCGCGGCGGGACTCGCCAGGAAAACGACGGCGTCGGCAACGTCCTGCGGCTCGCAAAAACGGCCCAGCGGGATGCGCGCCAGCTTAGTCTCGCGTTCCTTGATGCGCGCCGGGTCGTTCCAGATCTGCTTTCCCATGTCGGTGAGTACGACCGTCGGACAAACCGCGTTCGCCTGGATGTTGTGCGGCCCCCACTCCACCGCCATCGTGCGCGTGAGCTGGTTGAGCGCCGCCTTCGAGGCGGCATACGCGCCGAGTCCGGGCGTGCCGATGAAAGCTCCGATCGACGAGATGTTGACGATCTTGCCCGCGCGCCGCTCGATCATCTGCGGCACCAGCAGTTGCGCGAGTATCAACACGGCCCTGGGATTGACCGCGAATATCGCTTCGAGATCCTCTACTTCGACTTGCAACAACGGCGCGGCCTTGGCGATCCCGGCGTTATTCACCAGGATGTCCCAGCGCGGCGAGTGCTTGAGCGCGAGTTCGCCGGCGCTCCGCGCGCCATCGATGCTACTGAGGTCGGCCTCGATGACCGCGCATTCACGGCCCGTGCGCATCACCGCCTCGCGCGTTGCGGCCAGCCCCGCGCGGTCACGGCCGACGATCGCCACGTCGGCGCCGGCACGGGCGAGAGCTTCGGCGCTCGCGGCGCCGATACCCTTCGAACCGCCGGTTACGAGCGCTCGTTGCCCCTTGAGCAGATCGGAAGAAACGGAGCCGATGGCCATCGGATTGTACCTCGGGGTTATGGTTCTGCGTGGTTTGCGGCGCCCACTACGATTCGAAGTCGCGGCATGCCGCGGCGAATCGCAGGCTGAATAAAGTACGCCCCGCACCCCGGCGCGATATTGCGCTCGGATGCGGGGCGATAAGGCCCGGATGAACGAAGTCGTTCAGGAGTTCGGCCCGTCCGACTTGGCCGCGACGCGCCACTCGTTGTTGGTTTTGCGGTCGCCCGCGAGCCATTTGCGCAGGTCTTCATGTGCGCTGGCGGAGCGCTTGGCCGAAATCTGGTCCGCCGCCGGATGATCGACCGTGAACTCGAGGTTCAAACCATTGGGGTCGGTGACATAGAGCGACACGCAATAGCCATGGTCGATCACCATGGTCTCGAAACCGGCCGCGTCGAGCCGGCGCTGCATCTCCTGCTGGCCCGGCGCGTCGGCCACCTTCAGTGCGAGGTGGACGAACGGCGAATGCGGCCCATAATAGGCAAATTTTTCATGCTGCTTGGGATTGGCGAAGTGGAAGAAGGCCAGCGCCCCGCCGTCGGCGATTTGGAAAAACAAGTGGCAGTAATACAGTTCGTCCTCGCCGAACACCTTGTCGCACTCGCGCCAGGCCGCGACCATCGGCCAGCCCAGTAAGTCCTCGTAAAACTTCCGCGTCTGCTCGAGATCGCGGCAGACGTAGGCCGCGTGATGCAGCCGCATCGGAACCGTGTCCGCTTTGCCGCTCTGGTGACCGTTGGTTTGCATCGTGCTCATGGCGATTTGCCCTCGTAACCCGGTTCTAGTCCTTGTACCGGCCTTCGTGCAATGGGGCTTAGCGGCCGGCCGGCGCCAAGTCCCGACGCTGGACCTCGGCGTCCTGGGTCGCGTCGGCGTCGAGATTGCGCTTGATGCGATCGAGGTGCTCGCGCAGCAGCGGTATTTTCTTCGGGGATATTCCGGCCAGCGCGACCTGGTTCACTTCCATCGCATAGGGCAGCAGCACTTCCCGCAAGTGCCGGCCCCTGTCCGTCAGACGTATATTGACCTTGCGCCGGTCCTGGGAATTGCGCCTGCGGCTGATAAGCCCGCGCCGCTCCATGCTTTCCAGCGCGGTCGCCGTGGTGGGCTCCATCATCCTCACCCGCCGGCTGAGCTCGCGCTGGGTGAGCCCGTCCTCCTCCCATAGCGCGCGCAGAAAGTACCACATGCCGATAGTCACGCCATGCCTGGACACGCGCGCGCCCAAGGCGCGGAGAAAGGCGCGATGGGTTTCGCGCACCAGGTAGCCGACGCTCTGGTCGGGCGGAAAATCCGCGGCCGAATTCCGAGCCGACAGAGCCGCTGCCTTGGAAGCCGACGCCTTGGTTGTCATTGCTCTTCCATTGTTCGCTTTTCCATTGTGCGCGATGTGCCGCTTCATTTCCCCGCTTGGTTCAGCCCTCCACAAGATCAACACTGGTGGCAAGCCATGTCACAGTCCGCAGAATAGCAGGCCCCGACGCTGCGGCCTCGCGCCTTTTGCGGGCTTGACGCTAACCGGGCGAGGGACTACTAAGAATACTTAGATATCTTTGCATTTGGCGCCCCTGCCTGCGAGCAGAGCTGTCCGGCGCGCCGCCTCATTAGACGGAGAGTTCACGTGGAAGCAGTCGCGCAAAACTCCCACCGCTGGCCGCTCGAGGGTCTGGGCCGCATCCCCTACTGGGTTTATACCGATCCTGAGGTCTACGCGTTGGAGCAGACGCGCATTTTTTCCGGCCCGTACTGGAACTACGTCGCGCTCGAGGCCGAAATCCCCGAAACCGGCGATTTTGTCCGCAGCCACGTCGGCGAACGTCCGGTGGTCGTGGTGCGCGACAAGACCGGCGGGATCAACGTGATGCTCAACCGCTGCGCCCATCGCGGAGTCCAGTTCTGCCGCGCCAACTGGGGAAATACGCGCTCGTTCACCTGCCCGTACCATCAGTGGAGCTACGATCTGAAGGGCAACCTCACGGGAGTGCCGTTTCGCCGCGGCGTCAACGGGCATGGCGGGATGCCCGAAGATTTCGATCCGTCGCAAAACGGGCTGACGCGCCTTAGCGTGGCGGCGCGCCACGGCGTGATCTTCGCCAGTTTCGACTCTGCGGTGCCGCCACTGGAGAAATATCTCGGCCCTACGATGCTGGAATATTTCGATCGCGTCTTCGACGGACGCGAACTGCGCGTGCTCGGCTATTCGCGCCAGCGCATCCCGGCCAACTGGAAGCTGATGTTCGAGAACATCAAGGACCCCTACCACGCGAGCCTGCTCCACGTGTTCCTGGTCACCTTTGGCCTGTTCCGCGCCGACCAGCCCTCGGCGGTGAAGATGGACTCGAGCGGGATGCATTGCGTGCTTACCTCCAGCAAGGGCGAACAGAAGCTCAACGCAACCACCAAGGAAATGAAAAACTTCCGCGCGGATTTCAAGCTCAACGATCCGCGCCTGCTCGATCCGGTGCGCGAGTTTCCGGGC
>Ga0209415_10015586_pt1 | contig 12301 bp, 9 predicted proteins | sample PeaSoiSIISIP2007_FD_187696 | JGI IMG/M metagenome (GOLD analysis project Ga0209415, IMG submission 187696) | Peat soil microbial communities from Weissenstadt, Germany - SII-SIP-2007 (SPAdes) (version 2) | ecosystem: Environmental > Terrestrial > Soil > Wetlands > Peat | place: Germany... | reverse complement strand
TCACCGAAATGGCGCAAGCGCCAGATAGGCGTCAGATCATCTGAGAAAGCGCCATTCGCGATGAGAACCTACAGCGGCTTTATCGTTTCTGATCTTGATCGGCCGTTTTGCCACCCTTGATGCATGGCTTTCTCGAGCTCCACACCCATGCACCACCTGACGATCGTGGTCAGTTCCGCCGTTCCCGGCAGGCCGGTGATTGCCTAGTGGCGGTTGTCGCGACCCTGAGCAAGGGGTACGACCTGGATTACGTCTGGAAGCAGGTGGACCGCGGCCCGGTCAAGGACGCGGCCGGGTACTACATTCAGGCAAGCGAGGGCGGGGGAGAACCGCCCGGCCGCTGGTGGGGACCCGGCGCGAAAGCGCTCGGCTTTGAGCATGGCCAGACCGTCGAGCGCGGCCCGTACGACCTGCTGTTCGGCCAGCGCAAGGCCCCGGACGGCACCCAGCTGGGCAGGCCGCCGGGCAGCGGCCGAAAAGCCGCGGACATCTACGCCCGGCTGCTGGCCGCCGAGCCGCATGCGCCCGCCGAACGTCGGCACGAGTTGCGGATCGAAGCCACCAAACAGGCCCGGCAAGGCCCGCTGTACTTTGACCTGACACTTTCGATGTCCAAATCAATCTCCGTCTTCCACGCCTCGCTCGGGGAGAACGTCCGGCTGGCCCACGAGGCCGGGGACACGGCGGGGGAGGGGTACTGGTCCGGCTTGATCGCCGAGGTCGACGAGATGATCTGGCAGGCGGTCTGGGCAGGCTTTGACTACTTTCAGCGGGAGGCGGGTTACACCCGGACCGGGTCACATAACACTCGGGTGTACGGCCGGGAGACCGGGCAGTGGCACGAGGCGGACCTGGCGGTGGCGCACTGGCTGCAGCACACCTCGCGGGACGGCGACATGCAGTTGCACGTCCACTCCCTGATCGCCCACACCGCCCGGACGGTCACCGATGGAAAGTGGCGGGCGCCGGATTCGCTAGGGTACAACGAGCACATCGGCGCGGTCAGCGCGGTCGTGTCCCAGCATCTTGAGGAGGCGCTGACCCGCCGGTTCGGTGTGGCCTGGGTGGCGCGTGATGACGGGCACGGGTTCGAGATCCGGGGGATCTCAGGCGAGATGATGCGCCTGTTCTCCTCCCGCCGGGAATCCATCACCGCCGACGTGCGCGCCCGCGCGGCGCGGTTCGAGCAGCGGTACGGACGCAAGCCGTCCCAACGCGAGCTGGCGCGGCTCGCGCAAGCGTCCAACTTTGCCACGCGCGGCGCCAAGCACGGCACGCTGGACGTCGCGCAGGTACACGCACGCTGGGCGGATACGCTCGCGCAGACTCTCGGCGTGAGCCTGGCGTCGGTCGCGCCATCGGTGTGGCACGACGCCGACATGCGACACGCGGGCGTGCGCACGCGCGGCCCGGGCGATCCTGGCCCAGCGCCTGGCCAGCTCGAGCTGGCGCGCGCGGCGCAGAAGGCGGTGGCGCTGGCGCAGCAGGACAAGAGCACCTGGACCCGCGCGGATGTGATCAAGTACCTGGGCCGGGTACTGCCCCGGTCCGGTATGGACCCGGGCGCGGCCGCCGTGCTGCTCGAGGACCTCGCGGACCGGGCGCTGGCCTCGGAGTTCGAGCCGGTGGCCTGCCTTGAGGCGCCGGAGCCGACCACGGTGCCGGCCAGCCTGCTCCGCGCCGACGGGCGCAGCGTCTACCAGCGGCACGGCGGCGTGCGGTTCGCCACGCACGCGCAACTGACGATGGAACAGCGCATAGTCACGCTGGCGCGCGCCAGCGGCGCGCCGCGCATGGACCGCGCCGACGCCGCGCGGGCGCTCGGCGCGGACTTGGCGCAGCTCGACGCTGCGCTGGCCGGCCGCGTGCAGGACGCGTACGGTGCGCGTACGCGAACCGGCCTGCGCGTGGATCAGGCGGCGGCCGCGCTGTCGGTGCTGACCGACGGTCGGCGCGTCTCGGTGCTCAACGCGCCGGCTGGGTCTGGCAAAACGTGGGTGCTGGCCGCGGCGGGCCAGGCGTGGGCCGCGGCCAGGCTCGGCCGGGTCGTCGGCATCACGCCGTCCCAGTCGGCCCGCAACACTCTGGCTGCCAAGGTGCCTGAGTCGTATAACACCGCGCAGTTCCTGGGCCACCTGCCCGGACAGCGTGGCGCCCGCGGCCCCATCGAACTGCGGCCCGGTGACCTGGTGCTGATGGACGAGGCGTCCATGGTCGCCAATCCTGACCTGGCCGATGTCATCAGCCAGGCGGCAGCCAGCGGCGCGAAGCTGATCTTGGCCGGCGATACCCAGCAATTGCAGGCGGTAGAGAACGGCGGCGGCCTGTCGATGCTCGCCGATGCTCTCGGCTTCGCGCAGCTGGCCGAGCCGGTCCGGTTCCGCGCCGCCTGGGAACAGGCGGCCAGCCTGCGGCTGCGCGCGGGCGATGCCGCGGTGCTGGCCGAGTACGACCAGCACGCCCGGATCCGCGGCGGTGACCCGGAGCAAATGATGGACGCCGCCGCAGCCGACTTCGTGGCGCTCACCCTGGACGGCACCGATGTGCTACTGATGGCGGCCGATCACGCGTTGCGCCGGGAACTGTCACGCCGCATCCGCGACGACCTGATCCGCCTGGGCGTCGTCGCCGCCGGGCCAGCGGTGCGCATCGCCGACGGCGCGGTGGCCAGCCCGGGGGACATGGTCGTGTGCACCCGCAACGACCATTCGGTCGAGGCGGGGGAGCCCGGCCGGACGCTGGCCAACGGCGACCTGCTCCGGATCGACGCGGTCACCCCGGGCGGGCTGATCGTCCGCCGGGCCCTGGATGCCGACCCGGTCTCCGGGCAGCGCCGGTGGACCGGCCAGGAGTTCCTCTATGCCGATTACAAGAACGCCGAGCTGGGCTACGCGGTCACCGATCATGTCGCGCAAAGCCGCACCGTGACCGTCGGCCTGGCCGTGATCTGCGGCACCGAGGACCGCCAGCACGCCTACGTGGCCCTGTCCCGCGGAACCGACATGAACATGGCGTATGTGTTCACGCTGTCCCCGAAGCTGGCCGACCCGGTTCCGGGCCCGCGTCCGGCCCCGGAACTGGCCCGCTACGACCGGATCACCGCCGAGCATGCAGGCGAACCCGCAGACGGGACGGCCGAGACCAGGGACGCCCTCGTGGTACTGGCCAGCGTGCTGGAACGAGATGGCCAGCAGGCCTCCGCGTCCCAGACTCAGCAACGCGCACTGGCCAATGCCGACCACCTGGCCATTCTGCACGCGATCTGGACCGCCGAGACCGGTCCGGCCCGCGAGCTGCACTACCGGAACCTGCTCCTGGCCAGCCTGCCGCCCGCCTACCGGCAAGAGCCCAGCCACCAGGCTAAATGGCTGTGGCGGACCCTGCGCGCCGCTGAGCTGGCCGGCCTGGATGCCGGAGAGGTCCTGGCCACCGCGATCGGCGAGCGGGACCTGGCCGGGGCCCGCGACGTAGCCGCTGTCATCGACGCCCGGCTCCGGTACCGGATCGGCACCGTCGTCCCGGCCTTGGCGGGCCCGTGGTCCGCCCAGGTCCCCGCCATCGCCGACCCCGAGCGCCGCGCCTACGCCGAACAGATCGCCGCCCTGATGGACTCGCGCAAGGACCGGATCGGCGAGCACGCCGCCGAGCACGCCCTGCCATGGGCGGTGGACGCTCTAGGCCCGGTCCCCGATCACCCGCTCGAACGGCTGGACTGGCAGCGGCAAGCCGCCTCGATCGGCGCCTACCGGGAACTGGCCGGCTACGAAGACCCGGCCGACCCGATCGGCCCCGAACCCATCGCCGCCGCCCCGGACATCCGGGGAGCCTGGCACGAAGCCCTCGTCGCCCTCGGCCCGGCCGACGGACCCGACGTGCGCGGCATGCCCGACGGCAGGCTGCTGCACCTCCGCGACACCTACCCGATCGAGACCGCCTGGGCCCCGCAATGGGTCGGCGACGAGCTCCGCCAGGTCCGCGCCGCCGCCCGCGACGCCCGCCTGGCTGGCATCCGTGCCAGCGCCGAAGCCGCAGCCGCCGCCAACCGCAGCGACCACGACACCGCTACCCGCCAGCAGGAGCTCGCGGCCAGCTACCACGCCCTGCACGACGCCTACCGGCAGCGCGAGACCGTGTTCGCCACGATCATGGCCGACCGTGCCGACTGGGACGCCGCCACCCGCGCCCAGCGCCACCTGGCCGTCGCCGCCGACGCCGAACTCCGCCGCCGCCACCCCGACCAGCACTACCCAGCGCTCCGTTCCGCCGAACCCGAACCCGCCACCGACAGCCAGCGGGCCGAACTCGCCCTGACCACGGCCGAGCCGCCTGGCCAGATGGGCCAGTGGATCAAGGACCTGGCAGCCACGCACCGCACGTTCGCCGAACGCCTCTCCGACCGGCAGAGCCTGACGATCCCTTCTCAGGATCCCGAGTACGGCGATCTGGGCCAGGCGTTCCCGCCCTGGCCCAGGTCGGCCAGGGACGCGATCTTGCAGCCACCCAAGCCGGAAATTCGGCCTTCCCCGCAAGTCCTTGAACGCGCCGCCGACCGCGACGCCGACTGGGAAGCCGCGGACTGATGCCTGCTTGGCCCATCCTGTAACAGAACCGGTTGCTAATGCGGCTACTCATTCGGGCAGCCCTTCTGCGCAGCTCCCGATGTCGCTGATGCTGCCGGGCATGTATCGCGGCAAGGCCCCGCAAGGAGGGAGGGCTTCTCATAGCGAATCTGGCCGTGCCCGGCAGAGCGTTTCGTCAGCGGCGCACCCGCTGCGCGAGCACCGGTATCGCCGCGATCTGCTCAGGACTCAGGCTGTCCAAGTCGAGCCCTGCTGGTCTCTTGGGACTACCGGGCCAGATGATGCGCTGGGGAGTCACGATCAGGTCGACGCGGAAATCATGTGCCTGCTCGGGTAGGTCCTCATCGAGCACTTGCAGGTCATGGACCGTCGTGGCGATCACCGCTCGCTGGCTGATCAGTCCCTCCTCTGCCAGCAGCGCGACCTCGATGTCCGAGTACCCCGCTCCCTTTCCCAGTCTGGCTCCGCGTTCGTTGACCGCCACGCTACCGAAGACGATGAGGTCAATCGCCTGCATCTCGCTGATGCTGATGCTCGGCGCGATGCGTGCCGCCACCGTTCGGTCGGCCGCTTCGGATGCTGGCGCGGGCAGGTTACGAGGATCGAGCAGATAGAACGGCTCGGACGTGGCTAGCTTTGGCGCCGCCATGTAGACGAGCTTCCCATCGTGCAGGGCTCGGCTGCGAACCGGCAGCTGCGCTCGGTCGGGTGCGACCTGGAGAATCTGAGCCTGCTGCCAGACGAGGAGACCGGCCAGCCGTTCCGCGGCCTGGTCGGCTCCCTCGAAGGCAGGGATGTAGCCGCGCACTCCGGGGTCGACGACGCCAGCCTGTTCGAGCCGTGACCAGACGCGTTCTCTGACGGCTTGCTTGGCGGCAGTCATGCCTTCATGGTCGCTCAGCCCGCCATGAGGTTGAGCAGTCGGTCGTGAACATCCTGGACGACGGGCATGGTCCGCCAGGGACGCATTTCACGCCCGGCGCTGAAGACGATATTCAAGCCGCCCCCGCCCCGGTTCAGCTCGATGACGTCGATGGCTTCGTGGAGTCGCCCGGCCGCTTCATCCAGCTTGCCTTGGCGGATAAGCGCGAGCGCCAGATTGCCCAGCACGATGGCCTGAGATTTGGAGTGATCGCGGAGAGCTGCGGCAGTCGTTTCGAGCAGGCCTTGCGCACGCTTGGTGTCCTCCAGAGATAGGTAGCACGATCCGGCCATCCGCCCGAACTGCGTGACCGAGTACAGCTCGATCGCCCTATCCAGCTCACTGACGCGGCCGAACCTGGAATCGGCGGCCGCCAGCGCTTCCTCACACGGTGCTAGTTCGCCGAGCATGGCGTGTGCCTCAGCGACGTGCAGGATAGCTAGTCCTGTCAGCACATCACTGATGGTGCTGGTCGTCTCTGCCGTCAGCTCGGCTAGCGCGAGTCCTTCCCGCGGGTTGCGCTCGCCGTAGAGGGCGATCATGGCCTTGCGCAGCAGTGCGAGGCCTTCCGCGGCCGGATCACGCGCCTGGCGCGCGGCGTCGATGGCCTGGTCCAGGTACTTCCGGGCCGATGCGTGGTCGCGCCGTTGCGAGGCATCCCAGACGAGCTGGCCCATCAAGGTGGCCGCTTCCGCCTCGACGGCGTACAGCTCCCGCCGCACCCGGCCACTCACCACATGAGCGGCGAGGAAACGTACCTGCCCAAGACACTGGCCGGCGTGGGCCAGGAGCGATGACGACGGGACGTGTACGTACTGCTCATCGAGGTGCTGTACCTGGTTGCGCAGGTGAGCGACGGTCACGATATCGGCGCTGCCGGGATGGGTGAGCGAATAGCTCATGCGCTCTCCGGCCTCGGTTCCGGCCGGGTCGGCTCCGGCGAGCAGATGATCGAGTTGGTCGAGCGAGAGCTGGAGGGCGCGGGCGAGCCGTGGACGTATCCAGGGCTGCGGCTCGGTCTCACCGCCCTCCCAGCGCGCGACCGTGGACCGGTCAACGCGCAACCGTTCCGCGAGCTGTTCCTGGCTGAAACCAGCCGCCTTGCGCCGGGCCGCGAGCCGCTGGCGCTTTGTCGGCATCGGGCGACCTCCGATCTCGGGCGCCTCCTTGCTCACAAAGGTATTTGCGCAAGTCAGGGGCGCGTATGCGACATCTTTGCAGCGGTTCTGCGTAACTCCTGCTCTGTCAATCGCAAGCGAAAGTCGATTGTCTTCTAGAGCGTACGGCGCTCGCATGCCGGCCAGCAACCAGACGCGCCCATCCGTATCGACACTATTTTCGGAGCCGAACGCCGGAACGCATGGGTGTTTCAAGCAAGTTGGTTACAGACATTGCCCGATACGGATTCAGCGAAATGAACATCTGAAACCGTGCAGCGGGGACTAAGGAGTGTGGAGGGCGGCTCATGAACACCCCGACAGCCGGAGACGCCTTGGCCGCTCAAGCTTCGATAGGCGAACAGTCCGCGCCGGATTTTGCGGCTAAGCATTCCGGCGGCGTAGCAGTGCCGGGCTTCGATCCTTCGGTGCCAAGCCCGGCCAGGATGTATGACTACTACCTCGGCGGCAAGGATAACTTCCCCGCCGATCGCGAAGCGGCCGAGCAGGCACTATCAGTCGTGCCGTTTGGCAGGCAGGTCGCCCGCGCCAATCGCCAGTTCCTGGTGAATGTGGTGACCTTCATGGCTCGCGGCGGGATCAGCCAGTTCATCGACCTCGGCACCGGACTACCGACCAGCCCGAACGTCCACGAGGTGGCCCGGTCAATTCATCCGCACGCGCGGGTGCTGTACGTGGACAACGACCCCATGGTCTGCTCCCACGCACGGGCCCTGCTCGCGACTAACGATGGAGTAGCGGCGATCCAGGGGGATATCCGAACACCCCAATCAATACTGAACGATCCGCTCACGCGCACCACGATCGACTTCACCCGGCCAGTAGGCGTGCTTTTCGTGGCAGTTCTGCACTTCCTGAACGATGACGATCAGCCATGGGAGCAAGTAGCAACGTTCCGACGGCGGATGGCCATCGGCAGCATGCTGGCCGTTTCCCACATCACGTCCGAGGGCACGCTGCCGGACGTCCAGGCCGCCATCCAGGACGTCTACGACGCGGCCAGTGCGCCGGCCGTGTTCCGGACCAGGCAGGGGATCGAGAGCTTCTTCGGCGGACTGGATCTGGTAGAGCCGGGCCTGGTGGAGGTCGGTGCCTGGCGCAGCCTGCGCCGATCACCGCCTGCGCCATTGGGCTTCCTCGGCGGCGTGGCGGGGAACACGCCCAGCTGCGGTCAACCGTAAGCCCGCTGCCGGCGCGAACATTGCACCCATGTCAGCGAGCAGGCATCGTCACGCCATATTCGTGGCCGCTCAGCAGCTCCCTGGAACTCGGCGCCCTGCCGACCGCAGTGCCCTGCGCCCGGCTGCATGCCAGGCACCTGCTGTGGGAGTGGGGATTGAGCAGCATAACTGACACAATCGAGCTGTTGGTCTCGGAGCTGACGACCAATTCTGTGCAGGCCGTGGCCGGACAAGACGGTCAATCGACGATCCGCCTGCGGCTACTCAGCGATGACACGCGAGTCCACATCGAAGTCTGGGATGGCGACCCGCGGCCGCCAGCTCCTAAAGTCCCCGCAGCAGGCGGAATGCCCGACCTCGAAGCCGAGAGCGGACGCGGATTGTTCCTGGTGGCAGCACTCAGTGCACGCTGGGGTTGGGTTCCCATGCAGGATCCTGCGGGTAAGACCGTCTGGTGCGAGATAGACCTTGCACAACAGGAGTCGTCGCCTGAGATCGATGGATCTGCCGCGCAGCCGCGCCTGCCGCAGCGGATACCCCGCGCAGTGCAGCTTCGGACCGCCGCGGTTATGAACGATCCCGATATTCTGCGCCGACTCCGCGATGGGCTCCGAAACCTGGGCCGTTTAGCCGACCGCGTCACCCGTGAATTGCATGACCAGCATCCAGCAGAACGACAAGTGCGGTGCGGCGACGAGGAACTGGAGAGCTGATCGTCTACGCTGTGCATCAATTCACGGAGAGGAGCCGCGGACGCATGGCACAGAAAGTGCAGACCCTACTGATCGATGACCTCGATGGTGGCGAGGCCGAGGGCACCGTACGCTTCGCGCTCGACGGCACGGACTATGAGATCGACCTGAGCGCCAAGCATTCTGAGGCGCTGCGAAAGGCACTGGCACCATACCTCAGCGCCGCACGCCGGGCACCCGGCTCTGTTACCCGGCGGCCAGGCCAAAGCCGGCGCAAGGCATCCAGCACCAGCGGACCCGACCCTACGGCGGTCCGTGAATGGGCCAAATCGCAGGGCATCGAAGTCAAGGACCGCGGACGGGTGCCAAGCGAGCTGGTTGCCAAGTTCCAGGCGGCGACAGCCCGGTAGAGAACCACCTTCGAGTCGGCTGGCGCCGGCTCGGGCACTGGGACGCGGCCGGTCAGGTCCATGTGGTGCCGTTCCGCCGCAGGATCGAGGTCCTCGGGTTGCCGATGCTCCTGTAGAAGCCGACCGCCCAGGCGCTGCTAGCCGATGCGGCGGCCACGCCGTCAAGAGGCACTCCTCCGAGTTCCGGGGGGTACATCGGTCCAGGTCGTTCCGTTCCAGTGCTTGATCAGTGAGATGGAGGCGCGGCCGGTTCCCGGCGCGCTGGAGGCGCCGACAGCCCAGGCGTTGCGGGTCGAGATGACGGTGGCGGCGTACAAGCCCACGGCGTTGCCGCCCAATCCGTCCGGGCTGGGCACCTGCGTCCAGGCCGTGCCGTCTCACCGCAGGATCAGGGCCTCGCTGACGGCGCTGCTGGGGTAGCTGCCGCCGACCCGCCTAGGCGCTGTCGGCTACGCCGGTCAGGTAGCCGCTGCCACCTGGGTGCGGGCTGGGCACGCGCGTTGTCTTCGTAACACACTGCCTGACCCTCTGGACGGACCCGCGGATCCCGGGGTGGCATCAGCACGGTATGGCCACTGGCCTGTCCGGCCGTTGGAAATGAAGGTTTCTCCCGAACGACTGGCCGTGCTTGCGCCCAGTCAGACCTTAGGCCCCGCCCGATCGCCAAGCCCTCGGTACTCCGGTCCTGGTCACGTTCGTGCCTGCTGGACCGTGAGCCTGCGTATGCTCCGTGCCGCTGCGCAGCCACGCCGTCGGTGCCAGGCGCTCCACCCCGAGCACTGCCGCGATCTCCTGCGCGATCCCCTTCCCTGGGATCATCTGGCCAATTATCTCACCGTGATATTGCACCGTGATATTGGGTTTCCCTTTCCGGTCGGCTTACCGTCACGTCACAAGGTCTCCGATACGAGAAAAGGAGTGGTCCCATTGACGAACAGCCCAGATCAGATGACGGCGGGAGGGTGAGCTGATGACATTGTCCGCCTGGATGGTAGTTCTGGCTGTGTTCCTATCGGGCGCAGTAGCCGGTGTATTCGCCATGCTCGTCATCGGCATCCGCATCGGCGGCCGCGCCCACCATCTAGCTGATGAGCCGTCCATGCACTTGGATGCCGTCACCCGCAGAGTGCTAGGCGTTGCCGTGCGCACCGGACGTCCCGCAGGAAATAGCGGCGCCGAAGGAGAATGACCAATGCATGCTCTTAATCGGCGTAGTTACACCCTGCCCCTAATCCTAGAAAATCGCCTTTGCCGCCTCGTGAGTGATGATCTGCGTGGCGGAACAATGATGGCTTCCATTCTCCTCGCGCTACCTAATCCGGCCCTGCCATTCATGGCAAACGCACCTGACACGGGAACGCTCGCCGGCGATCGCCCCCGATGGGGCAAATCCGGCCGGGATCGTTCGGGCATTTGGCTACGGAACGCCGCCACCGGGTTGTGCCTGCTGGCTGTGGCCGCGGCGGTGGTGAGTTTCACCGCCCAGTACCGGCTGATCTATGCCACTCGGCGGCTGGCGCTGGTGGCCGGGCTTGAGGCCGCCATCCCCGATGGCGCCGCCCTGGTCTTCGCCTGCCTCGGCATCGCGCTGGCCTTGCACGGCCGCCGCGCGATCCGGGCCCGGGCGCTGAACCTCGCCGCAGTCGGGACCAGTGTGTTCATGAACGCGATCGCGGCCGCGCCGGGCTGGCGGAACCTGGCCATCTGGGCCATGCCCCCGGTCGCTTATGCCCTGGCCAGCGACACCCTCATCGCGGTCGTCCGCGCCATGGCCCTCGCCCGACGCCAGGACCTGAGCACCGCGTTCGCGAGTGACACGGCGACCCCGCTGGCCATCATCGGCGCACTGATCATGTGGCTGCTGCGCCTGGCCTTGGCGCCCGCCTCCACGCTGGCCGGGTTCCGTGCCTGGGTGCTGGAGGAATGCCCGGTCGCACCCGGCCGCCGCGCCCCGGCCGTCTCGCCCGCCTCCCCGCCCCGGCCGGGCGCCTCACCGCGGCTGGCGAAGGCCGGGCGCGAGACGAAGACAGCCCGGTTCCTCCAGCTGGTCACCGAACGGCACGGCCCTCTCGCCTCCATCCCCCTTGATCGCGTCGCCGCGATCAGCGCCGCCCTGTCCCCGCAGGTCGACCTGAACACCGGCGCCGCCCGAACCGCCCTGCGCAAGGCCGTCCTGGCCGCCCGGAACGGAGACCCCCGATGATCCTCAAGTACGCCATCTCCCTGGCCATCCTGCTCGTCTTGGCCGCATCCTTTACCTGGGCGTTCCTGCCCGCCCGCCACCTGCCCGGCAACCGCGCCCGGCACCTGCGCATCCGGCTGCACCTGCGACTGCACCCCGGCAAGGGCTTCGCCCACCTCTTCAGCCTGTGGCTGCGCTGGGGCCGCCTGGCCGCGCTGCGCCGCTCGGGCCGAGTCCGCCCTTCTCTCCCGCTGTGGTACCGGATCGCCGACCCCAACCAGCACTCGGTATTCCTGGGCCGGGCCCACTACCGGCACGCCCTGCGGGCACCGCTCGAGGAGCACCTGCTGGTCATGGCGCCGCCGCGCACGTTCAAGACCGCGTTCCTCGCCGACGTCATCCTTTGCTATCCCGGCCCGGTCATCGCCACCTCAACCAAGGCCGACATCTACGCGCTCACCGCTGCGGCACGCGCCGGCCTTGGCCCGGTGCACGTGTTCAACCCCCAGCACATCGGCGGCATCCCGTCCACCTTCTGCTGGTCCCCGGTCGACGGATGCCAGGACCCGGCCACCGCCATCCGCCGCGCCGACGCATTCGCCTTCGCCGTGTCGCAGAAGGCCGTGGAGGACGCCACCTTCTGGTCCGCCAAGGCCTCGGACTACCTGCGCGGCTACTTCCACGCCGCCGCCCTCGCCCGGTATGACCTGCGCACCGTGGCCGCCTGGGTGTCCGGCGCGGATCCGGACGTCCCCGAACGGATTCTGGCCGCAGCCGGGGCGCATCAGTGGGCGCTGACCCTGACCGAGCTGCGGTCCGAGGCCCACAAGACCGCGGCCACCGTCCGAATGGTGATGTCAAGGGCCCTGGCGTTCATGGCCGACCCCGCCCTGGCCGCCTCGGTCCTGCCCGCACCGGGCGGCGGGTTCGACATCCCCGCCTTCCTCGCCGGCCGGGGCACCGCATACCTGATCGCCGAGGCCGTTTCCGAAGAGGCCCCCGTGGCGCCGTTGTTCGCCGCGATGGCCGCCGAGATCCACTGGATCGCGGCCCAGATCGGCCAGGCGTCGGCCGCTGGTCGGCTGGACCCGCCGCTGCTGATGGGCCTGGACGAGGTGACCCAGATCTGCCCGGTCCCGCTGCCGTTCTGGCTGGC
>Ga0209415_10015585_pt1 | contig 12301 bp, 8 predicted proteins | sample PeaSoiSIISIP2007_FD_187696 | JGI IMG/M metagenome (GOLD analysis project Ga0209415, IMG submission 187696) | Peat soil microbial communities from Weissenstadt, Germany - SII-SIP-2007 (SPAdes) (version 2) | ecosystem: Environmental > Terrestrial > Soil > Wetlands > Peat | place: Germany... | reverse complement strand
CCGGCCAGCTCGTTGACGTTCTCCGTCAGCCGCTTCCACGTGCCGGACACGCCCTCGACCTCGGCCTGGCCGCCGAGGCGTCCCTCCCGGCCCACCTCGCGGGCCACCCGGGTGAGCTCGGCGGTGAACGACGAGAGCTGGTCCACCATCGTGTTGATCGTGGTCTTCAGCTCCAGGATCTCGCCCCGCGCGTCGACGTCGATCTTCTTCGTCAGGTCGCCCTTGGCGACCGCCGTGGTGACCTGGGCGATGTTCCGCACCTGGCCGGTCAGGTTGTTCGCCATCGAGTTGACGTTGTCGGTCAGGTCCTTCCAGGTCCCGGCCACGTTCCGGACCGTCGCCTGCCCGCCGAGGATGCCCTCGGTGCCCACCTCACGGGCCACCCGGGTGACCTCGCCCGCGAACGCGGACAACTGGTCCACCATCGTGTTGACGGTTTCCTTCAGCTCCAGGATCTCGCCCCGCGCGTCGACCCGGATCTTCTGGCTCAGGTCACCCTTCGCGACCGCGGTCGTGACCTCGGCGATCGAGCGGACCTGCACGGTCAGGTTGGCGGCCATCACGTTGACCGACTCGGTCAGGTCCTTCCACGTGCCGGAGACGCCCTGCACGTCGGCCTGGCCGCCGAGGCGGCCCTCGGTGCCCACCTCACGGGCCATCCGGGTGACCTCGCCCGCGAAGTCGGACAGCGTGTCGACCATCGTGTTGATGGTGTTCTTCAGCTCGAGGATCTCACCGCGCGCGTCCACGGTGATCTTCTGGCTCAGGTCGCCCTTCGCGACGGCGGTCGTAACCTGGGCGATGTTGCGGACCTGGCTGGTGAGGTTGCCGGCCATGAAGTTCACCGACTCGGTCAGGTCCTTCCAGGTGCCCGCGACCGCGGGGACCTCCGCCTGGCCGCCGAGGCGGCCCTCGGTGCCCACCTCACGGGCCACCCGGGTGACCTCGCCCGCGAACGCGGACAGCGTGTCGACCATGCCGTTGATGGTCTCGGCGAGGGTGGCGACCTCGCCCTTGGCCTCGACGGAGATCTTCTGGCTCAGGTCGCCCCTGGCGACCGCCGTGGTGACCTGGGCGATGGCCCGGACCTGCCCGGTGAGGTTGCCCGCCATCGCGTTGACCGAGTCGGTGAGGTCTTTCCAGGTGCCCGCGACCGCGGGGACCTCCGCCTGGCCGCCGAGCTGGCCCTCGGTGCCCACCTCACGGGCCACCCGGGTGACCTCCGAGGTGAACACGCCGAGCTGCTCGTTCATGGCGTTGAAGACGGCCGCGATCTCGTTCATCAGCAGATCGGCGCCCTCGGGCAGCCGGATGCTGAAGTCGCCACCGCGTACCGCGGTCAGGCCGGCCAGCAACTGCTGCATCTGCTCTTGCTGTCCGGTCTCTCCGGCCTCGGTCGCCACTGGCATGCCGATCACTCCACTATTCGCGAGTTCGCGAGAACTCGTTCCGTAGCTGGCTGCCCGCAGCGGGCAGCCACGGTCAGGCGCACGTACTGCTCCCTTAATCATGGCATCGCGCGCGCTATACGGGGTGCGCGCACGCTACTTCTGTCCGGGCGGGGCGAGTGCCGCCCACGGAAGCGTGGCCTCGCCGAGGCGCCAGCGCCGGGCGCCGCCGCCGGGCGGGTAGCGGAGCACCGGCCAGCCGGCGGACAGGAACTCGACCGCCGCCAGCCAGCGCTGCCTGGGGCCGAAGGCGGAGTACGGGGCGGCACGGTCCCAGGCCCGGTCGAAGTCGCGGAGGAACTGGTGCACCGGCTCGCCGGGCACGTTCCGGTGAATGAGCGCCTTGGGCAGCCGCTCGGCGAGGTCGGACGGGCGCTCAAGCGACGCGAGCCGCGCCGAGAAGGTAACCAGGGCCGCCGGCCCAGGGCCGAGTTGTCCGGGGCGGGCCGGGAGGGTGACCCAGACCGCGCGGCGGCCGATCTCGTCGCAGGTGCCTTCCACCAGGACGCCGCCGGGAGCCAGGCCGGCCAGCAGCCGGGACCAGGCCGCCCGTGCCTGCTCCTCTTGGTACTGGCGCAGCACGTTGAACGCCCGGACCAGCAGGGGCCGCCGCGCTACCGGCAGCTCGAACCCGCCAACCCCGAAGGACAGCCCCGGCAGCCCGTCCCCGGCAGCGCGCAGTGCCGCCAGCCGGCGGCGGGCGGCCGCCACCCGCCCCGGGTCGATCTCCAGGCCGACTACCTCCGCATCAGCCGCCACGACCCGGACCCCGCGGTACAGTTCCACGGTCGTCACCGGCGAAGCCCCGAAGCCCAGGTCCACAATCAGCGGGCGTTCCTGGGCGCGGAGCACCGCTTGCTGCGCCTGCGTTATCCAGCGGTCTACTCGCCGCAGCCGCCCGGGGTTCGTGGTGCCCCTGGTGATCTCCCCCTCCGGCCGCACGCCGCAACCCTACTCGGAGCTCGCTGCCGCGGAACCGTCAGCGCGGCCGGCTACTTGCTTGGCTGCGGCACGGTGCACTTGATCTTCGGGTTCACGCCCATGTAGTTGAGAGGACCCGCGAGGACCGTCACCAAAATCGTGCCTGCCTTGGTACAGCTGCCGACAGACCCGCTGTAGTAGCCGCGCTGGCTGCCGGCGACGGCGCCGACGATCAGCCACACGACAATAAGCACTGACCCGATGCGCATCTGGCCCTCCGCCGGCACCAGCTGCCTGAGGTACAAGCAGACGGTTCCTACGATACCGGGAGGCGGCGTGCGGCTAGTCCAGCGTGACGACGGCGGCGATCTGGTCCAGGCCGGAGACTCTCAGCAGGGTTTCGCTGAGGGCGCCCGCGGCGGCGACCTGGATGGTGAGCCGGGCTCGCCTGGCGGCGATGATCAGTGCCCGGATAGCGGCGCTGTCGCAGTAGGTGACGGCGGTCATGTCGGCGGTGATGGCGCTGGAGGCGGCGGCGGCCTGGTCGAGGGCGGCCTGGAAGTGCCCGACGTTGGTCAGGTCGATGTCGCCGGCGACGCGCACGGTAGCGGGTTCACTCATCCCGGCGGGCAGGAACTCGAACCGTGCCTGCGGGCTGCTGGCGGGGGCGCTGCCGCTCGCGGGACGATGCTGAGCGGGGCCGGCCGGGCTGGCGTCGTTAGTCATGGCTTCAGGTCCTTGGTCAAGGTCACCGTCGTCCCGTGCGGGGACGGGTCGATCGTGACGTCATTCATGAGGGCGTGCATGAAAATGACCCCGTGGCCGCGGGTGCCAGGGGCGGGCTGCTCGCGGTCGGCGGGAGGAGGCCGCCAGCTCCCGGTGTCCGCGACCGTCAGCTGGACCGTGGTGTGGGTCGCGCGGGCGGTGAGGGTGATCTGGACGGGTGCCGCGCCGGCGGGGCGGCCCGCGGCGGCGTGCTCGACGGCGTTAGCGGCGGCCTCGCCCGCCGCGATCATGATGTCGTCGGCTTCCCGGCTGCCGATGCCGGCTGCTGGCAGCCACTGCCGCAGCCTGGCGCGGAGCAAGGCCAGGCAGGAGGGGGCGTCCGCGGACACCTGGACGGTCAGCGGGGCGGGCGGGTGCCGGTAGATCAAGACGGCAACGTCGTCCTCGTAGCCGGCCGCCGGCGTCATGGCCGACATGACGTAGTCCGCGACGTCGTCCGGATGGTCCTGGGCGTGCTCGGCCACCGCGGCCGCCGCGGCGTCGATCCCTTTGTCTAGCGGCTGGTTCCGCCGCTCGACGAGCCCGTCGGTGTACAGCATCAAGGTCGCGCCGGGCGGCAGCGTGGCAGTGGCCTGGCTGCGCCGCCAGTCAGCGGGCAGCATGGCCAGCGGCAGGGACCGGGCCTGGTCGAGCAGGCAGTGATCTGCCCCGGCCGTGACGAGGATAGGCGGCGGGTGCCCGGCGCAGCTGTAGGTGACCGTCCCGGCCGCGGGATCAAGGATCGCGCAGAACACGGTGGTGCATTCCGCTCCCGGAATCCGGCTGGCGAAAGTGTCCAGGTCGGCGAGGGCCTCGGCGGGACCGGGAGCGCGCAGCAGGACGGCCTGGCTGGCGGAGCGGAGCTGCCCCATGACCGCGGCGGCGGGCAGCCCGCGGCCAACGCAGTCACCGGCGACGACGCCGGTACGCTGTCCGGGCAGCGGAATCACGTCGTACCAGTCGCCGCCGACTTCGAGCGGGGTAACCGCCGGGGTGTACCGTGCGGCGAATCCGTGCGGCAGCTCGGTGGGGGCGAGGATGGCATGCTGGAGGGTGAGCGCGACGGCGCGGGCCTGCTCGTAGTCCCTCGCCTTGGCGAGGACCTGGGCCAGGTGGCTGGTGAGGATCGAGAACAGTTCCCGCACTTCGGCGCCGACAGGCCGGCCGGCCGGGAATTCCGCGGTGATGGCTGACGAGCCGGCCCCGTCGAGCGGGGCGGCGAGCAGCCTGGTGCCCTCGTCACCTAGGAGCGCGGCCACTGAGGCAGCCGGCTGATGCCGGATGGCGTCCAGCGCCTCCGTCACCGCGGCTGAAACGCCGTGGCCTGGGGCGCCCTGGCCTGGGGCGGGCCGGGGCCATCCGGTGATGGCGAGCTTGCCGTCGCTGGACCATAGCGCGGCTGTCACCTGGCTGGCGTGTACCGCGGCGGCGATCTCCCTGGCGGCCGTGGTGAGCATCTCGGAGATTTCCCCGGCGGCGGCCAGGGCGGCGGCGAAGCCGGCCAGGGTGGCTTCGCGCTGCCCGGCCAGCCGTTCCGCGGTCACGTCCCGCGCGGTGCCGACGAACAGCCGGCCGCGCCCGTCCGGGCTGGGCAGGCTGGCCGAGCTGCACGCCAGCCAGACGGTGCGCCCGTCGCGATGCCGTACTGGCACCGTGTACCGGCCGCCACCATGCCGCAGGTAGTCGTCGAACGCCCGGGTCATCGCCGCCCACCCGTCAGGGTCGGCGCCGGGGTCCGGCACCCAGGGGTGCGGCCAGCGGAACGGCAAGCCGTCCAGGCTGTAGCCCACCAGGGCCAGGAAGGCCTGATTGGCCTCCAGTATGGAGCCTTCCTGATCGGTGAGGAAGAAGCCTTCCTGGAGGGAGTCAATCAAGGTGCGGCGGAACTGCGATTCGCGGTTCCGGAACCTGGCAAGCTCCACGCTGGCCCGCGCCCGGGCCAGCAGCTCGGCCGCCGAGAACGGCTTGACCAGGTAGTCGTCGGCGCCCGCCCGCAGGCCCTCGATGGACGCCTCCTGCCCGGCCCGCGCCGACAGCAGCAGCACCGGCACGGCCGCGGTGCGCGCGTCGGCGCGCAGGGCGGTGACCAGGCCCAGGCCGTCAAGGCGGGGCATCATCACGTCGCTGATCACCAGGTCGGGGGGGCCGGCGCGGACAGCGTCCAGGGCGGCCTGCCCGTCGGTGACGGTGGTGACCTGGTAGCCGGCGGTGCGCAGCAGCCGGGCCAGGTACTCGCGCATGTCGGCGTTGTCGTCGGCGACCAGCACCCGCGCGGGCAGGGCGCGGCCCGGCTGCGGCGAGGGACCAGTGTCATTGCCGGGAGTGACCTCCTCGTGCGCGGGGCGCGCCACCGCACCGCCACCGTCCTGCGCGGTCCCGGGCAGCCAGCGCAGGGCTTCCTGGACGTAGGGGTCGGCGGTGGCTGAGACCGCCGCCGTGTGGCCGGCCGGGACGAGGGCGCCGGCGGGCAGGTGGGCGTGCCCGAAGGGCAGGCGGATGGTGAACGTAGTGCCCGCGCCCTCGGTGCTTGACGCGGTGATGGTGCCGCCGTGCAGCTGGATGAGCTCCTGGACCAGGGCCAGGCCGATGCCGCTGCCCTCGTTCGAGCGGGAGCGGGCGCTGCCGATGCGGTGGAACCGCTCGAACAACCGGGGCATCTCCTGCTCGGGGACGCCGATGCCGGTATCGGCGACCGTGACGACCGCCTGGCCGCTCTCGGCGCGCACGGCGATGCGGATGGAGCCGTCGAAGGTGAACTTCAGCGCGTTGCTGAGCAGGTTAAGCACTACCTTCTCCCACATGCCGCGGTCGAGGTAGACCGGCTCGGATAGCGGGGGGCAGTCCACCTCGAAGGCCAGGCCGGCGCGGTCGATGGCGGAGCGGAAGACGCTGGCCAGCTCGGCGGTCAACTGCGCGATGTCGCCCGGCTCGTAGCTCGCCTGCATGCGCCCGGCCTCGATGCGGGAGAAGTCAAGCAGCGTGTTGACCAGCTTGCCCAGGCGCAGGCCGTTGCGGCTAACGACCTCCAGCTCCTCGCGCACCTGCGGGCCGGCGTCGGCCAGCAGGCGCCGCAGCTCCTGCACCGGTCCCATGATCAGGGCCAGCGGGGTGCGAAACTCGTGGCTGATGTTGGAGAAGAACGCGGTCTTGGCGCGGTCCAGTTCGGCGAGCTCCTCCGCGCGGTGCTGCTGGTCCTGGTAGCTGCGTGCGCTCGCGATCCCCGCCGCGAGGTGCCCGGCTACGAGGCCGACGAACGCGCGGTAGCCCTCGTCCACGGGCCGGTACCGGTTCAAGGCGGCCACCAGGAACCCGTACGGGGCGCCGCCGTGGCGGGCCAGCGGTGCTGCCAGCGCCCGGACGGGCGGCTCACTCCACGCCCCGGCCGGCAGGCCGGCGAACCGGGCGCTGTCGAGTTCCACCAGCGCGGATTCGCCCCGCAGCAGCGCCGCGACGGGCCACACCAGGTCCGGGTCCCCGGCCGCGAGAGTGGCCGGGGAGGCAGGGTGCCCGGCTGCGATGCCGCTGCTCCCCGCCAGCCGGGCGATGACGCCGTCGTTGTCGAACAGGTAGGCCAGGGTGAAAGGCAGGTCCCGCCGGTTGCGGTCCAGCTGCCGCCCGGCGAACTCCAGCGTCTCCTGCTCGGTGCGCACAACGCTCGGGTCGGAGCCCAGATCGCGCAAGGTCGCCATCCGGCGCTCGCCGATGACGCGTTCGGTGTCCTCGCTGACCACGCTCAGCATGCCGACCACGGCGCCGCCGTCGTCGCGCAGCGGACTGTAAGAGAAGGTGTGGTAGGTCTCCTCCGGGTAGCCGGACCGCTCAAGGAACAGCAGCAGCGCCTCGTCCCAGGTCGCCTTCCCCGTGGCCAGCACGGTGTCGATGCGCGGGCCGATGTCGTCCCAGATCTCCGCCCACACCTCGCTGGCAGGCCGGCCAAGCGCCCACGGGTACTTGCGGCCCAGGGTGTCGCGCCGGTAAGCGGCGTTGCAGAAGAACGTCAGCTGCGGCCCCCAGGCCATCCACATCGAAAAGCGGGACGACAGCGCGATGTCCACCGCCGTCTGCAGGCTCTGCGGCCACGTCCCGGGCAGCCCGAGCGGGGTGGCAGCCCAGTCCACCGCGGCCAGGTCACGGCCGACCTCCTCATCGGCGGCGAACGTCCCGGCCGCCCCCCGCCCCGGGTCGGCTTCTGCCGCGAGTGCCACCGGCTCTCCTCTCCCGTACGCCCCGGAACTCCGTTTTACCCAGTCCACCGCTCACCAGGGTTAAGGCGTAAACGTACGATAGCCCGCCCTTACCGGCGACGGTGTGCCGGAGCGGCAATCACGGCAGCCAGCGGCGCTGACCGCAGCAGCCTACTAACCTAGCTAGGACGCTCTCGCCCTCAAGTCCGCGGAAGGTTCGATGACCGCAGCACGTGACCTCGCCGGCCGGTTCCACGAGCGGTGGCTGCACGCCAATCCGTTCGCCGCCACCATGTACGGCATCCCCGGGTACGACGACCTGCTCCCTGACGACAGCGCGGAAGGCCAGCAGGCCTGGCGGGCCGAGGCCTTGCGTTTCCTCGACGAGGCGGCCGCGATCGAACAGGGCGAAACCGGACGGGGACAGCTCACGCCGGCCGACACCGTCACGCTCGACTGCACGACGCAGGCGGCCACTCAAGAGGTCACGGGCGTTGACATGGCGGCCGATGAGCACACCGTCACCGCCATGCAGTACTCCGGGCCGCCCATGTTCCTCGCGGTGGCGGCCAGGACGGTGCTCGTTGACCAGGCGGCGGCGGAGAACTACCTGACCCGGGTGCGGGGCAGCGGCGCCTGGCTCGACCAGATCGGCGACCGCCTGCGGGCCGGCGCCAGCCGGGGACGGCTGCCGGTCCTCCCGCTGGCCGAGCAGGCCCTCAGCTGGGTCGAGACGGTCCTCGCGGCGCCAGACAGCAGCCCTGTTCTCGCGCCGCAGCCGCCAGCGGGCTGGGCCCGCGCGGCCGCGTGGGAGGAGGAACGCCGGGCGGCCGTGGCGGAGGTCGTCCAGCCGGCGCTGGCCAGGTGGGCGGACACCGTACGGGAACTGATCCCGGGTGCGCGGCCGGCCGACCGCGCCGGGCTCCGCTGGCTGCCGGGCGGGGAGGCCGATTACACAAGAGCCATCCAGGTTTACACGACCCTGCCGCTGTCGGCGGAAGAACTGCACAAGACCGGCCTCGATCACGTCGCGGCGCTTGAGGCGCGGGCGGTTGAGCTCGGCAAGGGCCTCGGGCTTTCCGGGCGGGAGGAAGTACTCGCCGCCATCAGGGAGTCAGCGGGGAAGCTTCCCCCGCAGGAGGCGGTCCGCGCGGCCGTCGCCGCCGTGCGGCGGGCCGAGGAACGGGCGGCGGAGTTCTTCCCCGCTCCCCTCCCGCCGCCTTGCGACGTGACGCCCATGCCGGACGTCGTCGCCCTGGCCGGCGCGGCGCCGCATTACACCCCGCCCCGGCTGGACGGCGGGCGGCCGGGGACGTTCTGGTTCAACACGCTGCGCCCCACGGCGGGCACCGGCTGGGACATCGACGTCGTGGCCTTCCACGAGGCGGTGCCCGGCCACCACCTCCAGCTGTCCCGCCTGCAGCTGCTCGGCGACCTGCCCGCGCTGCAGCGGCAGCGCAGCCTGCCGGTGTTCTCCGAAGGCTGGGGCCTGTACGCCGAGCAGCTCGCCGAGGAGGCCGGCCTGTACACCGACGAGCGCGGCCTGCTCGGCGCGGTCAGCGCGGCCCTGATGCGGGCCGTGCGGCTCGTGGTCGACACCGGGCTGCACGCGTTCGGCTGGAGCCGCGACCGGGCCGTGCGGTACGCGGTCGACCACGTCCCCATGCCGCCGGAGTTCATGGCCGCCGAGATCGACCGGTACATCGTCATGCCGGGTCAGGCACTGTGCTACCTCACCGGCAAGCTGGAGATCGAGCGACTCAGGGAGGAGGCCAGGCAGCGGCTCGGCCCGGCGTTCTCGCTGGCCGGCTTCCACGCCGCCGTCCTCGACCACGGCTCACTCCCGATGCCGACCCTGGCCCGGAGCATCGCGACCTGGCTGGACAGTCAGAGGGCGAGGTAGCTGCCGGCCGGCAGCCCGGTGCCGATATCGAGGAACTGGCGGACGCCGGCCTCGCGGGCCAGGTACGTCACCGTGCGGGAGATGAACAGCCGCCCCGCGCGGGCCAGGTCGGCGATGCCGGGATACACCGCCAGGAACTGCTCGCCGCCGTTACGCACCAGATCTCCGTGCCTCGCGATCGCGGGCAGTGCGCATGCGCTGGCCGTCAAATTCCGTCGCGGATTTTCCGCAGCATGCGCTTTGCGGTATCCGGCGGTGAAGCCTTGATGGCCAGATTGTCAAAAAGCTGCTTGAACGTTCGCGCAAACGTCGGGTGCAGAATTCGCGGGCCGCCGCGGCGCGGAGTGCGGGTGATCCCCGTGCTTCCCTCGGCTACGCGGTGCGGCAGGAGGCGGCGTTGGGCTCCTTCAGGGACAGGCCGAAGCCCAGACGGGACTTGCCGGGGCGCAGGACGCCGCCGGAGGGGTCGAGGGCGCTGTCGAAGAGCATCGTCTCGATGCGGGCATGGTCGTGGAAGTACTCCAGGTGGCGCAGGTTCGGGGCGGCGACGTGGGCGTGTGTTTGGCAGGATTCGCCGCGGGTAGCCGGGGGGCCGTGCTGGACAAGCCGGGTCAGCTGCTTGCGACCCGGCAGCCGACCGGGAACGCGGACGGCGCTGCCATGCGATCGCCGGCGGGACTGGCGGGCGGCGCCGTGCGGGGGCGAGCGCCGGGCACCAGGCCCCATCCGGGGCGGGCCTGGCCGCTCGGTGCTTCCGCATGCTTACCAGGCCGCATGGCTGCCAGGCGAACAGCGCGGGACCGGCGGAGAGAAGGAGTAGCGGGCATGGAGCGGACGTACCAGGATTCGGCCGAGCCGGCCGACGTGACCGCCGAGGTCGACTTGATCACGGACCTGGCCTCTGCTGCCGCCGCTGCGGCGGGCCCCGTTCAGTTCCCGCTCGCGGAACTCGTCATGGTGCCCCGCGAGGAGGGGCCGGCGGCGGAGTGGCTGTGCGCGGAATCGGGCGCGGGCAGGTAGCCCGGTCACAGGATCCGGACGACGACCAGGCAGGCGTCGTCGTCCGTGTCTGAGATGGCGCTGTCGAGGATGCGGTCGGCGTGCGCGGCCGCGTCGGGACCAGCGGGCACGGCCGCGGCGGTGAACTCGCGCAGCGCGTCGCTGATCGAGTCCGCGCGGCGCTCGATCAGCCCGTCGGTGAACAGTAGCAGGGTGTCTCCGCCGCGCATCTCGAGAATGGCCTCCTCGTACTCGGCGTCCGGGTCAAGCCCGAGCAGGACGCCGCTGGGCAGCGGGAGCATCTCTGGCGTGCCGTCGCGCACCAGGACCGGCGGCAGGTGCCCGGCCCTGGCCCAGCGCAGCACACGGGTGTCCGGATTGTAGCGGCCGCAGACGACGGTCCCCGCGATGCCTTCTGTCAGGTGGCAGGACGCGTAGTTGAGGTACCTGAGCAAGTCGCCGGGCCCGGCGCCCGTCGCGGCGAGCCCGCGCAGCGCGTTGCGCGCGGCAATCATGCCCGTCACCGCGTCCATGCCGTGACCGGTGATGTCCCCCACGACGAGCAGCAGTTCCTTATCCGGCAGCAGCAGCGCGTCGTACCAGTCCCCGGCCACCAGGCGCCCCTGCTCGGCCGGCCGGTAGCGAACCGCGACCTCCACCCCGGCGGCCTCGACCGGCGGCTCGTCCTCCGGCATGATGGCACGCTGCAGGCGGAGCGCGAGCTGCTGCTCCTGCGCGGCCCGCTGCTCGCTGTCGGCCAGCTGATCCTGGGTCGCGGCGAGCGCGACCTGGGTGTGGTAGTGCGCCGAGACATCCTGGAACGCACCGCGTAGCGCCACGACCTCGTCGCCGGCCAGCACCGGCTCGGCGAAAATGCGGATCTGCCTGATAGCGGTGTCACCTGGACGGACAATCCTGAACACCGCGACGGCGGGCTCCCGCCGGTGCAGCAGCGACTGGCGGAACCGCCGGACCGGCGCGCGGTCCGCGGCGATCACGAAGCTGTGCAGGCTGGCGCTGGGGATCGCCACGGCGTGCCGCGGGTCAAGGCCGAAGGCGGCGAACGCGGACTCGGTCCAGCGAACCGCCCCGGTGACCAGGTTCTCCTCCCAGGCACCGATGCGGCCGAGGCGCTGCGCGTGGCCGAGCAGGCCGGCGCGCTCCTCGGCTTCCCCGACCGGCCGCCAGGTGAAGACCACGCCGGCGAAGAACGGGACCGCGTGAACCCCCGTGACCTGGACCGGGTCTGCCTCGCCTGTCAGGGCGGTGCTAGTCAAGTTGGGGGCGGCGGCCACGGTCAGGTGCTCGGCCCGGCCGCTGGCCAGCACCCGCTCGGCCATGGCGAACAGGCCGTCGCCGGACGCCGACGCCGGATAAGCCTCGAGCAGCGTCAGCCGGGCGAGCTCGGCGGGCGGACGGCCGCCCGGGTCCACGTACCGGGGGCTCATGTGGACGACGCCGAAGTCGGTCACGGTGCCGCTTGCGTCGCGCAGTGGCCTGACAACCAGCGCGGACTCGGTGATCTGGTCGAGCGCCCGGAAGATCGGCAGGGACGGCGCCGTCGATCCCACGGGGCCATAGGCCAGGCGCAGGCCGAGCACGTCGGCGAACCCGGCGACCGCGGCCGACACCCAGACCGTGGTGGCGACGTCGAACGGCCCCTGTGGCGCCGGCCACCACACTTCGACCACGCCGAGCGCGATCCCCGCCCGGTCCCGCAGCCTGAGCACCGCGCGGGCGGCGCCTCTCCCCCACGGCGCGGCGGCGGGTACCCGGTCGCCGGCCGGCAGCCCGGCAGGCCACCACAGGTCTTGCCCGTCGGTGATCGCGCGCTGCTCCAGGCAGTCAAACTGCGGCGGCAGCCGCCGCCAGCGGCTCGATTCAGTCCCGTCGAGCCCGTCCTGGCCGAACAGGTCAAGCGCGCCGTCGGCGTCAAGCAGCCATACCGCCGCGGCGGCCACGCCGAACCGGGAGCGCAGCTGCGCGGTGAGGGCGCCGACGAGCTCCACGCCGTCCCGCGCCCGCTCGGCCGTCGCGATGGCGACCGGGTCGTCGGCCGGCCCGAGCACCTGCCCGGCCGC
>Ga0209415_10015584_pt1 | contig 12303 bp, 9 predicted proteins | sample PeaSoiSIISIP2007_FD_187696 | JGI IMG/M metagenome (GOLD analysis project Ga0209415, IMG submission 187696) | Peat soil microbial communities from Weissenstadt, Germany - SII-SIP-2007 (SPAdes) (version 2) | ecosystem: Environmental > Terrestrial > Soil > Wetlands > Peat | place: Germany... | reverse complement strand
CCCGCCATGACCGCGGCCGCGCTCGGCCCTGAGAAGCCGCGCATCGTTCCCTTCGTCATCGACGCGGGCCCCGAGCCGGGCAACCCCGGCGGCTGGCCGCGGGGCGGGGTTACACGGCTGGAGCTGCCCAACCGTCATCTGGAGTACGCGCTGACCTGGTACGGCCTCGCCGCCGCGCTCATCGGCGTGTTCGCCGCGTTCGCCGCTACGCGGTGGCGCGAGCCACCCGCCTGACGTCCGGATAACCCACGCAAACGCTCGGGATTAACGCATCTGTGCGCACGCGGGGGCCCGAGCCCGCCGTTCGCTTGTTCGGGCCCCCCCGGCCCTCTAGGGTGCCTGACAAAAGTCAATTCGCAGGACGAGATAAGCGCCGCGTGGACTACATCTCAACCAGAGGCGAGGCCCCGACGCTCGGCTTCGACGACGTGCTGCTGGCGGGGCTGGCGCGCGACGGCGGCCTCTACGTGCCCAAGATGTGGCCGCAGCTTGCGCCTGACGCCATCGCCGCGTTCTCCGGCCGGCCGTTCGCCGAGGTGGCGGTCGAGGTTATCCACCCATTCGTCGGCAGCGCGATGACTCGACAGGAGCTGCGCGCGATGACCGAGGAGGCCTATGGCCGCTTCGGGCACGCCGCCGTGACGCCGCTCGTGCAGATTGCGCCCAACCGCTTCGTGCTGGAGCTATTCCACGGGCCCACGCTCGCGTTCAAGGACGTGGCGATGCAACTCCTCGCGCGGCTCATGGACCGCGTGCTGGGCAAGCGCGGCCGCCGCGCCACCATCGTCGGCGCCACCTCGGGCGATACCGGTGGCGCGGCCATCGAGTCCTTCCGCGGCTCATCGCGCCTGGACGTGGTGATCCTCTTTCCCGAAGGGCGCGTGTCGGACGTGCAGCGGCGCATGATGACGACGCCGACGGAAGCCAACGTGCACGCCGTCGCCGTGCGCGGCACCTTCGACGACTGCCAGGCGCTGGTCAAAGGCATGTTCAACGACCACGCGTTCCGCGACCGCACGGCGCTGTCGGGCGTGAACTCCATCAACTGGGCGCGCATCGCCGGGCAGCTGACGTACTACTTCGCGGCCGCCGCAGCGCTGGGCGCGCCGCAGCGCGCGGTGTCGTTCGCGGTGCCGACGGGCAACTTCGGCGACATCTTCGCGGGCTACGTGGCCAAGCGCATGGGCCTGCCCATCGACAAGCTCGTCATCGCCTCCAACGTCAACGACATCCTGCCGCGCACGCTTGCGACCGGCGCCTACGAGATGCGCGAGGTCGTCGCCACCACCTCGCCGTCGATGGACATCCAGATCTCCTCGAATTTCGAGCGCTATCTGTTCGAGGCCTCGGGCCGCGACGCAGCCCTCATCCGCGCCAAGATGGGCGCCCTGCGCCAGGAGGGGCGCTTCGATCTGGGGCCGCTCAAGGCCAAGATGGGGCAGGACTTCGCGGCCGTGGCGGCGAGCGAGAAGGACGTGGCGGAGGCCATCGGCCGCCTCAAGGACGAGTGCGGCTACCTCATGGACCCGCATACGGCCTGCGGCCTCGTCGCGGCCGAGCGCGCGCTCGGGCCCGATGGGCCGACGCCGCAGGTCGTGCTCTCGACGGCGCACCCGGCCAAATTCCCCGATGCGATCGCCGCCGTCACCGGCAAGCGCCCGGCGCTGCCCGATCGGCTGGCGGGGCTGCTCACCGCGCACGAGCGCTTCACGGTGATCGACAACGATCTGAAGGAGGCCGAGGGCCTCGTGGAGAGCGTGACGCGGGCGACGAGCGAGGGCACGGCATGACGCCGACCCTTTCGACGCTGCCAAACGGTCTGCGCGTCGTTACGCAGGCGATGCCGCACCTGGAGACGGTGTCGCTGGGGCTGTGGGTGGGCGCCGGCGCGCGCCACGAGAGCGAGCGCGAGCACGGCATCTCGCATTTCCTCGAGCACATGGCCTTCAAGGGAACGAAGCAGCGCAGCGCCCAGCAGATCGCCGAGGAGATCGAGGAAGTCGGCGGCGAGCTCAACGCGGCGACCAGCCTGGAGACGACCGCCTACTATGCGCGCGTGTTGAAGGGCGACGAGGGCGTCGCGCTGGGTCTCATCGCCGACATTCTGCAGAAGACGGCCTTCGGTCGGCCGGAGCTCGAAGGCGAGCGCCAGGTGATCCTGCAGGAGATCGCGGCGACGCGCGACAGCCCCGACGACGTGGCCTACGACCTGCTGCATGAGGCCGCGTTTCCGAGCCAGCCCGTGGGACGAGCGATTCTCGGCACGCCCGAGAGCGTCAAGCGCTTCACCGCGGCCGACCTGAGGGGCTTCCTGCGCCGCCGCTATCGTCCTGAAAACATGGTTCTTTCTGCCGCCGGCGCGGTCCGCCACGCCGGCATCCTCCGCCACGCTGAAGCCCTATTCGGCGGGCTCACTGGCGGCGGCCGAACCGCAAGGGAGCAGGCGGCTGCGTACGTCGGGGGGACGCGCGTCTCGGAGAAGCCGTTCGAGCAGAGCCATCTCTTGATCGGTTTCCCCAGTCCGTCCTACCGCGATCAGGATTTTTTCACCGCCCAGGTGTTCTCGGGGCTGTTCGGGGGCGGAATGTCATCGCGCCTGTTTCAGGAGGTCCGCGACAAGCGCGGGCTCTGCTACGCGATCTATTCGACCGCGTGGGGCCTCAAGGATGTGGGGCTCTTCGGACTGCATGCGGCAACGGGAGCGCAACTGATGGGCAAGCTCATCGACGTCGTGGGGGCGGAGCTGAAGCGGGCGGCCGACACGGCACCGAGCGGCCCGGAGCTCACGCGCTCCAAGGCGCAGCTCAAGGCCGGCCTGCTGATGAGCCTCGAAAGCTCGTCGGCGCGCGCCGAGCAGATGGCCCGCCACCTCCTGAGCCACGGCCGCGTCGTGCCGGCCGACGAGCTGATCGCCAAGGTCGACGAGGTGACGGCCGAGCATGTGCGCGACTTTGCCGGCAAGCTTGCCGCGAGCACACCGTCGATCGTGGTCGTCGGCAGCGGAAAGAAATCGCTCAAGTACGCGCGTCAGGCCGAAAGCATGGCGCACCACTAGCTCTTAAGGGGAGCGGCGCATGGCGTTCTTGAGGTCGAGCATCACGCAGGACGCGGTCGGCATCGTGCGCGGGCGCGGCGTCTGGCTGCGCTTGCCGATGATGGGCGACTATGTGCCGTGGGCCGAGCTGAGAACGCACAGCCGCGAGCACCTGACACCCTGGGAGCCCGTGTGGCAGCGCGACGAGGTCTCGCGCAGCGCCTTCCGCCGCCGCGTGCGCCACTACCAGCGCGAGGCGCGCGAGGATCTGGGCTACGCGTTCCTGATTTTCCGCGATACCGACGACAGCCTGCTCGGCGGCCTCACGCTGTCGAACGTGCGGCGCGGGGTGACGCAGGCGGCCGTGCTCGGCTACTGGCTGGGGCTGCCGTTCGTGAAGCAGGGCTACATGACGGAGGCGGTCGCCGCCGTCGCCGCCTTCGCATTCGAGGATTTGCACCTGCACCGGCTCGAGGCCGCGACCATGCCGTCGAACGCGGCCTCCATCGGCGTCCTGGAGCGCAATGGCTTCCGGGCCGAGGGCCTTGCCCGACGGCTTCTGAAGATCAACGGCACCTGGGAGGACCACGTGCTGCACGGCCTGCTCGCCGAGGAGTTCTCGCGCGCGCCGCGCCGGACGGGGGTGAACTCAGCATGAAGCTCGCGCGCGATGAGGCAGGGCGATTGCGCCGGCACGCGCACGGCGTGTGCTTTGCGCTGCTCGCCGTGCTGCTCGCGCTCGTCGCCCTGCCCGAGCGTGCGTTCGCCTTGAAGCCCATCGTCGTCGACCCCGACCAGGACCGCATCGAGATCACCACGCTGGGCGAGTTCTACGACGGGCGCGGCGACAGCCTGCAGGTCGAGACGGCGCCGGCCGCCGACGGCATGACGGGGCGCATCTCGGTGACGGCGAAGACACCCGGCACCAATCCCAACTGGCTCGTGTTCGCGCTGTCCAACCCCACCGACAAGCCGATCGAGCGCTGGCTCACGGCCGAGCGCTACAACGTCATTGGCTCGGGTGCGGTGTGGCCCGACCTCGACGCGCAGCGCATCGAGGCGGTCACGCCGTCGATGGACTTCGTGCCCGACCGCATCAAGAGCGACCGCGCCGACATCTTCCGCATCACGCTGGAGCCGGGCCGCACCATCACCTACGTGGCCGAGCTGTCGTCGGACCGCTTCGCGCGCATCTATTTGTGGAAGCCGCTCGACTATGAGCTCAAATCGCGCGACCGGCTGCTGTTCAACGGCATTCTTCTGGGCCTCACCGGCCTGCTCGCCATCTTCCTGACAGCGATCTTCGCCGCCAACCACAAGGCGATCTTCCCGAGCGCGGCGCTCGTCGCCTGGTGCGTGCTCGCCTACCTGTGCGTCGACTTCGGCTTCTTCCACAAGCTGTTCCAGCTGCGCCCCGAGGACAACGCCGTCTATCGAGCGGCGAGCGAGTCGGCGGTGGCTGCCAGCCTCGTCATCTTCCTGTCGGTGTTTCTGCGCATCGCCTTCTGGCACGGCCTCATACGCATGCTGTTCACGGTGTGGATCATCGCGCAGCTCACGCTCGTCGCCGTCGCCGTGATCGACCCGCGGCTCGCCTCCACGTTCGCGCGCATGTCGTTTCTGGTGATCGGCGCGGTGGGTGGCGCCTTCACGCTGTTCCTGGCGCTGCGCGGCCAGGACCGCGCGCTGTCGCTGATCCCGACCTGGATCCTGTTCCTGATATGGATCTTTGGCACGGCGATGACGCTGACGGGTCGCCTGGCCGGCGACGTCGTGGTCTCGAGCCTCGTCGCCGGGCTGGTGCTGATCCTGGTGCTGATCGGGTTCGCCGTCATCCAGTTCGCCTTCCGCTCGCGCGAGCCCCTCTACGGCACCGCGCCGGACGAATTGCAGCTGCGGGCGCTGGCCGTCGACGGCGCCGGCTCCGCGGTGTGGGAATGGAACGCGCGCCGCGACGAGATCAAGGTGAGCCCCATCATCGAGTCGTCGCTGGGCCTGGGTCCGGGCGAGCTTTCGACCAAGGTAGACGATTTCATCAAGCATCTGCACGCCGCCGACCGCGACCGCTTCCGGCTGATGCTGTGGTCCATGCAGGAGCGCACCTGGGCCAAGATCCGCACCGATTTCCGCATGCGGCACGCCGATAATACCTACCGCTGGTTCGAGCTCGAGGCCTCCAGCGTGCCCAATGCCGACATGCGCGCGCTGCGCTGCGTCGGCCTCATCCGCGACGTGACCGATGCCAAGCGCGCGCACGAGCGTCTCTTGCACGACGCCGTGCACGACAGCCTCACCGGCCTGCCCAACCGCGAGCTTATGCTCGACCGCCTCAACGTGGCGGTGATGCGCGCCAAGTCGAGGGAAGGCGCGCGCCCGAGCGTGTTCTGCATCGACATCGACAAGTTCAAGAGCGTCAACGTCTCCTTCGGTCTCGTGGTGGGCGACAGCCTGCTGCTGACCGTCGCGCGGCGCCTACAGAGCCACCTCGGCGCGCACGACACGCTCGCCCGCGTCGCCGGAGACCGCTTCGCCATCGTGCTCGTTGCCGAGCACGCGCCGCACGATCTGGCCGCGCTCGCCGAACGCGTGCGCCGCTCGCTGCGCGCGCCGATCAAGATCGCCGGCCAGGAGATCGTGCTGACGGGCTCGCTCGGCATCGCGGTCTACGACGGCGGGGAGGGCGGCCACCTCGACCTCTACAAGGAGGCCGAGATCGCCATGTACCGCGCCAAGCGCGGCGGCTCCGACCGCGTCGAGATTTTCCGCCCCGAGATGCGCGCCGACCGCGACGACCGCGTGGCGGTGGAGAGCGACCTGCGCAAGGCTCTCGTCAAGAACCAGATCCGCGTCCTCTATCAGCCGATCATCTACCTGCCGACGGAGGAGCTGGCGGGCTTTGAGGCGCTGGTGCGGTGGGATCACCCCAAGCGCGGGATGATGAACCCGGCCGACTTCATACCGGTGGCGGAGGAAAGCGACCTCATCGTGCGGCTCGGCTCGCACGTTCTGATGAAGGCCGCGCAGGAAGCCGCCCGCTGGCAGCGCGAGCTTCCCCGCGACGAGGACCCGCTGTTTGTTTCCGTCAACATCTCGAGCCGGCAGATCTTCCGCCAGAACCTGGTGCAGGAGATCCGCCACATCCTCAGCCGCAACATCGTGCCCAAGGGCACGCTGCGGCTCGAGATCACGGAAAGCCTGGTGATGGAGAACCCTGAGCAGGCGACCGAGATCCTGGAATGGCTGCGCGCCGCCGGCGCCGAGCTCGCGATCGACGACTTCGGCACCGGCTATTCCTCGCTCGCCTACCTGCAGCGCTTCCCCTTCGACACCATCAAGATCGACAAGGCGCTGGTGCAGTCGAGCGGCGCCAACAACGGCGCGAGCTCCGCCATCGTCCGCTCGATCGTGGCGCTGGCGCACGAGCTCGGCAAGAAGGTGGTCGCCGAGGGCGTGGAGACGCCCGAGGATGCCGGCTATCTGCGCTCCATCGGCTGCCAGTATGCGCAAGGCTTCTACTACGGCGAGCCGATGTCGGACCGCGACGTGCTGCAGCTCCTGAAGATGGTGCGCAAGGCCGAGCACAAGCTGCGCCCGCGGGGGTTCTTCCGCGCCAAGGCGAAGCCCGGCCAGGGCGAGCAGAAGGTGCGCAAGCGGGTTGCGCGGCCGGCGGCCGCTGCCGAAGCTACCGCCGCGGCCAACGGCGGCATGCCGCCGCCGCCCCCGGGGGGCGCCGGCAACGGCAGTGCTCTGCCAAACCGCACCGTGCGCCCGCGCTCGCGCCCCGCGATGCCGCCTCCGCCGCGGCCGCAACAGCTTGCGTTTGGCCCGGACGGGCGGCCAGAGCCCTACAACCAGAACGGCGCGGCGCCCTACGACGACGGCTTTCTGCCGGCGATGGGGCCCAACGGCGGCTTTCCCCACCCCATGCATGCCGACGGCGGCCTGCCGCCCCCCATTCCCGGCGGCAGCTTCGCCCCGGACAACCTTCCCGACTTCTCACCGGCCGCGTCCGCGCCGCACGAATTCATGCCCAACGGCATGTTGCCGCCTTCGTTTGGACAGGGCGAGCCGCGGGCGCCGTATAGCGAATCGCCGCCTCCGGATCCCTACCAGCCGCCACCCTTTGCAGCCGCTCCGCCGCCGGCACATCACGCCATGAGCGACGGCCTGCCGCCTGCGCACTCGTTCGGCGCGGCCGCACCGTTCGCGCCGATGCCGGCCCACGGCGGCTCCGCCCCGGACGGCCTGCCGCCGGCCTTCGATGCGGCCGATACCGGCGCCCACGATGACCGCTTCGAGCCAACTTCCCCGGACCTGCCGCCGGAAATGCCGCCCGCGCCGCCGCCTCCCCAGTCCGCGGCGATGGCCGATGGGCCCGGCCAGCCGCCGGCGGCACAGGAGCCCGACATGGGCGCGATCGCGGACGCCTTGCGGCGCGCCGAGCGTGAGGAGCAGCAGGCGTCGCCCTCGCCGGAACCGGAAGTCGCTCCCGCGCTGAGCCCTCTGCGCCGGCGCATCGCCGCCGTTCCGCCGCAGGCGACGCCGCCCCCAGCCGCCGCGGCCCCGGCCCAACGTCCGCCGGCACGGCCCGCGCAGGTCAAGCGTCCCGTGCCGGACTTCTCCGGCTTGCCACCGGCGATGGCGCAGAGCCTCGCCAAGCTTGCGGGCGTGCCCTGGCCGCCGGAATTGGACGGCGAGGCGAAGGACGCGCGCGAGCTCGAGGACGAGGTTGCCGGGGCTCCGGCGGCCAAGCCGCGCCGCGACGCCTGAAGTGGATGACGGCCATGTGCATGGCCTCGGCGCACCGCTTTAAGCGTGGCCGGCGTCGCTCACGAGGTGCGAGGGGTCGATGCCGATCTTGGCCATCGCGCGCGTGTACTTGGATTCGATGTCGGCAGCGAAGACGAGCTCCGGATCGGCGGGGCAGTTGAGCCAGCCGTTGGCGTGGATTTCGCTCTCGAGCTGGCCCGGCGACCAGCCGGCGTAGCCGAGCGCAAGGATGGCGCGGTTGGGCCCGTTGCCGGCCGCGATGGCCTTCAGGATGTCGATGGTCGCCGTGAGGCAGACGCCGTCCTCGATGGGGAGCGTCGAATCGTTGACGAAATAATCCGAGCTGTGCAGCACGAAGCCGCGCCCCGTCTCCACCGGTCCGCCCACGTGGATCGACATGTCGCGCACGCCTTCCGCGAGGCTACCCTGCAGGTGCGGAGGCACGATGTTTAGCTTGCTCAGGAGATCGGGGAACGAAATGTGCGAGGCGCGCTGGTTGATGACGAGCCCCATCGCCCCGTCCTCGGAATGCGCGCAGATGTAGATGACCGAGCGCGCAAAGCGCGGGTCCGACATGACCGGCATGGCAAGCAGAAGCTGGCCTTCGAGGTATCCTTCTCCGCTCGAGCGGCGCGGTGGGCGGGGCACTTTCATGCTAACGAGACTATCGCGACGCGCGGCGGCATGTGAAGCGGGCAAATTGCGGCCGGGGAGCTTGGCCGGCCGCACGGCCGCGGCAGGCTGCCGCTCGTATAGGCAATTTTTCATCAAGTCGTGATTTGCCGGCCCATCACGAGACGCTACAACGCTTGCCGAACCCGGGGCACCATCGCCAGATAAGCCACACCATGAAGCGCGTTCATCTCGTCGCTGCCTGCCTGCTGCCTGTCCTCGTGCTGGCCCTCGCCCCGGCCAGGGCGGCCACGGGGCTCTTGGTCTCCGATTGGGTCGAGGGCCACAGCTCGCGCGCGCGCCTCATCGCCGGCAGCGGCATGGCCGGCGTCGAGGTGGAGATGCCCGAGGGCTGGAAGACGTACTGGCGCACTCCCGGCGATGCCGGCGGCGTGCCGCCATCCTTCGACTGGTCGAAGTCGGAGAACCTGTCGGCCGCGACCGTCCTTTATCCGGCGCCCAAGCGCTTCTCCGATCGCGCCGGCGACACCGTCGGCTACAAGGGCACGGTGGTGTTCCCCGTACGCCTGACCGCCAAGGATCCGGCCAAGCCCATCGACCTGCGGCTGTCGCTGGAATACGGCGTGTGCAAGGAGATCTGCATCCCCGCGGCGGCGTCGCTGGCGCTGGCGGTCGCGCCCGAAACGGGGAGCGAGGTGCCCGGCGAGCTCGCCGCGGCATTGGAGCAGGTGCCGGCGCCGGAAGGGGAACGCCGCGCCGGCGATCCCGTTCTCAAGCGCGTCGTCGTCGAGCTTTCCGGCGCCAAGCCGAGCATCGTGCTGGAGGCGGAGTTTCCTTTGGGCTCCGAGCACGCCGACATGTTCATCGAGGCACCGAACGGCCTGTTCGTGCCGCTGCCGAAGAAAACGGCAGAGGACGGCTCGGGCCGCGTGACGTTCACGGTCGATCTGTCCGAGGATGTCGACCTGCAGGCCCTCAAGGGCCGGAAGCTTACCGCGACGCTCGTGTCCGACAGCGGGCAGGCGGAGACGACGTTCTCCGCCGATTGAACGAGCCGTTTGAACCCTAAAGCCAAAGAAGGGCCTCCCCAATGACGATCAAAGTCGGCGACAAGCTTCCCGATGCAGCCTTCATGGTCATGAACGCCGACGGTCCCGGCAAGACCACGACGGCGGACGTGTTCAAGGGCAAGAAGGTCGCGCTGTTCGCGGTGCCGGGTGCCTTCACGCCGACCTGCCAGCAGCAGCACGTGCCTGGCTTCGTGGCGCGCGTCGACGAGCTGAAGGGCAAGGGCATCGACACCATCGCCTGCACCGCGGTCAACGACGTGTTCGTGCTCGAGCAGTTCGCCAAGGCCACGGGTGCCAAGGGCAAGATCGTCATGCTTGCCGACGGCAACGGCGACTTTGCCAAGAAGCTCGGGCTCGACATCGACCTGTCCGGCTTCGGGCTCGGCCTGCGCTCGAAGCGCTACGCGATGCTGGTCGACGACGGCGTGGTGAAGGTTTTGAACGTCGAGGATGCGCCGCCCCAGCACGACAAGTCGAGCGCGGCCACGCTGTGCTCGATCATCGACCACTCGCTCTGAACCTCAAACTGTCATCCCGGACGCCGGAGCGTCAGCGCGACGGCGATCCGGGACCCAGCGAAGAGAGTGTCGAAGACCCGATCTTGGGCCTGCGGCGAGCTTCTGCTGGGTCCCGGCTCTGCGCTCATTTCACTCGCTTGGCCGGGATGACAGCCGCGCTCAATCCGCCTGCGGGTCCGCTGTCTGCCGCCGCGGCTTGAACTGCGCCAACGCGAGGCGCGCCAGCTCGTCCGCGCGCTCGTTCTCGGCGTGCCCGGCATGCCCCTTGACCCAACGCCAGTCGATGTCGTGGATGCGGCGCGCCTCGTCCAGACGCCGCCACAGCTCCTCGTTCTTGACCGGCTTCTTGTCGGCCGTGCGCCACCCGTTCTTCTTCCAGCCATGGATCCAGCCGGTGATGCCGTTCTTCACGTAGACGCTGTCGGTGTGCAGCTCGACGCGGCTCGGGCGCTTCAGCGCCTCGAGCGCGGAGATGGCCGCCATCAGCTCCATGCGGTTGTTGGTGGTGAGCGCTTCCCCGCCGGAGATCTCTCTGCAGGTGTCGCCATAGGTGAGGATCGCGCCCCAGCCGCCGGGGCCCGGATTGCCCGAGCAGGCGCCGTCGGTGTAGATGACGACCGGCTTCTTCTCGCTCATCGCGCGGGGCCCTCCAGCCCGTAGTCGGCGATCGAGCGCGCCCCCTGATGGAAGCGCAGGCGGCGCACGTACTCGAGCGGGTTCTTGGGGCTGACGAGCGCGTCCTTGGGCGTGTTGAGCCAGTCGTAGGCGCGCGTCAGCAGGAAGCGCAGAGCGGCGCCGCGGGCAAGCAGCGGCATCGCCTGGCGCTCGGCGCCGGTGAGCGGGCGCAGCTCCTCGTAGGCGCGCAGCAGCGCGCGGCCCTTGGTGATGTTGAACGACAAGTCCTTCTCGAAGCACCAGGCGTTGAGGCAAACGGCGATGTCGTAGGCGAGCGCGTCGTTGCAGGCGAAATAGAAGTCGATGAGGCCGGACAGGCGGCCGCCGAGAAAGAAGACGTTGTCGGGAAAGAGATCGGCGTGGATGACGCCGGCGGGAAGCCCCTCGGGCCAATGCGCCTCGAGGCTGCGCAGCTCGCCGCCGATGAGCTGGCCGAGATCGGGCGCGATCTCGCCGGCTCGGTCGGCGAAGCGCTCATAGAGCGGACGCCAGCCGGCGAGCCCGAGAGCGTTGGCGCGCTTGGCGGCAAAGCCCTCGGCGCCCATGTGCAACTCCGCCAGCGCGCGCCCGACGGCGGCGCAATGCGCGGTCATCGGCCGGCGCACCCAGAAGCCTTCGAGGAAGGTGACGAGGGCGGCGGGGCGCCCCGCGAGCTCCTTCAGATTGCGGCCCTCGTTATCGCGCACCGGCGTCGGGCAGGACACGCCGCGGGCGGCGAGGTGCTCCATGAGCCCGAGGAAGAAGGGCAGGTCCTCGCGCGCGGTGCGGCGCTCATACAGCGTCAGGATGAACGGTCCGCGCGAGGTGTGCACGATGTAGTTGGTGTTCTCGACGCCCTCGGCGATGCCCCTGAACGATAAGAGGTCGCCCAGCTCGTAGCTGGCGATGAAGGCCGCGAGCTCCTCGTCGTTGACTTCGGTGTAGACGGCCATCGGCGGGTGAGCCTTTCGGGCGCTGCGGCGTCAGGGGACGGATGCGGCGCGAAGGTCCCGCGGCACGTTGAAGGCGATGTGCTCGCGCGCGGTGGTTACCGTCTCGAGCGTCACGTCGAAGCGCGCGCGGAAGGCGTCGATCACCTCCTCGACGAGCTGCTCGGGTGCCGAGGCTCCGGCCGTCACGCCGACGCGCGCCAGGCCTGCGAGCTCCGGCCAGGGGATGTCGGCCGCGCGCTCGATCAGCCGTGCGTTGGCGCAGCCCTCGCGCAATGCGACCTCGACGAGGCGCAGCGAGTTGGAGCTCTGCGGGCTGCCGACGACGAACAGCCATTCGATCTTCGCCGCGATGGCCTTGACGGCGGCCTGGCGGTTGGTGGTGGCGTAGCAGATGTCTTCTTTCGGGGGTCCGACCATGGCGGGAAAGCGCGCTTGCAGGACGCCGACGATCTCGGCGGTATCATCCACCGAGAGCGTGGTCTGGGTGACGAAGGCGAGCTTTTCCGAATCGCGCGGGGCGAAGGCGGCCGCCTGCGCCACCGTCTCGATCAGGTGGACGGCGCCCTCCGGGAGCTGCCCCATGGTGCCGACTACCTCGGGATGTCCCGCATGGCCGATGAGCAGGATGTCCAATCCTTCGGCATGATGGCGGGCGCCCTCGATATGCACTT
>Ga0209415_10015583_pt1 | contig 12303 bp, 9 predicted proteins | sample PeaSoiSIISIP2007_FD_187696 | JGI IMG/M metagenome (GOLD analysis project Ga0209415, IMG submission 187696) | Peat soil microbial communities from Weissenstadt, Germany - SII-SIP-2007 (SPAdes) (version 2) | ecosystem: Environmental > Terrestrial > Soil > Wetlands > Peat | place: Germany... | reverse complement strand
TCCTCGATCATGTGGACGTAGATCCACCGCAGGGAACACGGCGCCCCGTGCCGTAGGCCGGTGTCGTCCAGGGCGTGGCCGGCGGCGGTCCGGCGGCTGGCAACGCACTCGGCCTCCCACGCCGCACGGTCAGCCTCCCAGTCGGCATCGTCGAGGGGAACGAACTCGCTGTCGTCGACGGCGGGGTCGTGCCAGATGGGCGGTGTCTCCGGTTGGCGCAGCAGGACGCGGCGGAACCAATTCCGCTCGACCTCGGCCATGTGACGGAGAAGGCCGTGGAGCGACAACAGCGAGGTGGGGATCGGTCGGCTCTTGCGACCGGCGTCGTCGAGGCCCTCGCACTTGATCAGCAGGGTGGTGCGGTGGAACTCGAGCCACGCCTCGAGCATGGGACGCTCCTCGAGGAGGAACGGCGGATCCTGTCGGCGGGCATCTTCCAGGTCGTCGACCACGACGTCCTCCTGTCTGCTCGGGCGTCGGCTGCCACCACTATCACGGCGTCGCGACGCTGCGTCCGGCGACGGCTCCGTCGAGCGCCGCCACGTCGGCCGGCTCGAGCCTCCGGTACTGCGGGCCCGGGCCCCGGTCGGGCCACCACCAGACGGGGTCGGGGGATCGCCACCGCTCGGCACGCAGCGCGCGGGTGAGGACCTTGGACGTGGCCGTGGTGGGTAGCCTCTCGGCCACGCGCACGAAGCGGGGTGTCCACTTCGTCCCCATGTCCGGTTGGGCCGAGACGAAGGCACCGAAGGCGTCCGGGTCGAAGACGGCTCCCGGGCGCAGTTGCAGGGCGGCCATCACCTGATCGCCGGTCACGGGATCAGGGACGGCGTAGACGACGGCCAGGACGACGTCGGGATGACGGGAGAGGATGCGGCTCACGGGGGCGGCGGCGAAGTTCTCGCCGTCCACACGCAACCAGTCGTCGGAACGCCCGGCGAAGTAGAAGAAGCCCCGGTCGTCGCGGTAGGCGAGGTCGCCGGTCCAGTACCACCCGTTGCGGAGCCGGGCCCGTTCGGCGTCGTCGTTGTCCCAGTAACCCTCGAACCCCGCCCCTCCGGACTTGGAGACGAGCTCTCCGATGGCGTCGTCGGCGTTGGTGAGCCGACCGTCGGGATCGAAGCGGGCGATTGCACACTCGTCGCCGGTGGCGGGGTCGATGACCACGGTGTCGTCCGGGGCGCGGCCGAGAGCGCCGGGGGGCGTGTCGGGCGTGCGCTGGACGGTGGCACCGCCCTCGGTCGAGCCGTAGGAGTCGACGACGCGGCAACCGAAGCGTCGGGAGAAGCGGGCCAGGTCGTTCTCGGCTCCCTCGTTGCCGAACACCCTCGACAGGGTGTTGTCGGCGTCGTCGGGCAGCTCAGGGGTGGCCAGGATGTGGGAGAGCGGCTTCCCGACGTAGTTGAAGTAGGTGACGCCGTGGCGACGGACGTCGGGGAGGAACCCGGATGCCGAGAACCGTCCGCCGGTGGGCAGCGCCAGCGCCGCCCCCGAGGACAGCGTCGGGCTCCATCCGGCCATCAGGGCGTTCGAATGGAAGAGGGGCATGGCCACGTAGCAGACGTCGTCCTGGGTGATCTCGTAGATCTGGGCCACCGCCGCCCCGATCCGGGCCAAGCGGCCCTGGGTGCACCGGCACGCTTTGGGGGCGCCGGAGGTGCCCGAGGTGAAGATGAGATAGCCGAGCGTGCTCTCGTCGACCGTCACCGACGTCGGGTCGAAGAGGCCACCGGAGCCGTCCAGGGGCTCGTGCCGGTCGGGGTCGTCGACGACGAGGACGCGGGTGTTCATGGCCGAGGCGGTGCCGAGGGCCTCTCCCAGATGGAGCCCGTCGACGAGGGGGAGATGGGTACGGTCGGTCACGAGGAGCTGGCAGCGGGTGTGGGCCAGGTCGCGGGCCAGATCGGCGCCGCGGTGGGTGGGATTGGCACCGACCGTGACGGCCCCCGTCAGCGCGGCGGCTCCCAGCCAGAAGGCGAACTCCGGAACGTTGTCGAGGAGGAGAGCGACGTGGAACGGGCCCGGCGCCCGGTGGACCGCCAGCCACGCCGCCCGGGCCCGCGACGCCTCGACCACCTCGCTCCAGGCCAACGACTCGTCGCCCGCCAGGAGACCCGGATTGGCGTCACCGGTACGGGCGAGGAGGTTGTCGGCGATGGTGTCCATGGGGCCCTCCGGGATCGTCGTCCCAGGTCAAATGGTGTGTCGTGTCCGGGAAGGCTCGGGGACCGGCCCTCCGGCAATAGTGGAACACGTTGCACTTTTTCCGTCGGAATGGTACCGTCCCCGGCAAGCGAGAGGAGCTGCCCCATGGAGTTCGGGATCTTCAACGCCGTGTGCCTGACGCCGAAATTCCGCGCCGAGCACGGTGCCAACGCTGAGCACCGACGGATTATGGACGAGCTCGCCTACATCAGGGCCGCCGACAAGGCCGGGTTCAAGTACTCGTGGGCGTCGGAGCACCATTTCCTCACCGAATACTCGCACCTCTCGGCCAGCGAGTCCTTCATGGCCTTCGCCGCCGCCCAGACCAAGAACATCCACCTCGGCTCGGGCATCATCAACCTCACGCCGCCGGTCAACCACCCCGCCCGGATCGCCGAGCGGGTGGCCATGCTCGACCACCTGTCCGAGGGCCGCTTCGAGTTCGGGACCGGGCGTGGCTCGTCGACCACGGAGCAGCGGGGCTTCGGTATCGAGGACCAGGAGCTCACCCGGGAGATGGTGGCGGAGACGCTTCCCCAGATCGTGCGGATGTGGAAGGAGGAGGACTACTCCTACGACGGGCGGTTCTTCTCCATGCCCGAGCGCAACGTGCTGCCCAAGCCCTACACGAAGCCGCATCCGCCGCTGTGGGTGGCGGCCGGGAGCCCGGGGACGTTCGAGTTGGCCGCCCGGCAGGGCCTCGGGGTCCTCTGCTTCGCCTTCGGCCCGCCCGAGGGGTTCATCCCGCTCATCGAGAAGTACAAGAAGGACATCAAGAACGCCGAACCGGTCGGTGACTATGTCAACGACAACGTCATGATCACCACACAGATGCTGTGCCTGGAGGACGGCGGCAAGGCCCGGGAGGCCTTCGCCCGGATGGACGGCGGGTACTACATCAGCCTCGTGTTCCGGTATCTCGACACCTTCCCCCGGCCGCCGGGGATCCCCGAATGGCCGCAGACCATCCCCGACCAGACGCCCGAGCAGATCGACAAGAGCATCGAGAGCAGGTCGATCGCCATCGGCGACCCCGACGAGGTGACGCAGACCATCAAGCGCTTCGAGGAGACCGGGGCCGATCAGCTGGCCTTCGGGATGCTCTCGTCGGCCATGCCCATCGAGACGTGCGAGGAGGCGGTGGCCACCTTCGGGAAGCACGTGCTCCCGCAGTTCGACAAGGATCCCGTGCACAGCACGACCCGCCAGCGAGAGGCACAGATCGGCTCGTGAGGCCGAGCACCGCCGGCGGCCGGATCCCGGACGCGGGCGGTGGGAGACGGCCGTCGGTCCCGGCATCTGACGCTCGCGTCACGTACCCTTTCTGACAGCCACACGCGCGAATTCGCGAGGTGGGCTCCGGCGTCGTTGCCACCGGCGGGTCCTCGCCAGTGCCGGCGTTCGGTCGGGCCGCCGCCCCTGTGCCACCCTCGGCCCCCCCGGGGTCGGCGCAGCGGGCGGTGGTTCGCGTTCAGGGTCCGAAAGCGCCGATGATGCCGATGATGTCGTCGACGGCGGCCAAGGTGGCCACCAGCGCCAGCGTGTGGCGCCGGACGTCGTCGGCGAAGGCGGCGGGGATGCCGGCGACGGCATCCGTGGCCACGACCACCCGGTAGCCGAGATTGACCGCCTCGATGGCCAGGCCGATGATCCCGAGGTTGAGCGAGACACCGGTGGCCACCACCGTCGAGACGCCCAGGGAGCGCAGCGTCGGGTCGAGCGTGGTCCCGGCGAACGGTGACACCCCGTGACGACGGTGCGAGACCAGGTCGCCGGGCTCTGCCCCCAGAGCGGGGACGAGCTCCACGGCGCCGGTGCCTTCGAGGAGGTGCTCGGGTCGGTGGAGCAGGGCCGTGATGAGCGGGGCGTTGGCCGGCGAGCCGGCCCGGTCGGCCCGGAACCCGGCCGTGCAGTGGACGACGGGGATCCCCGCCCGCCGCGCCGCGGCGGTCAGCCTGGCCGTGCCGGCGATGACCCCGCAGCGGTCCACTTCGTCGGCCAGGGCGGGGAAGCTCGAGAGGTCACCGACGACGCCCCGTTGCAGCTCCATGGTCACCACGGCGGCCCGTCCGGGGCCGACCAGGTCGGCGAGCTCGACGGGCATGTCGTCAGGTGGCGCCCGCCTCCGTGGTGACGATGGTGTTCGCCCACGGATAGTCGGGTTTCCCGCTCGGGGAACGTTCGATCCGGTCGACCACGTGGAGCTGGCGGGGGACCTTGTACCCGGCGACATGGCTCCGGCAGTGCTCCTGGACGGATTCGAGCGACGGCGCCGTGTGGCCCGGACGCGGCTCGACGATGGCGGCGACGCGCTGGCCGAAGCGCTCGTCGGGGGCGCCGACGACGATGGCGTCCATGACGTCGGGGTGCGAGCGGACGATGGCTTCGACCTCCTCGGGAAAGATCTTCTCCCCGCCCGAGTTGATGCAGATCGAGCCCCGGCCGAGGAGGGTGACCGACCCGTCGGCCTCGACGGTGGCGAAGTCCCCGGGCATGACGAATCGTTTGCCCTTGACGGTGATGAAGACCTCGGCCGTCTTCTTGGGATCGTTGTAGTAGCCGACGGGGATGTTGCCTGAACGGGCGATCTTCCCGACCACGCCCGAGCCCGGCTTGACCACATTGAGGGTGTCGTCGAAGACGACCGTCTCTCCCAGCGAGGTCACCGTGGGCCCGCTCCTCATGGCCGTGGCCCCCGGCTTCACATGGGTGATCCCGTTGTTGCCGGACTCCGACGAGCCGATGGCGTCGGTCATGATCAGGTTGGGGAAGTGGCGGAAGAACTCGTCCTTCACCGAGGGCGAGAACAGCGCCGCCGTCGACGTGAAACCGATGAGCGAGGACAGGTCGTAGTGGGAGCCCGGCTCGTCGAGGGCCTCGATCAGGGGCTTGCCCATGGCATCGCCCGTGATCATCACCATGTTGACCCGTTCGCGTTCGATCATCTCCCACACCTCGTGGGGGTCGAACTTGGCCACCAGGACGATCCGGTTGCCGGTGAAGCTCTGTCCCATCACGGCCCATTGCGTGGCCCCGTGCATCAGAGGGGCGATGGGGAGGAAGGTCAGCGGTCCGCCGGCGGCCTGACCCTTTTCCACCATCTCCTGGGGCCGCTGCATCCGCGTCCCCGTCATGGCGTCGATCCCGCCGCCCAGGGCGTAGAAGACGTCCTCGTGACGCCAGACCACCCCCTTGGGCATGCCGGTGGTCCCGCCCGTGTAGAGGATGTAGATGTCGTCACCCGACCGGCGGCCGAAATCGCGCTCGGGGGAGGCGGCCTCGAGCGCCTCCTCGAAACCGATGGCGTCGGGACACGGATCGGGCTCCTGGCTGTCGTCGTCGATGACGACGACGTGGCGCAGCACGGGCAATTCGGGCAGGAGGGCGGCCACCCGGGGCGAGAACTGCCGTTGGTGGACCAGGGCGACGAGGTCGGCGTTGGCGAACAGGTAGCGCAGCTCGTCGTGGACGTAGCGGTAGTTGATGTTCACCCAGACGGCCCGCAACTTGAAGACGGCCCATGCCGTGGTCACCCACTCGGTGCTGTTGAGCGCGTAGATCCCGACGTGCTCGCCCTTGCGGACCCCCTGAGCGGCCAGGTGGTGGGCGAGACGGTTGGCCCGGTCCTCCATCTGGGCGTAGGTGAGGCGCCGACCCTCCGCGACGATGTACTCACGGTCGGGAAAGGCGTCGACGGCCGCCTCGAAGAGGTCGGCGAGGTTGAATTCCATCCTCGACAAACTAGAACAAGTTTCTATACGGGTGAAAAAGGGGTTGACGGGCGAGCCGGGCGATGTCTCGGGATGAGGGCGGCCGTCAGGTCGGATCCGGTGAGGCCAGATGGAGCCGCTCGCGCTCGTCGGCCAGGGCCGCTGTCACCGTCGAGGCGATGCCGGGACCGTCGAGACCGAGCTCGGACAGGATGAGGTCGGGCTTTCCCTGAGCGATGTACGAGCGGGGCACCCCCAGGATGCGCATGGGGGGCAGGGGACGGTCGATGTTGGGCAGGGCGCGCATGGCGTCGAGCAGGAACGTCCCGGCGCCTCCGACACGGATGCCGTCCTCCACCGTCACCACCAGCCCGTGGGCGGCGGCGTCGAGGAGCATGTCGGGATCGGGCGGCGACACCACCCGGACGTCCCAGACGGTGGCGTCGATGCCGTCGGCGGCGAGCTTGGCCGTCGCTTCCTCGGCGGCCTCCACCATCTTGCCCACGGCCAGGAGGCAGACGGTGCCGTCGCCGCGGTGGACGCGGCGTGCCGCCAGGCCGCGACCGACGCATTCGGGCCCGACGTGGCGCGACGGCGTCTTCGGGAAGCGCACGACGGACGGGCCGTCGAGCGTCAAGGCGGTGTCGAGCATGGGCCCGACCTCGGCGGCCGACGACGGGGCGAAGACGGTCATGCCCGGTATGGCGAGCGTCAGGGCCAGGTCCAGGATGCCGTGATGACTGGGGCCGTCGTCGCCGGTGATCCCCGCCCTGTCGAGGACGAACACCACCGGCAGGCGATGCAGTCCCACGTCGAGGTTGGCCTGGTCGAAGGCGCGGCTGAAGAAGGTGGAGTAGACGGCCACCACCGGCCGCAGTCCGACCATGGCCATGCCGGCGGCGGCGGTCACGGCGTGCTGCTCGGCGATCCCCACGTCGAGGAAGCGCTCGGGGTACTTCGCCTCGAAGGGCAGGAGGCCGGTCGGGCCCGGCATGGCGGCCGTGATGGCGAAGACGTCGTCGCTGCGCTCGGCCGCCGCTAGCAGGGCACGGGTGAAAGCGTCGGTGTAGGACAGGGGGGCCACGGTGCTCGGCGGCTGGACCTTGTAGTCGTGCAGACGCTGGACCTCGTCCTCCTCGGCGGGTCCGTAGCCGCGCCCCTTCTGGGTCAGGACGTGGACGACGATGGGCCCGTCCCACTCCGCCGCGTTGGCCAGCGCCTGTTCCATGCCGGCGATGTCGTGGCCGTCGATGGGACCGGCGTAGCGGACGCCGAGTGCCTCGAAGAAGCGGTGCGGGGTGACCACCTCGCGGACGGCGATGGCCAGGCCGTGGACGCCGGAGTAGGCGAGTCCGCCGAGACCGGGGATGCGACGCAGGAGGTGCCGGACCCGTTCGCGGGCCTGGACGTAGGAGGGGTTCAGGCGGAGATGGGTCAGGCCCGACGAGAGCTTGGAGACCGTCGGTGCGTACGACCGCCCGTTGTCGTTGAGCACGATGACGACACGGCTGCCGGCGTGGCCGAGGTTGTTGAGCGCCTCGTAGGCCATGCCGCCGGTGAGCGCCCCGTCGCCCAGGACGGCCACCACACGGCGCTCGTCCTCACCTCGGAGGTGGAAGCCCGTGGCGATGCCGTGGGCGTAGCTGAGGGCGGTGGACGCGTGGCTGTTCTCCACCCAGTCGTGCACGGACTCGGCGCGCGAGGGATATCCGGACAGGCCGCCTGCTTGCTTCAAGGAGGCGAATTCACCGCGGCGGCCGGTGACGAGCTTGTGGATGTACGCCTGATGGCCGGTGTCCCAGAGGATGACGTCGTGCGGCGAGTCGAAGGTCCGGTGCAGCGCCAGGGTGAGCTCCACGACGCCGAGGTTGGAGCCCAGGTGGCCGCCGGTGGTGGTCACCGTCTCGACGATGAACGAGCGGATCTCCGAGCAGAGCTGGTCGAGTTGCTCCGGCGACAGACTGCGCAGGTCAGCGGGGTCGTGGATGTCGTCGAGGAGCATGGGCGTCGGGTGGAGTCGGTCGGGGCGGGGATCGCCCCTGTTGTCACGCTACCGCGGACGGACGAGCGGGGATCAGCGTCAGGATCACGGCGGCGGCCGCCGCCAGGCCGGCCAACAGGAACAGACCGGTGCTCAGACAGGCGGCGTCGGCCACCCACCCCACGACGGCGGGCCCGGCCACCCATCCGACGTAACCCGCCGCCGTGAGGGCGCCCACCAGGGCGGCGGGGGTGATGGCCTCACCCTGGGCGCTGGCGGCGCCGGGACCGGGGGAGCTGACCGGGGAGGAGGCCAGGGCCACGTTGGAGGCGACCGCCATGACGAGCGGCCAGCACAGAGAGATGCCCCCGGCGGCGATGGCCAGCCCGATGGCGGCCGCCGCGGCGTGGGCCGCGCCCGCCTCGATGGCTAGGCCCCCGGCGGCCACGGCGGCACCGATGACGAGCCCCCAGCGCGGTCCGATGCGACCGATACGGCCCCCCGCCCCGCCCCGCGTCGATACGGCGATGGCCTGACCGATGCAGTAGGCGCCCGCCCCCAGCAGGACGCCGGCGGCGAGATGGGTCCGCAGGTAGAGGACGCCCCATGTGTCGATGCCGCCCTCGACCATGGCGGTGAGGGCGAACACCAAGGCCAGCACCACGAGGTGCTGCGACCGGATGGCGGCCAGGGAGCGCAGCCAACCGGCGTGCGCCCGGGGCGGAGCTTCCTGCGACCCACCGCCGTCCGGGACACCGCCGTCGGCCGTGACGGCGCTGTGGTCGACCGCCCCGGGCAACGACGCCGTCCGGGTCCGGGCCGCCAGGGCGAGGCCGCCCACCCCCACCGCCGCCCACGCCCACCGCCACGAGATCCCGGCACGCAGCAGACCGCCGGCCGCCGCCGCCCCGATGAGTGCGCCCGTGTTGAAAAGGGCGTGGAAGCGCATCATCCGTCCGGCGTCCCCGGCCACGCCGGCCGCCGCCGCCGCGTTCATGGCCATGTCGACCAGGCCAGCCGTCATCATGCTGAGGACGAAGGTGATGACGAAGGCGGTCCCCCGGGCCACCCCGGCGGTGGCGAGCAGGACCGCTCCCCAGCCCACCAACGTCCGGCTGAGGAAGCGGGCCGTGCCCCAGCGTTCGGCCAACCCGCCGCTGCCGGCGGCAGCCAACCCGCCGGCGCCGATCGAGGCCGAGAGGAGGAGCCCGAGGCGCCCCGCCGAGAGGTGCAGGCTGTGCTCGATGTTGGCCGCGGCCACGGCCCACGTGCCCCAGAAGATCCCGAAGGCGACGAACGTGGCGCGCACGGGTCGTAACGTCTGGCCCATGGGCTGAGCTTCTCACGGCCCCCCCGTCGCACCCACCCGAGCACCGCCGCCGCCGGATCTCGCCCGACGTCACCGGTGGGCGGGTATCGAGCGCGGCGGCCGGCTGACGCGGCAGAATGCCAGCGTCCAGACGGCCGCCGGCCTGGTCCGGCCTTCGAGGGGGAGAGCGCGATGCAGGCGAACGTCAACGGCACGACGATGCCGGTGCTGGAGATGCTCCTCGACCCGGGCGAGGCGCTCATCTCGACCCACGGGGACCTGTCGTGGATGACGGCCAACATGCAGATGTCGCAGACCGCCAACACCGGCGGCGGCGGGGGATTGATGGCCGGGCTGAAGCGGGCCGTGGGCGGAGGGGGGATCTTCCTGACCCGCTACGAGGCCGTGGGGGGCCAGGGCATGATCACCTTCGCCAGCAAGCTGCCGGGACGCATCCTGCCCATCCAGATCGCCCCCGGTCAGGGATACCTGGTGCACCGGCACGGCTGGATGTGCGGGACACCGGGCATCACCCCGACCATCGGGCTCCAGCAGACCTTCAAGGGCGGCCTGTGGGGCGGAGACGGCTTCATCCTCCAGCGGCTCGAAGGGGAGGGCCAGGCCTGGGTGGAGCTGTCGGGCGAGATCGTGACCTACGAGTTGGTGGCCGGCCAGAGCCTGCTCGTCCACCCGGGCCACGTCGGCATGTTCCAGGACTCCGTGAACTTCCAGGTCATCAGGCTCAAGGGCATCGCCAACCGCTACATGGGCGCCGACGGACACCATCTGGTCTCGCTCACGGGCCCGGGCAACATCTGGCTGCAGAGCATGCCCCTGCCGGTGCTGGCCCAGGCCCTGTCGGAGTACCTCGGTGGTGACGAGCACCGCGGTGACGCCGTCGGCAGCGGCATGGTCGGCGGCGTCCTCGGTGGGGTCCTCGGTCGCGGGGTCTGACCGCTCGGCGGATCCCGCCCGCGTGACGCTCAGCGGGCCTTGGCCAGGAAGCCTTCGATGTCGACGACCACCCGGGTGACGCGGCCCGCACCCACCAGACCGGCGGCGTCGGTGGCGCTGACGGTGAAGACGAGGCGCCGGCCTTCGACCTTCTCCAGGATGGCCTCCGCCGTGACCTGAGAACCCACCCGGACGGGGGCCAGATGGTCGAACTGGACCCGGACTCCGACGCTGGTGCGCCCCTCTCCCAGGGCTCCGGCCACGGCGTGGACGGTCGCCTCCTCGCACAGCGAGATCAGGCGTGGCGTGGCCAGGACGTCCACATCGCCCGAGCCCAGGGCCACCGCGGTGTCCTGTTCGCCGACCACGAGGGAGGCGCGACCGCTGCGGCCGGGGTCGAGGGTCACGGCGGTACGATACGAAAGACGGGCGCCTCCGGCCAGCACGGCCGGCGGGACCCGCGAGCCGGATCGCCTCGGCACGGACGGGCCGCGTCGACCGTCGGGAACGGTCCCCGGCCACCGGCCGGAGGCGACCGGCCCCGAGACGTGGTGCCGGGCGTGACCGGCGCCGAGAAAGGAAGCGGCCGGTGAGCGACGCATCGTCAGGGACGGCATTGCTCGTCGACACGGCGGTGGTCGAGCGTGTGCTCGACTCCGCCCTGCGCCGCGGGGGCGAATTCGCCGAGGTCTTCGTCGAGGACCGCCGGGCCACGTCCGCCTCGCTCGACGACGGTCGGGTGGAGGAGCTGTCGTCGGGGCGGGACCGTGGAGCCGGGGTGCGGGTCGTGGTGGGCGAGACCACGGGCTACGCCCACACCGCCGATCTGAGCGAGGCGGGCCTGCTGGCGGCGGCCGAGGCGGCGGCGGCCGTCGCCCGCGACGGAAACGGGACCCGGACGGTGGCTCTGTCGCGCTCCGAGGCCCCGCGCCCCTACGACGTCACCATCTTCCCCGAGGACGTGGAGAAGAGGCGCAAGATCGAATTGCTGGCCCGCGCCGACGACGCGGCGCGATCGGCGGGGTCGGCGGTGACCCAGGTCTCGGCCGGCTACGGCGACAGCCGGCGGCGGATCCTGGTGGCCAACAGCGACGGCGTGCTCGTGGCCGACGACCAGGTCCGCTCGCGCTTCTCGGTGTCGTGTGTGGCGGTGGGCGACACCGGCATGCAGACGGGGTACGAGACGGCCGCCTTCACCGTCGGTTTCGAGCTGTTCGACACCGTCGACGTGGAGGAGGTGGCCGAGGCGGCCGCCCGGCGGGCCCTGACGAAGCTGTCGGCCCGTCCGGCACCCAGCGGGGAGGTGCCCATCGTCCTGGCCTCGGGCAGCGGCGGGATCCTGTTCCACGAAGCGTGCGGCCACGGCCTCGAAGCCGACCACATCGCCAAGGACGCCTCCGTCTATGTCGGCCAGGTGGGCACCCAGGTGGCGAGCCCGCTGGTGACGTTGGTGGACGACGGGACCATCGGACGTGAATGGGGGACCTTCGCCGTGGACGACGAGGGCCACGAGGCCCGGCGCAACGTCCTCATCGAGAACGGGATCCTGACCGAGTACATGTGGGACTACCTGCGGGCCCGGCAGGAAGGTCGCCAGTCGTCAGGCAACGGCCGACGGCAGAGCTACCGTGACCTGCCCATGGTGCGGATGACGAACACGTTCCTCATCGACGGTGACGCCGACCCCGACGAGCTGTTGGCGCAGACCCCGACGGGCGTCTACGTGGCCAAGCTCGGTGGTGGTCAGGTCAACACCACGACGGGCGACTTCGTCTTCGGCACCGTCGAGGCCTACCTGATCGAGAACGGCCGTCTGACCGAGCCGTTGCGCGACGCCAATCTCATCGGCAACGGGCCCGAGACGTTGCGCCGCATCGACGCGGTGGCCAATGACTTCGCCACGTCGCCCGGCACGTGCGGCAAGGACGGACAGAGCGTGCCTGTGGGAACGGGTCAGCCGACATTGCGCATCACGGGCGTGACGATCGGAGGCACGGCCGGTGACTGACACCTCGACGCGCCATCCTGCTGCGTCGGTCGACGATCTTCTGACCCTGGTCTCGCGTGTCGCCGACCAGGCCCGCCCGGGCGAGGAGCTCGAGGTGTACGCCTCGCGCGGGGTCGAGACCGACGTGCGCGCCTAC
>Ga0209415_10015582_pt1 | contig 12303 bp, 9 predicted proteins | sample PeaSoiSIISIP2007_FD_187696 | JGI IMG/M metagenome (GOLD analysis project Ga0209415, IMG submission 187696) | Peat soil microbial communities from Weissenstadt, Germany - SII-SIP-2007 (SPAdes) (version 2) | ecosystem: Environmental > Terrestrial > Soil > Wetlands > Peat | place: Germany... | reverse complement strand
GGCGCCGACGAACAGCATCGCCGGCGACTCAAAGCCGTAGACGAGGTAGGCGGCGATGCTGACCACCGCGCCGAACACCAGCACCGGGAAGTACTTCACGCGGCCGGCCAGCGAGACGGCGAGCGCCCCGCCGGCGACCTGGGCGGCCAACGACAGGGCGTTGGCCAGCGAGGCGACGCCCAGGGCATGGCCCGCCTCGTGGGCCAGCGGCACCAGGTAGATGCCGACGGCGCTGGCGGCGGCGGTCAGCATGAGGATCGCCGCCAGCGACACCCAGCCGCGGAACGGCAGCGGGAAGGATTGGCCGCCGGCGTCGGGCAACGGGCCGTACTCGCGCGGCAGGAAGAGGCCGACCGGGACCGCGAGCAGGACGAGGGCGGCCATGAACACAAAGCCGCCGCCGGCCCCGAACCGGGGGAGGATGAAGGCGCCGGTCACCGCCGAGCCGGCGAACTGCGCCAGCGTGATCATGGTGATGAAGACGCCCGCCCAGCGCTCCGGCGTCATGGTGCGGGCGATCATGGCGATGGTGATCCAGAAGAGCGCCCCTTCCGGCAGTCCGGCGATGCCGCGGATGGCGATGACCCCGGCGCCGCTGGTCAGGGCGGTGGCGAAGTCGAGCACGACGAGGACGAGCGCGGCGACGACGCAGATCAGGCGAAGGCGCTTGGGCGGCATGACGAAGCCGATGATGGCGGTCGTCCCGCCCATGCTCAGCGCTTCGAGGGTGGCGGAAAGGCCGATGTCGGGCGCGGTCAGCCGGTGCTCGTCGACGAGGGCGCCGAGCAGCAGCGCCTGGACGCCGGCGAGGATGAGCGAGATGACGCCGACCATGATGGTCGCCGTGGCCTCCACCGGCGTGAACGCCGGCCCGGACACCTCATGCACCTCCGGCGGCTCGTCCAGCTCCTGCTCAAGCTCAGCCAATGCGCACTCCCCACGGCCCGAAGCATCGGCCGAAGGCCAAATAAACCACCAAGCACACCAAGCACACCAAGGGTTCTGAGAAAGCCTCGGCGTTGCGGCCAACCTCGGCCTCTTGGTGTGCTTGGTGTGCTTGGTGGTTTTCTTGCGCTTCGCGGTTGGAGCGCCGCGCCCTTAACTCTGGCGCTCTCGGCGCCGGGCTCCGCGTGGGTTGGGGTTTTCCTTGCGGGGGCGGGGGCTGCGCAAGGATCGGCGGACAACCCAGGACAGGGGTTTCGGCGCCTCGCCCCCGCCTGGTTGAATCGGTGTGTTTACCCATTCCGGCGACGAACGATTCAGCTTGTCGGTCGTAGCCTCGGCTCTCGAGGCAAACGGAGATGGAGCGCGGTCATGACCAAACTCGCGACATCGTGGGCCCGACGGCAGGGCCAGCAGGGCGGCGCCTTCGAGCTGCTCTGGACCCTGGTCTGCTGGGCCGCGGCGTTCTCAGCGGTGGTGGTGACCACCGCCTTCCTGGTGCGTTAGGGGCTCAGGGGGCTCAGATCCTCCCCCGTCGGTTTAAGCGCGGGCGCCGGGGCGGAGGCGTCATCGGTCAGTAGGCGTAGGCGATGCCCTGGTTCACCTGGCTGATCGCCTGGTTGACCAGGCTGAGCGCCGCCACGCGGTGGCCGCCCTTGTCGGGGGTCGCGACCGACAGTTCGCCGCGCGCGGTCTGGAGGTAGCCCAGCGCGTTTTGCATGTGGGGCTGGTAGGCGCCGGCGACGGTGTAGCCGGCGCCGGCGGAGATCACGATGAGGGCGCCGGCCGCGGCCAGCGTCTTAAGAGGCAGTTTCATCAGGGTCGTTCCTTCTCTCTCTCGGGCGCCCGCCCGCCAGGAGCGGCGGAGCGGTGCGCTGGGGAAGGCAATGCCCTACCGCACCGCTCCGCGCGGTGAAGGCGGCGTTCAGCGGAGGTTTAGCTTGGGCGCGCGGCCGGGGAGGCTTATGAGACGGCGCCTTGTCTCCACGTCCGTTCGACCTTACCCGTCGCGTGGGCTGGAAGAGAGCCCAGCGAGCGCACGTGGCAAACGGTCCAGAACAGCATCGCCCAACGCGTCGGCCGCGAAGCGCGCCGGCCGACCGCGGCCGTGCGGCGCGCGGGGCGAGGGCCCGCTCAGCTTCGGGCAAGGCAGAACTGCGTTCCTTCCTGTTCACGGACATCGAAGGATCCAGCCTGCTGTGGCTGAACCACCAGGCGGTGATGGCCGAAGCGCTGGCAAGGCACGACGAGGCGATACGCGAGGCGGTGGCGCACCATGGCGGCGAGGTGTTCAAGACTGCGGGCGACGCATTCTTCGCCGTCTTCCGCCGACCCTCCGATGCGGTGCTGGCCGCCTGTCGAGCGCAGACGGCGATCGCGGCGCACGCCTGGCCTGGCATCGGCGTGCTGAAAGCGCGCATGGCGATCCATTGCGGATCGGCTGAGCAGAGGAGCGGCGACTATTTCGGTCCGGCCCTGAACCGCTGCGCCAGGTTGTTGACCCTCTGCCACGGCGGTCAGGTGCTGGTGACCGCATCCGTCGCCGAGCTCCTGGCGTCCGAGCGCGAGGTGACCTCGACGCTCCGCTACGTGGGCGACCACCCGTTGGACGATCCGCTCCAACCGGTCGCCGTGCACCAGGTGCTGATCAAGGGCCTGCGGCAGGACTTCGCGGCGCCGCGATCGCTCAGCAAGCCGCAGCAGGAGCGCCTGCTCGCGGTGTTGGCGTTCGACAACCTGTCGCGCGACCCCGAGCTCAAGTACTTTTCCGACGGCGTCTCGGAGGAAATCCAGCAGGCCGTCGCCAAGCGCACGAGTCTCAGGGTCGTCGCGCGATCTTCGAGCTTCCAGTTCCGCGGCAAGGACAAGACGACGCGCAAGGTGGCGGCCGAACTCAAGGCCACGCATCTCCTCGACGGATCGGTCCGGCGCGGCGGCTCGCGCGTTCGCGTCGCCGCGCAGCTCGTCGAGTGCGCGAGCGAGAGCACGCTCTGGACCGATCGCTTCGAGGGAGACCTCAGCGACATCTTCGCGCTGCAGGATCGGATCGCCGAGGCGGTGGCCACCGCGCTGAACGTCGCCCTCGCGCCGCCCGCGACCGCAGCGCCGCTGGACCCCGCCGTCTATGAGATCTTCCTGCGCGCGCGCTCCACGATCGCAGAAGGCAGCCGCTTGTTCGACGAGAGCGCGGCCGAGGCGACGCCGCTTCTGGAGCAGGTCGTCCGCGCCTCGCCGGACTTCGCGCCCGCCTGGGGGCTCTTGGCCTATGCGCGCGCCTGGACGTTGCGATCGGGCCATCGCCAGGGCTCCTACGAGGAGGGCAAGGCCGGCGTGGTCGAGGCGGCTGCGACGGCGCTTCGGCTCGACCCCATGCGGGTCGACGCCTATCTCGCCCAGGCGATGCTCGCCCCGTGGGGTGCGTACCGCGAGCGGGAGGAGCTCCTGAACCGGGCGTTGGAGGCCGAGCACAACGAGCCTGCCGCGCTGGCGGAGATGAGCACCTTCTGCTGGAGCGTCGGCCGCTTCCGCGACGCCCTTGGCTTCGCCGAGCAGGGCTGCGAGCTGAACCCGCTTTCGCCCGCCGCGCGCCTGCAGGTCGCCCAGATGCGCGCCTACGTCGGGGACTACGAAGCCTCGATCCGCATGCACCAGGAGCTTCGCCGCCGCTGGCCGAACAACGCGCCCATCCTGATGTCGCTGCTCAACTTCGCGCTCGGCCTCGGTTTCTGGGACGCATACGACGAGGCGATCGGCGAGATCTCGGCCTTCGAGGGCTGGCAGGGCTCGGACCTGCACGCCACCCAGACGTTGGCGGAGACGCTCCGCTCCGGCGACCCGGCCCGGGCGGCCGAACGGCTACGCCGCTACACCGCCCTGCTCGACAGGACCGGCACGATTCCTGTCAATCTGCTGGAATCGCTAAGCTACCTAGGTCTCGTCGACGACGCGTATGCGCTCGCCGAACGGGCGTCCTTCGCCCACGTGTTCGATCCCGATGGTCCGTTGCCGGGCGCCGCCTTCCCCGGGGCGATGCTGGGCCGCTGGAGCCCGCTCAACAAGACGCCGCGGTTCGTCGCTCTCTGCGACCGGCTAGGCCTGTGCGCCTACTGGCGCCAATCCGGCCGCTGGCCCGACTGCGTCGAGTGGACGCCATACGACTTCAAGGCGGCGGTGCGCCGCCGCGCCTCGGCCTGAGCAAGCGACCTCATCCGTCATAGGTATGCAGCGTCTTGAGCACGCAGAAATCCACGGTCGAGGTGAACGCATAGGCCAGCTCGACGCGAACCGACGCGCGATCAGGAGATCCGGGCGCGTATCCGGTCGGCGGCGGCGGTTTGATGTCGAACAGGGCCAGCATCTCCGACACGCTGGCCGACCAGGTGAAGTCAATCTCCACTTTGTCGGGATCGAAGTAGACGAGGTTGTCGACATTCGAGTGCGTGCTCCGGCAGGCCACGATCGCTCGATAGACCGCGGCCTCCATGTCGTTCACGGCGCGAAATTGCTTGAGGGTGTTCAACTCGCACGGCTTTGGCGCGCCGCCCCGTTGCAGCGGGGCCGGCACCGCGAAGAAGCCGCTCTCGCCGGCGACTTTCAGGAACGCGCCCAGATCGGGATTCTCGTTGGCGAAGTCGCCAAGAACCTTGTTGCTTACGGCCCCCGTCGCGACATGCATGCAGGGGATCAGCTCGCTGCAAGCGCTCGGACCGAACGTCACGATCCCGTTGATCTCGACGTCGGCGAGCAGCTGGTTCGGGGCAAACGCCTGGCAGTTGATGTCTGCCGGCGCCATGGCCAGGCCGACGATCTCACGGGTGCTGAACAGCACGGTGGGATTGTCGCCGAAGACGAACGGCTGCACCCATACGACCTTCTGCGTCGGCGGCGGCCCATCCTCACACCGATGGACCGGGATCGCCAGATAGACCTCGTTGTGGGCGAGGCAATCCGAGCCATTGGGCTGGCTGCTGATCCTCTCTTGGCGGCACACAACGATCAGTCCGAACTGCGTCGTCGGCAGCGGCTCGTAGCGGAAGGGCGAGGGGTCGGGCGGGTACGGAGCGTTGAAATAGTCGTCCAGATAGTTGCGGACACAGCGTTCGGTCAGCCGGACGGCGAAGCACCAGCATGTGCTGCCCTCAGCCTTCCACGGCGGAAGCAGTTGCTGGGTGGCGAAAGATTGGATGAACTTGTTCATGACTTTCGAGGTCCGAAGAACCCTCCCAATGCGCGCGCCCAGCCGGAGTCAAGATCACTGCGCTTCGGCACCGCCTTGAGGCCGCGCCGCTCCACCGCGAATGTGTGAATCGTCCGCATGTCGTCGAAATCGATGTCGGCGTTGAATCGAAAGGCGGCCTTGACGGTGACCGGGCACGCCAGCCCCGTGGGGGACGTCGCCGAGCCGCCTTGCACCTTCATGAACACGCGAAGGATCCTGGCGAAGCTCCCGGTGTCGTAGAATTGAATCTTCACGTCGTCTTCGTTGTAGAACTGGAAGTTCGCGATGTTCGTGTACTTCGAACGGCAGGTGACGAGAGCCTGATACAGGGCCAGGCCGGGCTCGGCGGCATCGCGGAACTGCCGGAGCGAGACCGTGCGCATGGCGATCGGAAGCAAGCCGAGCGCCGCGGCGTCCACCAACTCGCTCGCCGCAGCCAGCCCGCTCAGGAGCGAGCCGATCGGCCGGTTCTGGAACAGCGTCCAGAGCGATTTCTGCGCCGGTGAGCCTCGGAACGTCGGGAGGAGCGGCTGCGTCACCACGTCCAGGAAGGGCAGGTCTGGCTTCTGCATTTCCCCGGGCTCGAGGGTCGCCCAGCCCGGCAATAGGACGCTCCCCTTGAAGCTGTCGGGATATGTGGCCTCGCCAATCGAGATATCCGCCAGCAGCTTCTCCAAGCCAATCATCTCCCGGCCGCACACGGCCGACATGCCGTTCCCGACCACGATGAAGGGAAGCGCCCACTCCACCGCGGTTTCGAACGCGCGCGCCCGGGGCGTCAGGCCCGTTCGCACGACCGGGACTGAGACGAACACCTCCGTCTGTTTGACCACGCCCCGATCGCTGTACGGAGGTTCACCCTTGGGCGCCGGGCACGTGCTGATCATCTCGGGGTAGTCGATGAAGAGGAGAAGGGCGTAGGGCCAGCTCGCCGCGGGCTGGTAGACGAAGCCACGATCGGCATCGGTCCCGAGATTGAGGACGGTGTCGCAAAAGTGCTGGATCGGCCCCATCTGGGTTTCCCAGACGAAGGCGTTCACGGTCACGTTCGGGAAATGGTACGGCGGGGGGACGTCCAGGCTCCCCAGCGATTGGACATAGGGGATCTTCGTCATGCCGCTGCTCCACCCATCTGCTCGGCGGGAGCCTCCAGCATCGCTCCGCCCACCTCGAGGACAAACTCGGGCCCGAAGACCCGCGCCGGCGTCTGGAAACCGGCCGTCCCCTCGCCGGCCAGCACGCGCCTCACCGCCTCGGCGGCCGTCAGGACGCTGACCGTGTAGCCGTCCAGCGTGCGCAGCCGCAGGCGCCGCGCGCGTCGCCAGGGATCGAGCGCCTCCACCACCATGACGAATCCGGCGTCCCGGCGCGCCGCCTCGTCGGGTCCTTCGGGCCAGGCCGCCGCCAGGGCGCCGCCGATCGAGCGCCAGGCGCTGGCCCCCGTCACCCGCATTGCGAGCCCCGAGGCGACGTAGCTGGCGCGCTGGGACCACCCGAGCTCGGAGTAGACCTCGATGTTGGGAACGCCGGTCGTGAAAGCTCCGGTGACGAGATCGGCCCAGTTCATCGCCGCGCACTCGCTGAGCCCTTCGCCGAAGTCGAACGCGTGCGTCAGGCGCCCGGCGGGCGCGGCGACGAGTTCGCCGTTCCGCCGGATGAGAACCTCCGGGCTCAGCAACCTGGCGACGCTGGCGACCGAGCCCCGCGTCACGACCTGGGCCTTTGAGATGCCGAGGCGGAACCGATCGGTGTCCGGCCACCGCTGTTTGGCGAGCGCCAGGAGGCAGTCGGTCGCGACAATGGTCAGCCCAACGCCCGGCATGAGCATGACGTCGGCCGCGCGCGCGGCCGCATCGTACGCCATGGCCTCGAGGAAGCCCGGCCACTCTCCGTTGAGATCGAGATAGTGGGTCCCGGTCAGAAGGCAGGCCTCCAGCATCGGCCTCGCCGTGACATCGAAAGGCCCCGCCGCGTGCAGGACGACATCGATGTCGGCCAGGGCCCGGACGAGCCGGTCCTCCTCGGCGAGGTCGAAGACGCGCCAGGGCAAGCCCAGCGGCTCGGCCACCGCGCGCACGCGTTCCTCGTCCCGGCCGGCGAGCACCAGGTCGGCGCCGACCAGCGCGCGCGCGACCTCGCGGCCGGTATAGCCGCTCGCTCCGTAGAGGAGGGCGCGGCCGCTCATGGCCGCTCGAACACCCAACGGACCAGACCGGCCAAAAAGTCGAGGTCCTCCGATGGCGCCGCCCCGTCGTACGCCAAGGCGAATTCATGCGCCGCCGCGCCGCCCATCGCCGCCGCCACGCTCCGCGCGTAGTCGATCGAGCCCAGCGCTTGCATCAGCCGCGCCAGCCAAAGGACGTCCGCCGGCGATCGCTGACGGCGGTCCTTGGCCAGGAAGGCGTCCAGCCGCGCCCGCTCGGCTCTGCCGCAGGCGCCGCGGACGTGGATCAGCATCAGCGTCCGCTTGCCCTCGAACAGGTCGCCGTTCATCTCCTTGCCGTAGCCGGGATCGGCCGAGAGGTTGCGCAGATCGTCCTCGATCTGGAACGCGACGCCGAGGAAGTAGCCGAAGCCCACGAGGCGCTCGGGATCGGCGCGCCCGCCCGAGCCGATGATCAGGCCAAGCTGCGCCGGCCAGATCATCCCCATGCGCGCCGTCTTCTTCATCGCCATGCGCAGATAGTCGGCCTCGCCCAGCGCGGTGATGTTCCGGTCGCGCCAGCCGAGTTCGAGCGCCTGGCCCTCGGCCGTCTCCCGAGCCATGGCCAGAGAGACGTCGAGCACCTGGCGCGCCACCTCGCCGCCGAGCGGCCGGACAGCGTCGATCAACGGCATGAGCGCGGAGAAGATCAGAGCATCGCCCGCGTTGAGGGCCAGCGGAACGCCATGCAGGGCGTGCAGCGTCGGCCTGCCGCGCCGAAGCTGGCTGTCGTCCTGGATGTCGTCGTGAATCAGAAGGCCGTTGTGCAGCATCTCGACGCACGCGGCGGCCGAGCGCGCGGCCGCCTCGGAGCCGGAGCCGGCGCCGAACACCCGCGCGTTGGCGATGCAGATCGCCGGGCGCAGCATCTTGCCGCCCCGCGAAGGATAGTCCGCGAGCAGGTCGTCCAGGTACGGCGACGCCCGTCCGGAGTCGCCGAGATATCGCTTGAGCTCGGCCTTCGTGGCGCGGGCGTAGCCTGCCATGGCGCGGGCCATCGAGGCGGTCGGCGGGGCGGTGAGGCCCTCCAACGCAGCCTGGGCGAGGGTCACCTCGGACTCTCTCGGGCCGGCTGTGGAATCTCTATGGTCAGCACGCCCAGAGGGACGTCTTCACGTTTGGCGTAGACCATGCCTGAGTAGACGCCTGGCTTCTGGCGGGCGGGAACCTCGACCTCGGCGACCAGACCCTCCACCGAGAGGTCGGACAGGAAGTGGACCTTGGTGATCGCCGGGCCAGCCCCGTCCCGAGTTTCGAGCCGCCTGACCGTGATATCCTCCGGGCTCGTCGGGCCTTTCGGCCTGGCCAGATGCCGGGTGTGGGCCTTGGCTCCCGGGGCGCCGCGGAACCGGACGGTCAGCTTCAGGCTGCCGGCCGGCGACCCGTCCGGTTTGGCGGGCGCGGCCGCGTTCAGGAGCCACCCGCCGGCCTCGATCGCGGCGGTGCTGAACTGGCGGGCCGCATTGATCACCCGCTCGCTCATCTCCTGCGCGTCCTTGGGAACGTCGCGGATGTTGTAGTCGCCCTTACGGAACTGCTCGGCGGCCTTGCGGGCCTGCTCGATGTTCTCGGCGATGACGTTGTAGCCGGTCTGCACCGCGCGCGCCGCAGCTTCGGCGAGCTTCGGATCCCGCGGAAATTGCGGGTCTCCGTTTCCGCCCCCGTTCCCGTTTCCGTTCCCGCCTCCGCCTCCGCGGCGAGGTCGGCTGCGCTCCGCCGGCTTGCGTGTAAGGCGTTCCTCGGACGGGGCCGGCCCGCTCGGCTTGGTTGCAGGACCCTTCGGGCCGCCTGGGGTGGCGGTGGCGGGCGTCGCCGGTGTGGCGGGCGTAGCTGGCGTGGCCGGCGTGGCGGGCGTGGCTGCAGAACCCTTCGCGCTCACACGGGCGGCCAGGCTGGGCCGGAGCGGCGCGCCGGCCCTGGCTGCAGGACCCTTCTCGTCCTCAGGGGTGGTCATAGGCGATGATGTCCTCGAGCTTCGGTGAGCCGCTGAGCGCATTCGCTGCGAGGAGCCCCGACATCACAGCCCCCTCGACACACCCTGAGTGGAAACCGCTGTCTGTCCAGTCCCCTGCTATCGTCAGATTGTCATAGGTGAGGTCCAGTGGCGAGATGCGGTAACGAAAACTCCCCGGCGTGTGGATGACGTACCGGTCCGACGGATTGACGTTGGCGCGCCAGTACTGGCTGGCGAACCGCGCCGGCCCCGCCGCGGCGGAGCCCTTCGGATCGCAAGTGGAACCGGCGAGGATGTTCCAGCGGAACTTGCCGTTCCGGCCGAAGGCCTTCGGCCAGACCTCCCGGATCGGACCCTGAAGGAAGGCTTCGGCGTTGCGCCGCACCTCCAGCGCCCGCCGGGCCGGATAGCCCACGTCGGCGTCGTCGGGAGGCTGCTTCGGATCCGGCAGCGCGGCGCAGAAGTAGACACTGGTCCTGGGGCGCTCGGGCCAGGCTTCCTCAGGAACCACGTGGGCCATGTCGCACCAGGTGTCGAAGGGCTTTGCGAAGGCGCCGGTGATGTAGGCCGGGCCGCGCCAGCCCAGGCTCTCGAGGTCTTGGGTCAGCCAGACCTGGAAGGCCTGCGAGGCGACGGTCTTCACCTCCTCGGTCATCGCCCTCCAGCGCGCGTCGCGGTCGAGTATCTCGCGGCAGACGTAAGGGACGGCCCCGATGCCGACGCCCAGCAGGACGAAATCGAAGTCGCGGGTGACTTCCAGCGTTCGCTCGCCGGCCCGTCGCCGGTCCCAGTGCGACTCGAATTCCCGTCCCTCAGCCGCCAGGCGCGCGCCGTCGGCGAGTTGGCTGTAGTCGGGCTTGGAGGGCCAGCAGGGACGGCCCTGGACCTCGGTCAACGGTTCATACGCGCCGCCGCCCCGCGTCTTGGCCTGGACGTCGAAGACCAGCGAGCGGACGTGGTCGCCGCCGTCCCCGCCCGCGGGCGCCGACAGGCCGACGTTGGTCAGGCGGTGAAAGAACTCGAAGCGGACGCCGCGGCGGCGCAGCGCCTCGTAGAGGGGGGCGAAGACGACATCTCCCATCCCGGCGCGCATCCGCCACATGAAGGCGCCGCGGTAGCCGAAGAAGGTGCGCACGGTGCCGCGCAGGCCCTGTCCCGCCGAAAGGCAAGGTCGGTCGGGATCGCCGTTCTCGTATCCCATCGAAAGGTCGTAGAGGCCGCGCAGGAAGGGCGACTGCAGCGCGCGTTCGGACGCACCGTTCATCTTCAGCCACGCCCGGCACTCGTAGTCGTCGATGGCGTCGAGCCCGCGCGGATCGAACATCACGCCATGGCGGATGACGCCCACCATGCTGGCGAGCGTCAGGTCCGCGACTTCCCAGACGAAGCGGTGGGCGTCGTCCGCCAGCCAGCGGCTTTCGAGCCAGGCGCGAAGCCGCGCCAACACCGCGTCGGCCGCCTCGAGCAGCCGGCCCTCGGCCGACGCCGGCGCCGAGCGCACCAGGACGGCGAGGACGCCCACCGCTTCGGCCAGAGCGGCCGCGGTGGCGAAGGTCCCGAGCTGGGCCAGATACTTGAGCTGGCCGGCGATATCGCCGGGGGCGCCGGCGCCAAGGCCCTCGCCCACGCCGCGCCCGTCGACCGTGGTGTCGAGGATCAGCGCCCGGAAGAGGTCGAAGGCTTTCGACATGTAGTAGGGCATCGAGAACACCTCGCCCGGCGGGAGCGGGTCGCCGGGCAGGCCCGGGCGGGGCGGCATGTGGGCGTCCCAGCGCTGGAACCCGCCCTGCTCGGCGGCGGAGACCAGGGCGATGTCGTTCTCGGGCGTGAAGGCGTCGTGCCAGGCGCCGAACAGGGAACCCGCGCCGGCGGCCTCGAGCTCGGCGTGGCACTCCCGCATCATGCGGAAGGCGTTGTCGTAGAAGCCGAGCCAGATGTGCAGGCCGTGCTCCTCAATGCGGCCGTTCGCCCCTCGCCCCGAGGCGCCCTTGCCGCCGAGCCGCCACCCCTCCTGGTAGACCGTAATCTCGTAGCGGCCGGCGTGCTCGGGCCGCGACAGCTCCCAGACCGCAGCGATGGACGCGCAGCCTCCGCCGATGACTGCGACCTTGACCTTCCTAGCGGCCACCCCGTGAGCGCCCCTTTACCGATCCTGGCCGAAAGGCTTCGCACTGTTAGTCCCATCCCGCCAAGTGGCGCGGGGCGGCGGCGCCGGATTTCACCACGAAGGACACGAAGGACACGAAGGAAGAACACGAAGGAGGACTGGCTGCACCGGCGCCGTTCACTCGGCCTCTTCGTGCCCCTTTGTGTCCTTCGTGTCCTTTGTGGTGAATAGGGACTCCCCGCTTTCCGCCTTCGCCAAGGCTTCGGCGGACAGGGCGCGGGGATGAGTGGGTTTGCTGGCGGCGCTGTAACCCCTCACCCTCCCGATCGCTTCGCTCCGGGCCCCTCCCTCTCCCTCTGGGAGAGGTGTGGGTGCGGTCAGTTCCTCGTTGGGATTTGGACCTGCATGCGTTCGTAGCCTTTTACGAAGCAGGAGTGGGTGCGGCGGGGTTCTTCTATGAGTTGGATGTCGGGGAAGCGTTTGAGGATCTCTTCCCAGATCACGCGCAGCTGGAGTTCGGCGACGCGGTTGCCGACGCAGCGGTGGATGCCGAAGCCGAACGAGACGTGGTGGCGGGGCCGCTCGCGGTCGATGATGTAGGCGTTGGGGTCGCCCTCGATCACGCTCGCATCGCGATTGCCCGAGACGTACCACATGGCCACGTAGTCGCCTTTGCGGATCTGCTTGCCCTGGAACGCGAAGTCCTCCTTGGCCGTGCGCCGCATGTGGGCGAGCGGGGTTTGCCAGCGGATGGTCTCCGACACCATCGAGGGGATGAGCTCGGGGTCCTTCCTCAGCCGGTCGTACTGGTCCGGGTTCTTGTTCAGCGCATAGACCGAGCCGGAGATGGTGTTCCGGGTCGTGTCGTTGCCGCCGAT
>Ga0209415_10015581_pt1 | contig 12304 bp, 9 predicted proteins | sample PeaSoiSIISIP2007_FD_187696 | JGI IMG/M metagenome (GOLD analysis project Ga0209415, IMG submission 187696) | Peat soil microbial communities from Weissenstadt, Germany - SII-SIP-2007 (SPAdes) (version 2) | ecosystem: Environmental > Terrestrial > Soil > Wetlands > Peat | place: Germany... | reverse complement strand
CCGTTGTTTCCGTGGCGGATAATTTCATCAATCCCCTGCCCCCGGCACGCGATCACCGGTTTTTCGCTGGACATTGCCTCCAGATAAACGCAACCCAGCCCTTCATACCGACTGGGCAAAGCGAAAACTACACAGCGGCGCATGGCGGAGGCAACCTGTTTTCGACTTTGACGGCCGAGAAAACGAACCTGGCCGGCGATATTGCAGTCGGCGGTCAGTCGGGTCAGACGGTTACGTTCGGGACCGTCACCAATAATCTCCCATGAGACCTGCGGATAGCGGGGAAGGATGGTAGCGAGCGCCCGCAGGAGCAGTTCGTGGCCTTTAATCGGAATCAGGTTGCCGACGCTAAGGATAGTGTTGGACAGGGAATCGATCGGGGCCGGGAAAAACATTTCGGGATCTACGCCGTTGTAAATCACTCTGGTATTTACTCGGGCTCCAGCACTATCAATCAGCTTATCGGCAACCTTGTCGCTGATACAAATAACGCGTGACGCCGAACCATAGACGAATTGTGCAACGCGCTTGCACCATTGTCCGGCGTAGCCACGAACCTGGTTGTCAAAGAACGCATCCAGACCGTGAACGGTAACGACGCATGGGATTTTCAATGCCCGGCTCAAAAGCACCGCAGCATGCCCGCACGGCAGGGCAGCATGAGCGTGGATCAGATCGATCCGCTGGGAGCGGTGCAACTTGCGCACCTTTGAAATCAGACTTGCGTAAAGAAACGCTCCAGCGGAAGCAAGACCGATTCCACCCGGGATACAAGCATAACGGATCCAGGTTGCGACGGGTGTGATGCGCTTCGATCCTGGCCCACTGCGATGAAATGGCTGCACGGCCAGGACGCAAGAGGTGACCCCGCACTGTTCCATCGCCCGCAGAGGTTCTGCGATAAAGCATCCTGCAGCATCGTCAGAGAGAGTGGGATAAAAAGATGTGAGAGTGACGACTCGCAGTGCGGGTTCACGAGGGTTTTCTCTTAGCGGGCGGTCTACTGTCTCGAGATCCGGTTGCGCAATGGCCGCTAACTCATTCATAAGCGCTCAATTCTTCCTGGAGACAGAGATCAGGTATGGACTACCAAAGCGATTGCCGATGTCATCGAGCCCGGAAATCCGCAACAATTTTCGAAGGGCGCGAGCTGAAAAATCCATGATCGCTGGCAGTTGGTAGGTGGGACGGAATGTTTTGTGATATTCGCAATGCAGTACATGCAAACCGGCCTTCTCCAGCGTCTGACGCATTACGGCCTTTCGCATTAAGGGAAAGCGGTGGACGCGCAAAACTTCGGGAGCAAACCAGCCACAAAGCAACCTGTGAATGTGAGTTAAATTGGGCACAATGATGACCACAAGTCCACCTGGCTTTGCCCATTCCGCGTGTTTCCTCACCACCAACCCATGATCGTCAAAGTGTTCCGCGAAGCCCCCCGACAGGACAAGGTCATATTTCTTAGCCGGCACGAACTCAAAAACATCCGCGTTAAAGAGTTCGGCGTCGTGGATGCCGTTATAAGACAAATTCGCTTGAACATATTCCATGTTGTCCGAGTAATCGAGTCCGTCGACGCGGTATCCAAATTCCTTGTTTATGTAGATCATGTAGTTGCCGGTGCCACATCCAATTTCAATGGCTTCGCCCCTGCCGGCATGGGAAAGAAATCTCGATAGCACTCGATGATGCTCATAGACCGGGCCATCATAGCGCTCTACGGGTGGCAGCTTTTTCCAGATCGAATTCCAATAGTTCCTGCCGGCGGCGTCTCCGGCAGTGTCACGAAGGGGTTGCTGCCCGCTTTGCGCGGGTAAGCCGATTTCGCATGATAGCGATGAATTGTTCACTACTTACCGCCTGCGTTCAAAGTAGTTTTACCGGAGCGCTGATCGATTCCACAGATTAAGACTTAACGCGTAAACCCCAAGGTATGCGAACCCTCCGAGAGTGACTAGTACCAAGACATGAACCGGAAAGAGCACCCGTACGAACAGGAGACTGAATGCCATAACGCAGGTGGCGGGAGCCGACATTGCTAGAGCAGCGAGCACAGGTGGCCTGGTCAAATCCTTAACGAAATAGTAGTTCATGAGTGCCACAACGCCTTGACTGAAGGCCGTTGTGAAAGCCGCTGCAAGGGCCCCGTGCTTGGGAATAAAGAGCAGATTCAGCGCAACATTCGTTGACGCTCCGGCGAGGACCGCGACTAGATATTTCTTTTCGCGGCCATTGGGTATGAGTTGAGCGCCGCAATAGCTAGCGGCTGACCCCGTAATGATGGTGAGCATCAGCCAGCGGAATAGGATTCCTGAGCCGGAATACTGGCTTCCGAAGACAAGCCGCGTGAGGGGATCGGCCAAAATAAAGCCGCCGACCGCGATTGGTAGAGCCAGACCGACGATAGCGTTGCCGAACCAGCGCAGGTATCTTTTCTCGGCATTGCGATTTTCTGCATTGCAGCCCTGGCCCGCAGTCTCGGAAAGCAGCGGCAGAAACACCTGGCCCAAGATCGGGAGGAAAGACATTGCCATGGTCATCAGACCATAGCTAGCCACGTATGTTCCCAGTTCTGCGTCGGCTCGAAAATACTTGAGCATGACTACATCAATCTGGTCATAGATCATTGACATCAGGCTTGAGAATCCCATGACCAGGCAGATCGGCAGGAATAGGCCCCAGCTTTGCGGTGAGATCTCTGGCAGGGGAATACGATACTGGCGGCGCGCGGGCAGCCATATCAGCAGAATGCTTAGACCTAACGAGAGTAAGGTTGCTGATGGAACAATCCACGCGTCGCGGGATCCGCGAACCAGCGCGAAGATCAGGCCAGCATAGGCAAGCTGTGCCAGCGCACCCTGCACCGCAATCATCGACATGCGTGAGCGAGCGGCGAAGATCCACTGGGTGTCGAGACTGCCGGCCACGAAAGCCAGGCCGGAGAGCATGATCAAAAGACGTGTCTGGCCGTCCGGCGGAGCAAGAAACAAGGTAAACAGCGCAAGCAGCGCGTAAGCACCCGCGGCAAATACAAGCCTCGCCCCGAGAACATGTTTAACCAGGAATGAAACTTTTTCGCTGTTCTTGGCTGCTTCTCGCAGCGCATAGGTAGAGAAGCCCGGGGATGCCAGCAGGCCAAAAAATCCAGCGACTGCGCCGGCGAATCCCAATTGTCCGTAGGCCGCCGGTCCGAGAGCGCGAACGACTCGCGGGAACACGATGAGAGGAGTGGCCTTGTTCAGCAAGTCAAGCAAGAGCAAAGCAACAGAATTGTTGATGACATGAGTTAAGCCCATCGCCGGTGGAGAAGGGTGCTCTTGGGTCAACCGAGCGGTCGCATTCATTGCTGTTTCTCGCATGCTGCGGAATCGGCGTCACCCACTGGCAGAATGCGTTGTGGACTCAAGCGTGCGCGCTCCGGGCTTGATTTACGCTTCTGCTTAATACCAGCCAGCGAAACAGCAGCGGACTTCGATCAGCGCCAGCCTGATGCTGTCGATAGAGGTCGGCAACTCGGCTAGGGAGGATCACATGACGGAGCCGACGCGAAATATCTTCGATTGCCTCCTCCATCTGGCGGCGCAGGCTGCTCCGAAACCAGGTGTCGAGCGGCGGCGTGAATCCTTGCTTTCGGCGCCAGCGTACGTCGGGTGGGACCCAATCCGGTAAGCAGCGGCGGAGCAGAGCCTTACCCTGATCGTGGGCGATGTGATACTCGAGTGGCAAGGTTGCGGCAAATGCGAAGAGCCCACGATCCAAGAACGGGGTTCGACATTCGACGGCGCTAAACATGCTGGCGCGGTCTACCTTGACCAGAATCTGCTCGGGTAAATATCCATTGGCTGTGTCTTCCATTGCGGAAAGCGGATAGCTCAGACGCGCGTGCCGCAACGCTTCATCCTTCAACTCCTGCAAGCCAGCCAGTGCACACTCTTGATGTTCCGGCTGAAAGCAAGCAAGGGCCGAAGCGCGTTCCGCTTCAGGATAGAGAAGCTGCCAATCATTCTTATGCAGAAAATTCAGCAGGCCAGTACCACGCCATCGAGGATTCCAGCGGCGAAGCAGCAGGTCGGCGGCGAGCTGAATTCCCGGCAAACGACGGACAGAATGCCAGCTTGAGTGAGAAAAGAATTGCCGGTAACCGCCAAAACACTCGTCACCCCCATCGCCTGACAACATTACCTTGCAGTGCTCACGGGCAGAGCGGCAAACCGCAAATGTGGGAAACATCGAGGCGTCGGCGAAGGGCTCGTCGTAATGATCAATGAGATCGTTAAAAATGCCGAGCAGGTCAGCCGAGGAGAAGTGGACTTCATGATGATCGGAACTGATGTGTTCCGCGATTTGTCTGGCGTACGGTGCTTCGTTAAGTTCTTCGTCATCGAAGGACGCGCAAAAAGTCGTGAACGAAGTATTGGGTAGAAGCTGACGGATGGTACTGACCACCAGCGTAGAATCGATGCCGCCAGAGAGGAACGCGCCGACTGGCACATCGCTGCGTAACCGCAACCGGACAGCTTCTCGGAAACGATGCCGAACGGTTTCAATCGCTTCCCCTTGGCTTGGAGGTCGGTGCCCATTCGAATGGACAAATTCTGGTTGCCAATATCGGAAGGTGCGCTGCTCCGATCCGGGCCCGAAGACGATGGCCTCACCGGCCCGAAGCTTGGACACTCCCTTGAGATGAGTTCGTGGTGCGGGAATGTAACCTAGCGCCAGGAACTGAGCCATGGCCGCAACGTCCAGTGTACGATCCACATTTTCCAGCGGTAGCAAGGCCTTCAACTCCGAGGCGAAGGCCACACCTCTGACGTCATGGATGGGGGCCCAATAGAGTGGCTTCTCCCCAAAACGGTCGCGGGCTAGAAAGAGTTGCTGCTTGCGAGTGTCGACGATCGCAAATGCATACATGCCCTCCAAGTCCTCGAGGAGCGAGATCCCTTTCTGCTCGAACAGATGCACTAGGACTTCGGTGTCGCTGCGGGTAGAAAAGCGGTGGCCCTGCTCCACTAATTTCTCGCGCAACTCAAGATAGTTGTAAATTTCGCCGTTACAAACCACCCAGACTGTACCGTCCTCGTTGCTTATCGGCTGAGTGCCGCCGTCGATGTCGATAATCGCCAATCTCACGTGACCGAGCAGGCAGCGGTCGTCCATGAACGTCACCCACTGCTGACCATCGGGCCCTCGGTGGCGAAGGCGCCCTTGCGCTTCCTTTGCCCAAGCCCTTGCAGAATCTGCCAGGGGACGAACCGGATCAAACATGCCAAATATTCCGCACATATTAAGGGCTCTGACGTTGAGCGACTACGCGTTGAAAAACGCCTACCCACTGCTCTGTAACTCGATCCCAATCAAAGTTCTGTGAATGTCGGACCGCGGCCGATGCCATTGATCGCCGCATCGCTGAATCGCCGAGGAGCACATCTAACTGCTGGGCCATTTCCGAATCCGACTCCGCCAGAAAGCCAGTTTCTCCGTGTAACACATACTCCGGGTGGTACACATTCATGGCGATTGCCGGCAAGCCGCAAGCAGTCGCTTGTCCGAGCACTTGCGGATGACCCTCGAGGATGCTAGGGAAAAGAAAAACATCTGCCATTCGCATTTCTTCGCCAAGTTGCGGCAGTGGCAGATGCCCCAAAAAGGCGACATTACGGCATTTGTACTTTCGACATAAGTCGCGACAGCATTCTTCGGTTCCACCGCTACCCGCCAAACGGAACTGCGCAGTCGGCCAGCGGGCGGCTTGCTCAATCACCAATTCGACGCGCTTCCATGGTCGAAAGGATCCAGCGTAGAGGACGGTTAACGGTCGAGTGCTGCCAGTTGATGGTGGTGTAACCGCAGGGAAAAAGAACCGCTGGTCAATCCCGTTGTAGATCGTTCCCGCCCTGACGCCAAATCTTTGGCGCACTGTTTCCGCAACGTAAGCTGAGTTTGCAAATACGGCGTCCCCCTCGACGATGGAGCGCGCGACAAAGCTTTTTTCTGCCGCGTTGTTCATTACCGAAACAACATGTGTGACTACCGCAGTCCTAAGCCGAAGATTCTTGCGAAGTGCGAACACCACATGGTCGAGCGGCCCGACCCTGGGATAAAAGTAGATATCTGGCTGGAAGGCAAGGGACCGCATCAGTAATTGTGCGGTGTTTCCGTGCTTGTAGTAAGGCAAGAGCTTGGTATTCTTGCGCGCGGCGATGCGCGGATCAGGTTTGCCTTCGGAAATCATGATCACCCGAAATTGCTCTTGGGGCAGGCGCGAGACAATCTCTTTCACAGTAAGGTTTTGAGCGTTGGTTGCGTCTTCGTCGGCAAATGAAGGAGTGAAAATCGTGATCTGTCGAGTTGATCCATTCATTTTCATGGCGGCGTCAGTTACCAAACCAGAAATCAGTTACGCATTGCTCAACCGGCAAGGGGTAAATCCCTGACAACAAATGCGCCAACTCATCGGGACTTATGGCTTTCCCTGTCGCCTGTTTCTGGAACCATCCTCCGTTGCAGCTCTCAAGCACGGTAGGAATCTTCGCGATTTGTTCAGAGGAGTCCAACACGTGACCTACACCAAATTGCGCGTATTGCTGAACATATCCGGAATGAGGATCGCGGAGCCACGCACACAAGAAGACGGGAATGCCCAAGGCAGTACACTCCAAAGCGATGGAAGATTGCACGGTCAAGGCGAATCGCGTGTTGTTCCATAAGTGTTTCGATGGTGGGCCTGCCAGCACATCGATCTGACGCTCATGCTCGGGGATGAGTCGGCGTAACATCCTGCGATGAGCTTTAAGACTTTCAAAGGGATGAAGCTTGAAAACAAGTCTCAGTTCGCAGGTTTTAGCGAGGGAGCACAAACGGGGCAACAGATCACGGTAGACCTCATCGCTGCGCCACCCGTAGCTCTCATAGGGCTCAGTGAAGAAAACGAGCCACGGAGTGGACCGGTGAGGCACGCGTTGCAAAGGCGGCGACTTTAGCGAGGCCGGCGCCGCGATGACTGTCTTGTCCGAGGCAAGATGGCAGATGCGCCTCAGGTAATCCAATTCCATTTCGCTCTTGGCCAAGTAGAGGTCGGCGTGGTTCACCTTGATCGCCATGCGAAAGTCGAGAGCGCCGTGGTGGCATGCCAAGGCGGGGATCCTCAGCTTCTTGGCCAAGATCACCGGAATGCGGCTATTGGGATTGCTGTCGTCCGCGCTGAGACACGCGGTCACATGTTCAGACGCATAGAAACGTAGCCACGCGTCGCGCAGCGCGATTCCCCAGCGAAAAGGTGCGCTGCCTGATCCCAAGAATCCACCTAATTCCGCCGTCCTGAACTCTGCTGCGCAGTTTATCAGCCAGGCTCGCAACTTGGCCCAGGATTCAAGTAAGGACGCGGTTTCATGCTTGTCCGTTGCGCCGAAATATAGAGTCAACCATGTCACGAGAACATTGGGCGGCACGCTTGCCAGGTACCCGCTTCTTCTGGCAACAACCAACATGAATCGCTGCTGTGGAAGCAGCGCAGCATATGACAGCGCGGTGCGAGATACGTTCAGGTAAGCCGACGGCAACAAGACCACGGGCTGCCCTGTCTTGCCACGGTGGACGGCGAAACGGCGGCGAATCGCATGATCAACATCAAACTTGTCCTCGAGGAGTTGGAGGATTTCGGCTTTGCCGAGCCGCGAGAAGGCTTCGCAATAACGGCGCACGCGACGATGTATCGACTGCAATCCGTCACCCAGACAAGTTATTTTTGCCCCGAGCAATCGCTGCAGGGCAGTGGCTACGCGATCGGGACGACTGCCATATAGATCGCAATTTGCGGGAAGGTCCTTTGACAACCGATGAACCAAGATCGCTCGCTGAACTCCGGAGGCAATTTCCAGTGAGAATACGTCCCACCAATCAATGCCCCAGCGATCGACTACGCGGCCAGCCCCGAGCTCCAGCAGGTCTCGGAGGCGATAAAGATCCTCCATCTCCTCGGCGTGATCATAAATGCTGATGACCGGACACCCCGTTTGCCGGCTCCAGTATTCGTAGGTTCCGGCTGGAGCGCGGCCGAGATCGACCACCAGGTCCCAACGCCGCGTGGGGCACCACCGGGCAAAGGCGTCCTCTTGATGGAGCAGCAATACCTTCATACCTGGACACTACCCGGTGATGGTCGCCCTAGTACTTGGCGAACGTAATGTTCCAGACGAGGGGATGTCTTGATGGCTGCAGCGGCGTGATAGCGCGCCGCAAGCCTCAGGTACGTCACAGTCGATCTCGCGAGTGTCACATGTAGAGTTTCGCGCGCAGCTGTCGCCAGCCGTTTCTTGTAGTTCTCCGTACCCAGGCCGAGGTCGACAAAATCGGTTTCAGCGGAGTCGCAAGCTTCCTCGATGAGCCTGAGGATTAGGCTGAACCCCGGAGAGTACTCACGAAAGCCGCTATCAAAAGTTGTCTGGTAAAAAGAGTAATGGCGAGCGAATTGAAAAGCGTACTGCCAAGCTATGGGATGCTCACCCGCACGAAGTTGGCTCAATGTGATCCAGCCATGTGGCGAAAGCAATTTGGCTAGTTCAGAAAGAAACCTAACCCGTTGTGGGCTATCCAGATTACTGATTCTGCCAATGGCTGAGAATCTGGCGACGTGGGCCTTAGTGAATAACGGCAATGCCGGACCAATATCATCCCACGATCTTAGATGATCCAGTACAACGGGTACCTTTGCTCCTAACGTTTTAAGGTATCGGCGTTCTCGTTTATTTCGCACATTGTGGCACACCGATTCTCGCTGCTCCCGGCTCCGCAGCAAGACCTGGGAGCACTCGAATGCTGGCTGAGAAAACAAGTTGTACCCCCGGAGGTCCGCAGACGGGCCGAGCACTGCTGCCGTAGGAGAATCGGCCGGCAAGTTCGCCAGCACCAGCGTGGGCATTCCCAGCCTCCGCAACTCGGCCAGAACGGCGGCTACTAGTTCCTGCCGCATTTTGGGACAGGAAACCAAATCACAGTAATCCGCGGTTGCGCCCGCTAAGAAAAACGTCTTTGATTGTGCTTCGTCGGTTGCGAGTGCGGCCACACCAACCAACGAATCTTGCTCATAGGCTAACATCAGCAGAGGGGTAATGGAATCGTGATAGGCACGACTCACGGCCAGTGACCATTCGTAGGTGTAGAAAACCTCCGGACCCTCCATCTCCTGCACCAGTTCATTCCACTGGGCGGCTAAAATGTCGTCGTCCGGAATTTCTCGGTGGAGAACTAGGCGCAAGATTCCCTGCCTATCGAATGATTTCCGCTTTTATAAAACACGTAGTAATACCACTCGGTTAGAAATGACTGACTCACTCGCGGGTAGTCATCTCCAATCAGGCTAACCAACTGGAAATCGACTTCAGCCAACTCAGCGACGATGCGATCTGGTATCGAGCAGTGAATCATGAGGCCACCGTGGCTCGAATCATAGAGATCACCCTCACCGCGCCAGAAGGCACGGGTGGGGAGTCGCCTAATGACCTTCAACGTGGCCCGGGTGGCAGCGGAAAGAAAAGCTTGAGTAGCCTTTGTCGCTGTCAGCATTCCCATGACAAGCGGGAAGCAGACATTTCTCGGTGAGACCAATCTTCGCGCAAAGGCCCTTAACCTTCCGCTGTCCCAATCCACACGAACCAGAAGCGAGCGAGGGTTGTGGGAAGAGAAAACAAACACTCCCGCCGGACGCAACACCCTCCAGCATTCACGAAGACAACGCGATCTATTTTCATCCGGAACAACGGAGTCCAGTCCGTTGAAGGAGAATACGATGGCATCAAAAGAGGCATCTTCAAACGAGGAAAGATCACATGCGTCCGCCAGCAGGAAATTAAAATCTGGGAACTTTCTTCTGCAGGCGTGAATCATCGGCTCCGAATAGTCAACTCCCACATAGTGCGACGCAATTTTAGCGAGATAAGGCGTAGTCCGCCCACCACCGACCCCGAGGTCGAGGACGGTCATCCCTGGCTTGATATAGGTCCGAAAAAGCAATTGCTCGCACGGAGTCAGGTAATTGAGGGTCGCGTAGTGAGAGGCGACCTCAGGGACGCGGTAGGTTCGGAGATTAACCGCCTCCTCCGGTTCGAGGATTGTTTCTGTGCTCAACTGCTCGACTCCACCGTAGCCCTCGGAGTTGTCGGCCCAAATAATTCTTGCAAAGATTGGTGAAAGCCCGAAATGCGGGCTTCCAATTCCGCTAGACTCATCTCAGCGGTGATGTGCACTCGCGGCAGAGCAAACCTCGGAGTCTGTGTTCGGCCCCCTCCGCCCACGTTGAGAAATGCATTCTTAAAACCGACTTGTTTCGCCATTTGCAATTCTCGAGACGTAACCGAGGACGAATCACCGAATGGATAAGCCAATGCCCATATCTCTTGCCCCAAAGCCTCCTCGAGGCTGTGCTTGCTCTCCGAGATCTCGCTCCACGCAACATCAGGCGCTGACTGCGACAGCACCAGATGAGACAGTGTATGGGCGCCGACGCACATGCCCGCGCCAGCAAGTCGGTGCAGTTCAGATCGGTTCAACACTAGAAACCGACGGCTGAGCACGGGATCTCTGCGGTACTCGGCATCCCATTCCTCTGGAAGCTCCAACTGCATTCTTATTCCCTCCAGAAGCGTTCTCCGGTGATACAGATCGTATTGCGAGAGCTTTCTTACCAACGCCCACCACAAGGAATGCATTTCCGACCGGCCACCTGCCAGTGGCTGTGCAGTTTCAAGCAACTCCAACGTAAATCTCTGAGGAGCAGCCAGCAACATCAGATAAAGTTCCTCGTGCCACAACATTGTGGGCGTATGGCTGAGAGAAGCGCCAGTGACAAAGAATAGGCACTTGAGTTGGAACTCCTGAAGAATGGGCAGCATATCGAATAGAGAGTTCCGCAGGCCGTCATCGCAAGTCAGTAGCACGGAACGTGGAGGAAGTTCATGCCTGGCCTCAGACCAACGCAGGAATTCTTCCGGAGAGATCACGTTGTACTGACCCTTAAGGAACCGAAGCTGACGGCGAAATGAATTCGCGCTGAGCAGATTGCCATCCAGGCCAGGGTCAACGATTTTGTATCCTGCTGGCAAAACACCGTGATAGGTCAACACCGAGGGTCCCGTACCAGAGGCGCGACGAAGATAACCAACCTTGGACAGCCCGGGATACACAACGTGCTTCAACAATGGACTAACCACTTTCATGCTCTGGCTACCAAGTCCCAACTCAGCGGGGTGCCACGCTCGATGTCACGGGATGCGCGTTGGCCGACGATCTGCGGTAGATGCCGGGTGTGCAGTCCGTGACCTGGCCGAATCGAGCGGATATTTTTTTCGCTGAAAATTTCTCCTTGCCTGACAGCCTGGACTACAAAGAGAGACCGGCGAAAGACCCGGCTGCTTAGTTCACTGTCCGTGGGACCGAAGTGGATTTCCCCCAACGATTTTTCGGTGATTCGAACCGCCCCCACCATGGCCTTGAACTCTGCTGGCTCCAGCGAAAAAGCGCTGTCAGGACCCTTGAACGATCGCGATAAGGTAAGGTGTTTTTCGATGATGCATGCGCCCAGAGCTATTGCCGCCACCGGAACTGCGATTTCCATTGTATGGTCCGATAGTCCCACAGGAAGTTCAAACCTTCGTGCCAACTCAGGGATGGTCCGCAGATTCATTTCGCCAGGAGGTGCGGGGTAAGCACTTGCGCACTTGAGCAACGCGATCTGCCGGGCGCCCGCTTGGCGAGCTGTTTTAACAGCTTCTTCGATATCCTCAATGGTAGCCATGCCAGTAGAAAGAATTAACGGCTTACCGGTGCGCGACATTTTCTGAAGAAGCGGGATGTCGACGAGTTCACAGGATGCGACCTTGTATGCCGGTACCCCGATGCTCTCCAGAAAATCGACGGAAGTTGAGTCGAAGGCAGAGGAAAAGAAACCGATCCCGAGATTGTCAGCGACTTGTTTCAGCTTCGATTGCCAATCCCACGGCGTGTACGCTTCACCATAAAGTTCATGAAGAGTGCGGCCATCCCAGATCGTGCCGGCAGAAATTTGGAAGTACTCACGATCACTGCGGATCGTGATGGTGTCCGGCGTGTAGGTCTGCAATTTTACGGCATCGGCTCCAGATTCTTTGGCAACCTCGATGAGACGAACCGCTTGGTCGAGATCGTGGTTGTGATTAGCCGAAAGCTCGGCGACTACGTAGACGGGTTGGTCCGTCCCGATCTTGCGATCTCCGATTGCAAACTGAGGCATCGGTGTCATTCGGTCTTACTCGCAGAACAAATGCCCGCTAGG
>Ga0209415_10015580_pt1 | contig 12304 bp, 11 predicted proteins | sample PeaSoiSIISIP2007_FD_187696 | JGI IMG/M metagenome (GOLD analysis project Ga0209415, IMG submission 187696) | Peat soil microbial communities from Weissenstadt, Germany - SII-SIP-2007 (SPAdes) (version 2) | ecosystem: Environmental > Terrestrial > Soil > Wetlands > Peat | place: Germany... | reverse complement strand
AGGTGCTGGAAGGCCAACGCGATCGGCTGGTACCGCCGGCGCGCGGTAAAATCGGGTAACAGGTAGACATCATGGCGAGCGGCGAGCGAATCGAGATCACGGAGTACAAGCAGACCATTCCGGTCGAGCAAGTCTATGCGTTGGCTCGGCAATACCAGCAGAGCGGACATCTGGCGGCGGCCGCGGACCTGTGCCGCCAGCTGGTGGAGCAGCGCCCGAAGCACGCCGAGGGGCTGCATCTGATGGGCATCATCTGCCATCAGCAAGGCGATCTGATCGCCGCGATCGACTACGTGCGGCGGGCGATCAAGGTCAAGGGCACGGTGCCGCTCTACCACTCGAATCTCGGCGAGATGTGCCGGCAGGCGGGGCGGCTCGACGAGGCGATTGCGGCGGGGAAGCGGGCGCTGGAGCTGCAGCCCAATCTGCCGCCGACGCTCAACAACCTCGGCATCGCCTATTTCGACCGCGAGGAGTTCGCGGTCGCCGAGCGCTATTACCGCCGGGCCCTGGCGCTCGATCCCAATTTCGCCGAGGCGCACAACAACCTCGCGAACGTGCTGCGCCAGCAGCACAAATTCGAGGATGCGATCCCGGAATACCAGCGCGCCATGGAGCTGAAGCCGGGCTATGGGGACGCGTCCGCCAACCTCGGCGGCGTGTTCCATATCTTGGGGCGTTTCGAGGAAGCGATGGCGAGCTACCGCTGGGCGCTCACGCTCAATCCTCAGCAACCGCACGCCCACACGGGCTTGGGCATCCTCCATCTGCTGCACGCCAACTTCGACGAGGGCTGGCCGGAATACGAATGGCGCCTGCTGATGCCGGAATCTCACCATGTGGCGCCGCCGGGCCCCACCTGGGACGGCAGCAATCCCGCGGGCTTGCGGATCCTGGTTTACGGCGAGCAGGGATTCGGCGACGCGCTGCAGTTCTGCCGCTACGTGCCGATGCTGAGGGATCTCGGCGCCACCGTTCTGCTGCGGCTCCCGGCGCCGGTCGTCGGCCTGATCGGGGACAGCATGCCCGGCATCGACGTGTCGGCGGGCCTGGGATTGCCGAGCTACGATTGTCACTGCGCGTTGCTCAGCATGCCGCATCGCTTCCAGACCCGCTTGAGCACCGTTCCGAACCCGGTCGGGTATCTGCGAGCCCGGCCCGAGACTACCGCCAAGTGGGCCGGGCGGCTCGGCGCGGGGCCGGAACTCAAGGTCGGCGTGGTCTGGACGGGCAATCCCAGGCACATCAACAACCGCTACCGCTCGATCACCGCCGAGGCTCTGCTGCCTCTTCTGGGGATCGAGGGCGCCCGGTTCTTCAGCCTGCAGGTGGGCGCGCGGCACGGTGAGCTGACCAAGTGCTCGAACGGCGCCGTACCCGACTTCTCGGCCGAGCTGGTGGACTATGGGGAGACCGCGGGTGTGATCGCCAATCTCGACCTCGTGGTGACCATCTGCACCTCGGTCGCGCACCTCGCGGGGAGTCTGGGCAAACCGCTGTGGGTGCTCCTGAATTCGGTGCCGGATTGGCGCTGGATGTTGGAGCGCGAGGACAATCCGTGGTACCCCACGGCGCGCCTGTTCCGACAGCGCAAGCTCGGCGATTGGAGCGATGTGCTCGAGCGGGTCAGGGCGGAGGTCCGCGCGGTCGCGGCCGGAGATCGTAGCCGGCTTGCGCCCTATCTGCGAGGGCGGGCGGGATAGGCGCCGGATGCTCACGGCATTGCCGCGGGAGTTTTAACAGCAGGAGTTCCATGGCGGGCGTGATGGGTGGCGAGCAAGCCGGGGCGGTGGCCGGCAAGAGGTCCATGACCGTGCGCGAGGTGGTCGCGCTCGCGGAGCAGAAACGCGAGGCCGGGCTACTGGGCGAGGCCGAGAGCCTGTGCCGGCAGGTCCTGCAGTCGTTCCCACAGAACGCGCCGGCCCTGCACCTGCTCGGCATCATAGCCCATCAGGTCGGCAACGCGCTCGCCGCCATCGAGCTCTTGCAGCGGGCAGTCGCCGCCAGGGGCGACGTCGCTCTCTACCACAGCAATCTCGGCGAGATGCTGCGGCTCAGTGGCCGGCCGAAGGAAGCGATCGCATCGGGCCGCCGGGCGATCGAGCTCGATCCCAATCATCCCACGGCGCTCAACAATCTCGGCATCGCCTACTTCGATGCCGAGGACTACGAGTCTGCCGAGCGGTGCTACCGCCGCGCGATCGCGTTGGATCCCAACTTCGCCGAGGCCTACAGCAACCTCGGCAACGTGCTCCGGAGCGCCAAGCGGCTCGAGGATGCGGTGGTCGCCTACAACCGAGCGATCGAGCTCAAGCCCAACTATGCCGAAGCCTACAACAACCTGGGCACGACGCTCCGAGACCAGACGAAGGTCGCGGAAAGCGAGCCCATCTATCGCAAGGCGCTCGCGCTCAAGCCCGAGGATCCGCCGACGCTCGACAACCTCGCGCTCGCGCTGATGGAGCTCAAGCGCCATGACGAGGCGGTCGCGATCCTGCAGCGCTCGCTCGCCCTCGACCCCAAGAGCGGTCGCAGCTACGTCTATCTCGCCTCGGCCCTCCTGGAGCTCGATCGCGGGGAGGAGGCGGACGCGGCGGTGAAGCGCGCGCTCGCACTCGTCCCGGACGACGCGGATGCCCTCAATCTCGCTGGCCGGATCCTGCTCGATCAAAGCAAGCCGGAGCAGGCCGTGGCGAGTTTCTGCAAGGCGATCGCCGTGAAGCCGGACATGCTCGATGCCCACAACAACCTCGGCAACGCGCTCAAGGAGCTCGGCCAAGTTCAGGAGGCGATGGAGTGCTACTACACCGCGCGCCGGATCGACCCGAAGGCGACGGCGGTATTCATCAATCTGGTCGACGCCAAGCCGTTCAAATCGGAGGACGACCCCGATTTGAGGGCGATCGAGGAGCTCGCGCGGGAGATGGCCTCGCTCACCGAGGACGAGCAAATGCAGCTCCACTTTTCGCTCAGCAAGGCCTACGGCGATCTCAAGCGCTACCGCAACTCATTCGAGCACATGCTCCAGGGCTGCGCGCTGAAGCGGAAGCAGATCGACTACCCGGAGCGCGAGACGCTCTGGCTGTTCGACCGCATCCGCGAGGTGGTCTCGCCCGCGCTGATGCGCAGCAAGGCGGGTCTCGGGGATCCGTCCGATGCTCCGATCTTCATTCTCGGCATGCCGCGCTCGGGCAGCACGCTGATCGAGCAGGTGCTCGCGAGCCACCCCAAGGTGTTCGGCGCGGGTGAGCTCAAGGATTTCGACAAGGTGGTCAAATCCGTGCACGGGCCCGACGGTCAGATGATCGCCTATCCTGAGTTTCTGCCGTCGTTCCAGGGCGAGCATCTGCGCCGCATGGGCGCGGAATATCTCAAGCGGCTCCGGGAATACTCTGCGGACGCGCCGCGCATCACGAACAAGATGCCGTCGAGCTTCTTCTATGTGGGACTCATTCACCTGGCGCTGCCGAATGCGCGTATCATCCACACGATGCGCAATGCCGTGGATACCTGTCTTTCGTGCTTCTCAAAGCTGTTCTCGGGTGAGCAGAGCTTCACGTACGAGCTCGGCGAGCTCGGCCGCTACTATCGCAAGTACGCGGAGCTCATGGAGCACTGGCGGCAAGTGTTGCCGCCGGGCGTGATGCTCGACGTGCAGTATGAGGAGGTGGTGGAGGATTTCGAGACCCAGGCCCGCCGCATCGTCGCGCATTGCGGCCTGGAGTGGGACGAGGCTTGCCTCGCGTTCCACGAGAACAAGCGGCCGGTGAAGACGGCGAGCGCGCTCCAGGTGCGCAAGCCGATCTACCAGAGCTCGGTCGGGCGCTGGGTCCCCTATAAGGATCAGCTGGAGCCGCTGCTCCGCGAGCTGCCGATCGAGCAGCCGGCCTGATCGCCGGCCGTTCCGTCGGAATGAACGAGATCTCCGTTATCACCGACGCGCCGGGGGCCTTCGCGGCGGCGATGGCGCGGCAGCAGGTGGGCGACGCCGAGGGCGCGATCAATCTCTATCGGCGCGTCATCGAGCTCGATCCCCGCTCGGGTGACGCCTACAACAACCTTGCCAACCTGCTGGCCGGCCAGGGCAAGGTACCCGCCGCAGTGGCGTGCCTCAGGCGCGCGGCGCAGCTGGCGCCGGGCTCGGCCACGGTGTTCGCCAATCTCGGAACTTATCTCCGTCAGCTCGGCCGCTTGGAGGAGGCGTCGAAGGCTCTCCGCCGCGCACTCGAGTTCGAGCCCAACTCGCCGGCGGTGCTTTACCGCTTCGGCCTGCTGCTCGACGACCTCGGCGACAGCGAGCGTGCTCTCGCTTTCATCGACCGCGCGATCGAGCAGATGCCCGACCATGTGGAGATGCGATGGACCCGGGCGCTGATGCAGCTCCGCGGCGGAGATTTCGCGCGCGGCTTTGCCGGCTACGAGATCCGGTTCCACCGCGCCGAGACCCGGATTGGCCATTTCACCATGCCGCCCTGGCGCGGGGAGAGCCCCGCCGGCCGGACGATCCTCGTGCACACGGAGCAGGGCTTCGGCGACACGCTGCAGTTCATCCGCTTTATCCCGATGCTGGCGGCGCGCGGCGCCCGTGTGCTGCTCTCCTGCCCGCCCGAGATGATGCGGCTGATGGAGGGCTTCCCGGGTATTGCCATGAACCTGGTGCATGGAGCGCCGATGCCGGGCGTGGTGGATTTCCACCTACCCATCCTCTCGCTGCCGCACCGGCTCGGTATTACGCTCGAGACGCTGCCGAGGAGCGTGCCTTATCTGGCGCCGCCCGCGGACGTCATGGGGCCGCCGGTCCCGCGTGCGGCGGGCACCAGGCTCGCGGTCGGGATCGCCTGGGCCGGGAACCCCAAGCACCTGAACGATGCCAACCGCTCGATGTCGCTCGAGCACTTCTTCGCCCTCACCGACATCGAGGGCGTCGAGCTCTTCAGCCTGCAGAAGGGCGTCCGCGCCGCGGATCTCGCTGCCCTCGGCTTCGACACGGTGGTACGGGACCTCGATCCCGGCATCGCGGATTTCGCCGATCTAGCCGCGGCCTTGATGCGGCTCGACCTCGTCGTGAGCGTCGACAGCGCGCCGGTGCACCTCGCGGGCGCGCTCAGCCGGCCGGTGTTCGCCCTGTTACCGACGAGAGCGGACTGGCGCTGGCTGCGCGATCGCGACGACAGCCCGTGGTATCCGACGCTGCGGCTGTTCCGGCAGAGCGTGGCCGGCGATTGGGCAGGTATGATGGCGCGCGTGCGGAGCGCGGTGGCGGAGATGGTTGCACAACCGCCGCCGCTACCCGGCAACCTCAAAGAAAGCCGAAGCGTCGCATCAGCGGCCCAGCCTTCTCGATGACGTAGGCGTGCGTCTCCGCGTCGAGGTAGCTCTGCCAATCGCCGCTCACGCCTTTCCGGAAGAACGATCCGCGATCCTCCTCACCGCGCGCGCGGCCGCCGCTCGACCGTTCGAAGGAGGCCGCCTCGACGCAGCCGCGCACGACGGTCTCGCCATCGTCGACCCCGAGAAACCCGCAGAGCCGCGCCAGCGTCGGTCCCGGCTGATCGAGGAGGTCGTCATATCGAACGCCGAGGTATCGGTCGGGGTGGAGGGCGCCGAACTTCAGGCTGCCGCCGACGTGCTGCACCCAGCGATCCGCAAAGCCTTTCACGAACTGGGACAGGGTCGGCGCGAGCTTGTTCACCTCCGGCGGGTTCATGCGCCAATTGTGATGCCAGGCCGAGATCGCACCGTCGCGGGGGTCCCGGAGCACCTGGATGCACTTCGAGCGGGGAATCAGCTCGCCGAGGAAGGCGAACGCGTCGATATTGCCGGGCGTCTTCTCGCCGACCGCGAGCACCGGTCGGCCGCGCGCCTCCTTCCGCATCAGCAGCAGGATCGCGGTCGCCACTACATGCAAGAGCTCGTCCGAGCCGTAGACCGCCGGCTCCTCGCCGATCTCGTAGCGAAAGGCGTTCTGACCCTTGTCGAGAATGTGCCGGTTGTGCTCCTCGAGCGCCTGCTTCAGGCGCGGGAAGAGCGAGCCGACGAAATGACTCTCGCCGCCGCAGCTCACCTGCGGGTGCAGATCGAGGAGGCGCTGAACCCAGCTGGTTCCGGACTTGACCATGCCGCCGACGAAGAAGATCTGCTTGTCGAGCAGGCTCGCGACGTCGCCGGAAACTCGCGCGTAGTCGTATGTCCCCTCGCTGGTCCCTACCATGCGGAACGCACCGATGCCGCCAATCCCGGCAGAATTTCATTTTCGTCGGAGCGGGGCAACCCGCTTCCACCTATAATCCGCAGCCATGCTCCCGTCGGTCGTCACGGTGGTCATTCCCTGCTTCAACGCCGCGGGCACGCAGGGCCGGCTCAGGATCAGGACAGAGGGCATGGTCGAGGGCTACCTCGGCGAGCCCGAGCTGATGCGTCGGCATTTCCGGAACGGCTGGTTCTACCCGGACGACATGACGGTGCTCGACGGCCGGGGGCGGCTCCGGGTGGTCGACCGCGGGAGCGAGCTCCTGCACATCGGCGGGGCTCAGTGCTTGCGGCTTGCCGCGAGGGCCGCCCTGACGGCGGCGGACGGCGAGCCGGTCTCGGCGGTCTGCAGCACCGACATGAATTGCTGGTCGTCGTGTCCGTCGCGCGACACCCACCAGGCGTAGGCCTGCTTGGGCTCGGGCAGGCCATGGAGGTTGAATACGTGAACGACGCCTTGGAAGGCGGTGCCATCCTCCAGGCGCTCCGAGACGGCCACGGTTTTCTTGAGCATCGCGCGGCCGCCATGCATGTGCTCGAGAGCAGCTCGGGTGCGCTCGATCTTCGGGTCCGATGCCGCGGGGCTCTTCCACTTGACGCTGCTCTTGAACGCGGGCGCGGCGGAGCTTTCGCGCTCGTTCCTGGTCAGGACGAGGGGCGGGAAGCCGACAAAGGCTTTCAGCTTCGGGTACTGTCCCATCATGGCGATGTCGATCGCGTAGTTCTGGAGCTCGCGCGAGAGGGCCACGCAATAGACCGGCGCATCCCGCAGCGGCAGGCAATGCTCGCGGAGCGCCCGTGCCCCCTTCGGTGAGATTGAATAGCAGACCGTCCCGAACGCCTGGCGCAAGCGGAACGGCGATACCGGATAGGACTGAGCGCAAAACTCTTCGACGCCCCGCCGCATCTCGGCCTCATCGAAGACCGAAAGACAGGGCGACACGCCCGGCAGCAGCTCGAACAGCAGAGTGCCGCTGAAGTTCCAGCCCCAGAGGATGAGGTCCCAATCCGGCGGCAGCAGCGCGAGGGCGCGCTCGGATGCCGTCTCGAAGTGCAGATTGAAGATGGCGTCGTCCTCGCAGACCGTGATCGGCTCGCCCTCTGCCAGGGCCCTTTCCCAGAGTGCGATATGCGAGAGCGCGCAACCGAGATCGCTCGGCGAGTATTGTTCGATGATCTCGGGCCGGATGGTTCCGGCGCGGATCAGCTCGTCGGTGTTCGCCGCGCGGCCGTCGACGGCGGAGAACCGCGAGACATTCCTCAGGTGGCCGTTGTTCGCCATGAACCGGGCGAGCCGCTCTCGATTTCGATCGAGATTGATCAGGTAGGTGATCATCGGGGCAGGATGGGTGCGCCACCCCGGGTGTCAAGCGGGTCGGCGAACCGGTGCCCCCTTCGGCGGAAAATGCTTTAGGATCGGTGCCGCCACACGCGAGGGTAAGCGATGCTCCCGACCACGGTAACGGTGGTCATCCCCTGCTTCAACGCCACGGGCACGCTAGCGGCTGCCGTCGAGTCGGTGCTGGTCCAAGGCGACATTGGCGTGGAGATCGTCCTGGTCGATGACTGCTCGAATGACCGAACGCTGGAGATCGCCCGCGCCCTTGCCGCGCGCCATTCCAACATCAGCGTGCTGACGCACGCCGTCAACTCGGGTCCGGGCGCGGCGCGCAACAGCGGGCTCCGGCATGCCAAGACCGAGTTCGTGAGCTTCCTCGATGCGGACGACACCTATCTGCCCGGGTTCTTCGCGGCGGGGCTCAGGCGCTTCCGCGAGCACCCGACAATCTCCGGCGTCTCCACCGGGATCGAGCTCGTGGATTGCCCGCACGAGGTGCACGAACTTCACATCGCCGGCGCGATCAATTTCATGCCGTCGAACAAGTTGCTGCGGCGGGCGACCTTCGAGCTCATCGGCGGATTTCCGGAGGACCCGGTGTTCCGCACCGGCATGGGCGGCGAGGACGGCGTGTTCTTCCAGCTGCTGATGAAGTATTTCCAGAGCTGCTTCGAGCCCGCGAAGCTTCTGCGCCATCGTGTCGGCGTCAATTCGCATTTCAGCCGGTTCGTCCGGCGCACGCGGGTCGAGAACGGCAAGCTCGAGTTCGTCGAGCTCGAGGAGATCGAGCGCTCCGGCGCGCTCACGGCGACCGCGCTCGAGTTCGAGCGGCGGTTCCTCGAGCGCTGCCGCGCCATCCGCAGCAGCACCGTTTTTCCGGAGCTCGCTCCGCTGGGCTTCCGCCCCGGCGTCATCCTGCCGCATCAGAGATAGCCGAAGCGCCTCATCAAGTCGCCGGCCCAGGCGATCACGTAGGCGCTGGTCTCCTCGTCGATATGACGGCGCCAGTCGCCGGCAACGCCCTTTCGGAAGAACGAGGTCTCGCTCTCCTCGCCCCGTTTTCGCCCGCCGCTCAGCTTCTCGAACGACGTCGCATCGAGGCATTGCCGGACCACGGCCTCGCGGTCATCGACGCCGAGGAAGCGGCAGATCCGCGTGAAGATCGGCACCGGCTGATCCAGCAGATCCTCATAGCGGAAATCGCAGTACCGGTCGGGATTGCGCTCGCCGAAGCCCACGCCGCGCCGCACGGCCTCCACCCAGTTGGGGACATTCTGTCTGACGAAATTACAGGCCGGCACGATCTGATCCCTCATTTCTTCGGGAGCGTGGCGCCGCGCATGGAACCACATGGAAACACTGACGTCCCGGGGGTCGCGCACGATATGGAGGAATTTTGCGTGCGGGAAGAGCTCCAGCAAGCCCGTGAATACATGGACATTGTTTGTGGTCCGCTCGCCGATAGCGCGCACAGACCTACCGCCGACCTGCTTGAGGAGCGAGGTCAGAATCGCCGTGGCCGTCAAGAGCTTGAGATCCGCGAAGTCGAAGGCTGGATGCGGCTCGCCGAGCTCGTGCCGGAGCGGATTCAGGGACTGCTCCAGCACGGCTTGGTTCTGCTCCTCGAGCACCTTCATGAGGGCAGGGAAGAGCTTGTCGATGAAATGGCTCTCGCCGCCGCAGCTGATCTCCGGATGCACATCGAGCAGCCGCTGGAACCAGCTCGTGCCGGATTTCGGCGCCCCGCCCACGAAGAAGAGCTGTTTGCCAATGAGCGCGCTCAGCCGCTGGCTGACCGCTCGAAAATCCAATGGGGCCTCGTCGTAGATCATCTGGCGATCCGGCACTTCACACGCGTGTCATAGTCTCCGGCGGCCCGGCGAGGCAAGCGCCGCCGCTTGTCCGCGCTCCCAGTCCCTGTGCCATCATCTCAGGGGCTTGTGCCGGCGCTCCGAGAAACCGCGAGCCGGCGCGAGATTATGCTAGCATCGACAACACGGGGCAACTCGCCATGCTGCTCTCCCAGACCACGTTTCAGGAAGGTCGTTCGCCGCAACAGCCGTTCGAGGCGGCGGTGGTGATCCCGACCACCTGTCGGCGAAGCCTGCTGCGGGCGGCCGACTCGCTCTTTCGCCAGGTCGGGGTCGAGCGGCTGCAGCTCGTGATCGGGGTCGACGTGCTCGATGGCGATTCCGGCGTGATCGACGAGGTCATCGCGGCTCGGCCGCCGGCGCACGCCGTCACCGTGCTCAACCTTGGTTACTCGACATCGAGCCGGCACGGCGGCGTGTACCCCGCCGTCGATACTGGTGCGCTGCGCACGATCCTCACCTATTGCGCGAACAGCCGCTATGTCACGTATCTCGACGACGACAACTGGGTCGACGAGACGCACATCAGACGCCTCCTCGAGGCCATAGAGGGGCAGGACTGGTCCTTCACGTTTCGCTATTTCGTCGATCCCGACACGCTCGAGCCGCTCGCCATCGACCGCTGGGAATCGGGCGGTCCGGGCCGGGGCGTCTACAAGCCTCAACTCGGCGGCTTCGTCGATCCGAATTGCCTGATGATCGACAAGCTCAAATGCGACGAGGCGATCCGGTACTGGGCGCGGCCGTTGCCGGGCGAGTGGAGCGGCCTCACCGCCGACCGCAGCGTGTTTGAGATGCTGCGCCGCCATCGGGCGGTTCGCTGCACCAACGTCGCCACCACCTATTACGTGATGAGCGCGGCCGATCCCAACCGTGCCGAGCGCCTGAAATGGATCCGGGAGCTCCAGCGCTGCTACGGCAAGGCGGCGCTCAGCCTCGATACCACACTGCCGCGCTGGGGGCAGCCGCTGCCCGCGTCGTCGAAGAGCGCCGGATAGCGCGCCGGTCCGATGCTGCCCTGGGCGACCTCGTTCCACTACAGCCAGCCGCTCCAGCAGCCCTTCGATGCCGCGGTGGTGATGACCACGACATGCCGGCCGAGCCTCGCGCGCGCGGTGCGCTCGGTGTTCCGCCAGACCGGTATCGCGCGCGTCCATGTGCTGATCGGCGTCGACGTGGCGAGCGGCGATTCCGCGATCGTCGACGAACTCCTGGCGGAGCGCCCGCCGAGCCACGCCGTCACCGTGCTCGATCTCGGCTACTCGACCTCGGTCCGGCACGGCGGGCTCTATCTGTCGCAGGACGGCGGTGCCTTGCGCACGATGCTGACCTATGCGGCCAACAGCCGCTACGTCGCCTACCTCGACGACGACAACTGGATCCACGAGACGCATCTCGCCCGGTTGCGCGCGGCGATCGAGGGCCGGGACTGGGCCTATACGTTCCGCTGGTACGTCGATCCCGAGACGCTGGAGCCTCTGGCGCTCGACCGCTGGGAGTCCCTGGGCCCAGGCCAGGGCGTATTCGCGCCCGACTTCGGCGGCTTCGTCGACCCCAACAGCCTGATGCTCGACAAGCTCAGGTGCGAATGGGCGGTCGCCGGCTGGACGATCCCGATGAGCGCTGACGCACGCGGTCGAACGGCCGACCGAACGGTTTTCGACCGGCTCCGCGAGCGCGCCGCCGGCTGCACGAATACCGCAACGAGCTATTACCTGCTCAACGCGAGCGACTCCAATAGCGTCGCGCGCCTCGCATGGCTTCGGCGCTTCCGCGAGCGTTACGGAGATGCGGCGCTGACCGCGGCGGTGCTTCCCGGCCTCGCGGACGCGCCGCCGCTCCGGGGACGAAACCCGTGAGAGCTCGCATGCCCCTCTCAGTCGAGGGCACCATTGAACGCGGCATGAACAAGCTGCACCGGAACATGGGCCGGCTCGTTCCCATACTCGCGGTGCACTATCCCGGCATCGCCAAATGCGCGAGCTTCGGTTCCATCAACGTGTTCTTGGATCATCCGATCTATTTTGCTCATGCAGACTATTGGACGCCGAAGATCCGTTGGCGGCCGGACTGGTTCAAGCCGACCGACCCCGACCGCGAGGAGGCTTTCGGCTTCGTCGCCATAAAATTCGAATGTCCGCCCGGCGGCGCGTCATTCGCCGCCTGGGTGTTCATGCCGGAGGGATCGGGGATTACTCATGGCATTGGCCGCATCGAGGTTATCGCCGATACCTGGGTCGCCGAAGCGCGGATTGGGGCACGCTGCAGAATTGAAATCGACCACATCTTGTCGAGTCCGCGTCCCCCTTGGTTCGGCAATGCCTTCGGCTTTCCAAACGTCCTGATCGTGTGACGCCTCTCCAGACGTGGCGTGGGGTGGCGCTCGCGCCGCCCAGGGGTCGGGGTCTCGACGAGCGAGTCTGGTGAGCGCTCACCACAGGGGCCGGTGCTCTCTGTGAGCGGTTGCGAGATCGTCAGCGCACTTTTCTTGGTATTATGGCATTTGGGACACGCTCCCTTTGGACGAGCGATCTTACTGGCGCTGCCTTCGTCGGCGAATGCGGGCGAGCGGAATCCAAATCGCGCAGAAATGCCGGCCGATATTGCATTATTGGAGCCATGACCGGATCCGGGACAGGCTCGCTCCCAGTGCCGGCGCGGCATGGCTTGCAGCGCGCCATTAGCCCGAAAGGGTGGCTTCTCCGCGGCGTCGCCGGTTGTGGCCGTCACGGCTGAGTGCCGTCTGTGATTGAAGAAAACAATTCCGGCCGGCAATAATGCATGCGCCGACGCGAAGCTCCCCGAGCGAGGGGTCGTGCGCGTATGCGGGCGTGCGAGGTGCGTG